>WUUC01145275.1_pt1 | contig 36496 bp, 28 predicted proteins | sample 6278441 | NCBI WGS metagenome assembly WUUC01 (sample SAMN13675441, study PRJNA597444) | soil metagenome | isolation source: soil | place: USA: Washington | collected 2017-10
GGCCGCCATAGTGGCGGCCAGCATGGCCGCGATCAGACGCTCAGCGCGCATGTGTTCCCCCGGATAGCCAATACTTCATGCCCAAACCGCAGGCAGTCCGTGCGGCATCGGCGGCGGGTCCAGCGCTTGTTGGCTGGCTCGTTGTGAGATCCCTGCTAATAAGCTAGCTTGCCGCTCCCCCGAAGTACAAGTGCCCTGGCCCTTCCCTTCCGCCGGCCGCCCGGCTATACCCGAGGAAACGTCCGGCTGTTCCCCTCGCCGGCCGCTCAGCAGCGTTCCACCCGTATGAGGCAGGTGCCGGTGACCGGATCCGAAGTGGCCGAGGTCGCGGCCCGATTGCGACAACGCCTGGACGCCCTGCCCCCGGTGGCCGGGCACCGGGCGCCCTTTCTCAGCGCCTACCTGCGTACCACCGAAGCGGTGGGTTCGGCAGTGCGCGACGGCCTGTTCGACGACCCGGCATGGGTGCAGCGGTGGGATGTCGCCTTTGCCGAGTTGTACTTCAATGCCCATGACGCGGACCTGGCCGGAGATCAGGCAGCCGTCGCCCGGCCGTGGCGGCTGGCCTTCGCCGCTCCGGCCGAACTGCCCGCGCTGCGGCACGTGCTGCTCGGCATCAACGCGCACGTCAACTATGACCTGCCGCAGGCGATGCTGGCGGTGATCAGCGCTCAGGACTTCACCGATCCGGGCCTGATCGCCCGACGGCGGCGCGACCACGAGCGGATCGACGCCGTGCTGGCCGGCCGGGTCAAGGCCGAGGACGCCGAGATCACAGACCACCGCAGGCTGCTGGACCGGGCGCTGGCGCCGCTGAATCGGCTCTCTTCCAGGCGATTCCTGCGTGAGGCCCGGCAGAAGGTCTGGCACAACGTGGCTGAGTTGCACGCCGCCCGGCTGCAGGGTGAGACCGCCTATCGCGCCCGACTGGGTGAGCTGGAGGTGCTCAGCGCGGCGCGCATCGCCGACCTGCTGGCGCCCGGACAGGTGCTACTGAGGCTGGCGGTCGCTGGGTTCGGGGTGCGGCTGCCGCCGGCCAGCCGTTGAGCGCTGCTCCCGGCGCAGCACCAGCGGGCCGCACGGCGCCAGCGTGATGCCGGCCCTGGGCCGCGGGTCCCCGGCCACCACGCTGAGCCGGCTGCCGTCGAAGGCCTCCAGCACCGCGTCCAGGACGAGCCGGGCATAGGCACTGCCCAGGCAGCTTCGCTCACCGGCCGCGAACGGCAGAAAACCCCACGCCGGCAGCGGCTCGGAGAAGCGCTGCGGACGAAACTCCAGCGGCGCGGGCCACAGTTGCCGATCACGGTGGGTCAGGTAGGGGCTGTACAACACCAGCGTGCCGCGGGCAATCGGAATGTCGCCGAACACCGTGTCCCGCGCTGCCCGGCGGCTGCCCAGCCAGCCCGCCGGGTACAACCGCAGGACTTCGTTGACAGCCAGCGGCCGCTGCTCGGCAGCCAGCAGGCCCGGCTGGCGACCGGCGTGATAGAGCAACCAGGCCATGGTGTGGGCGGTGGTGTCATAGCCGGCGCTCAGGGCCACCCGCACCTCGTCCAGCCCGCCGGGAAGGTCTCGAAAAGCCGTCGCCAGGCAGCCCTGCGGCGCGGCGGGCAACGCCTGTTCCAGAGCGCGATTCATCCGGCGGAACAAGGCCGGCCGGCGCAGCAACGGTCCCGGCAGCGGGCTGTCCAGCGGCCGCAGAAAGGCGGCCAGCATCGAGGCGGGCAGCGCCCCGCCGAAGAACGTGGCGGCCAGGATCTCGCGGGTGACCGCAGCCGACCAGGCCACCGCGTCGAACTCGCCGGTGGGCAGCGCCCGGTCCAGCACCTCGAGGATCCGGGGACGCAGAGCTGAGACCGAGCGCCGGGCAAAGGCCGGGTTCAGCTCGGCCCGGCGCTGGCGATGCCGCGGCGCCTCGGTCTGCACGATGCCCGCGGCCAGGTGCGGTGACAATCCGCTCATGCTGCCCCGGCTGCGGAACAGCTCCAGGTCACTGAGCACGAACCGGTTCCAGTCCGGTGAGTAGCCGACGATCGTGCTTCGCCACAGCCGCAGACCGAACACCGGGCCCAGCGCGGCGCCCTCTTCCAGCAACGGCAGCGGCTGGCGCCCCCAGCGGCCGAGGTGCCCGATCGCCGGTTGCGAGCCAGGCATCGGCAGCGTGCGGGGCGGCTTCATGGGTAGCTGCGGCCTTTCCACTGCTGGCGTCGGCGCATCGCCTGAAGGGCCACCGGGATGAACGCCAGCGGGCACAGCGGGGTGAGAACCGCCTGCCAAGCGGCTCGGGGATGGCATTTCAGCCCGACCAGCAGCCGTTCGGCCAGCCCCAGACCGAGCGGCAGCAGCCAGCGCCGGCGCCGGCTGGCCGCGACCAGCGGCAGCGTGTAGACCACGAGATGCCAGCCGGTGGCCGCTGCCAGCCGGAGCCGCGACCCGCCGGTCACGGCAAGCAATCCCCTGCCCAGGCCGACGACGACCTCGCGATAGCCGGTGTACATCCTGGCCTGCACCAGGTCACCGCCCAGGGCCAGCCCGAGCCGCAGGCCCGCTCGCCGCGCCCGCCGCGCCAGCGCCACGTCCTCCACGATCTCCGAGCGCACCGAGGCAAAACCGGCCAACTCGGTCAGAGCCGCACGGCGAAACACCACCAACGACCCGTTCGCGGTGGCCGCCGCCGGCACGTTCGCCGACAGCAGGCCGAAGGGCAGAAAGCACAGCAGCACGTCGTCGATCAGCGGCGTCACCAGCGCTTCGCCCAGGCTGCCGGTGAGCTGGCGGGGAAAGACCGAGAAGACGTCGGCCTGCTGAACGGCCATCTGCCGCAGCGCCGCCTCGACCGCGCCGGCGGCCAACCGCAGGTCAGCGTCGCAGAAGAGCAGCAACTCGCCGGCCGCCTCGGCCGCCAGTTGCTCGCAGGCCCAGTTCTTGCCGACCCAGCCCGGCGGCGCCGCCGTTCCGCGGACCAGCCGGGCATGCGGAAAGCCAGCCATCATCGACTGGGCCAGCGCGGCCGAGCCGTCAGTGGACTGATCATCTAAAACGATCACTTCGCTGACGCCGGACTGGCTGAGGATGGCTGGCAGGAACTGAGCCAGGGTGGCGGCCTCGTCGCGCATCGGCACCAGCAGCGACACCGTCTCCCACCCTGCCGGCGCCTGCCTGCTCAACCGACGCCCTTTGCCCAGCACCGGAAACCACGCCAGGTTCATCACCAACGTCGTGAGCTTGAGCAGCAGAAAGCCGAGCACGGCCCCGAACAGGGCCCTCACCGCCGGCCGATCCGGGCCGACCAGCGGTCGATGCGCTCATCCCAGCTCCGCCGGCCAGCCACGACGCGCTGGTAGCCGGGCACCGGCTGGCGCGGATCCGCCACAGCGATAGCGGCGTCCAGGCCGGCCAGCTGCCGGGACAGCTCCCGCGCCAACCGGTCCGGCGCGCAGGGCGCCCCGATGTCGACCAAGCCTTCGGGATACTGGTGGCCGCGGGCGGCGACCCGCACCGCCACCGGCAGCAGCGTCGCCGGGGCCCGGCGGGCCAGCCAGGCCGCGCCTGGCGCCAGGTCGCCCAGCGGGCCGGCCGGTCTCAGCTCCCCTTCTGGATAGACGACCAGCACCCGGCCGTCGCGCAGGCTGTCCAGCGCCTGCCGTGGCCGCGTGGTCGGAATGACCCCGATCGCCGTCAGAAACCGGTAGTCGGTGAGGTTGTCGCCGTCCATCAGCAGGGCCGCGGGCCGCCGCTGCCGGCGCAGCACCGCGGCTGCCAGAAAGCCGTCCCACCAGCTGTGGTGATTCGCCGCCCAGACACATCCGCCGGCGGGAAGCTGACCGCGTACCCAGACCCCGCGCAGACCGTGGCGCACCAACTGCTCGAAGCCCATGCCTAGCGCCTGGGCCGCCAGCGGCGCCCGCGACCCTTTCACCGGGCCCGTCCTGGCAGACCAGTCGCGCTCGCTCGGTCGGTGCGGGACATGGCGGCTCCGAGGCGGGCTAGACCCGGATCTTCTCGCCAGTCGGGCTGGCGGGCGGGCCTCGGGTGACGGCGCGGCTGCTCTTGAACCTAGAGTGACCCTAACATTGACTGTGCGCAGCGGGACGACAGCTCCTTGCGGCTGCGGGGGAAGCCGAGAGGGCAGTCATGCTCCGAACGACGCGAGTGGTGCCCGGACGCACCGATGACGTGGTGATCGTCGGCGCCGGTCTGGGTGGCCTGTCCGCCGCGCTGCGGCTGGCCGGCGCTGGCCGACGGGTCACCGTCATCGAGCAGGCCGCCGAACCCGGCGGGCGGGCCGGGGTGCTGCGGCAGGACGGCTACCAGTTCGACACCGGCCCCACGGTGCTGACCATGCCCGAGCTGATCGAGGACGCGTTGGCCTGTGTCGGCGAGCGGCTGGCGGACCGAATCGACCTGCTGCCGCTGAGCCCGGCCTATCGCGCCAACTTCGCCGACGGGTCCAGGATCGACGTGCACACCGACCTGGAGCAGATGGCGGCTGAGATCGGCGCAGTCGCCTCCGCCCGGGACGTGGCCGGCTACCGGGAGCTGGTGCGGTTTCTGCACAGGCTGTACGTGCTGGAGCAGCGCAACTTCATCGACCGCAATCTGGACTCGCCGCTCCAGCTGCTGGGAAGCGCCGGAATCAAACTGCTGGCTCTGGGCGGCCTGCGGCGGCTGGCCCCCAAGGTCGGGCAGTACTTCGAGGATGACCGGTTGCGGCGGATCTTCTCGTTCCAGGCCATGTATGCCGGGCTGGCGCCGCAGGACGCGCTGGCGATCTATGCCGTGATCGCCTACATGGACACGGTCGCCGGCGTCTACTATCCGCGCGGCGGCATGCACGCCGTGGCGCGGGCCCTGGCCGACGCGGCAGCCGATCACGGAGTCACCTTTCGCTACCGAACGAAAGTCGACAGCATCGAGGTCTCGGGCGACCGTGCCCGCGCGGTGCGCACCTGCCAGGGCGAGCGGCTGGCCGCCGACGTCGTGGTCGTCAACGCCGACCTGCCGACCGCCTACGAGCAGTTGCTGCCTGCCCGGTTCCGGCCGCGCCGGCTGCCGCGGTTGCGGTACTCACCGTCGTGCGTGCTGGTGCATGCCGGCTCGGCGGCCCACTACCCCGACCTGGCACACCACTCCATCTTCTTCGGCCAGGCCTGGCGAACGACGTTCTCCGAGATCATCGACGAGGGCCGGTTGATGAGCGACCCTTCCTTCCTGGTCAGCAATCCCAGCAGCACCGACTCCTCGCTGGCGCCGCCGGGACGCGCGTCCTACTACGTGCTGTTCCCCTGCCCCAACACCCGGGCGGCTATCGACTGGCCGGTCATCGGCCCGCGCTACCGGGACGAGATCATGGCGACGCTGGAGCGGCGAGGCTTGCCCGGCTTCGAGCAGGGCATCGAGGTAGAGGCGGTCGTGACGCCGCAGGACTGGCAGAGCCAGGGATTGGCCGCCGGCGCGCCGTTCGCGGCGGCGCACACCTTCGCGCAATCCGGCCCGTTCCGGTTTCCCACCCTGGACCGGCGGATCGAGAACCTGGTGTTCTGCGGCTCCAATACCCAGCCCGGGGTGGGCGTTCCGATGGTCCTGCTGTCGGGTCGGCTGGCGGCCGCCCGGATCACCGGCGAGTAGCGGCTGATGACCACGGCGGCAGCCGCCCGACCGAGGAGGCGGATGTGAGCGAGCAGTTGGGACTGCGCGAGCAGCACAAGCGGCGAACCAGGGACACCATCGGCGCGGCCGCGATGTCACTGTTCTTCGAGCACGGCTATGACTCGGTGACCGTCGCCGACGTCGCCCGGCAGGCCGGTGTCTCGGTCGCCACGGTGTTCAACTACTTCGACACCAAAGAGGACCTGTTCTTCGACGAGGTGGACCCGCTGCAAGCGGCGTTGGTCGATGCGGTGCGGAGCTGCCCAGCCGGGAGCTCGATGCTGCTCGCGCTGCAACAGCAGGTCTTCTATCAGCTGACGGCCGGGCGCACCGACGCCGACGCCGACGAGGTCGCGCGCTTTCACGCGGCCATCGTCGAGAGCCCGGACCTGCAGCGCCGGGAGCAACATCTGCAACTTCAGCGCCGGCAGGTTCTCACCCGCGCCCTTGCCGAGGCGCTGGGCGCCGATGCCCCGTTCCCGACAGCCGAACTTGCCGCGGCCCAGTACCTGGCCGCAGAGGCGGTCATCGGCGCGCAGCTGCGGAACCGCTTGCTCAACGGGCAATCGCTGGCCGACGCCCGGGTGCAGCTGCAGCCCCTGATCGACCAGGTCTTCACCACGCTGCGCACCGGGCTCGGCTCGATGGTCAGAACCGGCGCGCCGCGATGATCGGCAATCGCCACCGGCCGGATCAGCCGCTGCCGGCGCAGGCCTGGATCGCCACCCTCGTGGTGGGTGGCGCGGCCGTCCGAGCCGCCCGCCGGCGCGGTGACCGGGCCGACGACCGCGGGCTGCCCGGCGCGGGCGCCCGGCGTGAGCTGCGCGCGGCCGGCATCCTCGATCCCGAGGCGCAAGCCGGTTACGCGCAGGCTAGAGCGCTCAATGCCCAGCACGGCAGAACATATTTCCTGGCGACCCGGCTGTTGCCGGCGGCCAAACGGCCCTACGTGCACGCGCTTTACGGCTTCGCCCGCTACGCCGATGACATCATCGATGACCTCGACCCGCGGCTCGATTCCACCGAGCGGGCACGCCGGTTCGACGCCTGGGCCACGACCTTCGTCCACGACCTCGAGCGGGGCAGCTCGGCTGAGCCGCTGTGCCAGGCGGTGCTCGACACCATCCAGCGTTGGCAGATACCACCGTCGCACTTCGTCGACTTCCTGCACTCGATGCGGATGGACCTGGTGGTCAGCGAGTACCAGAGCTTTGAGGACCTCTGCGCCTACATGTGGGGCTCAGCCGCTGTGATCGGCCTGCAGATGCTGCCCATCCTCGGTCGCGAGGACGAGCGGACCGACTGGAGCCGGCTGAGCCGGCATGCGGCCGACCTCGGCCTGGCCTTTCAACTGACCAATTTCCTGCGCGACGTCGGCGAAGACCTGGACCGGGGCCGGATCTACCTTCCCCAGCAGTCCCTCGACCGGTTCGGCGTCGACCGCACGGCTCTGCTGCGGGCCAGGGCGACCGGGGTGGCCACCGAGCCGATCCGGCACCTGATCGCCTTCGAACTCGAACGGGCCCGAGGGCTGTACCGCTCGGCCTGGCCTGGCATCGAGCTCGTCGAGCGCAGTTCCCGGGACTGCCTGCGGACCGCCTGGACGCTGTACGGCGAAATCCTCGACGAGATCGAGAAGGCCGATCACAACGTGTTCAGCAGCCGGGCATCGGTCAGCCTGCGCCGCCGGGTCGGGGTGGCCGGCGGCGGGCTGGCGCGTGCGACCTGGGCGCGCGCGATCGGCTGATCGCCGCCTGTCAGAGCCGGGCAGGCGTTAGGGTAGGGCGGTGATCATCGGCATCGACCATATCGGGCTCGCGACCGAAGACCCAGTCGGCGTCGCGGCATTCCTGACCGCGCTGGGCCTGGGCATGGACGACCAGGGGGTCGCCGCCGACTACGGAGTGGCGTGCGAGTTCTGGTCTCACCCGGCCTCCGGGGGCCAACCCGCCATCGAGCTGGTGACCCCGGTCCGCGAGGACTCCGCGCTCAGCGACCACTTCTCGCGCCGCTCTCCCTCGCTCTATCACGTCGCGTTCGAGGTCGACGACCTGGACAGCGAGCTGGCCCGGCTGCGCGGCCACCGGCTGGTGCCGGTGGACGCGACGCCGTGCGCCGGCGCCCGGCCCGGGATGCGAGTGGCGTTCATGTACGTTCCCAAGCCGGCCGCGCTGCTGATCGAGCTGGTGCAGTACGGCCTCAGCACCTCGTCCGACGCCGGTTAGCCGCTGACGGCCAACTGGCTCTCGCGGGCCCGGATCACCCGCTCCAGGTCGTCGGTGAAGTCGGCCACCCGACGGCGCAGCGGCAGGGCGATGTCGGCACGCCCGATCAGCTCGTCGGCGAAACCGACGGTGTCAGGCGAGGCCGCATACCGCGGGTACAAGAAGCGGATCAGCACGTCGAGCACCAGGTCACCGCGCAGCTTGGCGGTCTCGGGCATCGCGGCGAAGAACTGCTGCACATACGGCTCAGTCAGTTCCAGTTGCTCCGGCTGCCAGAACCCTTCTGCCAGCGCCCAGATCTGATAGCTGGACAGCGTGGTGTCGCTGGTCATGGCCTGCCAGGCGGCTCTCTTGGCGGCCGGGTCTGGCCGGGCCGCCCGAGCCTTGGCGGCGAAGACCTCGCCGGCCGTGCTCGGGTCCTGGTCGAAGGCGGCCTGGATCTCGGCCTCGTCCACTTCGCCGAGCACCGCCAACCGGTACTGGATCCGCCAGCCGGTGTCGGTGTCCAGCACGATGCCGGCCGGCACCGCCATCGCGTCGAGGAAGCCGCGCAGTTCGGCGATGTCGCTGCTGAAGTCGATGAGGTTGCGGAACAGGGTCATCTGCCGCTCGTCACCGGCGGGGGTGCGGGCCAGCCGCTGACGGATGCTGTCGGCGATCCGGGCCAGCCAGTGCGGGCGCTCGGCGGGTGCCAGGAACCGGTCCGCGACATCGAAGCGGGCCTGCTCCAGCACTTCGGTGATGATCGACAGCTCCGACTCCACGGCCACCATCTGGGTCACCAGCTCCAGGTGGTCTGCCGCCGGGAAGACGGCGTCCTGCACCGCCAGCAGCAACTGGCACCAGACCATCGCGCGGTTCAGCGGCGACAGCGTCGGCAGCATCCGCGGCAGCGCGGCCAGCGAGCCTGAATCGAACCTGACCTTGGCGTAGGTCAGGTCGCCGTCGTTGAGCAGCACGAACTCCGGCGCCGGTTGGCCGACCAGCGCCGGCAACTCGGTGCGATCACCGTCGATGTCGACGCTGATCGCGGTGCTCTGAGCACCGCTGTACAGGCCCACGTTCAGGGTGTGCGGACGTAGCACCGGATGCGAGTCCGGAGCGGTCTGCACGATCGCGGCGGCCGAGATGACGCCGCCGCTGACCTCGATCTCCGGATGCAGGGTGTTGACGTTGGACTCCTTGAACCACCGGTCGAACCAGCCGGTCATGTCCTGGCCGGTCGCCTCGCTGAGCGCGGCGAGAAAGTCGGCGTAGGTGGCTGTGCCAAAGGCGTGCCGGTCGAAGTAGGTGCGCAGGCCCGCCCGCAGCGCCTCGGTGCCCACCCGGGCGGCCAGCTGGCGAATCGCTGAATGGCCCTTGAAGTAGGAGATCCGGTCCATCTCCAGCAGGACGGTCTGCACGTCCGGGCCGTCAAGGCTGATCGGGTGGGTCGAGCGGCGCTGGTCGGCGACGTAGGCCTGGCCCTTGCGCCGGGCGGCGAAAGTGGTCGGCGGACCGGAGAACCGGGTCACCTCGCTGGGGACCCGGTGTGCCATGTAGTCGGCGAAGGCCTGGCCCAGCCAGAGGTCATCCCACCAGGCGTTGGTCACCAGGGCGGCCATCCACTGCAACGAGATCCCGTGCGCCAGCACGACGGCACGGGTCTCGCGCTCGCTGGCGGTGCCCGGGGTGCGGAACAGGTACAGCTCGCGCAGCAGGACGCAGGCCGGATGGTCCAACGACAGCAGGCTGAACTCCGGCACGAAGACGTGGTCGAGCTTGCCGAACGGGTAGCGAACCCCGAACATCCGCTCGTACTCGTCCAGGCACTGCCCGGTGACCTCGAACATCTCGTCCAGGTCGACGCTGAGGAACTCGGCCAGCGAGGCACGGCAGGAAAAGCCCAGCCGGATCCCGTCGTGGACGTGATAGACCGACTCGTAGGGCCCGGCCACCAACGTGGTGAGGTAGGTGGCCTGCGGCGGGGTGGGCGCCAGTTCCCAGCGGCCCGGCTCGAGCTGGCTCGCCTCGCTGTTGCCCAGCACCTGCCAGTTCGTTGGCACGGTCAGCGTGAACGTGTACGGAGCCTTGAGATCGGGCTGATCGAAGCAGGCGAACACCCGGGGAGCGTTGTCGATGTAGACGAAGGCGTAGAGGTAGACCTGGTCGTCGGCCGGGTCGACGTAACGGTGCAGCCCCTCGCATTCCTTGGAGTAACGCATGTCGGCGACCACTACCAGGCGGTTCTCGGCGGCCAGCCCGGTGAGCGGCAGCCGGCCCTCCCGCAGCGTGGTGACGTCGACCGGGCTGTCATTGAGCAGCACCGAGTGCAGGGTCTCGGGCTGGACGTCGAGAAAGACCCCGGAGCCGGGCCGGGCGTCGAAGGAGATGGTGGTGCTCGACCGGAACGTGTCGGCTCCGGTGGTGAGATCCAGGTCGACGAGGTAGGAGCGGACCGTCAGGACGGCGCCGCGCTCGGCAGCCTCGGGGCGGGTCAGGCTGGGCATAGCTTGATCTCCTCGTCAATCGCGGTTAAGAACAGTCGTTATCAGTTGCCGGCCGGCTTGGCCGGCCGACGGCGGCGCCGGGTGTCCGCCCGCGCGCATGGCACCCGGCTCGCCGCCTCACACCAAGCCGGCGTACCGGCTCTGCAGGTAGGCCACCTTGGCCTCTTCGTCGCGGGCCGACGTGAGGTACTCGTTCCATGCCTGGCGCTCATGCACCACCGCGCCCAGCTCCCAGACGCAGATCACCTCGAGGTGGGTTCCCTGAGGCACCAGGCTGAACCCGCCGCCGTCCTTGAGGTCCTGGGCGTAGAGCGTCTCCCACATCTCGTTCTGATTGCGCCAGGTGATGACGATCAGGAAATAGAAGGACTCGCCGCAGAGGTGGAAGATGACGAACCCGAGGTCGCCGTCGAGCTTCAACTTGCCCGAGTCGCTCTCGCTACGCAGGAACTCGCGCGCCTCGGCACGGACCTCGTCGGGAATCACCGCGTCCTCGGCGCGCACGTCGTACCACTTGAGGTAGCCGTCGGGCAACGCGACGTCCTCGCCTGGAATGGCGAGCTTGGCGATGTGCTTGTAGTCGCTCGGGATGTTACCGAAACCCGACAGGTCGGGCAGCTGTGTAGTCATCGGGGGATCGTATTCCAGGCTCGGCGGGGCAGCCGCTCGCTACGCGGTTTCAGCGACCAGGTCGGGCGCCAGCGAACGCGACGCCGGAATCACCGCCGTCCGGTAGTCCGAGATCATCGCCGTCACCGGGGCGTCGTAGTTCTCCTCCCACTCGGCCGTGGCGTAGATCGCCTGGGACTTCTCGACCCGATCCTCCTCGGAGCTGAAGGCGCGAAGCAGGAAGTACCCGTCCTCGTCATTGAGCATCGGGCCGAAGTCCAGGACGTTGATTCCGTAGCGTCGCATCATCGGAATGGTCCCGTCGCGGCTGATCCGGTCGAACTCGGGCCGGGTGCCCGGCTGCAGCTTGAACAGTCGCATTTCCAGCAACCAGCTCTCGGTTTGTGTCACGTTGAGCCTCCTCAGATGGGATGAGCGCGGCCGGAGCGCCGCGGTAATCGGATCAGGTGCTGCCGGCCCACAGCCGGCGGGTGTCACCGGCCGGCGCCCGGCTCTCAGCCCTTGGCTTCGTTGACCAGGTCGCTCGGGACGTCGGCGACCGGAGGCACCTGCAGGCTGTCCTCGGGCGCCGTCTTTCCCGGGGTGTGGATCGCGATGACTCCCAGCACGGTCGACACCAGCGACACCACCCCCAGAATCAGCCACACCTGGCGTCCGAAGGCGGTGAACAGCACGCCTCCGAGTACCGGGCCGATCGCGGAGCCGAGGCCGAACATGAACTGGAAGCTGCCGATGTAGCGGCCCTTGAGATGCGCGGGGCCGGCCATCGCCGGAAAGGCGAACACCGCCGGCGCGCCGATCACCTCGCCGAGCGTCCAGATCAACGTTCCCAGGATGATCACCGCCGGCCCCAAGGGCAGGCCGTAGCTGATAACGCCGAGCCCGACCAATCCGAAGGCCAGCCCCACCAGGATTTTGAACGGCCAGTGCTGGGAGATCTTGGTCAGCGGCAGTTCGAAGGCGATCACGATCAGGCCGTTCAACGAGACCGCGAAGGTGTACCAGAAGATCGGCACTCCCTCGGCCTCCACGTCCAGCGGAAGGGTCGACAAGTACTGCACGTACACCGCGGCGTTGAGGAACGCGGCGATCAGGAACAGCGTGTAACGGCGGTCGCGCAGCACCGCGAGGTAGCTGCCGGCCGGCGCTGGCGTCGCTGCGGAGCCCGCTTCGCCTGCTGAGTTCACGCCGGCCCGCTCGCGGCGCGGCAGGGCGACCATTGCGAGGGCCCCGTAGGCGATCGCCACCAGAGCCTCACCCCAGAACAACAGGGTGTAGTGCTGATTGTCGAGGTGGTATAGGCCGTAGCCGAGCAGCGGCGCCGCGGTGCTGCCGAGGTTGAGGCCGAAGCGGTACATCGCGAAAATCATGACCTGGCGGCTCTCCGGGGTGAGTTCGGAGAGCAGGGTGGCCGAGGCGGGCTTGAAGATCTGGCTGACCAGGCCCACCACTGCCACCGCGATCAGCAACGCGCCGTAGCTGGGCACGTAGAGCAGTGACGCGACCAGCACGGCGGAGCTGAACATGCTGATCACGGTCGCGTTCCGGGCGCCGAGCCGGTCGGCGAGCATCCCGCCGATCAGCAATCCGAGCACTCCGCCCGCGCCATAGGCGCCCAGGGCAAAGGTGGCCTCTGCCGCTGAATGCCCCTCCGAGACCATGAACAGCACCAGGAAGATGTTGAGAAACGCGCCGAGCCGGTTGACGAAGACCCCGGCGAAGATCGCCTTGACCGCGGTCGGAGACTCGGTGAAAGTGCGCCAGACGCCGGCGCTTTCCGGTCGTTCGGTCTTAGTCGCCATTCCAGCTCACACTTCTTCTAGGGAGGGATCCGGCACGGCGCTTGACTGCACCGTGCCGCTGATGACGAGCGCTGCCTCGGCAGCGTCAAGCGCCGTGGCGCAGGAGGCCGGGTCTCCGACCGCGATGGCGAGCGCGATTCTGCCCCAGGCCGTCCCCTTCGGGGGCGGTGAGACTACCGCGCCAGGCTTGGCCACTGCGACCAGTTCGTGCACCTGCTCGGGCAGATCGGTGGTCTCGAACGTGACCGAGGAGAGCTCGGTGTTCTCCTGCGCCACATAGAAGAACCGGATCGCCGCGGTGCTGGCCCGGGTGGGGGTCAGTTGCGGCGGCAGTCCGCAGGCCACCCGCGCGGCCGCCAGGCCGGGGTCGATGCCGGTGGCCAGCAGACCGAGGTAAGGGATCAGGTCGCCACCGAGCCGGCCGTTGACCTCGATGACCTGCGGCCCGCCGGCGGTCAGCATGAACTCGGTGTGCGTCCAGCCGTCGGAAAAGCCCAACGCCTCATGGGTGTGCTGAATCGCGGTCCGCAGGGCCGGGTCGGTGAGCAGCGGATCGGCGGCGCTGACGTAGTGCCCGACCTCTTCGGCGTAGGGCGGATAACCCAGCACCTTGCGGCCGATGAACAACGGGGTGACCCGACCGTCGCAGATCACCGAGTCGACGCTGATCTCCTCGCCGATCACGCACTCCTCGACCAGGATCGGCCGCTCGGGCAGGTCGACCGGCTCGGGTGCGCGGGTGTCACGGGTGAAGGCGAACATCCGCCGAAGTTCCTGGGCGTTCTCGACCCGCACGACGCCGAGGCTGGCGCCCAGGCCGCGTGGTTTGAGGATCGCCGGATAGCCGACCCGGGCCGCCGCGGCCAGGGCCTCGGAAAGGTCCTTCACGGGCACCGACCGTGGCTGGTTGACGCCCGCGGCGTCCAGCGCGATCCGGGTCTGGCCCTTGTCGCGCAGCCGGCCGATCACGTCCGGGTCGCCGTTGCGCAGCCCGAGCGCCTGGGCCACCTGGGCGGTGGCCAAGATACGGGCCTCGTCCCAGCAGAGCACCCCGTCGATCGGCTCCCGCTCGTGCAGGGCGCGGGCCGCCGCTGCCATCGCCGGGCCGTCTGCGGTGCTCGGCAGCACCGTCCAGTCGGAGATGTACTCCTTCTCCCAGCTCGGTTCGGCGTTGTGGAACAGGTGAATCCGGAACTCGGTGCTGATCGAACGCAGCAGGTACTGCCGGTAGGGCCGTATTCCGGTCGAGACCAGCAGCAGCAGCGGACGTCGCTGCGGTTGGGCTGTCATCGTCGTCTCCTCCTAGCGGGCGCAGCCGAGCTGAGGACGGGCGAGCGGTGCGGACGCCGGTGGCAGGCCATCAGGCCTCATCCTCGACGTAGTACCAGTTCTCAGGAGCGATATTCGCGAACGGGTTGATCGGTTCGGCGCCACGGACGTTGTTGGCGATCTCGAGCAGCCGGATCGGGAAGTTCGGCGTGAAGATCACCGGAACCTGCTCGGCGATGTAGTCCTGGTACTCATACAGCACGTCCAGGTCATCGCTGGTGACGGTCCGCTGAATCAGCTCATCGGCGCGCGCGTCGGTGTAGTGGCCGAAGTTGCCGCCGGCGTCGGTCTTGAACACGATCTCCCCGGTCGGGTGGTGATACACCCAGCCGCCGTTCCAGCAGCACATCTCCCACAGGCACGGGGTCTCCGGGCCCGGCACGCACGGCGCGTCCTCGGCCACCAGGATCGAGCCGTAGACCTCCTGCAACCGCAGCTCGATGCCCGCCTCGGCGGCGGCCCGCTTGAACCGGGTCATCAGCTCGGTCAGCGCCGGGCGGCCTTCGACGTAACGCATCAGCAGGCTCAGCTCGGTGCCGGCGGGAATCCCCACGCCGGCCTGGCCGGGGCCGGTCCCGGGGTTGACGCAGACCGCCGGCGTGCGGCTGGTGTCCCAGCCGTTGTCCTCCAGCAGCCGCTTGGCCCGCGCGACGTCGAAGGGCAGCGGCCAGGCGGCGCCGCGCTGGCGGGGCGCCACCAGGTCGGTCGCCGGGATCATCGGCACCGGGCCGTTCTGCCGGTAGGCGTAACCCTGATAGATCTCGCGCACCGCCGTGTCCTGGTCCAGGCAGCTCTGCAGCGCTTGGCGCAGGTAGGTCTGGGCCATGATCTTGCCCGCGACCGTCGGGTTGTTGAAGTTCAGGCTGATGTAGCGGATGCAGTACACGACCTGGGGCACCAGTTTGTGGCTCTGGGCCAGCGGATTGTCCCCGCCCCGGGTGGGGTCGTCGGTGGAGCCGTCGGCGAAGCTCAGCGGCAGGTAGCCGACCTGGACCCGGCCGGACTTGAGCATCTGGTACTGCTCCTCGTCGGAGAAGGTCGGCACCTGGCGGAACTCGTCGAGATGCGGCTTGTTCGGCCCCGAGTAGTGCTCGTTGGGCACGAACGTGACGATGCCTTCCAGGGTGTAGCTCTTCAACCGCCACGGGCCGCTGACGATGCTCCAGATCGGGCTTTCGGCCCACCGGGTCCGGTGCTCGTTGTTCTCCTCGACTGCGTTGCCCTGCTGTTGCATCAAATACTCATAGACCGCCTCGACGTCGGCGAGGTCGCCGCTGGCGTTGGCCGGCCCGGCGGCCGTCCGGTCCCAGGCCTTGGGCAGCGGCGTGATGGTGCTGAACTGGTTCATCAGCATCCAGCGCTTGGAGTAGGCCTTGTCGAAGGTGAAGTAGACCTTGTCCTCGGCGACCTTGCCGTAGTCGACGCAGTTATCAGGAAAGTAGCCCGGCACGTACTCGCCGTACCGGGCGCCCTTGACCTTCATCAGGTTGACCCAGAACAGCACGTTGTCAGCGCAGAGGGTCTCGCCGTTGGACCACTTCCACGGCTTGACGGTGATGGTCGCCGTCAAGCCGTCCTCGCTCCACTGCGGTGGTTCGCCGATGCTGAGGTCGTAGTCGACCTCGGGCTTGCCGGTGTTGCCGAAGTAGTACAGCGTGCGGTACATCAACGCCTGGAACTCGATGACGTTGCGGGTGCCCATCCGCTCGGGCGGGGTGAACGGAAAGATCACCGCCGGCGGAAATCCGGGTGCGCACGCCCAAGTGATGACGCCGCCCTTCTTCGGCCGGCCACCGACTTTGGCCACGTCGGTCAACTGGGCGGTCATTTCTCCTCCGGAGTTCTCAGCTGCGCTGGTTGTGTGCTGGTCGGCGGAAGCTCCTCGATCGAGGAGACCCCGCGGCTGGCGTCGGCGCCGTAGCGCTCCCACTCCTCGTGCAACCGGACCCGGCCGTCGGAGAGCAATGTGGGAGTGCTGTGACAGCGGCCGGACACGATCCGGCCGCCCTCGAAGACCATGCAGTAGGCGAAATCCAGCGTGCCGTCCGGCACGCAGGTGCCGGTGAGCACGCCGCGCCGGACCTCGCCGCCGGAGAACTCGCCCCACAGCAGGTCGCCGTCCTGGTGGTAGACCGCGACCCGGCTGCCCTCACCGGCCACGCCGTCAGACGGTGAGAAGCGGCGCCCGTCGTAGTTGAGCGTCAACGGGCTCACCGGGCCGGCAGCTCGCGCAGTTCCAGCGTGCAGCACTTGGCGCTGCCACCGGACTTGAGCAGTTCAGACAGGTCGACTCCGATCGGCACGAAGCCGCGGGCCCACAGCTCGTCGATGAGATTGCTGGCCTGCGAGGCCAGCAGCACGTGCCGGCCGTCGGACACCGCGTTCAGGCCGAAGACCTCGGCGTCGGAGTCGGTGGCCAGGATCGCGTCGGGGTACAACTCGCGCAGGACGGCCTGGCTGGTGGCGGAGAACGCCTGCGGGTAGTACATGATCTCGTCGTAGTCCAGCACGGCCAGCGCGGTGTCGAGGTGGTAGAAGCGCGGGTCGACCAGGGTCAGGCTCTGCACCGGGCGGCCGAAGAATCGCGCGGCCTCCTCGTGGGAAAGTGGATCGGTGCGAAATCCGGTGCCCGCCAAGATCCGGGAGCCGGTGACCAGGTAGTCGCCCTCCCCCTCGTTGATGTGCTCGGCCTCGTGCACCTGGTAGCCGCGCTCGCGAAACCAGCTGACATAGGCCTCGGCCTCATCGACCCGTTGCGGGTACCGAAAGCGCGCCGAGAGCACCTTGCCGTCGACCATGGTGGCGCCGTTGGCGGCGAACACCATGTCGGGCAGGCCCGGCACCGGGTGAATCTGCTCCACCTGATGGCCCAGCCCGAGGAACAGGTTGATCAGCCGCTCCCACTGCACCACCGCCAGCCGGCCGTCGGTCGGCTTCTCCGGCTCCATCCAGGGATTGATCGAGTAGGTGACGTCAAAGTGCGCCGGCGGGCACATCAGATACCGTCTCGGCCGCGCCGTCCGAGCGGGGCGTTGCGCGCGGGTCGGGGTGCTGGTAGTCAGTGTCACGCTTGCTCCATAAGCTCAGAAGGTGATGTCGCCGGCGTGGCGAAGGTGACCCCGATCTTCGAGGCGAAGTCGTTCATGGTGCTGAACGCGTCCTCCTGCGACGTTCCCAGCACCCCGAGGAAGCCGATGATGGTGTTGCCGTCCGGCGGTCGCTTGACCATGTCGCCGGGCTTGGCGGTGATCTTGAGCAGGAAGACCCGGTCGGAGGTGCTGACGTCCTCAGGCACGTCGATGCGCTCGATGAGGCCGGCCTCGCTGATCAGGCACATCGAGGTCATGTGGGTGCCGGTCGGCTGGTAATGCCGGACCTTCGGGCGCACTCCGAGCCCGACGTCGATCACGGCGCTGACCGGATCGTAGTCGGCGGTCAGCCGGGCGATCATGTCCAGGCCGCCGCCGCCGACCCGGGCCGCGATCTCGAGCAGGTGCGGTTCACCGTTGTGGAAGCGGACCTCGGCGTGCATCACGCTGCGCCGCAGGCCCTGGGCGTGCGCGCCGGCCGTCACGGCCCGGTGCACGCTGGCCAGGTCCTCAGGGCTCAGCGATGTAGGCGCGTGGTGCACGTCGTCATCGAAAGTGCCGCCTTCAGCGGTGATCCGGTCGACCACCGATCCCAGGTACACCTCGTCGTCCCAGGCCAGCGCCTCGATCAGGTACTCCCGACCGTCCAGGAACGACTCGATCATCAGCCCTTCGGGCCCCAGGTCCATGCCGTCGGCTTCGGCGAGCACGTCGAAGAAGTGCTCCATGCCCTTGCTGGCCTGCTCGAACCGCTCGGCCAGCTCCTGCGGCGTCTCCACCCGGAACACGTAGTAGCTGGCCGCGCCCATGGTCGGCTTCAGGATCACCGGGTAACCGAATTCCTCGGCCGCCGCCAGCGCGGCCTCAGCGGTCTCGACGTGGCGGAACGACGGGATCGGCGCCCCGTATCGCTGATGGGCTTGCCGCATCAGGACCTTGTTGCGGCTCTGCAACGCGGCCTGCACCCCGATGCCGGGCAGCCCGAGCGCCGCGGCGACCGCGGCGACCGTGATCACCGAGTACTCGGCGAAGGTGATGACGCCGTCGAAGTGCTCCTGGGCATGCCACTGGCGAGCCTGCTCGATGATCGCATCGATGTCCCTGGTGCCGAGCAGGCGATACCGCTCGGCCGGCCAGAAGTCTTCGGTGCCTTCGCCGTTGATCACGAACAGCTCGTGACCGCGCTCCTCCACCTGTCGGTAGCGGGACTGGTAGTAGGACATGTACTGCTTCGGCTCGATGGCAAGCAACTTCATGGCGAACTCCTTTAGACCGCGCCGTCCAGCGCGGGGGTGCGGGTGATCAGCTCAGCCGTGGGGCTGTCAGGTGTGTCGTTGTGCAGCGTCAGCCGCGCGAGCTCGAAGACCGGCACCGTGTCGGCCGGCTCCGCGGTGAGATCGAGCTCCAGGCCGGCCGCGGTGGCCTGCTCGGCGAGCCCGATCAGGATCGGGGCGGCGCCGGCCAGCAGCGTCCGCACCTCCAGCAGCAGGTCACCCAGCTCGGCCGGGCCGTCCTCGGCCATCGTCCGTAGCCTGGCGAGCTGGTCGGCGATGGTCTCGGCGGCTCGGGCGACGCTGAACCTGCCCAGCTCATAACAGCCGTGCAGCCTGGCCAGCACCAACCCGGCCCGGGCCCGGCCAGCCGGTGTGGTCGCCAGGGTTGTTCCGGCCCGTCCGGTCGTCAGAAGCGAGATCGCCTCGGCCAGCGCGTTCCACGGCTCGACCAGCCGTTGCTCGGTGACCTCGCGCAGCGCCTGCCGGGTGAAGTTGGTGCGTTGGTATTCCGGCGCGGTCAGGGCGAGGAAGAAGCGCACCAGGTCGCGTGGCGTCTCTGCCAGCAGCTCGGTGCCCCGGATCAGGTGGTTGCGGCTGGTGGAGAACTTCGCGCCGTCAAGGTTGTAGAACTCGTTGCAGACGTTGCTCTCGGGCAGGACGTAACGCTCGCCGTGCGCCATCAGCAGCACCAGGTCCATCAGGCCCCAGTGATAGGTGTTGTCGAAGCCGTGGAAGTACACCACCTCGGCGTCGTGCTCGGCGAGCCACTGCTCGTCGACCTCCGCCGGCTGCGGCTCGCCCTGCTGGCCGGCTGCCCACCAGGTGCTGTACATCGACGCCGGCATCGCCTCAATCCAGGGATAGAGGATCTGCCCCGGAGTCTCGGCGAACGGCGCCGGGATCCCCCAATCACCAGGCATCGTCACCGGAATCTCAGGCAGCGGCCCGGCCAGCAGCTCACGGATGAGCTGCATCGCGTGCGGCCGCCAACGGTCCTCGCGAGCGGCGAAGTAGGCGCTCAACCGCTCGCGGTAGTCCTCCATCGGCAGCACCAGCACGGTGTGCTCCCGATAGCTCACCGGCTCGGTCGGATTGAGGGTCGAACGTGGGTCCAGCAGCTCGTCGAAGCTGTTGGGGTGCCCGCAGTTCTCACAGGTGCCGCCGCAGCTGCCCGCCAGGCACACCGGGCAGGACCCGGTGACCAAGCCGTCGAACAGATAGGTTCCACTGTGTTCGGCATAGGGAAGCCGGACCGTCCGGCTCTTCAACCGGCCAGCCTCGTGCAGCCGGGTGACGAAGGACAGCACGCTCTGGCGGTAACGCTCATCGATCGGCGGCAACCCTGCCATCGAGATTCCGATGGCGTGCAGGGACTTCTGGATGGCCGTCGTCGACGCCTCACACAGCGCCTCGGGCGCGGTGGCCCACTTGGCAGCCGTCGCGACCACATAGGTCTGGCTGTCGTCGGTGCACGTCGTGTAGATCACCGAGCGCCCCATGGCCCTCAAGCAGCGGGCGTAGATGTCACCGGCCAGGTACGGCCCGGCCAGGTGCCCCACGTGCAGATCGCCATTGGGGGTGGGGGTGGCAGCGATGACGATCACCGGGCGGGCGGACCGGTCTGGGCGGGTCATCCCTGTTCCTGGTGTCGAGTAGTGAACTTGGCAGCCAGGTCGGCGTCCCACCAGACCGAGTACATCTCGAAGTCGGCGTCACTGTCGTTGATCACCTGGTGCGTCGACCCGGGGGTGAAGTGGACGATGTCACCTGCCACGAAGGGCACCTGCTTGCCCTCGCAGGAAATCTGCGACGAGCCGGTGAGCGCGATCCAGATCTCGTACTCGTGGTGGGAGTGCGGGCCCGAGGCAGCGCCCGGCGCGACCACGCACCAAGAGCCTTCGAACGGCGCGTTCAGTGCCGGCCAGGGCATCAACCGCTGGGCGCGCAAGCCGTTGTCCGGCTTCAGGTCATCGCGGGCCAGGCTGTGGATCTCCATACTCGATCGCCTTTCGACTAGCTAGGTACTGGAACGGTGGCCACCAGTTGGTGGCTCTGCTGATGAGAGAGCAGGTCGCGGACGATCTCCTCGGACCGCACCGCCAGCAGGCTCAGCAGCGAGTCGGCGATGCCGTGGGTGGCCTCGTTGACGCCCTGCAGGTAGCACCCGGCCCGCACCGTCGGCGGCAGGTTCATCCGGTAGCTGCGGCTGACCGTGACCTCCTCGACCGACACCGAGGCCGCCAGGTCGCGCACCGCCTTCGGCATCTGGCGGGCGAAGCCGGTGCCCAGGAGCACCAGATCACAACGCATCTCCTCCGAACCGCCGTTCTTGCGGTCGGTCAGCGTCAGCACGACCTCGCCCTCGCTCATCCTGGCGTCGGCGATCTCGGCCATCGTCGTCATCCGCAGCCGCTCGGAGCCGGTCAGCCTGTCCAGGTACATCTGGCGGTACAGCACCTCAAGCAGGCCCGGCGCCAGACCGGAGTAGTTGGTCCGGTGCATCTCGCGCAGCAACTGGTCGCGCGCCTCAGGGAGGGCGGCGTGGAACTCGTCGACGAAGGACGGGTAGAACAGCTGGTTGGTGAACTTGCTGTTCTCGTAGCAGTTCAGCCCGATCGAGCGCATCACCATGGTGCACTGGGCGTTCGGGAACTCCTGGTGGCTGGCCCACAGCATCTCGGCCGCGCTCTGCGCGCCGCCCAGGACGACGATGCGGTGCTCGGCGTCGCGGTTCAGGCCGGTAATCCGTGAGGAGAACTCGGTGCTGTGGATGAGCCGTTCGCGAGGGATCTGAGAGAACACCTGAGGGATGTGCGGATCGCGGCCGGCCCCGATGATCAGGTTGCGGCAGACGATCTCGCCGCCGTCGGCCAGTTGCACCAGCCACTCGCGAACCTCGCCGTCGGAGCCATAACCGGGCTCGATGCTGATGGCGCGGCGCCCGGACTGGATGCGAACGTCGGACAGGTTGCGCGCCACCCAGCTCAGGTAGTCCGAGATCTCCAACCGGTACGGGGTGAAGCTGCCCAGGTTGATGAAGTCGTCCAACCGGCCGGTGGAGTGCAGAAAGTTGACGAAGGAGAACTGGCTCCGCGGATTGCGCCGGGTCACCAGGTCCTTCAAAAACGACACTTGGCTCTGTGACCAGGGCAGCAGCAAGCCGCGTTGCCACACCACGGTGTCGTGCTGCTCGATGATCAGCGTCTGGCGTGCCAGGTCGGGCGCGAGCTCTTCGAGCGCGACTCCCAGTGACAGGTTCGCGGGCCCGGCGCCGATAGCCAGGATCTCAACTTCCTGCCGGTCCAAGGTATTTCCCAATCTCGTCATGTGCCGGCTACCGCTGTCCGCTGGTCACTGCGCCCGCGTGCTGGACCAGGTCGACCAGGTCAGAGATCGTGCGCGCGGCCTGGTAGGAACGCAGGTCCAGCGTGATGCCCAACTGGCTCTCCAGTTGGGACAGCGCCTCCAGCGAGCTCAGGCTGTCCCAGTCATAGGCAGCCAGGACCGGGTGGGCGCGCAGGTCCTCCACCGACTCGTGCAGGACATCGCTGAGGATGTTCACCACGGTTCTCTCCACCGACGCCGATTCGCTCATAGGGTTGCTCGCTTTCTGTTCGGTTGCGCTATCCAACTGGGCGCCGGATCCCATCCGGCAACCAGATCAAGGGTGAATTCGCCTTCTTCAGCTGCCGGACGGAAGCCGGCACGCTCCCAGAAGCCGGCGGCTGGGCCGTTCTTGCTGGAAGCCACGAAGCTGCCTTGCAACGTGCGCGCGCCGGCCGTGCTGGCTTGGCAGGCAAGCCAGTCCATCGCGGCCAACTCGATCCCCCTGCCGAGCACCCGGCAGCTGAGCACCATGTTCAGCACCCGCCAGGTCTGCTCGCCGCACTGCACCCACATCGCTCCGACGACCCCCTCGTCGCCGAAGCGGTCAGAGACCGACAACGAGGCGATCAGGTGTCGCGGGTCGGCGCTCATCGCCGCGGTCCGCGCCTCGTCGAAGCGGATGCCGGTCAGGTTGAACTGGTTGGTGCGAGCGGCCAATTGGGCAACCCGCGCCACGCCGAACTCGGTCACCGGCTCCACGCACAGCTCGATGTTGAGCGCGTGCAGGTAGTCCTCGGAGGACCCGAAGCCGCCTTCGAAGTCGCTGCGCAGCGCCCGGGTCCGGTAGAGGGCCGGGCGGTCCCGGTCGGTCTCGGTGAGGTCCAGAACGTCGAACCACCCCGGCGCCAGCAGCGAGTTGACCAGGTGCGCCGGATCTCCGTCGGCCGCCACGATGGCGACGTCGGGCAGCTCGCTGGCCACCTGACCGCGCTCGAAGTCCGAGTCGTCCATGAACACGAACGAACTGGTCGACAGGTTCAGCGACTCGGCAGCTTGGCGCAGGTTGTCAGCCTTGGGTGACCAGTTCACCGCTGTCACCGAGAAGGCCTCGGATCGCAGCAGCATCTCTGGGTGGTTGAGCAACGCGTCATCGACGATCGCGGCGTCGTTCTTGCTGGCCAGCACCAGGATCACGCCCTGCTCGCGCAACCGGCGCGCGCTGCGCTGCAGGTTGAGGTAACAAGATCCGGGGTACAGCCCGCCGAGCTCGACTCCGGGGGCGCCGAGGTCGGCGACCACGCCGCCCCACAGGGTGTTGTCGAGGTCCAAGGCGAGGACCTTGCGCGACAGGCCCAGCTTCGCCTGGACGATCCGGGCCACCTGCCGGGCCAGCACATGCAGGGCGCCGTCGGTGTAGGGCAGGTCCGCGTAGCGATGCAGCCGGGCGTCCCGAGCCGGGAACGGCTGGTCGGCGAGCAGGCTGACCAGGTCGATCACCAGCACCTGCCGGTGCTCTTCGGCCAGTGCCAGCAGGTCGGCGTTGAGCTGGTGCCAGACCCGGGCCAACGCCGCCCGCGCCCGCCAGCTCAGAAAGGTCTCGCGCACCTCGGCCGGCAACGGCACGGTGTGCAGCACCAGGGTCGCCGAACTGCGTTGGGACACCGAGCCGATCAGTGCCCGGAACTCCTCGACGCGTGCCTGGATGTGCGCGGTGACCGCCTCGATGTCGCCGCCGCTCCAGTCTGCGGGCAGGAAGAAGGACTCCTCCATCAGACAGGTCAGCACATCCGGGTCGCCGTCGATCGCGAAGGACCCGGAGGCAAGGGACAGTTCGAAGCGGCCGTAGTCGCCGACCGAGATGGCGGGCAAAGTGCCCGCCCCCACCAGGCTGGTCCGCAACAGCGGCTCGAACGGGCCGACCGTGCAGGTCGCCAGCAGCGCGAGCGTGACCGGCGCCAGGCCGGCGTCTTCTGGCTGCAGGCCGCCGAGCAGCCGCCCCACCTTGCGGGCCAGCGACGGATCGGGCAGTTGGGCCAGCGACACCCGCACATCGGTGGCCGGTGTGCGGCGCTCGTCCACCGCGCTGCGCACCGCCTCCAACAGCGTGCTCGAGTTCGTCATCGATGACCCGGGATCAGATCTGGACCAGCGTGCAGTACCAGCGCATGCCGATCGAGATTCCCGACAGCGCGACCAGGTCACCGGGTTTGACGTCGCCCCGCTGCAGCGCCTCGCCCAGGCTGATCAGCTGATCGGCTGCGCCCATGTGCCCGTGCGCCGCGGAGATCTCGGCGTTGGTGTGCTCCACCGTGATGCCGAACGGCGCCGCCACCTCCTCGATGGTGTCCGCGCTGTCGTTGATGTAGATGACGTGGGCCAGCTGGTCGGTCCTGACACCTGCCCGCTGGCAGGCCTGCTCGATCACCTCGGTCATCCGGCCGCTGAGCTTCTCCTGGAAGTCCCGAAGCCGATTCGGGTCCTTCTGGAAGTGGTTCAGCACCCGCTCCAGCCCGCTGGGCGCGGTGGCGGTCGACCAGCCCTCGGGCGGCTCAGGCGTCACCGCGCCGCCGAAGTCGCAGCGGAAGAAGTCGCACAGGTCGGGATCGGTGAACTGCGCAGTGGACAACCAGCGCAGCTGGTCGTGACCGCGGCGCAGCACCGTGGCCACCGCGCCGTCGCTGTGCACCGCGTTGTTGACGTTCATCCGGTTACGGTGGAACTCACTCACCCGGTTCACCGCCACGAACAGCACTGTTCGCAGCTCGGGCTGGATGGCCAGTTGGCCGGCCACCATCCCCAATCCAGTGACGCCAGAGGCGCATCCTTCGTTGAGCAGCAGCGTCTGGGTCTTGTCGATCCCCAGTTCCCGGGCCAGCGCCGCGGAGGTGTCCCAGTAGAGGTAGTCCGGCATCTCTGAGGTGGCCAGCACCACCAGGTCCAGCTCGGACGGGTCCATGTTCAACTCGGCGAGGGCCTTGCGCGCGGCGTCGGCCGCCAGCGCGGTCGCGGTGACCTCCGGGTCGGCCCGGTGAAAGGTCGAATACCCCCACCGGGTCACTCGCTCCGGGTCGGTGACGTAGGAGCCGGCCGTCTCGCTCACGTCGAGGTCCCGCCCGAAGGCGTAGCCGAAGGCCAGGATGCCGAAGTCGACGACTTGGCTTCCTGGAGCCCTCTGAGAGTCACCGGCGGCGGTTGCTTGGAGGATGCTGGTGCTGTCAGCCATCTAGGGTCCTTCACGTCGTTGTGGATGAGCGCCGATCAAGCGCTACGGGCGCTCCGGCTTACTCGGCGCTTGCTGTGCGCCGCCTATCCTGACCATCGACGTTGTACCGGTCACTGCACTAATGACTGCACTACGCAGTTACCCCTGGTCTTATGCAGTTTTATAGGTATTGTTCCTGCCTACCAACAAACCCCGGTTTTTTGCCATTGCTGCTCAGCGCAGCAGGAGGCGCTAATGGAAGACGTCCAAAGCGCTGGGATTAAATTCGAAGTGCTTGGTCCGCTTCGTGCGTGGCGTGACGGCGCCGCTCTGACGCTAGGACCAGTGCAACAACGAGTCGTCCTGGCGGTTTTGCTGCTACACACCAACCGCCCGATCGGCCGCCAGCAGATCATCGACGCGGTGTGGGGCACGGCCCACCCCACCCACGCGGTGAATCTGCTGCAGCGCCATGTCTCGGCGCTGCGCCGGGTGCTCGAGCCGCAGCGCTCTGCTCGGGCGGCCTCGGACCGGGTGGTGTGGACAGACGGCGGTTACCTGTTCACCGTCTCAGCCGGCAGTCTCGACCTCGAGCAGTTCGACAGCAGCGTCAGCCTGGCCCGGGCCGCCCGGGTGGCCGGGGACCTTCCCAAGGCGGCCGCGGCGCTGCACTCAGCCCTGCAGCTGTGGCGCGGCCCAGCTTGTGACGGCCTGATCAGCCCTTATCTAGACGCCCAACGCGAACAACTGGCCGAGCGAAGGATCAGCGCGCTCGAGGAACGCATCGACCTGGACCTGGCCCTGGGCAACCACCTGGACGTCATCGCCGAGCTGCGCGCGCTGGTCGCGGACTACCCCCTGCGAGAGCGGCTGCGCGGGCTGCTGATGTCGGCGCTCTACCGTTCGGGGCGCCAGGCCGACGCGTTGGCCGCCTACCAGGACGCACGCCGGCAACTGCGCGACGAGGTCGGCGTGGCGCCGGCTGCCCCGCTGCAGCGGCTGCAGCAACAGATCCTGGCCGCCGATCCCGACCTCGCTCCCCCGACGCTTCCACAGACCATCACGGTGAGCGCCGATCGGCACGCGCGCGAGCATATTCCGATGCCTGCGCAACTACCTCGCGATTTGTCCACCTTTGTCGCAAGAGACTGCGAACTAAAGCAACTAAATTCCTTGATAAAAGACGACGACACCGACGCAGAAGGCGCAGCGGTGACTGCGATCCTGGGAATGGCGGGGGTCGGTAAGACGGCACTGGCGGTGCATTGGGCACATCAAATTCGACACCAATTTTCAGATGGACAAGTTTACTTGAACCTTCGGGGCAACGACCCTGCCGAGCCGGCGATGGATCCGGCGGAGGCGCTGCGGACGGTGCTGGAGGCGTTCGGCGTCCCGGCGCAGCAGATCCCGGTCGGGCTGGAAGCGCGGGCGGCGCTCTACCGCAGCGTGCTCAACGGCCAGCAGGTGCTGATCGTGCTCGACAACGCCCACGACGCCGAGCAGGTCCGCCCGCTGCTGCCCGGCTCGGCCGGCTGCCGGGTGCTGCTCACCAGCCGCAACCAATTGACCAGTCTGGCCGCGATCGACGGCGCACACCTGCTGACCCTGGAGCCGCTGTCGGACTCTGACGCTCAGGCGTTGCTCGCTCGCCGGCTCGGCGCGCACCGGGTCAGCGGTGAGGCCGCGGCCGTGGAGCAGATCCTGCTGGGGTGCGCGGGCCTTCCGCTGGCGCTGTCCATCGTCGCCGCCCGCGCGGTGCCGGGCTTTCCGCTGGCTGTGGTGGCAGATCGGCTGCGGGCGGCGCGAGGCAGCCTTGACGCCTTCGACGGAGGCGATGAGACCGCCAACCTGCGCAGCGTGCTGGCCGGCTCCTATCGCTACCTCAGCCCAGCTGCCGCTCGGCTGTTCCGACTGCTGCCGCTGCTGCCGGGTCCGGACTTCGCCAGCTGCGTGCTGGCCGGCCTGGCGGGAATCGCCCCGGCTGACGTGGAGTCCCCGGTGTTCGAACTGCGGCGTGCGAACCTGATCAACGAGGCCAAGCCGGGCTTGTACGCACTGCACGAACTGCACCGGGCCTATGCCAGCGAACTCAGTCTCACCTTCGACACCGACGAGCAGCGGCGGCAGGCGCTGCGACGGCTCTCCGAGCACTGCCTGCACCCGGCGCACCGCGCGGACCGGTTGCTCAGTCAACTGGGTGATGACCGCAGGGTGTGGGGGCCCAGCCTTTCGCCTATCGCCCTTGATGAGCTGCCCGCCCAGCACGAGGCGCTGGACTGGTTCACCGCGCAGCACCCCGGATTGCGCTGGGCACTCGGGCCAGCCGCCAACGGCGCGGATCAAAGTCTTCGCCAGCTGGCGTGGGCTTTCGAGTCATTCCTGGAAGGCGATGACTACCCGAGGGGGCCCCGAGCCGCCCACCGGAACAGGCCGGCGCACGACGAGCAGTTGCACCAGCCGGCCGGCCAGGCCATCTGCCACGGCTGCCTGGCCTATGCCTACGGCCAGCTCGGGCGCCACCATGACGCCGAGCTGCATGCGCGGCAATCCCTTGCGCTGTATCAGCAGATGGGCCTGCGCATCGGCCAGGTGCATTCCTACCGGTTGCTGTCGTGGGTGCTGGACAGGCAGGGCCGCTACCGGGAATCGCTGGCGCAGGCGCAACTGGGCAGTGAGCTGTCGGGCGAGCGCGAGCTCGACCTGCACGGCTGAACGCGGCGCCTGCACCTGCACGGCTGAACGCGGCACCCTCGACCTGCACCGTCGACTTGCACCCTCGACCTGCACAGATGACGCAGTGCCCGCCGGTGAACCGCTACCGGCGGGCACTGCGTCCGACATCAGACGAGGCTGCGGACCCGCTTGATGATCGGGCCCAGAACCTCCATGTGCGGGCGTTGAACGCTGAGATAGGAGAACCCGTAACGCTCGCGGCTGTCGATGATCTGCCGGGCGATCTCCTCTTCGGTGCCCAACAGCAGGAACGGGCACTCCAGCATCTGTTCCATCGTCAGGTACGGGCCGAAGTCCTCCATGGCGTTCTCGGCGGCCTGGCGCCGGTTGTCGGTCACCTCGACGCCCAGGATGAAGGCGTTGCGTTCGATCTGATCCACCCGGTCCCCTGCCTTGGAGCAGAAGTGGTCCACCGCCTGCTGGGCCTCCTCTGCGGTGGTGAGTCGCAAAGTGGCAGGTGGCTGCCCGGGTACCTGCAACCGGCCCGCGAAGCTTGCGATGTCCGCCTTCTCGGCGGCCAGTCCCACCATTCGCTTGCCGCCCGAGCCGATCAGCCACGGCGGTGATGCCACGTCCTCTTCCAGGGTCAACAACTCCTCGACCTTGTCGATCGTGGCTCGCACCCGTTCGTAACGCTGCTGAAACGGCTGCCACTCGAAGCCGGACTCATCGAATTGGGACTTGATCAGGCCTGTTCCGATCCCGACCTCCAGCCGGCCGTCGGTCAGCCGCTGGGCCGTGCAGATCTCACGAGCCAGCATCCATGGGTGCCAGAATCCGACGTCCAGCACGTAGGTGCCGACATGCATCCGCTCACAGGAGTAAGCGGCAGCCATCGATGCCAAAAACGGTGATGTGCGGCTCGGCCCCAAGTGGTCCACGCCGACCGCGACGTCAAAGCCATAAGCCTCGGCGCGCTGGCAGGTGGCGACGAGTTCTTGCCGACTGCGATGGGTGGCAAGGGTGAACCCGAACCGGAAGTCCCGTTCGGCCGCGGGCTTGTCCAACACCGTCATGATCGCACCAGCCGCGGATTTGCGCCGGGGAAGTCGAAGTCGCTCAACACACACCTCATCAAGGTTGAAGTAACGAACCGGAGCTTCGCTGCCCGGTCGAGAAGTTCGCCTGCGACGGCCAGCTGCCCGCTGGCGCTGATGGTCTTGGTCTCGCGTGCTCGTCAGCACGTAGACAGGGAGATTACCGCTTTAGGGCAGGATGTCCATGGTTCTATGCAGAAATCCATCCAGGGCAGTGATCGCGAACGCGAGAAGGCCCCGCCGGATCGCTCCGGCGGGGCCTTCTCGTTATGCGGACTGCTGTTACGGGGTGACGCTCTGCACGATCACGTCGCCAGAACCGACCAGCACGTTGGTGTCAGTGCGCACCTGAACGGAGCCCAGTAGCACCCGTCCCGAAGCCGGCGCCGCGTTCGCGGTCACCGATCCCGGCACCGTCCACTCAGCGTTGGCCGGCCGCACCGCGTTCGCGTCGGTCACCGACACCGCGCCGAAGGCAGGGTTAGCAAACACATCGACGTAGTTGAACGTGGTGGAGCCTGCCGGCACCGCGAACCCGTCAACCAGGGTGACCCAGACTCCGGCCGCCGGGTTGGCGATGGTCACCGACTCCTCGCTGTCACCGTCTGCCGCCTGGCCAGCAAGAACACAGCTGCCAGTCGTGCAGTTGTAGACGAAGAGGTCCAGGTCAGCACCCGGGTCGCTGGTGCCGCCGATGGTGGCGCGCAGCGAGGTGGAGCCCGGGGCCACCGTCACCTGGCGCTGCTGCGAGGCCAGGTTGGCGATGGTCGGCGTTGCGATCCGGGCGCTGCCGAGCGTGGTGCCGACTGCCCGTCCGGTGAACTCGCCGAAGATGTTCTTCAGCGTGTAGCTGCGAGCCACCGGGGTCCCGATCGTTGCCGACGCGATGGTGTCGGGGTTGGGCGAGACAGTCGCGCCCAGGATCGAGGCGGTCAGGGTGTACGGCGCGTTCTCGGCATCGGAGGTACGCCGAGCCTCGACCGTGACCTCCCAGACGCCGGCGAACGGGTTGCTCACCGTGCGGCTGGTCGGCGAGCCGACGCAGGATCCGGAGGTGGGGTTGTAGCAGCTCAGCGACGAGTTGCTGTCCAGGGCGACTCCGTACGGGTGGAACCGCAGGAAGCGGATCTGCCCGGCGCCCGGCGTGTCGCCGCCACCCACCATGTCCACCTTGAAGGCCGGCGTGTTGGCCGGAACCGCGTAGAAGTAGCTGGTGACCTGGTTGCGACCGATCGTGCCCGAGTGCGCGATCGAGTAGTTGTTCGCCGCGGAGAACTGCTCCGCCGCGACAACGGTGTTCAGCGTCTGACCGTCGATACCGGCCGTCGACGGGCTGTCGAGGTTCAGGATCGCCGAGTGCGTGCCGGCACTGGTCGGGTTGACCCTGACGGCCAGGGTGGTCGGCGAGTTCAGCGGCAGCGCGATGGACGTCGCTGTGGTGCTGAAGGTGCCGTCGTTGCCGACCCAGCTCAGGTTGAAGTTCTGGCTACCGCCCGCGCCGGAGGTGCGGGTGAAGGTGTAGGTCCGGACGTAGCTGTCGCCGGCCTTGACTCCCTCACGGTCATAGATTCCCTCGCCGCGGCCAGGGGTCGCCAGGAAGCCCGAGAGCACGGTGTTGACCTCGACCGAAGAGGTGATCGCCACCGGCTTGATGTTGGTCTTGAGCAGGTTCCACGCGGCCGGCACGTTCATCAGGCCGTTGCCCTGCTCGAAGGCGCCGTAACGGGGCAGGTAGCGGCTCGAGGACGTGATGGCCTGACGCAGCTGAGCCGGCTGGCTCTGCACGCCGGCCTGCTTGGCCGCGCTCACCAGCAGCGCGGCGGCGCCGGCTGCCTGCGGTGAGGCCATCGAGGTTCCGTTGGCCATGGCGTAACCGGTCGGCAGCAGGTAGGTGCCGGCCACCGGGCCGGGTGCCTGCCACAGCGGGACGGTCGAGATGGCCGCTCCAGGAGCGACGATCTCGGGCTTGAAGCCGCCGTCTTCACGGGGGCCACGAGAGGAGAAGCCGTGCAGGTTGTCGACGTAGCTGGAGTCCGAGCCGTAGTTCTTCTGCCAGGTCGCCTTGCTGACGTAGGAGCCGACGGACACCACCTCGGAGGCCGCTGACGGGTCGCCGATGGTGTTGATGCCCGAGCCGTTGTTGCCGGCCGAGATGAACATCTGCACGTTGTACTGCTCGATCAAGCGGTTGTAGAGGACCGCCCGGGTGTTGTTGCCGTCGTTGAGCGCCGGCAGTCCGCCGATCGACATGTTGATCACGTCGACGTTGCCCTGCTTGGCGATGAACGTCATGCCCTCGATCAGGGCGTGGTTGGTGCAGCCGGTGATGAACATGCAGACCCGGATGGACTTGAGCTTGGCGCCGGGAGCCGCACCGGACATCGCGCCGCCGAACATCTTGTTGGCGGCGGTGATGCCTGCGACGTGGCTGCCGTGCAGGCCGGACACGATGCCGATGTTGACGAACTTGTTCTTGCCGTCGGTCTGCACGACGAACGGCATCGACTCCACGATCGGCGTGGCCGGGTTGTCGGTGCCGAAGTGGCCGACGTCGAAGTTCTTCGCGTAGTCGGTCATCGCCGCGTCGTCGGTGAAGTTCTTGTTCTGGTTGGTGTCGACCCGCACGGTGTTAGCGGTGGCATCCCACAGCACGCCGAACTTGTCGGTGGTGTCGCCGTCGCGGTTGACGTCGCTGCCGACCTCGCCACCGAGACGGGAGTCGCCCTCGATGAAGGTGGCGATGCGGTACGTGCCGGCCGGTGCGGTGTAGCTGACACCCTGGTGGGTGAAGGCCGGGCCGCTGACCTGGGCCGACATGTTCAGCCAGGTGGGGTCGTCATCGGTGAACGGGTCGGTCGCGGTCACCCAGTCGGTGATCTTGCGCTCGCCGGTCGTGGTGGTCGACAGCGCGGGGTGGTCGAGGTCGATGCCGCTGTCGAGGATGCCGATGGTGGTGCCGCGGCCGTCCCAGGTCGGGTTGGCTGCGGTGAAGGCGGCCGCGCCGGTCTCACCGACAGGCATGTAGGGGTTGTCGCGCGGCGTCGTCGCGTTCGGGGGCGCCTGCGGGGTGGGCTGCTCCGCGCCCTGCGGGGTCGGGTCGTACAGCGGGATGATCTCGTCGAGGTCGGCAGCCACGATGCCAGCCAGGTTGGCGGCCGCCTCGATCTTGCTCGTCGGCACGTCGGCGCGGATGTAGCTGACGTCGCCGTCAGCCTTGCGGATCTCAGCGCCGAGTGACTTCAGGCCGCTGATGACCGAGGTGTTCTTGCCGGGTGCGGCGGCGATGAGCAGCGTCACGGTGGACGCGCCCTTAGCCATGGCGGTGGCCAGCAGCTCTCGGTCGTGCTTGCCGAGCTGGGATTGCTTGGCCGAGTCGGGCGTGGCGCCGGGAGCGCCGAAGGCCGACGGTGCGGAGACGCCCGCGGCGACAAGCGCGCCGAGCGCGGTGAGGGCCACCGTGCTACGGCGCGCCCTCGAACTACGCAATATATGCATGCAGTCCACCTTGAAAAGGGGTTGGGGTGAGTTGGGTATGACCTTTGTCATTTATTCACGACCGCCGCGTTAGGTCAAGGTGTAGTGGCATACATCCGCAACAGGCCTTTTGACCGCTTGATGACAGCACTGCCACTAGAACGTGGCAGCAGTGCTCACCGGGGGTCTGTTCTCAGCCGCCGGGGTGAGTCACTATCAGAGTTCCGAAATGCAGCAGGTGTCGATATTCACGGCTGTACAACGTTGTAAATTTCTTCGGAAATGATCAATGAGAAAGGCGTGCCCGTGCGGAGAATGCGACGAGCTGCCCACCAGTTAGCGGTCTCGGCGGTGGCGGTCGCCGTCCTGACTGCGGGGTGTGGGAGTGGCAGATCACAGTCCGCTCCGGCCAGCGGCCCGCCTTCCGGCGCCACCGGCTCACCGGTGGAGTCCAGCTCAGCGGCCCCTGACACGGTGCTCGGGCGGGCGTATCAGAACCCGGTGTACGAGGACGACTTTCCTGACCCGGCGGTGCTGCGGGTCGGCTCGCAGTACTACGCCTACGCCACCCAGGGCGGTGGCTCGAACGTCCAGGTGCTCACCTCGCCTGACCTGGTGAGCTGGACCCCCGCGCCCGACGCCTTGCCGCAAGTGGGCAGCTGGGCCGCCGGCGGCAAGACCTGGGCGCCTGAGGTGCTGGCGGTCGGCGCCAAGTTCGTGCTGTTCTACACCGAGCAGGACCAGAAGTCGGGCAAGCAGTGCATCGGCCGAGCCCAGTCGGACAAGCCCGGCGGCCCGTTCCTCGACACCAGTCAGGCGCCGCTGGTCTGCCAGGCCGAACTGGGCGGCTCGATCGACGCCAACCCGATCCGGACCGCCGACGGCGCGCTGTATCTGTACTGGAAGAACGACGGCAACTGCTGCGCGAAGCCGGTGCGGCTGTGGGTACAGCAGCTGAGCGCGGACGCGGCCAGCCTGCGTGGCAGTCCGGTCGCGCTGCTCACCAACACCAAGCCCTGGCAGGGCAACCTCATCGAGGCGCCCGAGATGGTCAGCCACGGGGGCAAGTACTTCTTGTTCTACTCGGCCAACGACTACGGCTCGGACAAGTACGCCGTGGGCTACGCAAGCTGCCAGGGCCCGACCGGTCCCTGCGCCGACCGGTCCGCGCAGCCGCTGCTCAGCTCGGCCCCGGCCGCCGCCGGTCCGGGGCACAACTTCGTGCTCGACCTGCCCGACGGCTCCAGCGTGATGTTCTTCCACGCCTGGGCGCCCGAAGCCATCGGCTCCACCATTCCGGGCCGCCAGCTCTGGATGGAGCCACTGGAATGGCCGAACGGACAGCCGAAGATGGGACCGCCCGACTGACTGCGAGGACCGCTCGCCGCTCAGCTCACTGGCTCAGCAGGTCACGCTCAGGCGCGGGCCGGACGTCGCCGACCCTTCCTTGGAGTAGTACGCCGCCGCGTCCGAGCCGGTGTTGCCGACCCGGATGGTGAACGGCTGGGCCACGTCGACCCGGCCGGTCAGGTCGATGGTGATGCTCTGGCTGAGGGCCACCGCCGGCTGGCTGTAGAAGGCCGCGCCCACCCGTTGCGGCGCGCTGTCCCAGCTCACCGCCGTCTGAGCCCAGGCCGTGTTGTCGGTGAGGTAGAAGTCACCGCCCTTGACCGAGGCGTTGTCGGTGCCGTTGCCCACGGTCAGGCTCAGCTGCACCTTGGTCACAGCGCAGCCGTCGGGCAGGACGGGCTTGAACTGCAGCATCGCGTCGGTGACCGGGCTGCCGTCGGCGCTGAGCCGGGTGTGGGTGGCGTTGGGCTGCGCGGTCGGACTCGCCTCGGCGATCGTCACGTCGTCGCTTGCCAGCACCGTCGTGGTGGTGCCGCCGCCGGGGGCGGCCGGCGTGGTCACCGGCGCCGAGGTGGCGCTGGCGGTGTTGCCGGCCGCGTCCCTGGCCCTGACCGTGTAGGTGTAGGTCTGCTGAGCGTCCACCGTGCTGTCGGTGTAGCTGGTGGCCGTGCTGCTCAACGTCGCCAGCGGGGTGCTGGCCGCGTCGCGGTACACCTCGTAGCCGGTCACACCGAAGTTGTCCGTGCTGGCGGTCCAGGTCAGGCGCACCGAGGTGGGCGCGGTGGCGGTTGCCGTCAGGTTGCCCGGCGCGCTCGGCGGTGCGCTGTCGACCGGCCCGGTGGCCGGCGTGCTGTCGCCGGACTGGTTGCCGAGCAGGTCGTGCGCGCGGACGGTGTAGCTGGCTCCGGACACCGGGGCGGTGTCGCTGTAGGAGGTCACGTTCGGCCCGACGGTGGCCAGCCACCGGCCGTCGCGGTAGATGTCTTGGGCGCTGGAGTCGCTGCTGGTGCTCGCGGTCCAGGTCAGTCTGACCGCGGTCCCGGACATGGCGGCCGCCAGGCCGGTGGGCGCCGCCGGCGCCGTGGTGTTGCGGGTGAAGTTGTAGGTCACCGGGTCGAACGTCGCCCCGGTCGAGTCGATCGGCGTGACGGTCACGGTGGCGCCGCTGACGGTCACCTTCAGGAAGTGGTACACCTGCGCGTCCGAGGTCGGCCTTTCCGCCGCGCCGCACCTGCTGCCTGAGGCGCTGCTGTTGGACCAGCCGATCGCGTAGGCGTCGGTGGTGCTGCACCTGCTCACCGGCGCGATCTTCGCGCCGCCGCCGCCAGTGACGTAGCTGGTGACTCCGCCGGGCGGGGCGTAGTTGCGCTGGTAGATGTGGGCGTGGCCGTTGAACGCCAGGTCCACCCCGTTGTTGGCCAGCAAGCCTTCGAGTGAGTCGATCGCGGTCGGGGTGTTCGGGTCGTTCTGCAGGTAGATGTCGCTGCCCTCGGTGGCGCTGCTGGCGCGCAGGGGGTAGTGGAAGAACGCGAATTTGACGCTGTTGGTGTTGCTTTCCAGATCCGCCTTGAGCCACTGGTACTCCGGGCTGGTCGGCTGCCAGTGGTAGTCCCGGTCGACCTGGTAGGCGCCACCGGCCGCGGTGCCGACATTGCTGTCGGTCCAGTCGGCGTTGAGGATGTAGAAGCGGGCGCCGCCGGAGTTGAAGGCATACCAGACCGAGGGGTAGCTGGCCGGGGCGGTGTCATTGATTCCGGAGTAGGTCTCCATCTGGTACTTGCCGTTGGAGGCCGCGACCGTGGCCGACTGCTTCCAGGTCTGCAGGAAGGTGGAGTTGCGGCCGTGATTGCCGCTGGTCGCGAACAGCGGGATTGACGCGCCCGGGACCTTCCAGTAGTCGGGCCCGAAGACCTGGCTCACCCCGGCGCCGGTCGCCACCAGGTTGCCGTAGTTGTTCTGGCTGCCGTTCTGGTAGGCGATGTCACCGGTGGACACGGCGAACTTCACGCCGCTTTCGGCGATTTGGGCGTCGACGTTCTTCTGGTTGAGCCCGTTGGCGATGCTGTTGTCACCCCAGTCCCCCAACACCGCGAAGCTGAACTCACCGCTGTGGGCCATGGTGGTGAACCGCGGAGCGACGTCGGTCTCGAGCAGGTCGACCGGTGCCGACCCGCCGGTGAAGATCCGGTAGCAGTAGGTGGTGCCGGCGGTCAGCCCGGTGATCCGCACCGAGGTCTGGTACTCCACGACGCCAGCAACCGTGATCGGCGCGTTCACGGTGTTGTTCGTGCTGGTCACCGACTTGGAGGTCAGCGTGCAACCGGTGGTGCCGCTCGGTGTTCCCCATTGGACGGCGTTGGCGGCGCTGGCCACCTTGACGCTGGTGTCGAAGGTGACCTGCACCGAGGTCGTGGTCAGGTCGGTCAGGTAGGGATAACGCATCAGCGTCGAGCTGGCAGCCGAGGCCGACGGCGCGGCCAGCAAGGTCGAGGCCATCACCGAGCCCAGCGCGACCAAGCCGATGCCGGCCCGGACCGGCCGACGGCGCAGCCTGGCGCGCCGGGTGATGGCGGCAGCACGAATTAAAGACAACAAAGTTGAGTCCCCCGTAGTACAGCACAGGCGCTTCTGCTCGGCGCCGCGATCTGGTTTCGCGCATGCCTCAACGCACACCCGAACCATTCGATCGTGACCCGCCTGAAGCGAGGCTGTCAAGCAGGCTTGCCCATCACACAGGTTGGCGTCCCACCACGACGCACTGCAGGTCCTCGGAGTCGATGATCTGGGCTGGCAGACCGGCCTGGGTCAGGACTGCCACCGTGCGCCCGGCCTGCTCCCGGCCGGTCTCGATCAGCAGGCTGGCGCCGGGCGCCAGCCAGGGGC
>WUUC01237311.1_pt1 | contig 36460 bp, 24 predicted proteins | sample 6278441 | NCBI WGS metagenome assembly WUUC01 (sample SAMN13675441, study PRJNA597444) | soil metagenome | isolation source: soil | place: USA: Washington | collected 2017-10
GGCTGCACATGCACACGCTGAGTGGCCTTTTTCACGCGAGTCACCGCATACCCTCGATGGAGTACGAAGGACTCTTGAAGGCGACGATGGCCCTGACTAGGGACCGGCGGCAAATGGAGGAGGCTTTCCGGCGCATGGCCTTCAACGTGTTTGCGCACAACCGCGACGACCACGTGAAGAACTTCTCCTATCTTATGGATCGTTCCGGCGAGTGGAGGTTCGCTCCCGCGTACGACATCGTGTATTCGCAGGGGCCGGGCGGCGAACATACTATGGCCGTGGCCGGTGAGGCTGCGCGCCCCACGCAGCGTGACATGCTACGGGTTGCCGAGGACTGCGACGTTGATTCGCGACAGGCGCGGGAGATCATACGGCAGGTTCGAGACGCGGTTAATCAGTGGCTTCGGTTCGCGCTCGCTGTGAAAGTCTCAGACGAGACTGCAAGCTGGATTGAGAAGGTGATAGTGGGCCCGTGATCATGCGCATGTGGCATGGTTCTGGAAGTAGATCGCGCGCGAAGGCACCGACTACGAAGATTATTCGCCCCAATAAGACGACTGTTTTTGGCACGAATAACTCTCACGGCGTGAGGCGACCGCCGACCGCCGTGAACAACTGACGCCCCCTCTCACGCACTCTCTGCACCACATTCGTAGGCGTCAGACCGGCGAAGCGGGTGCCGGGAGGCGGCTGTCGACGTTCAACCGAGCGCGCACGTCACCACCAGCGCGTACCCTTGCGTCCCTGTGCCGCCGTTCGCAGCCGCGCAGAAGACTGTGATTGTCCAGACCCCGTGCAGGTTCTGGTTGCGAATCACCATCTCGACGTTGTTGATGCCATCGGGCCGCCCGCCCTCGACCGAAACCCCGCCCTCGAAGTGATTACCTAAAAATCTCCTCCCGTCAGGCGAGGTAACAATGAGGTCGAGATTATTGACGAGCGGGGGGGACGCAGGAAGGGTGGCGGGATAGTCGCTCCACGCCAGCGTGATTTTGAGAGGCCGGCTGTCGTCCCTGACCGTCATGAGATAGGTGTGTGACTCGTCTGTGTGCAGTCCCGTTGCGTTACTGATGTCGCGCACGAACAGCCTGCGCGTACCTTCTTCCGCAAAGAAGAGAGACTTTGAGAGCTGGATGAGTCCCCACCCGGTCCTGTGGCTCGGGTAGCGTGGGGCCTTTTCCATAGGCTCAGTCGCGTTGAGCAGCGTCGCCTTAACGAGAGCCGCGGACGGGTGTGCAATGCCGTCACCCTGCGTCTTCGTGCCCGTCGGATACCAGCCTTCTGCATAGTACTGGCGAACCAGCGCCGCCGCGCCCGCGATAATGGGTGGTGCCCAACTGCATTCGCAGTTCATGTTCAGAGTGTTACAGTCCAGGTGTGCCGCGGTAGAGAGACTACAGCCGGGCGCGCATATCTCAGGCTTGTTCCTGCGATCTGAGTTGCTTATCGGCCCGACGACGCCGTCTGCAAAATCCAGCTTCTGCGCGGCCTCCCGGCTCGCGGAGACACACAGGGCGTTCTTCGCACTCGCGGGCGGGCCGATGCACTCGCCGCTGTTGCCTGAAGCGCCACAGACGAAGTGCTCCTCGTTATTCCAGACGAAACTGTCCACCACGACTGCGTTCTGACTATAGCCACACTTGAGGTGAAAACTGCTGGAATGGATAAAGGCCCCGTCGGCCGCTTGATTAAGCAAGACCTCGCCTATATGCACTGTCCTTGTCTGTAGGTCGTTAGAGTCGTCGAGCGAGAGTCTCGCTTCCCACGCCATGCCCTTATGATTGTTCAACTGGCCGGAGGGGTCATAACCCGCGGCGAGGGCCGCCACGCGCTGCCCGTGTAGTCTGGACGGGTCGAAGTCGTGCTGTCGCCTTCCGACCACCTTCCTGTGCTCCGGGCCAACGGGAACCTGATCGGAGAATAGGCAGTGATTGATGTTCATCGCGTGATCGGTCACACCTATGATCTGCCCCTTCCCACGTATCTCTTTATTCCAGATCGGCGTTTGGTCCGGAGTCCCCGACTGTATCAACCCGCCCGGAGTACGTTCTAAGGGTGCGGCGCTGTCCATGTCTACCGTCGCCTCCGGCTCAACCCAACGCACCTCTTTCAGCTCGGCGAGCTTTAGCACAGATTCGACAGGCAAGACCGGGATAACGACCTGGAGGTCACCGCCTACTTTGAGGTCATCTATAACTTTGATCTGGGAAGGGTCTACCTCTGCCAGGGCGGAGGCGGCCTCTCTGTCAGCCCACGCGTCACTCCCTGTGCCTTCTCCGGCAGCGGTCAACTGTATGCCCAGGGCATTAAGGAATCTATTCAGGTTGGCTTCCTCAGGAAAGAGGACGAAGCGCAGGCGCGCTTCCGACTCGACACTTGCGTCGGAGGTTTCGAAGATGTCCGGCGAGAGCTTGTCCGCGGGCGTGTAGAATACGCTGGCTCGGTAAAGCTCATCCCTAAAGAGTGCGAACCACGTCCGCACTTCGAGCCATTCCAGGAAGGCGAGATTGGGCATGTAGTCGGTGAGGCGCAGGTCGTACCTGGCTCGCAGGTACTTCCGCTCCTCAAGCGTGAGGGGCTTGAGGAACTGAATGATGTACCAGGCACCCACCTTAATTAGTTCAGGTGGGGGTTGCTCCGCAAGCGGATCGAACGGGGCACGTGAGACCAGATAGACGCGATAATCCCGCTCTTGTGAAGAATCCATGTGGTAACCCCCGAGGCAAGCAGATTGCCCGGCCAGGTCGTACTAAGGCGGCAGCCTTACTGCGAGGCAAATCTGATGAGGAACGAGCCCTCGGCTTTAGGCCCTCCGTTAGTCCTCTCGGCGGCCGCGCCATCTCGCTGCTGGCTCTCATCGCCTGCTTCTCTGAGAGCGTCCAACCGTGCGTTATTCGTGGTGACGTCGATCAACGCTTGGTAATCGGGGCCCTGTCCGAGATGCTCATCCTCAAGTTCCATGGGCACGAGGATTTCGACCTTAAAGGGAAGTCTTGAAAGTTGGTCGGACGGGAACGTCACCTCCACCTCTTTTTCCCCCCAAACCGCGAAGGGATGAGAGATGTGTCCCTTCTCGCCGATGATCGAACTGTTCAGCACGTTGACCGTGACCCTGAACATAATCTTCGTCTCTGTATCCGGTTCCGGAAGGTCACGAACAATCGCCGTGATCTTAACCCTGTGCCCCCTGTGCGAGACCACGTTAGGCAGACGCGGAAACACCAAGTCCTCCGGGTCCTCCATCACTTCGAAATCTACGTCCAGTTCGTGATCGAACTCATGTTGTCCAATCCCAGGCATCGTTTTTTTCCTCCTGCTTTAGAGTGTGATCCGTGCAAAAATTATTTCAGCCTAAATACTGCTCGCGAAAGGCTCAATGCCGAGGCATCATAAACGTAGGATGAACGATCCGGCAATGTTTTCGCATTGCGATAACCGCCCGCTACCTATTCGCCTTGAAGTTGGGAGAAATCAATTCGTAGATTACGCACATATAATTGCAGGGCATGAGCAGGCAGTCCGGAGCCGGTCTCTTTAGCCGGTCTCTTTTGAAGTCTTTCGCTGCAACCTGGCTGGAGATGATGGGTCGCTTTTTATGACCGTATGAGTGAGCCTTAAGTCTCAGCCCGGCGTGCTCCCATCACGTGCCTTATCGCTAAATCAATGTCGCGCGTAAGCATCTTCACATCTCAAAAACGTGCAAAGGCGGTTATGTTCTCCGCGGCCGTGTGGATGGCTTTTACCATCCAGTGGCTCAACGCGGTGTCCGTGTGTGTGGGGGCTCCGCAGGGCGCGCGGACACTTGAACCGGGCACCCCCGTGCGCCGCGAGTTGGCGGGCGGGGAGGCGCACGATTACGTCGTGCGCCTTGCCGGGGGACGGTACGCGCGCGTCGCCCTGAAGCAGTCGGGCGTTGACGGCGTTCTCACTCTTATCGGCGGAGACGGGGAGGATGTACGGAGGATGGACTCCGCGAACGGCACGCGCGGGGAGGAGGCGTTATCGCTCAAGGCGGAGGAGACAGGGGAGTACCGAATAAGGGTCACGCCGAGGGACAAGTACGCCGCGCGGGGGGAGTATGAGATTTCCATCGTTGAGGAGCGCGCGGCGATGCCCGCGGACGGTCAGCGCGTCGCCGCCGAATCGGCGTTCGCGGCGGGTGTAAAGCTCTTCCGAGGTGGCACCGAAGAGGAGACACTGAACAAAGCCGTCACCAAGTGTGAAGAGTCTCGACAACTGTGGCGTCAACTGGGCGACGCGAAGGGCGAAGCCTATGCTCTCCACTGCAAGGGCAAAAGCTACTACTACCTGCTCGGCGGGCTGCCCAACTCCCTGGCCAGTTACCAGGAGGCGTTGAGACTCCTGGAGCCTTTGTCCGCTCCGCTGGACATCGCAGTGACGCATCACCTCATCGGCATCACGCAGTTGGCGTTGGCGGACGGTCAAGCCGCGCGGACAAATTTCAACCTTGCGCTTCAAGTGTTCAGAGTCGAGGGCGATCAGAAAATGGAGGGGAACGCCCTCTATCAAATCGGCCGTGTGTACGCCCTCGAAGGGGAGGTCAATCAGGCCATCAGCTACTACAACCAGTCGCTCCCGCTCAGGCACGCGCTCAACGACCGCGCGGGCGAGGCTTACACGCTCCTCGGCCTCGGCCGCAGTTACGCCAACGGATTCGGGGACTACGAACAGGCGATGGCGCTCTACGAACAGGCGCTCACTCTCGCGAAGGGCGTGAAGGAGAACAGGCTCGCCGCGATGACCCTGGGCGACCTGGGAAGGCTCTACTTCTCGAAGGGGGAGTACGAACGGGCGCTGAATAACTATGACGAAGCCATCGGCCTGGTGGCGAAGTACGACGAAGCCACGGGACGGCTGGTGGCGCAGGGCGACCCACTCGTCCTGGCAGAGTTGTTGACCTACGTCGGCAGGGTCTATTCGGCCCAGGGGCGTCATCAGCAGGCGATAGACAAATATGAGGAGGCGTTAAAGCTTCAGCAGGAGGGCAAGGACAGAGTCGGTGAGGGGCAGACGCTCAAGAGCATGGGAGTTGCGTACTCCTCGGTCGGGAACTACCCGAAGGCGCTCGAAAGTCTGAACCGGGCTCAGAATATCCTGCACGACGCGCTTTATCGCACGGCGGAAGCGGATGCGAGGTATGAGATCGCCCGTGTCGACAGTAAGATCGGCAGCGCGGCAAGCCTGCGAGACGCGGGCGAGCAGCTCGACCTCGCGCTGCCGGTGCTGGAAGCGTTACGCACGAAGATCTCGAATCAGACCCTTCGCACCTCCTACTTCGCCTCGGCGCAAAAATATTACGAGCTGCGCATCGACGTGCTCATGCGGCTGTACGCGGAGACGAAGGATAAGAAGTTAGAGGCGAGCGCGCTCGGCTACAGCGAGCGCGCTCGCGCCCGCTCTCTGCTCGACACGCTGATCGAGGCGGACGCAAACATCCGAGAGGGCGTCGACCGCGGGCTGCTGGAGCAGGAGGCGGCGTTGCAGCGGCGGCTGAGCCTTCTGGCACAGCAGCAGGTGCTCGGCGTCAAGCACACGCAGGCCGAGGCCGACTCCGCGACGCAGGAGTTGAACTCCGTGCTGAACCGGTACCGGGAACTTGAGGCCAGGATACGCGAGAAGAGTCCGCGCTACGCCTCTCTGGTTTATCCTCAGCCGACTACGGTCGAAGAGATCCAATCCCGCGTCCTCGAAAAGGATCAAATGCTTCTGGAATACGCCCTCGGCGAGGAGCGGAGTTATGTATGGGCCGTTACGCAGACAACTGTGAAGAGTTACGTTCTGCCGCCAAGAGCCGAGATAGAAGCATCCGTCGGCCACGTGATGAAGATGTTGACGGCGCGTAATCAGGCGAAGAGAGGGGAGACTGTTTTCGGCGAGCTGAAGCGCGTCAAGCGCGCGGACGCGGAGTACGAACGGGCGTCTGCGGAACTCAGCCGTGTGCTTCTGGGCCAAATCGAGGGCTTAGAGGGAGTAGCGCGGTTGATCGTTGTCGGCGATGGCGAATTGCAATATCTCCCGTTCGCGGCGCTGCCAGTCCGGTCTCCATCCGCGGACGTTGCGGGCACAGGCGCTACGGCGACAAAACTCACGCCCCTGCTCGTAAGTCACGAGTTGGAGACGCAGCCTTCCGCATCCCTGCTCGTCGAAATGAGTCGGCGCGAGTCTAACGCAATGGGAGCCCCGCCCACGAAACTCATTGCCGTGGTGGCCGACCCGGTCTTTAGCGAGGACGACGAAAGGCTGGATGAGTTGCGCCGCGCCGCCGCGGGACGGGGGGAGATTAATAGATTCCAGCGACGGGTAAGACCCTCATCCGAGGCACCCGCCCAGGTCGTCGCGCGTAACGCGTTGAAGGGGGCCGGCTTGATGGATGAGCGAGGTGAAATAGCTCGACTCAGGATATCTTCGCGTGAGGCCGAAAACATATTAAAGCTCGTGCCTCCGGGTGAGGGGATGGAGGCCACAGGCTTCGCCGCCAACATCAAATTGGTGACCGACGGCAAGCTCGCCCAGTACCGGATTGTGCACTTCGCAACCCACGGCATTCTAAACAGAGAGCACCCTGAGTTGTCAGGGATCATGCTGTCGCTCTTTGACGAACAGGGGAGGCCGCAGGAGGGCTTCCTGCAAATGCACGAAGTATACAGACTGCGTCTGCCCGCCCAGTTGGTCGTGTTGAGCGCCTGTGAAACCGGCGTCGGCAAGGTCATTAGGGGGGAAGGGTTGGCCGCGATGTCGCGCGGATTCATATACGCCGGGGCGGAGCATGTCATCGCCAGCCTGTGGGCGATTGACGAGTCCAAGACGATGAGGCTGATGGAAAGCTTCTACGGCAACTTACTCGAAGACGGCGGGCAGCGACCTGCCACGGCTCTGCGTGCGGCGCAACTGAAAGTTTGGCGAGACAACCCCGAGAGTTCGCCGTACTACTGGGCGGCCTTCATAGTTCAGGGAGGCTCCCGTAAGAAAGGCAACTAACGCACGCCCGACTATGCCGGGCCGAGGCGCAAGCCCTAACCTCACCTTACCGAAAGGCAAGTCCGACTAAAGCGATTCCTTGTCATGTGCGGTCGAATCGCGCAGAACTTCTCTGAAATTAATATCTCTCATGTGACTTTTTGTCGTAGCATAGGCGTGCCCGCCAGAGCACGGTTATGTCGCCGCCGGAGTTTGTTGCAACGGCAGCCGAATTAGAAGGAGGTTTTACGCCTGCTTGAGGCTGGGCGGTACTGAATGCTGACGCCCGTCCTCAAGGTGCGAAGATGAAAGATTGGGAGCCGCCCCCGGAGGCTTGGGAGAAATTCCTGAACCTTCTTGACGAAGCCCCTGACAAGGCAGGTGATAAGTATGAAGAGATTCGCGCCAGATTGATTACGTTCTTCGAGTGTCGACGGTGCCTGGCGGTCGAACGCCTGGCCGACATCTCGATCAACAGAGTCATCAAAAGATATTTCGAGGGGGAAATCATCGCCGCCCTCATGGGCTATGTGTTCGGCGTGGCGAAGATAGTCTACTTTGAATACCTGGCGGAGCAGAGAAACGAGAAGCTCGTCCGGGACGAATTTACTCGCGCCGGTGAGGGAGTGGTGGAGCCGGACTTAGGGGACGACGAGCCCGATGTCGTACAGAGGTGCTTCGACGGATGCATGGCGAAGCTGGAACCCGACGACCGGGCGTTCATCAAGCGGTACTATGAAGAATCGCGTCGGAAAAAAATTAAGAACAGAAAGTCCATGGCGGAGGAGTTGAATATTTCCCGGAACGCCGTGGTGCTGCGCGCCTTTCACGTGAGGCAGAGGCTTAAAAGGTGCGTTGATAAGTGTCTGAAAAAGCACGGCGGCGGGTGAAATATAACCCGCGAGAAATCACTAAATTCTGAGGGGGAGTGTTGTCGCGAGAACCCGACAACGAGGTTTTGCTGGAATACCTGTTCGGCGAGCTGCCGGAACCGGAGCTGTCCCGTGTCCAGGAGTTGTGTTTTGTGGACGACGGCATGTATGAGCGGCTCTCGGCTCTTGAGAGCGGCTTGATAGACCGCTACGTGCAGAGAACGCTGCCGGAGGCCGAGCGCAATAATTTCGAAGAGAAGTACCTCATCACCCCGAGCAGACGTAAGAAGGTCGCGGAAGCCGAACAGTTAATCGGACTGATCCTCGACGACCCCGTCCCCCCGCCTGACCCACCCTGGTGGAAGTCCCTCCTGGGGTTTCTGAATAACAGGAATCTGGCCTTGCAGGTATCCCTGGCGTGCGCGCTCGCACTGGTGATGCTCGGCTGCCTGTGGTTCTTGAGAGATAAGGCGCGGCTCAGCCGGGAGGTCGAGCAGGCGCAGGCGTCTCTACAGGAGAGGGAGGCGGACTTACGGCGGCAGGGTGAGGAGCACCGTCGGGCTTCCGAGCAGTTGCAGGAAAGTTTGCGGAACGAACAGGTGCTGAGGGAGGAGGCGGCGGAGCAGCTCAGAGAACTCCAGGAGAGAGTTCGACGAGCGGAGGAAGCCCGGCGTAACGAGAACCCCAGGCCCGCCCCGGCGGGCGTAGCTACGTACATATTTCCGCTCGTCTCCGTGAGGGGCGTCCAGTCACAGAAGCAGTTAGTGATCCGCCGCGGTGAGGCGACGGCGCGCCTCGTCATCTATCTTGAGAGTCGTGGCTATAAACAGTACCGAATCTCAATCGAGAGGGTGTCGGGCGCGAAAGTTTGGAGTGGAGTGGTGCCGAAGGGGCGGGTCACGCCTGCGGGCGAGCGTGTGAGTTTTGAGGTACCCGCCGCCAAGTTCGCCTGGAAGGACTACGTCATGGTAATTGAGGGCATGAAACCTGACGGCGTCTACTATAACTTCGACACTCGCTCTTTCAGCGTGGTTAATGAGAACGTCCGACACGATTAGTACGTGAGGGTCGACTAAAGCGATGGCCACCGAACCCGCCGGAGATTGAATTAGCACCGACTCACTCCCGCCTTCTTAAAAGCCTGCCGCACGGTACATCCTACAGCCCCCGTCAGGGACGCGCTTACGTCTCGGCGCGGAGGACTGTCCCGGCATCAATCGGGCCTACCCGCCGTTGACTATCTGCGCGGTGGGCGTCGGCCCCTTCTCCAGCGGCCTCCCGGTTACGACAAAAAAATCTGGAAATGGAATCGAGAACCTGAGCACGTATGAGTGGGAGAGTAGTCCCCTACACGTTCTTTCGGTCTCTCTATCCCTGGGCGGCGTTCGCCCGAGCCGCCCGGCCTTTCCGAGGAAGCCATGAACAGAGAACATTCCATATTCCGCCCGATCACACGCCAACGCCTTCTCGCCGCGCTCCTCGTGTGGAGCTGCGTTTTGGCCGGCATCTCACCCGCCCCCCAGGCGGCATTCGCTGCCCCCGCATACGCCACGCCCCAGGTCACAGGAGTCTCGTTCCGAGAGGTGACGGTGGCAGGGGACAAGGTTACTTTCACCGCCGAGATCTCGGGCACGGGGTTCGGCAGCGACCCTAACGCGCTCACGTCGGTGGAATTGCTGAACCCCACCGGGGCCGTAGTCGGCACGGTCACGGCAAAGAAGATAACGAGTGACAACAAAATAGAAGTCACGGCCCAGGCACCGCTCGGCACCGTAATCTCGTCCGTCAGGCTTACGATTGGGGCTACGAAGATCGAAAGCTCAAGCTTTAAGCTGACTCTCAAAGCGCCCGCTCCGCCGCCGACGATTAAGCCTTTCGAGATCAAACACGTGACCCGCACGAGCCCCGGCTCTCCGATCCATTCTCTGTTGGTGACGAACGAGAACGGCAGCTTCGCCAGCAACCCGAATCGGATGAGCGTGGAGATTCTGCCTGCGGGTGCCTCCAACGTGATGCTCCGCCCCGGCAGCAACCCGTATCAGGCGGTGGTCGATTTCCTGGCACCCGAGAAGTTCGAGGTGCAGGACGTGATCGTCACCGTCTACGACTCCAGCGATCTGGACAAGCGGCAGCCAATCGCCATCGCGCAGCCCTTCAAGGAGAAGAAGCCGCAGGTCGATCCCAACCAGCCAAGCATCTCGAAAATAGACCTCTTATCTCTACAAAGAGATCGGGGGGCGGGGAGGCTCAAGATAGAAGGAAGCGGCTTCGGCAGTTACCGTCGGCCCCCGATGGCCGCCGAGGACTTCCTGGCCATCTACGGGACGCCCAGAAACCCTTCCACCCAGGCTGTGCCCGCGGAGTGGAGCAACTGGCAACGCCAGATTAACGACCAGGTGAGAGTGGCACTCGTGCCGCGGAACCCTTCGCTACGCGTCGGCCGCAGCCAAATCTTATACATCGACGACAAGTTAATAGACTTGTACTTCGAGTTCACCTATCAAGGCGGCTACAGCCAGCCTTTCCGCCTGGCTAGTGCGACCGTAACCACCACTAAGGCAGGCACAAAATCGCTCCAGGTGTTAAAGGGCGACGGCGTGGTCGCGACCGTGGAGGGGCCGGAGACCTACATAGTCTCAAAGGATATCGGCGCTAGAATGGACGACACCCTGTCCTACCAGTACACGGTGCTCGACAGGGAGCAGGCGTCGAACCTGTTCGGCGGAGGCATCGCTGATAACTTCTACGTGGTCAAGCTCTCGGTCATCAACCGCGGGGAGAAGAAGGTCGCCATCCCGCTGGCCGCCATCCAGGCGGAGATCGAGTGGGCCGACGGGCAGTACACTCAGGGGCGTCAACAGGTTGCCGGCGGCACGGGTCAAATAGAGTACCTGGAAGGCCCCGATACGCAGACCCCGATCCCCCTGGAGGACGTGTCCGGCTTCTTCGACGCGTACAACAAAACTAAGGGGAGGAAGGCGCGGCTCTTCAACACCCTGGCGGGCGTAACGACGCTGGGGGCGGCGCTGATTCCGTTCGTGGGGCCGGGCTTCAGGGATGCTCACGTGGTCTTCACGGGCGGTCTGATTCCCGGCCTGCGCCAGGGTCTCGGCGACCTTTCGAGCCAGCAGTTGCAGAACCTTACGGCGAGAACGTGGGAGAGCGTCGAAGTGTTGTCCAGCGGTGGAGGCTCGGTGAGCAAGTACGTGTTCATTCAGCGCGGCGAACAGTTCTTCTCCGGCAGCGTCAAGCCGAATGTTCAGAAGGCGATCATGAACATAAGGGGCATGGAGGTCACTGGCTTCGAGGTGACGGAGAGCGCGCCGAAACAGGCCACGCCGCAGCAATGAGCCTGCGCGACGGCGGCTTTTGGGTAAACCCTGCCGGGCGTAAGAGGAGGTCTTGATGAGCAGGAAAGACGACACCAGACGTGTGGAAGGAAGTAAGACCACAGCCATGGCTGTGGGGGTTGTCATCGGGGCGGCGTTCGGCGCGGCGGCGATGATGCTCATGAGCAGGCGCGGGCGTAGAACGCTGACGGCGGAAGTCCCAACGACGGCCGAATTTGAGGCGTTCGGGGCCGGGGGAGGACACACCGGCGGCGGGGGTAATCCGCCTCCCGGCGGCGCGGGCGGTGGTCACGGTGGCCCCCCGGCGGGCGGGGGACATGGCGGCCCTCCGACGGGGGGCGGACACGGAGGCCCGCCCGTCGGCGGCGGGCACGGAGGCCCCCCGGTTGGTGGTGGACATCACCCTTGACCTATGTCGGCGGACGGGGAATAAAGCTCGACCTCTGTCGTCTCCCGGCACTCCGGGCGGCACGTTGACGGAAACAAGTCTGAAACGGATTGGAATACTGTGATGGAAAAGGCTGTCTCCGGGCACGGAACGTTTCTCTACGACGCACGGGCGACGGTCGCCCGCTACGGGTCGCCCACGCTCGTTGCCGCGGCGCTTAAAGACTGTGACATGCAGCACGCCTGGGTGCGGATTCATAGCGCCACGCGGACGGAAGACCCGGCCTACACCAGACCGCTCATAGACGCACTCCGTAACGCGGGCATCTCCGTCGCCGGCTGGGGCTGGTGCACGGGTGATGACGTTACCGTGGAGGTCGAGCGGGCGCTCACGGCGCTCAGCGAGTTTGAGCTGGATCACTACGTCGCGGACATCGAAGACGGCGTTGGGGGCGCGAACTGGACGGAGGAGGAGGTGCGGGGATTCCTCGGCCCGTTACGCGAGTCGCTTCCGGACGCACAGCTCGGAGTCTCCAGCTTCGGCTTCATCCGCTGGCACAAACCGGAGTTGATGCGCGCCGCCGACGAGTTCGTCGACTTCTTCGCCCCGCGGTGCCCGACGAACTGGTCTCCTGCGCGCACACGTTCGAGGACATAGGCCCGAGCGCCTTTCCCTTCCTCCAACCGACGGCCGTGAGGTCGCTGGAGGCGGTGATACGGGAGAGGGGCGAGAGGCCGAGGTTGAATCACGCCTATCGTACGGTTGCACATCAGTTCGTGCTGCGTCGGTGGGCGAGCGTCAGGAGGTGCGGCATCACGATTGCCAACCGTCCGGGCACCAGCACGCACGAGCGGGGAGTCGCCATCGATATCGACGACCATCAGCGGTGGCTGGCCGTGCTCGGGAGGCACGGCTGGATACACAGAGATAACGACCCGCCTCACTTCACCTTCACCGGGCGCGGCCTCAGCACGCGGATATTGACCGAAAGCGTCAGGGCGTTCCAGAGGCTCTGGAACATTCACAACCCGAGCGACCGCATCACCGAGGACGGCATCTTCGGCGAAGTCGAGACGGCCCCGCGCCTCCTGCGCTCCCCCGTCGGCGGCTTTTAGTAGTCTCCTTACGGTTCGTGCTACGTCCGACTTTCCTCAAGTCGCACCCGGCGGTCGCTTGGCTGCCTGTCCGTTGCCTTCCGCTTGTTTCGCTTAACAATTCAGAAAAGCGCGCATAAACTCCTCTCTGCACCCATTTATGCGTGGTTTATGCAGGTAAGTCTGAATTGTGAGGCAAAGCCACTCCGGGCCGTGAATCCTTCACAACTTTAGGTGTTATTTAAACGGCGGACAGTACATAGTCTATGGGTGACGGCGATGCTCGACCGAAAGCAGCGACACCAGGCGGCCCTGCGCCACGCGCAGCACTATCAGGATGTGCTCGAAGATGCGCACCGACTCTACGAGCAGGGGGGCGCGCACGCCGCCGAGGGTTTGCGGAAGTTCGACGCCGAACAACTCAACATCGTCGCGGGTCAGAAGTGGGCGGCCGCGCACATGAACGAGGACGCGAAGGCCGCGCTGTTGCGCAGCGTCTACTTCGCCACGGGCGTCAACATCCTGATGTTGCGCCTACACCCTCGGGAGCGTGTCGAGTGGCTGAAGGCGGAGGTCGCGGCGGCCGAGCGGACAGGCATCGGGTTGGCGCTGGCGCTCGCGCTCGGTAACCTCGCGGTGACGTACGGGCAGCTCGGTCAGCCGCATCTCGCCGTGGACTTGTGCGAACGCGCGCTGCCGTTGCTTCGCGCGGGTGGCGACGAGCGCGGCGAGGCGAAACTGCTCGGCCATCTCGGGACTGCTTACAGGAATCTGGGCGAAACCCGGCACGCCGCCGAGGCTTACGAGCGACAGCTAAGCCTGTCGCGGCGGGTTGGCGACCGGCGGAACGAAGGCAAGGCCCTGAGCAATCTAGGCATCGCCTGTCTGTACGCCGACGAGTTCGCGCGCGCGGCCGAGTACTTCGAGCAGTCACTCGCCATCGCGCGCGAGACCGGCGACCTTCAGGCCGTAGGCTCGACCCTCGGGAACCTCGGCTCTGCGTACATCGGACTGGGTGATAATAAGCGCGCCGCCGAAATGTTCGAGCAGCACCTCGGCATCGCGCGTCAGCTCGACGACCGGGGCAGCGAGGCCATCGCGCTCGGCAACCTCGGCACGGCCTACGACGGTCTGGGCGAGCCGCGGCGCGCGGTCGTGATTTACGAGCAGGCTTTGACGCTCGCGCGCGGGCTCGGCGACCGCGCGGGCGAAGCGCAGTGTTTGAACAACCTCGGCTCCTGCTACCGCGTGCTGGGCGAGTTGACGCAGGCGTTGGAACTGCTGGAAGAGGCGCGGCGGATTTACGCAGAGACAAGCGACCCCTGGGGTGAGAGTAAGACGTTCGCCAACCTCAGCCGCGCTTACCACGCGCGCGGCGACCACGCGCGGGCCGTCGCGTGTTGCGAGGCGGCGTGCGAGATTGCCGAGCGCATCGGGGCACCGAACGCGCCGGAGCTTCGGCAGTTGTTGTCCGCGCTTCGAGGGTCGGAGACGGGTGCCGCACCTTGAGGCGACGGCGGCGCGGCGCGGCTTTTAACCTGGCCGTTTGGGGTGACGTAGTTGGATGAGAAGGTAAAGATCCTCTTCCTCGCCGCCGGGGCCGACGAAAAGACCCGGAGACGCTCGGAGCAGGAGGCGCGCGCGATAAGCACGCGCCTGCGTGCGAGCAGGGAGCGCGACTCGTTCGTCTTGATTACGAGCTGGGCCGTGCGCGCCACAGACCTACAGGCGCTCCTGCTCGAACACAAGCCGCACGTCGTACACCTCAGCGGGCGGGTGAATGAAGCGGGAGACATTCTGCTGCCGGACGACCGCGAAGGCTCACGGCCGGTCAGTTTGCAGGCCGTGGCGGGTCTGTTCAGAATCTTAAAAGACAACATCCGCCTCGTCGTCCTGAACGTCCCGCACGCCGACGGCATCGCCCAACACCTGCGATGGATTATTGACTTCGCGGTTTCGATGAAGGGTGCCATCGACGAAGAGGCGGCCGTCACCTTCTCCGCACATCTGTACCAGGCGCTCGGCTTCGGACGCACCATGTCCGAGGCGTTCGGGCTTGCCGTCAACCAGCTCAAGCTCGAAGGCAACTCCGGCCATGAGCAGCCGAGTCTCTACGTCAAGGTCGGGGCTGACAAGTCGCGCCGCCTGATGCCCGCGCCTGCGGACACCGCGGACGAGACAGACACGGTGAGACAGCTCAGCCAGATCGCCGTCAGCGACGCGCAGTTCATCACCAACGACCGATTCGGGATGTTCGGCGGCGACGTGCGCCTCGACCAGGGGCTTTACGTCATCCGGCGACTCGAACAAAGTCTCTCTCACGTCCTGGCGAAGAAGAAGGCAACGCCCGATCTCGTCCTCGTCGTCGGCGATGCGGGGAACGGGAAAACGAGCCTCCTGTGGCACGTCTACCACACGCTGCCGCGCAGCGAAGGGTGGGAGCCGCTGTTTATCAAATCAACGCTCTTCCTTAGTGGCGACCTGGCGATGCCGGGGGCTCCCGCGGCGCTGAAGGCGGCCTTCAGCAAGGCGGTCTTCAGCAGTGACAGCCTGCTGGCCATCACCGCCGAGTCCGCGGCGCGCGGCCTGCGTCCGGTCATCCTCCTCGACACGGTAGACCTGTTGCTGCGCGACGAGGAGGGGCGCGACTTTCTGCTGAAGCTGCTCTTAACGTTGCGCGCCAGGGGTTGCGCCGTCGTCGCCACCTCCCGGCCGCAGGAGGCCGTCCTCCTCTACTCGATCGATCACGTTAAGCTGACGCTCGGCGGGTATGAAACGTATCGCGATTACGATGAGCTGACCGAGGCCATCAACAAGTACGCCGCCCGCTTCTACGCGCGCTCTGTGCAAAAGAATTACGCGGAGGAGTTTGCGCACGTGCGCGATGCCGTCGCGCGCGGGCTGCCCGTGCGGGAGGTCTGCGCGAACCCGCTCACGCTGCGGATGCTCTTCACCATCTACGCGCCCGCGGCCATCCCGGAAGACATCAACGTCTTCAGGCTCTATCAGGAGTACTGGGCGCAGCGCGTCGGGCGCGACCTGCGGGGCGGGAGTCCGTTCCCGGCACCGCGGTCGGCCGATCTCGGTCAGGCGGCGGCGGGCGTCGCCGTGGCCATGCTCGCGGAGGGGACGCCAGAGCTTGACAGGCAGCGGCTCGGGAGTGCGCTGACGGCACTCGGCCGGACGCAAGAGGGCGTCGGCGATCTGATAGACCGCGGCATCCTCCACGACTCGGAAGCCGGAACGGTCGCCTTCTTCCACCAGACGTTCTTCGAGCACAGCGCCGCGCGCGGGCTGCTCATGTGGCGCGGCGTGGGAGGGCTGTCCGTCTTACGCGAGCGCAGGCACTCGCGCCCTAATGACCTGTTCGTCGGCCCCGTCTACGAACAGGCTCTGCTGTTGTCGGAGCAGGAGACCGCGCCGGTGGCCGAGGCGGCGGAACAACTGCTCGCCGAGCTACTCCAGAGCGATGTACTCACGCTGAGGCTATCAGGCGTCTACGTCTACTGCCACAGGCAGAAGGTCTCGGACGCGACGGCCAAGCTCATGCGAACCTTCTTGCTCGGTGCCGACGAATCGTCGGTCATGCGCTTTCTGGAGTTATCGCCGAACACGCCCGGCGGTCGGCTCGCGATGCTCTTCTCCGAGCTTGACGTAATCTGGCGGCGGGGCAACTGGAGAGAGCAAGAGCACCTTTTAAAACTGCTGGAGCGCCTGGTGCCCCGGAACTGCGACGAGGTGAAAAAGTTCGTCGAGCAACATGGGCTGCTCGAATACGTCCTCGGCAAACCCGCCGGATTCTCCGGCGAATGGAAATTGCTGCGCATGCTGACGGCGGTCGCCGAGTATGACCCCGAATGGAGCCTGCGGATACTGACCGAGCTTTACCTCAAGGCGATACCGCGCGTCGAGAGTCGAGAGTTGCAGGCGGCCGTGCTCAACACGCTCTGCGAGCGCGCAGACCTCTTCGGGGCGCGAGAGATTGCGACACGGTTCGAGACGGCGACCGCGCACGTCAAGCTCGACCGCGCGCGGAACGTCGAGGCGCTGTCCATCGCGTACGGGCGTCTGTTGAGCGTCGAGTGGCGCGCGCGCGGTCGTCCTTTGAGGGACATACTGGAAGAGGTGAGGCAGACCGAGGGCGCGCTCAAACTCGCCGCCCGCATGAGAGGGCTCGTCTTCGCACTGTGGGAGGGAGACGAGCGGGATGCCGAAGAAGTCTTCTCCTGGTATCAGGCGGAAGCGGAGACGCCGCGCGAATGGCTCTGGACGAGGGTTGTCTGGCCGCAGATGTTGGCCGGGCCTGACGATTCCGCCAAAGGCTCGGCCGTGGTTGCCTATGCGCGGCGCGAGGCGGCGCGAATACTGTCGGAAGAATGCACCGCGGGCGTCGGGACACGCCTCGCCGAGAGGATACGCACCTCCGTCCGCGAGGCCGCCCTGCCGCCGGAGGTGCTGCTGAAGCTGTTGGACATACCGGCGCTCGTTGACCCCGCCCCGTGGCTGCGCGCGGACGGATACGCGAGCCTGTTCGCCGACGCGTTCGTCGCCGGACATCCCGGTGCCGCCGCCGCGATGGGTCAGTTGCTCGACGACCCGGCGCGGCTTTGGCCGGGCATTAAACATGTGGTCAGCCCGCGGCTGAAACGTCTGGGCGCGGTCAGCGAGCCCGCGCTCGAAGCGCTCGTCTCCATCGCGCTGAAGAGCGGCGACGAGCTGCACCTACTGCGCGCGCTGGAGCAGTCGACGCCGGGCATGTGTCAGACCCGGAAGGATGACCTCTGCGCCTTCCGGCAGCAATTGCTGCGCTCGCCTTCAAGTCGGAAAAGGAGCACGGCGGTAATGCTCTGGTCACAACTGCTGCGCCTCGGTCTGGCCCCCGCCCCGCCGCTCGATGAGTTGCTTCTCATGCTCGACCGCGAAGGCGACGCCTGCACGCGCGGGCATCTCGTGACTCTCATGGGTCAGGCGGCGAGCGACACCAGCGCCGACATCGGCGGCCTCGTGGACGTGCTGATCTCGCTCGCCGTGTCTAGCGACATCGACATCCGTGAGAAGGCTTTGGCGGGCGTGGTGAAGATCGTGGCCGAAGCGCCGGGAGCCTATGCCATGCGCGTGCTCGACGCGGCGCTCGCGCGGCCTACGAACGCGGCGCGGCTCAGCCTGATGCGCATCCTCATCAAGAAGCTGATTGACGACGACGTGGAGTTGGCGGCGCGACTCTTCGAGAAACTCCTGACTGGAGCGAAAGACGCCGGGCTCGGTTTCAATGGGAGCCGCAAGCTGCTCGGGCGCTTCAAGCTGCTGACACGTTCGCTCGTGCGAGCGGCCCCGGCCGCCGTGTCGCGCAGGCTCTTAAATCTGGTGCCCGAACTCGACCGCGTGCTCGGCGTGCTGGTGGTTGATTCGATCTGCCACGAAGTCATGAACGGGCTGGGCGCGGAACTCGACGAACTGCTAAAGCAGGACATCCACAACGATGTCAAACAGGTAATACTGAGGTACAAGTACGTCCACGAGCGCCCGTCGGGGTGGCCGGAACTCTACGCCCTGCTGCACGGCGGCGCTCACACGTCCGGCTGAACCGAGTGAGCCGCGTGGCGGAGACGGGCTTCATCTATGCGCGGGCGCGCCCCGACCGGGCCCGCGCCTATCCGATGATAGTGTACTCGCCACCGCAGAGGCCGACGATCTCTTCACAGAGCTGCTCGGTCAGGCGGCGGACGTTCTGCGAAGAGATGGCCGCGTTGCCGAGGACGATGAGCACGACGTGGCGCGTCAGTTCATCCACCTTCGTGGCTTCGCCCTGCTTCACGTCGAGGCGGCAGAGGACGTGCTCGTCGTCGTGCCAGTAGTATTCGCCCGGCCGGATGTGGGACTGTGTCTGCGAACCCAGCGGGTGATACGGAATCACCTCGCGAGCGAAGTCGAGACGGATTGTCCCGCGTATCTTCTCCCGGTCGTGCGCGCCGATGGAGAGAAAGTGCGTGAGCGAGTAAAGGTTGTAGAGGTCTACCACGACGTTGATTTGCGGCAGCCGACCGAGTCCCGAGTTGAAGATGTACTCGCTCAATGAATCGGCGGGCGAGGGGACTTCGCCGGGAGCCTTGCCGAGCCGCTCGTAAATTTCCTGAAAGCCGCGCGCCTCCGGATACGCGTCCGCCCACCCGCGGCCCCGCGCGCGTATCCGCGCCTCGACCTCGCGCTTGCGCTGTTCGAGCGGTGCGGCCTCGCGCTTGACCTTCAGGCCGTTTATCTGCGCCACGCAGTAGTTGACGCCGAGGGCGAGCACGGCCGGGTCGGCCGCGTGTGTGACCGGCGCGGGCGCTTCCTCGACGGGCGGCTCAAGCATCCTGAAGAGCGGCGGCCCTTGCTTTACGTGCCTGCCGGTCAAGGACTCGCCCCATTGGAGCGCGTAGGCCGCGGGCACGTCGCCGAGGCCGAGGCGCTCGGCGATGGCCTGGGCGCTGTCAGGCATGAACGGGGCTACGAGCACCGACAGGAAGCGCAGCCCTTCCGCGAGGTGCGCCAGAACCGTGTTGAGCGCGGCCGTCTCCCCGCGCTTCGCCAGCGCCCACGGCTCCCGCGCGTTGACGTAGGCGTTCAGGCGGCTGATGAACTCCCAGATGACGTCCAGCGCCTCTTTTAACGCGAGCCCTTCGATTGACTCGGCGACGGCGCGCACGGCGTCGCCCGCCGCCTCGGCGACGGCCGTTTCCGACTCGCCGACTTCGGCCGGTGCCGGGATGATGCCGTCATGGTACTTGACGATCATCGTGGTAATACGCTGCAAGAGGTTGCCGAGCCCCTGCGCCAGTTCGCTGTTGTTGCGGCCGACGAGGTTCGCCTCCGAGAAGTCGCCGTCCGCGCCGAAGGGCGTCTCGCGGAACATGTAGTAACGCAGCGGGTCGAGCCCGTACCTCTCGACGAGGTAGCCCGGCAGGATGGCGTTGCCAAGCGACTTGCTGAACTTGCGGCCGTTCACCATCCAGAAGCCGTGGGCGAAGATGCGCCGCGGCGGTGGCAGCCCCGCCGACTCAAGCATCGCGGGCCAGATGACGGCGTGGAAGCGCAGGATGTCCTTGCCGATGATGTGCGTCGCTGAGGGCCAGAATGTCTCGAAGCGTTCCGGCTCGTCGAGGATACCGACGCCCGTTACGTAGTTGATGAGCGCGTCGAACCAGACGTAGGTGATGTGCCCCTCGTCGAAGGGGACGGGGATGCCCCACTTGAAGGTGCTGCGCGAGATGCAGAGGTCTTCGAGCCCACCCTCGACAAAGCTGACGACCTCGCGCCGCCGCGACTCGGGCATGATGAAGTCGGGGTGGGCCTCGTAGTAGCCGAGGAGCCACTCGCGGTAGTTCGAGAGGCGGAAGTAGTAGCAGTCCTCCTTCAGCACCTCGACGGGCTTGAGGTGCAAGGGGCATTGTCCGTCCCTGAGGTCGTCGGGCGTGTAATAGGCTTCGCACTCGACACAGTAGAGCCCCTCATAAGTGCCCTTGTAGATGTCGCCGCGCTCATGTACGCGCGTGAGTATGTGGCGCACGACGCGGACGTGGTCTTCGTCGGTCGTGCGGATGAAGCGGTCGTGGCTGATGTTCAACTGCTTGAACGTCGCCTTGAACTCTTCGGAGAGTTCGTCCACCAGCTCTTGCGGCGTGACCCCGCGCCTGCGCGCGACGTTCTCGATCTTCTTGCCGTGCTCGTCGGTGCCGGTCAGGAAGAAGGTCTCCTGCCCGCGCAGGCGCGACCAGCGCGCGTAGATGTCGGCGGCCAGCGTCGGGTACGCCGTCCCGATGTGGGGAACGTCGTTCGGGTAGTAAATCGGCGTCGTCACGTAGGTCGTCACGATGTCACCCACCTTTCTCAACGCTTCCGGGCGGGCGGGTCTCCGAAGAGACGACCCGCCCGCCGCCCCTCACGGCGGCTGAGGTCGTTCGCTAGCTCACCTTCTCCCAGGGGAAGATGTCGCGGCCGTAGTGGCCGTAGGCCGCCGTTTCCAGGTACGACCAGCCTTCGGGCTTGCGCAGGCGCAGCCGCTCGATGATGCTGCGCGGCGAGAGGTCGCCGAACCTGTTCTTTACCCAGTCGGAAACGTCCACCCCCGTCTCGGTGACGGCCGTGACCATCTCGGGCTGAAGCTGGCCGATGCCGTAGGCGAGCTTGACCGTGCACTCCCTGGCGTCGCGCACCTTCTGGGCCACGACCGTCTTGGCGATCAGGCGCGCGAAATATGCCGCGCTCCTGTCTACCTTCGTCGGGTCTTTGCCCGAGTACGCGCCGCCGCCGACCGGCACGCGCGGCCCGTAGGCGTCCACGACGATCTTGCGGCCGACGACGCCGGCATCACCCGTCGGCCCGCCGACGACGAATGTGCCCGTCCCGTTGACGACCAGGCGGTCGGGCACGTTCGGCAACACCGCGGCGACGACGTGCGACTCGATGTCCTTCCTGAGCTGGCTCAGGAAGTCGTCGTCGGTCACGCCCGTCGGCGGCGCTACGTGCTGCGCCGCGACGACGACGCTGACGACTTTGCCGTCCCCGTCGACCGTCACCTGCGACTTGCAGTCCGACCTCAGCCAGGGCAGACTGCCCGTCCTCCTCAGTTCCGACAGCCGCAGGCAGATGTCGCGGGCGTAGACGTACTCGCGGGGCAGAAACTCCCGCGTCTCGTCGGTGGCGTAGCCGACCATGATGCCCTGGTCGCCCGCGCCGCCCGTGTCCACGCCCTGCGCGATGTCCGCCGTCTGGCTGCGAACGTGGTCGAGGACGGTCAGCTCTTCGGCGTTCGTGCCGTAGCCGATCTTCGTCCAGACCTCACGCGCGAGGTCGACGACCCGCAGCCGACCGCGGATGTGGTCGGGCAGCTTGACCTCGCCCGAGACGACGAGCAGGTTATCCTTCGCCAGGCACTCGATGGCCGTGCGGACGCTGTTGCGCTCGGCCTCGTTGTCGCCCGTGAGGCTCAGCACTTCGTCGAGGATGCGGTCTGCCACCTGGTCGCAGAACTTGTCGGGGTGACCTTCGGACACGTGCTCGGCGGTTCTCGTCATGTTGCTCTCCATATCTCCTCCTCATCTTCTTAACAGGACGTTCTGACGCTTCCCTGTTAAGCGAGCGACGTGCCACGTATCGGGCGCAGAGAAACGGCAGAAAGCCCCCGTCGGTGGTGTGCAAGTTAGACCGCGGGCGTGCTATTCGGCAGTAACGATAGCTAGTACGAGTCGCGCTTCCCTCGTTGGAGTCGTTGCGAGGGCGGGCGGCCCGTGCGTCGGAGGGCGGGTTGTGAACTGTTAATGCCTCGTCGTCAACGCAGGCGTGAGCAGAGGCTTACGAACTCCCGGCCGTTGAGCGACGCGGCAGCGCGGGCTATGTGCGGCAGCGCCCAGGCGGCCACGCCGCCGGGACTGTGGCCCGCGCTCGTGCTCCCGAACGCCTCAACGATGGCCTCGACCTTCCTCCCCGCGCGGGCGTGGCGGCAAGCACGCAGGGCGGACTCGAACGACTCGTCGGCCACGGCGCTGAAGCCGTGCTTCAGCCACGTCCGGAGGGTGGGCTGCGCGCCGAGCGCAGCGTGGTTTGTGGAGAACCGCACCACGAGGTCGGCCAGGAGGTGGGCGGGCCGTGGGAGCGACTCCGGATAGGAGGTGTTCATCCCGTAGATGAGCTGGCTGCCGCGGGCGTAGGCGACCCGGATGTCCGCCTCCGGCTGGAGCGCCCTTACCTGCGCGACCATCGGGTATGCGGTCTCGGAGGTGACGCTGTTAAAGTAGAAGCTTCCCCTGGGACTCTTCTTCACCTTGACCCCGAACCGCCGCGTCATGTTCCCCCGGCAGCGATGATCCCACGCGGACGGCGGGTCGGCGTCTGACTCGTGGCGCGTCCTCGTGGCCAGGTAGACACCGCACCCGAAGCTGGGGTCGTGCTGGCCCAGTTTGCCCGGTATCACTTCGTAGAAGAGAGCCTCCAGTATCCGGACGATGAGGGAGCGGTAAACGTTGTCGAGGCAGGAGGGGTTGGTGAGGTCGGTCGAGTCCGTCCACTTCAGGTCGGGCGGCACGGATAGGCTGAAGCCGAAAGCGAGAGGGACGCCGAGCGCGCCGAGGATATTCTGGACGGGTCTGAAAATATACTTCTCGAAATCGGCGGCCGGCCAGCTCTGCTTTGGCAGGCATTTGGCGGGAACCCCCTCCACGTCCGTCGAGCCCCACACGAGACCGGCCCGCACCATCTCTTCGTTCAACCGCTGCGCCTGCCCCTCGCCGTCGAAGACGATGGCCAGGCCGCCGACGCGGAATCGAGGGTTGGAGACATCCTCGGACTCGTCAAGGTAGACCTCGACGTAAGGTTGCGTGACGGCGGCGGCGGGGGCGGCGGCGTGAGGCGTGAGGAAGCTCTGACAGATGCGCCTCCCCTCAAGCAGTCGGAGGGCCTTCTCGAAGGCGTCGAGGAATCGCCCGCGGGTCTCCTCGGCCATCTCCTCCTTGAGTCCCCCGAAGAAGCGCGGCTTGTCGAAGTCGGTGATGATGCTCCCGTAGTCCCTGAGCGTTTCGATGACCAGCCTCTGCCCCGTCGATGAAAACAGGATGACGGGGAGCATGGGATCAACCAGCGCAACGAGGCGGGGCAGGAGGGTCAGCGCGACGAGATAGCCGTCGCCCTCGCACTCCCCAAGTTCGACGCAGGCCGCGACTGAAACGAGTTCACGGTCGGTGAAGCCGCGCCACGGCAAGTCCGCCCTCGACCCGTCGTCTTCGGCCTGCCGCGCGAGCGAGAGAAGGCGTTCGTAGAAGGCGAACTCCTCCTCCTTCGACCTCTGGCTAAACAGCCGCAGGTCAAGATAGAGCATCGCGCCCGCCGCCTCCGGACGCAGGTTAAGGCCCCGGCCCACGCGCAGGCGGCCCTCCTCGTCCGTCAGCATGTCTATCAGGCTCACATCGCCGCGCGGGCCGAACCGCCTGGCGTCCGGCCGACCCCAGACGAAGAAGTTACGGCGGCTCCCACTCCCGTTGACGCCAAGCGCCAGCCTGAGAAATTCCGCCCACCCCAGGGCGTGCATGTCGTCCAGTAAAAAGACGGCCGTCTCGGCGTGCCCGCGAACGGGCGACCATTGGTCGGGGCCGACCCAGGGCGCGGCAGCGCTCTTCAAGCCCGGCTGGATCAGCCTCAACGCCCTCATCAGAGCAAGGAGGGCGTGCAGGCAGACCGGGCCGCTCGGGTCGGCGGCGGAGGCGGACGGCGATTTGATGGATGAGAGGAGCGCCTGCGGGCCGACCAGATTGGCGATGGCGTGCCTGTCCCTCGGTTCGGTCGGCACGAGCAGTCTCGCGCTCCACACGCGCCTGATGAGTTCCCAGTCCGAGTTGGCCGTCAGTGCCGCCCCGTCACGCGGGGCCGGTGATGCCGTCCGAAGGGGCAATCGCAGGTGCTCGACGAGCAGGCGGTCTATCCCGTCCGCGCCGGGCACGCCGGACTTCGGGCAGTAGACTCGCACCCACGGCATGAAGGGGGCATCGTCGCCTTGCACGCGCCGGAATAGGCGCTGCGATTCTCCGCTCGAAATGAGGTCGACTATCGTGACGCTGAGCCGCGGGTATGTGGTCGCCGTCGGGTGGTCGGCGAATAAAGTCAGCCCCAGCGCGACGACCCAGTCGTAAGGGGTCACGTAGTTGGCGAGGGCGACGCCGCCTAAGACAGAGGGTGACGGGACGCCGTCCCAGACCAGAATAAGGTTTTTGCAGACGCCGCCGCCGCGGGCCCAGCGGATGAATCCGTCGCCGCCGCCCGCCCCCTCACCGCCACACGCCCGCTCGTCATCCCACAGACGCCAAAGGAAGGTAAAATCATGCGGGTCGCTGTAAGAGAGTACGAGTTGGTCGTCGGCCGCCTCGGACGCGCCGCGGCCGACCGAGCCCGGCCTGAGCATTCGAAGCGAGTTGAAGAGCGCTTCGGCGATGGGTGACGGGGGGCGTCCGAATGCCATGTGGTCTCCTCTCGTTTGTCGTAGGAGCCGTCGGCGGCGATAGTGTGCGGCGCTTACTCGGAATCGGGCTGCGGGTCGTTCGCGTCTGCGGACGGTTTCCGCCTGGTCGGACGCAGGCTAAGCGCCTTTTGAAGAGCCTCCCTGAGAATGGACTCCTCCGCGTCGTGGAGCAGGGGCTCGATGGCTTCTCGGTCAACGCTCAGGAGCTGCTTGATGATGTCGGCCGCCTTAGAGGTGGTGACCCGCGACCCCCGCATCATGTTGATGGTCGGCTGAATCCGTATCTCGCCGCGCGGATTCTCGGGAGTGTGATTCTCGGTCTTCTCTTCCAGCGCCGCCTTCAGATAGCGCGCCAGCAGCCGGGCGAAGGAGCGCTCGATGAGGGGCAGCTTCCCTACGAGCTGTTCGCGGTTTTCAAAGCGGTAAGCGTCCACCGCCCTGAGAAGCGTTTCGATGCTCTCGGGCTGCGAAGGCGTCGGGGCCGGGCTTGAAGGCGCGGGGGCCGGGCCGGTCGCGTGGCGGGCGGGAAGTTTGATGTGGAGGGGGACGAGATGCTCCACGTCCGGGTATCGCCTCACGGCCTCGAAGATAACGTTCCTGAGTTCCCTGACGTTGCCGGGCCAGTCGTGCTCGCGCAGCAGCGCGAGCGCCTCGGGGTCTAAATGCCGTCGCAACGCCCCCGCGTCCCTCTCGGCCTCCCGCACGAACTTCTCCGCCAGCAGGCCGATGTCCTCCTTCCGAGCCCTGAGGGGCGGCAGGAGTATCGTCCCGCCCGCACGCAGGCGGTCGAGCAGGTCGCGGCGGAAGCCGGAGGCCCTGGCGACCCTCTCCTCGATGTCCACGTTCGTCGCGGAGACGATGCGCACCTCAACCTTCGTCGTGCGATCCGTCCCGAGGCGCTGCACCTCACCGTTCTGGATGGCGCGCAGGAGTTTGGGTTGAACCTCGGAGGGCGTGTCGCCCACCTCGTCGAGGAACAGCGTGCCGTCGGAAGCCAGTTCGAACTTGCCGGGCCGGTCGGAGTTGGCCCCGTCGAAAGCTCCGCGGACGTGGCCGAAGAGGGTGTCCTCGACGAGGGGCGAGGGGATGGCGGGCAGGGACACGGCCTCGAACGGCTCGCGCGCGTGCGGGCCGCTGCTGTGGATGAACCTCGCGAGCAACTCCTTGCCGGTGCCGGCCTCGCCCCGGATGAGGACGGGCTGTTTCGACTCGGCGACCTGTCTGGCGTCGCGTAGGGCCCGCAGGAGCATTCTGGAGCGCCCCGCGATGAGGCCGGCGGGGTCGGGGATAAGGCCGTGCCGGTTCAAATAATCTTCCAGCAACTCAGGCGTGCCCTGATCCCGCGGGATGAAGGCGCGCGCGCCGTTGTAGGAAAAGTTTCGGCTCACCTCGTCCCGCGGCTTGCTGGAGAGGATGACGACCGGAAGGTCGGGCATCTCTTCATGCAGCGCCTGGAGGATGCGCAGTCCGAAGTACTCTTCGGCGGTGTCGTCGCCCGGTCGGCCTTCGGGCATGCCCGGCGTCTTGCGGTCGCTCTCCTCTGTGACGGGGCCCGTATAGAAACATAAGTCCAGAAGCACCAACGCCCATGCCTGCTCCCCGTCGGGCACTAACCAGCCGTCGCGCACGACGCGCAGTGTGCCTTCCAGATTGTTCTCGACCACCTCCCCGACCGCGGAGCATGAAGGCGTCTGCCCCCTGTGGAAGACGGCCCGCGCGGTCGGCATCTTAATCTTCTGCGGCACCCCCTTGCCGACCTCGTCGCCGGTCACGTCTTCGAGCAGGTACTGCCCGCAGAGGTTAGACCGATCTTCGTTGCGCCGGTCGGGGAGCGTCCGCCCGAAGAGGTCGTCAATGATTAAAATCCGGGGTGGTGTTCCTGTCTCGCTCATGCCACATTAATCTCGCGCGGGAAGGCGGACACGACGTTCGCCAGTTCCTGAAGCCTTTCGCGGAAGTACGCAAACTGTTCGGCGTAGGGCCGCAAGTCGGCGAGTTGATCGTCGGCCCACCGGTCGCCGAGCGACTGCCTGAGCCGGAGGTAAGAGGCGTCAACCTGCCTCACGACCTCCACCGCGACGGCCGCCAGTTCGTCGGCGCGCGTGCGGGAAAGCCAGCAGGCATGCAGCACCGGGCCGAGCCACCTCTTGTCGCCTTCGCGCAGCCTTGAGAGCGGCGGCTCGTCGAGCAGTCTCGCCGGTGACATCATCTGCTCGTAGAGGGTAATGATCGCCAGCGCCTCGCCCCGGTGCCGCTCCCACAGAGGGAAGATTCTGGTCAGGAAGGAGCTTTCAAACTCCTCGTCCTCGACCCTCCCGTCGAGAAGATTCTGGCACTTGGCGAGGGCCGGGATGTACTGATTTTTGAGCCAGTCGTGGTTGAACTCACTACGCCGCTTCTGCCACGACTGCGACGAGCTGTGGGTCACTTTGAGAGTATGCCTGTAATGGCCGTGTAGGCGCGCGAGACCACGTCGGGCGGAATCGCCCGCCCCCCGGCACCGACGACGGCTGTGGGTTGTATCGCTTCGAGCAGAGTGCCTATCTCTCCCGGCGTCGCGGGCGTGTCCCTGCGCGCGCACTCGTGCTCCAACCTCGCGACGAGGGCGGCCCACTTGTGCGGGTGGGCCTCGGCCCCTTCGCCCAAGTCCCAGACCTTCCTCCACCAGGCGGGGGCACTGACCTCGGCCATCAGGTCGCCCACGCCGGAGGGCGCGGCCCAGGACTCCAACTCGCCCCGCCCGATCTCTCCGACCTTCTCATCCCAACCCATCTGCGATAGCGCGTTCAGCACTTCGTCCGGCTCTTCGCCGAGGCGCTCCGGGCCGGTGTGAACCGCGTGCACCGAGAGGTAACCTTGACAGAGGACGGCGAGGGCGACGAGCGTGTCGCAGCGATTACCGCTGAGGAGCGAGAGTAGCTCGGCGGCGGGGCCGCTGAAGTCCGTTCGGACGGCACCCCAGTGAAGTTCCAGGAAGCTGTGGCGGCTGGGCAGACGTTCGACCGTCGTGATAGGCAGTGCGGCGCACCAGGTGGGGATGTGCCCGCCGCTAAAGCCGATGACCTTGTGCGCCCAGCCCTCGCCCACCCACTTTGATATCGCGGGGCGCGCCTCGCGATTGCCCGGCCCGAGGTGCATGAAGACGAAACTGTACGGCTCCGGCGACAGGAAGTCGGGGGCGAGGCCGGCGTGAGGCGTGAACTCCAGCGTGTGGCCGTTCGACACCACGCGGGACTCCTTTTCCTCCACCCTGCCTATCACCAGCACCTTCAGTGTCACTGCTCAACCACCTCCCAGTAGGAGACGTTGGGATTGATCTCGTCGCGGCATTCGGCCGCGCGCAGGGTCAGGAGCAGGGTCTGATCCTGCACGTCGATTTTCGCGCCGCTCAGTCTGAAATACTCGTAAGCCTTCTTCACCTGCCCCGTGGCCTCGTACTCGCTGAGGAACGGGTAGTCCAACCTCTGAAAGCAGGGCTTGTCTTTCTCCTTATTCTTATTCCAGCCGAGCAGGTACTGGTGGATGCGGATTTGCAATCCCTTGTGCTCGGCGTCGTCCATCTCGGTGATGTGCCAGAAGAGGCGAGCGCCGATGCAGGGGAGTTGCAGCCCAATGCGCTGCTTCTCCCTCTCGTCGTGCGCCTTGTTCACCTCGCCCCTGAAGGAGTGTGCGAGGATGAACAGGCCGCGGGCGAGCGCCGACATGTTGAACCACAGGTAGTCTCTGCTGAGAGACTCCGGGTTCGCCGACAGGCTTGAGGCGAACAGTATCGTAACATCGTTTTTGATAATCGAGCCGACCTCGTTCTTCAAAAGATGGAAGGCCGCCGACAAGTCCCTGCCGTACTCGTCAAACTGGGCCAAGGCCCGGATGGGGGGCCGCTCCCACCCCGCCGCGCCGTTGTCGGCCTCAAGCTCCCAGGTGTAGTCCGGGAATTGGTCGGCGGCGGGCGCGACCGAGTAGAGCGCTTCGCGGAGTTGGTCAGTCCAGAGCCGCTGCCGCTCCTCGGGGACGAGGGTTCCCCACCAGTCGCCGCCGTGGGGCAGATGGTGCGCCCACATCCAGCCGCCCGCGTCGCCCGCGTCGTGGAGCCTTGACTCCACGTTTATCAGCCGGCAGACCTTCGCGGCCGTCGCGCGCAGCTTCTTCCACGTCGCCGCGTCGATGGTGGAGGCCGTTGGGGACGGACGATCTACGTCGAAGAACTCCAACATGAGCTTCGGGAGGGTGGGGGAGTCCAGCCCGTACGCCTGTGCCACGTCGCCTTTCAGGATAGACCTGACGGGGAATCCGACGTCGAGCAACCGCGCGGGGGCACCGCCGGTATTGAGGTAAGCGAACTTCGATCCGGGGAAGCAAGTCCTGAAGTACTTCAGGACGTTGACCCCAAACGCGCTGCGCTCATCGCTCGCATCGTGCCCGTGATACACGTCAACGAGGAAGTAGAGTCGCTGCGTCCCGCCGACCTCCTTCAGCCAGCCCTCTATGTCCGGATACAGGCGCTCCTTCATGTGCTGGTCGTTATCGGGCAGAAAGAAGTACCCGACGGCGCGCGTGTCCGGGAGCTGACTCATGTATTCGAAGACGGGGCGCAGCCCCGTCGCCCGCACCGGACGCCTTGGGTTGAGGACTTGCAGGAATTCGTCGTCGATGATGACGATGACGCGGCTCCCGGTGTCCCGGCTCCAAACCAGCGACTTGCCTCTTCTCTCAAGCGTGTGATTGTTAGCAGACACTCAGGGTCTCCTTTCCTGAAAGCGAATGATGGTTCGCCAGACGGGCGGCACGTTGGCCCCCTCCTGCGCGATGGGCTCCGGGCCAACCACCTCGAACGGGCCGGAGTCTTCGAACGGTTCTTGGTATCTCTCGCTGAGGCGTTTGAAGAACTCCCTATCCTTGGGCGAGACGGTGACGGGGATGGATGAGGGAGCCCTGTTATAGATGATCAGGCTGGAAGCATCCCACTCCATCCACAGGTATGGCGCAAGCCCTTTGTCCGCGGCGGACGCCCTCATGGCGTGGTGCGCCGCCTGCCACAAGGCGTGGTAAAAGAAGAGGGCGAAGGGCTTGTATTTCATCCATCCCATAGGCTCGCCTGGAGGCAGGCTCACGCCCAGGCGCTCGCGGAGCTGTGGCACGCGGTCGGCTTCGAACGACAGCGCGTTCGCCTCCTCGTAGAACTCCCAGTTGAACTTGTCGATGTCCTCATCGTAGGTCGTCCGCGAGGCTTTCGTCGCGCGCTGAATGGCGTATTCGAGTGACAGGTTGACGAGCCTTTCGAGCACGTCTTTCAGTTCCAGCCCCGCCCACTCCATGTAGTCTTCTTGCAGCTCTTCGTCGTACCTGATCGTGGCCGTGCCCCAAACCTGGGTGATCAAGGTCTTGGCCATCCAGAGGCAGAACTGCGACCAGTCGGACATATCCTTCCGCTGTTCGTCGAGCCAGGGGGTCGTGATTAACCCCGAGGTCTGATGTGCGAACTGGCGGGCCTGCTTGAGCTGACCGTCAAGGTTGGCCTTGTCCCTGAGCAGGATCGACGTCTCCACGGCGCGAATTTCGAGGTAGATGGATTCGACCCAGAGCTTGATGACGTGGAGAAACTCGTCGGGGAGTCTGACCGAAGACAGGAGCATCGCGGAGCCCAGCTCCGTGGGCACGTCCTTCGAGTCGTCGTCCGCGGGGCAGGGAACGTCCGCCCCCCGCCCCGCCGGGCCCGGCTCGCCGGGCACCTTCTTCAGATCCGGCAGGTCGGCCGTCTTCTTCAACACCAGCGTGTACCAGTACCTGTACTCGTGCTTGCGCAGTCGCGAGAACGTCTCGACGAGTTCCTGTGGGTAACTCGTCTCACGCGTCAGCTCACGGACGAACGCGGGCCCTTTGACCCTGGCGAGGGCCAGGGTCTCGACCCTGTCGGCCAACTTGCCGATGTACTGCCATTCGCCCAGCCTTCTCACGTCGTCAATCATTGTGTGGACGTTGTTCAGACGCCAGCTCGGGTCGAAGTTGGCCTTCAGCCAGATGCCGTAGAGCCTACAGGTGATAATCAACGCGTGTTCGTCGGACGCAAAAGTCTCGACCAGTGAGAGGTTGTTCGGGGTCGGCCACTTGTACTTGAACTTCAGGGTCTTCTCGTCGTTGAGCACCGCGGCGATCCGCTGCCCCCAGTTGAGGAACGTGCGCGAGGCGAGGGGGATGTGGATGCGCCCGCGCTGCGGCCTGGTATCGTCCTCCTGCTCGCCCGCACCGTCGCCGCGGAGCGGCTCGCCGACGCACACGGACAGAACGTCGAGCGGGCTCTCGTCGCTCAACGTGATCTGCCCGTTGGTCACCCACTGGTGGGTGCCGCCTAAAATAAGCCGGGAGTTGCGGTAGTCCTCATGCTCCGGGCTGAGAACGCAATCGAACCAGAGGCTCGTGTCCGAGAGATCGTAGTCACCGTCCCCGCAGCGGTAGTCGTCCTGCATCAGGCGGTTCGCGTAATCCCACTGCCGGAGAGTCAGCGCCTCCGGCTCGAACCCGATTCCGCCGCCTATCTCCGGGAATTGCGCGGGATTAATCTGTATACGTCGAGTGGCGTTCTCGCTCACAGAGTTGTAGCCCGGCCAGAAATAGAACTCCGGCGGCGGCCCGTCCGGGTTGAGCCGGTTGACGATCTTGTAGAGCACGAAGCCCAGAAACCGGAGGAGGCGGTCGTAGACCACGTCCGCGCTGTTGCCGCCGCCCTGCAACGCCTTCCCCGGCCGCATCCGCGCCTCGGCCAGCCACGTCAGCAATCGCCGGGAGGGCTCCTGCGCCTTCCGCAGCTCCTCAAGCGCGCGTGACAGTGCGCTCGCCGTTGCACTCTGTTCGTTTCTCAAGGTCAGTGACCACCTCTAATCCGCAGTAGCAGGCTAAAAACCAGGCAAGCGATGGAGCCGACGAGGTACGGGTTAGGAGCGCGCATCGCCACGATGTCGCGCGCCGCGTAGAGGACGAAGCCCGCGAGCATCGCCTGATCGAGCGAGCAGGTGAAAATGATGATGACCGGCATGACCGCCAGCACCAGGAGGTCAAGCCTCGGGAAGCCGAGCATCTCCTTTGGCGTCGGGCACAGCTTGAGGGCGACGAAGACGAGGGCTCCGGCAGTCGCGGTCACGGGGATGCTCTCGATGAGAGGGGCCGCCAGGAAGGTGGAGAGCATCAGGAGACCGCAGACGAGCGCGGTCAGCCCCGTCCTCCCCCGCGCGCCGATGCCCACCGCGCTCTCCACGTAGACGACGATGCTGGACGTTCCAAAGACTGAGCCGAGCATCGTGGCCGCCCCGTCAATGAGGAGAGCCTCTCTCATCCGTGGGAGCCGACCCCCTGACAGAAGGTTTGTGTTCTGCGCGATGCCGATCAACTTGGCGATGCTGCCGTAGAAGTCCACGAGAAAAAGGATGAGGATGATTCCCCACATTGCCGGGTCCAGGATGACCTTGAGATCCAGCCCCCCGAAGTTCTCGAAGCGTCCCCCACCGCCGTGCATCGCCACCGCGTCGGCCACCGCGCCGACGCCCGCCACCTCACAGAAGACGGCGGTGGCGACGACACTTATCAGCACCGAGCCGCGCACCCTGAACCTCTCCAACAGCAGTATCAGTGCCAGGCTGAGGTAGAAGGGGAGGGCGGCCGGGCCGAGCGGGTTCCCGAACGCCCGGAAGGTCATCCCGTCGTAAATGAGCAGCCCTGCAATCCTTAGCGCGATCAGGCAGAGGAAGACCCCGACGCAGAGAGAGAGCCCGATCTTCATCCGCTCCGGGATGGCTCCGATAATCTTCTCCCGCAGGCGGAGCGCCGTGAGGACGACGAAGATCACCCCCGACCAGAAGACCGCGCCGAGCGCTTTCTGCCACCCGAAGCCTAGTGTCCCGACGACGTAGAAGGCCACGAACCCGTTGATCTCCATGCCCGGGGCCAACACGAACGGCAGCCGCGCCCAGAGCCCCATGACGATGGTGGCCGTGGCGGCGACCAGGATGGTGGCGAACAGCGCGCAACTTCTGCTGATCCCCGCCTGCGACAGGATGGCCGGGTTGACGACGAAGATGTAAGAGAGCGCCAGAAAGGTCGAGACTCCGGCCAGACACTCGACCTGAACCGAGCTGCCCTTTTGCCTGACCTTAAAGTACCTATCGAGCCAACCGATCACGGCGTCCCTTTACTGTCGGAGTTGAGATAGCCACGCCCGAAGAGGCGGACGGAGACCCGGAAAGAAATTTGAGTGCCACAGGGCCGGCATAGAGGTGTGACCTGAGAACCGCCTCCGGCCGGGGTAAGCGCCGCGAAACAGGCTCAGAATGACGCCTGCGGGATTGGCTGCCCGACTCGCAAACAGATGACGCCGCGCAACCATCCGATACGCGCGGTGCCTAAGCCGATATTTTTAGTTCCGAAAACGTCCCCCTGTGGGAGCGGGGCGCTCTAGAACCTTTCCCAATGGTATGTATGTGAGGCTCGGACATTACATGGCATGGCACGAGGCACGGCGGCCCGCGCGGGCGTGAGTGAATTTAAAGATTACTCGGGGACGGCCTCTGACAGTCTGCCGGGCACATCTTCCGGGGCTCCTTCGCCAGCTCAGAGGTCTGAGATCGTGTCGCCTAAATCGCCGACGACAAGTAATTTCGTGTGAGGGGTATCAACGGCGTAGAACTTACTATTCAGTCCCCGCGTCGCGTGCCCCACCGTGACCTTTACGTCCAGCCCCGTCGAGTTGCAGTAGCGGCTAAGGGCGTGCAAGCCTTCGTAGGTGCCGTGGACGGAATAGACCCTGTAGGAGGAGATTAGCGGGCGCACTTTTTCGATGATGGAGATGATGGTGGCCCCGCTGGCAATCGCCCCGTCTATGACGAGGCACTTAAAATAGGCTTCGAGGTTCTCCATCTTCGTGACGCCGACGAGCAGCCCCCCGTCGTAGCGCATGCGTTTGGCGTGCGGGCTGGTGTGGTGTCCCGCAGGGAGCCACTCCAGGTGTCTCGCCAGGATGCGCCCCTCGCGTTCGACGCCGATGAATAACATGCTGCGATCCTGCGTGAACTCCTCAGGGGAGGAGTGGAGCTTCCGGTATATCGCCTTCAGGGTCTCGAAGTAACGCGCCCTCTGCGCGGGGTCGCCCGGCGCGTTGTTGACGATGTCGGTGAGAACCTGGATGTCCTGGATGATCGTCGGGTCTTTTCCGGAGGTGACCTCTATCTCGGGCGGCAGGTCGGCGATGTCGCCGTCAATCCGGTGTAGTTTCCTCAGCAGGGAGTCGGAGAAAAAATAGAGGCTTTCGAATTCGATCTTGAACTTACGCTCAAGCTCTTCCGCAGCCGCACGCATCCCGCCGGGGGCCTCCGCGCGCGCGTAGGTGACCGGGCGGAGTATCTCCACGCCCTCCTCACCACCTCCGGCGTCGGACAACTCCGGTACGTCGAAATGTTCAGGGAGCATCACGTCTCCTTTGGGCCAGAAGGTAGTAAGGGTCATAGCATTTGGTGGAGAGACCTCGCAAGGAAATGTTACCTGTCGCCGGTGAGGCGCTGCTTGCGCCCGATGAACTCAAACATTTCGCACTCGTTGCCATTCATCGAAACGGAGCTGTGGTGATTCAGCGCGAGCACACGGTAAGAGGCCGTTATCTCTTCGATCTCCTCACGCGTGTGGTGATGCGCTACGAACGCAAGTCGCCCGTCCTGGTCGTTGACCGCGAAATTACCTTTCCGCCAGCCCAGCTCCAGGCCCCGGTCGTACCTGGGCTGGTAAACGGGGCTGCCCTCCGCGTACCGGAAGTCGTGGATGTAGACGAGCCCCTCGCACTTGACCAACGAACGGACAGTCCGCAAAAGCGCGCCCCAACTGTCAAGTGAAGGGAAGCAGGTGAGTACGCGTATCAGCGTGACAACGTCGAACTCCCCGAGCCCCTGCACCACGGCCGCGTCGGCGACGCGGAACGTCGCGGCGTGGGTCAAGCCGCTCTCCTCTGCGCGTCGGCGCGCCTCGCCTATCGCCCGCTCGTTAATATCCAAGCCGACAACGGTCAGCCCGCGGCCTGCAAGAAACAGGGCGACCCCTCCGGTGTTACAACCGATATCCAGTGCTGTCCGCCCCGGAGAGAGATGGGGGAGCAATGAATGCGGTAATAACTCGGCTATGGCCGGGCGGTAAGTGATAGAGCGCCAGGCTGTGTAGGCTTCGGTTCCGTCACGCATGTCGGCTCTGCCCCCCCTTCGCGACATGTCAGTCCGATGATCTCTCGCACGTCAGCGCCCACCTCGCCCGTATCCGGCCAAGAGCCCCGAGGCGAACAGATAAGGTCGGCCTCCGCGCACACCCTTTGCGTCAGGGCGATGGGGTCGTCCGCGAACACGACCTTGCTGCCCCAGGTGGTTTCGACGCCGGCGAGGATGTCGCGGAGCTTGTCGGAAACACCCCCCGACCCTTCGAGGACGCCGAGCACGTTGTGGCCGCAGATCCAGGCGGCGCTGAACTCGTTGAGGGTGCCGAACTCGCCCCCGAGGAAGATCGCGCCCGCAGCGGACTGCACCATTAACGAACTCCTGGCGGTGTAGCCGAGACCCGTGAAGGCTATGAAGTCGAAGGCGTCGAGGGGCTTACGGTATTTCTGCACGTGCTCTTCGGGGTTCGCCGCCGGCGAAATACCCACCACGAGGGCGCGGCGCTCCTTAGCACCGAGCGCCGCCGCGTAGGGGAGTCCCGATGTCGCGCCCGTGACCAGATTTCTCCCCTGCCGGGCGACCTCCTGCCCCACCCGATAGGCGGCCCTGACCTGGCTTGCGTCGTAGCGGAGCGCGCTTCCGAAGACGGCTATCCACGGACTTAAGACGGTTCTCATGATGTCCCTTCCTCCGGCGGGTGTGCCACGCGTTGACGGCCCCCGGCTCTCTCTAAAAAAATTCGTTTCAGCAGATGCCCCTCCGATTAGCTCGCCGTATCAACGAGCGAGAGAAATTTAGAGAGTCTTTTACTCTCAGGCGCGGAGAGAATCTCGGCGCTGCCGACCTCGACCACGGCACCGTTCTCCATAAAGATGACTTGATCCGCGGCGCGCTTGGCGAAGCCTATCAGGTGCGTGATGAGTAGGATGCCCGTCCCGCGTTCGCGCAGGGTCTTGATGTGACTCAAGAGCTTGCTCACGTGCTCAACGTCGAGCGCGGAGGTGATCTCATCGAGCAGGAGGTATTTCGGCTTCAGCGCCAGCGCGCGCGCTATCGCGGCGCGCTGGCGCTGCCCGAGGGAGACCTGATTGGGATAGCGGTCGGCGAACTCTTCGATCTCCATGAGGTCGTACAGTTCCCGAATCGCGTGGTCGGCGTCCTGCGCCCTGCCGTTCCCCCTCGGAAGGGAGATGTTCTGCCTGACGGTCAGGTGAGGCCAGAGGAAGAGCTGCTGAAAGACGATGGTGAGCATGGGCCAGGGAGGCGTGAAGCCGTTCTTCCGCGGAAAGGAGTAGTCCTGTGCGTCAATGGTGATGCCGCCCTTATCCGGTGGGTCGAGGAGCGACAGGGCCCGCAGGAGCGTGCTCTTCCCGCTGCCGCTCGGGCCGATGAGCGCGGCGATCTGCCCCGGCGCGACCGACACATCCACGCCGCGCAGTACACGCTTCGCCCCGTACGCCTTCTCAATGCCGTGGCCGACCAACATACGCGCTGTGCATCCCCCTCACTGTTCCGATAGGTCTCTGGTGAACCGCGCCTTCAGTAAATACGCCACGCCGTGCATCGGCAGGCAGACGGCCAGGAAGAAGACGGCCAGCGCGGTGTATATCTCGACCG
>WUUC01211181.1_pt1 | contig 36445 bp, 33 predicted proteins | sample 6278441 | NCBI WGS metagenome assembly WUUC01 (sample SAMN13675441, study PRJNA597444) | soil metagenome | isolation source: soil | place: USA: Washington | collected 2017-10
ATCTCGGTCAGGATAGCGGCACGGTGGCCTTTTATGCAGTTTCAAAGAACGTTTTTTGTCCTGTACTCAGTAACCGGACTTAGAAAACTCTTTAGCCACCAAGTAGCAACTTGGGACATATTCGGGTGTAGATGTTCAGGCTCGTCTATTAGGATTTGACCGCCTACTATGAGTGGTTTTGTCGCCTCAATCACACTCTCAATCGCTGGCTTGCTTCCGGGGGAGGGTGTGGGCCGCGGAGAAATCTGAACCATTGAATCCAAGGCATCTAACATTCCCCGCGCTGATGAGAACCGCTCCCTAAAATTATCGTTGATTGATTTGTCTAAAATTGTAGCAAGCTCATCTGAGACACCGGTGGCGACATCTCGCCACGCTATTTCTCCCGTGCCGCGGTTGATTAACTCTTGGGGCCGCTTTCCTGTCAGCATGTATATAGCCGTTAGTCCCAAGCAATATAAGTCGCTTGCATACAGGGGCCTGCCGGCAACTTGCTCCGGCGGCATATACCCCTGCGTGCCAACTATTATAGTTGTGGATGGGTTGCCGAAAGGATCAACCATTGTGCCGACCGCCTCCTTAACCGCCCCGAAGTCGATCAGGAATGGCTTGGAGTCACCATCGCGCAGCACTATATTTTCCGGCTTAATATCTCGGTGGATAATGGAATGTGAATGAACATACTCCAAAACAGTTAAGATGCTCTTTAGCAAATCCTTAACTTCCCCCTCATTAAATGGGCCGTTTGAGGCCACAGCCGCAGCCACCGTTTCACCTTTAACCCACTCCTGTACTTGATAGAATTGTCCATTCTCTGAAAAGTGGGCCAGTAGATTTGGTATCTGATCGTGCGATTCGGAGAGCTTTTCTAATACAGTTGCCTCACGCTCGAAACGATCAAGTATTAATTTGTATGTTTCAGGGCTCTCGGATGAATAAGCGAATCGTTTAATGACGCACTTACGTCTTGAGGGCAGAAAGATATCCTCGGCAAGAAAAGCTTGACCAAAACCGCTGGTCGGGAATGTGCTCAAAATCCTGTATCTATTATTAAGAAGAACACCGCCAGCATTCACATTAGTTGGATTATCAGTGGGGCTTCGGCGTTCCCTCTTACTCTCTTCAGACATTCTTAGAGTTGGGATAGATGATTGACCTATAGTCTCGCGCTCAGGTTCTATGTCGTCGCCCCTAGTAGGCTGTTGTATGGAAGCCAGATGGCTAGCAGTTTTGACGGTCTCGCCAAGTTTGGTGAATGCCAGCCAGCCTTCGTTATTCCTGGGATAGAGGTAGTTGTGGTTACTAAGCCAATTTATTGACTGGCGGATCGCGCTCTCCAAAACCCGTTTATATTGAGTCGGATACAAACCCGCAATACTACTAGCTAGATTACCGGGGTGAGAACTTGATTGAAATTCATGAGAGGTAAGAGAGTGTAAGTGCTCCAAAACATAGCCCGCCAGCTCCTCGATACTCATTCCGAGCAGCTTCTCGACATCTGGAATGTTTTGAAAAAGCGACTTGCTCACGTTTTCTAGCCTTTCCTACGCGCCCGCGTTATGGCCTACTTACGCTTTTTATCTCTTAAAAGTGCGGACAGTCAATACCCCCAGACTATGGACAAAGGGCCGCCACACGCAGTGGAAAATTGAGCAGGGCTTCCGGATGTGTAAGTTCGGTTGGTCTGCTTAATAGAGTTCCGCTGCCGAAGCTGTTTGGAAAATCGATTCGAAGAGTCCGGCTACCCCTGTTCACTCTGGAATTCGAGGATTTGAGTCATTGTGCGACTCATGGTTGACCCTCAATCGCGCAGTGAAGTCAGACAAAATTCGGTCAGCTTGGAATTTCCAAACAGCTTCTTAGACTTTACGGTTGAGATTTGTTGTTGATAGGAGATGCTGGCATTAGGGTTGTCGAACAGCAGTGCAGAGTTAAAATTGTTTTGAAAGAGCCCTTATGTCTCTTATTGAATTGCAAAACCTCAAAATGCAGGGTTTTACTTCATTTCAAGTTCGCTAAAAGCCAATACGTCCAGTGATGGTAAAAGCTTAACCACAAAATCGATTTTTTCTGTTTCAGAAAGATTTGATGATATTTGAGCTAGTATATCCAATGTTAATTGAAGTTTAGCGCGGTGTAATTCAAGGCGTAGCTTCTCATTCTCTAGCTTCATCCTCTCTGTTTCTTCGCGCTGTTTCGCAGCTTCTGCCGTTATCTTTTCTGACTCTGCATCGTCTCTTGCCGCACGTGCGCGTTTCTCTAAAATATCAGCCTTGATATTACCTATCTCTGCCTGCTTCTCCTTCTCTAAGAGTCTAGCCATTTTCTCAACATGCTTTCTTCTCCAAGGGACAATGGTATCTTTTATTAGTTGTATCGCTTCTTGCGCACCATTGAGGTTAACGCTAATGGGCGAGGCTTGGCTGACAGACTTTATACGAATAGTAGTAGGTCTCCGCCCTTTGATTTCATCAATGATGTGCTGAAGATCATTAATAGCATTAAGATAAGGATTAATATGGGTTTCAAGATACCGCGGGGTTAGCTCTGCTGGCCCAATAAACACAAGTTTTGATGTGTCTTCAGGCTGATTGGCTGAGGAGTTATTTGTAGAAAAACTATCCGTTACATACTCGAATTCATCTTCCGAAAGCTGCTCACGACTCAATGGCAGTTCAGCGACTGGCCTATCTGCATCAGCGACAACACCTTCTAACAGGACTTCAAAGCGCTGGAGCATATGCACCATGGTTTCAGCGTCAAACAGATCAGTATTGTATTGCAATACTGCCTTGAGTTCGTCGCCCATCTCCGTCACCTTTAACGTCAGATCGCAGTTCGGTGCGTCTATGTCCACTTCCAACACGCTCAGCTTCAAATCTGGTAAATCAATCGCTGGTGCCAGCGCATTCTGTAACGTGAACATGACTTGAAACAACGGCAGGTGGGTCAGATTCCGCTCCGGCCGCAACTCTTCGACCAACATACTGAACGGAATGTCTTGGTGCGCATATGCACCAAGGCTCACTTCACGCACGCGCGCTAACAGCTCCTGGAAAGACGGATTGCCCGATAGGTCGGTGCGCAAGACGAGGATATTGGCGAAGAGGCCGATCAGCCCTTCGAGTTCTACTCGGTTCCGGCTCGCAAGCGGCGTTCCGACTATAATGTCGTCGGCACTGCTATAGCTGCTGAGCAGCACTTTGAAGGCTGCTAGCAGCGTCATGAACAGCGTTACTCCCTCTCTTCGGCTTAATTCCTTGAGGCGTTGCGTAAGTGACGCGGAGAGCACCTGGCTGTATGCAGCTCCGTTGTAACTATACAGCGGAAGGCGCGGTCTATCAGTCGGCAACTCTAAGACCGGCGTATCTCTTAATTGCTCCCTCCAGTAAGAGATCTGCGAATTACGGACGTCGCCTTGCAGCATCTGCCTCTGCCAGACAGCGAAGTCGGCGTACTGGATGGGTAATTCTGTTAAAGGTGAAGGCTGGTTGGTGGAGAAGGCCATATAGTGAGCAGCCAACTCACCAACTAGGATACCCATTGACCAGCCATCGGCGGCGATATGATGTATCGTCAGCAGTAATATGTGCTCATGCTCTGCGAGACGAATGAGTGTAGTGCGTATCACCGGCCCTTTAGCTAAGTCGAATGGCTTTTGCGCCTCTTCAGCCGCCAAACGTAAAGCCGCTTGCTCCCGTACGTTCGCAGGTAAGCCTTCCATCCTCACCTGCGTCAACGTCAAACTTCCGTCTGGAGCGATAACTTGCAGCGGTTGCCCGTCGGTAGTGGGGAACGTAGTCCGTAATACTTCGTGACGGCGCAGAATCTCGTTGAGGCTTCGTTCTAGGGACGGTATGTCGAGCCTGCCGACGAGCCGTAAGGCCGTGGACATATTGTAGATTGAATTACCGGGCTGGAGTTGATCCTGGAACCAAAGCCGCTGCTGGGCAAAAGATAAGGGAATGGGATCATATCTTGAACGGAGAGGAATAATTTTCGCTTCTGACTGACGTAAATAACGCTCCCTCAAGCGCAATTCCAGCAGTGCTCTTTTCTCTGGAGAGAGGTTAGCCAATCTTGCTAATATGCCTTCTTCATTGTGCAAAGCTTTACTCCTACAGGCTAATAATCCTACTTTATTAGCAGTTAAGTCTGTGCGGGCTGTTATGCTTATGAGTAGTATGAAATCACTCCCTGATGCGCTGCTAGCATCAAGGGGATTTACACGATAACCCAAAGCCCATTAGTAAGAGGCGAAATTTACTTTCAGGAAAAGCCCTAAGTCAAGAAATAAACTCTTCGGGTGGAGATTAGGCCGGTGGGTGGGAGCATTATTCAGCAAGGGCGGCGCGACGGGTAGCGGTTGGGGTTTTCACGCCTCGTTGCGTAGTTAGGCTGAACTGTTCGGCTTTCGCTCCTCATCATGGAGTTATGCCGTATGAAAGTTCCAAGCTACTATCATAGGAGAGCAACAATGCAGGAAGGTGGGTGGGCGAAAGTTGGCGTAGTTGCTACAGTTATCGGGACAATTATCGCGTTAGCAACATACTTCAATAGCAAAATACCCTCGGAAGAATCTAAAACTAATCATGAGGGTAATCTCCAGCCGACCGCTGCTCAGACAGTGCGTAAACCTCAAGCTTCTAGACCTACGGGTAATCCAACGCCGGCTTCAACTCCGGCTTCAACAAATTTACCGAGCTCGACGCCTCAAAGGCTCGTAAATAATCGAGCTGATTTAAATGGCGATGGAGTCAATGAGTATTTTGATCAACGAGTTATTGACCCTCCGAGTTTTACTTACAACATATATCGGAATGGAATAAATATCGGATTAATGTACGCAGATGTAATCTTCATTATGCCTACTAAAACAACCGGGTATTATGACATCGGTGCATTTATTAAGGATCAGGTTAATGTACCTGAAGATACAAAGGTCGGGGTGAATGGCACAATGAAAATATTTAAGTGGGATGGGACATCCTATCCTTATTTCCCAAGTTCGGCAGTAAGAACGAATATCCGTGAAGATAATTAGGCAGCCTCATAAATATCTAAGACAGCTAGGAGAAATAAATTCTGCTTAACATTACGCCACCATAGCCTTATGGGAAATTTGCGCATCTATTCTTCTTAGTTGAGAGTTGACTCGATGCAGCCTGACATCAAGTTTGAAGTGCAACACTGACTAAGATTCGTTGAAGCATTCCAGCGGCGTCCGGAAGCCGAGCCGCTTGCGCGGCCGCGTGTTGAGCCTCCGGGCGATGGCGTTGCACTGGTGCTGAGTGAGCCCCGCCATGCTCGACCCCTTCGGCAGGTACTGGCGCAGCAGCCCGTTGGCGTTCTCGTTGCTCCCGCGCTCCCACGAGTGGTACGGGCGCGCGAAGTAGAAGGCCGCGCCCGTCAGCCCCTCGATCCTCTGATAGTCGTGGAACTCTGTCCCGTTGTCGGCCGTCACCGTCTCCACGTGACCGGTGCTGCGGATGAGTCGGGTCAGCCGCCGACTCAAGGCCCGGGCCGTCCGGTCTGCGAGCTTGCCGACGAGCACCAGCCTGGTCTTTCTCTCGACGAGTGTGGCAACACAGTCCTTGCTGCCGGTGCCCTCATGGTGTCGGCTTCCCAATGCCCCACACGGCTGCGGGCCTCGACCTCGGGGGCGCTCCGCGATCATCCGCTTGCCCGCGAGCCTGCCGCGGCTGTCGTAAGCGCCGTAGCGCTTACGCCTCCTCTTGCGGGTGCCGCGCAGGTGGATGTACAGCAGCCCGCCCCGCTTCTTATCCCTCCAGACGTGGCGGTAGATGGTCTCATGGCTGATGGAGAGGAGCCCGGTCCGGCGCAGGTATCCCGCGACCTGCTCGGGGCTCCACTGGCGGCGCAGCAGCTCGTCTATCAGCGCGAAGTCCTCGTCCGAGAAGCGGCTGTTGCTGCGCGAGCGGGAGCGGCGGCCGTTCGTCCTCTCCTGGGCCGTAAAGGCGCGGTAATGCCCGTCGGCCCTCGTGCTGTTGCGGCGAACCTCGCGGCAGCCCGTCGAGCGGTGGCGGCCGAGCGAGCGGGCTATCTCCGCCTGGTTCCAGCCTTGCCTTCTGAGCGCGGCGAGCATATACCTCTCCTGGGAGGTGAGTTGTCGATACGTCATGCCGAGACCTCTTCTTGGCGGTTGAAGTCTTCGTCAGTATCGCGGCTCACCTCTATTACAGGGAAGCTTGTTGCAAGCCTATCCCAAAATTATTAGCCGGTAGAGGTTGAGAGCGAAAGCGAAGTGAACCAGAGCCAGATAGTTCGCCTCCTTCTTCTCCCATCGCACCAGCAATCTGCGGTAGCGGTTAGTCCAACTATGCGTGCGCTCGACGACCCACCGCTTCGCCTTGTGCCTGCGCTTCCCGCGCTGCTGCGGAGGCTGCCCGTCGCGCTTCGGGATGTGCGCCGTGTACCTGCGCCGGGAGAGCGTGCGCCTCACCGCCGGGTAGTCGTAGCCCTTGTCGGCCGTCAGGTGCTGCTCACCTCCCGCGCCCGGCGCAGGACGCTTGATCGGGAGGCTCCCGATCGTCGCACGAGCCGCCCGCGAGTCATGGCGGTTGGCTCCCGTCACCTCCACCCCGATGGGCGCTCCGCGCTGGTCGGTCAGGACGTGGCGCTTGGCGCCGAGTTTGCCGCGATCTACGGGACTTTTTCCCGTCGCCTCGCCGCCCAAAGGGGCTTTCGTCGTGGCGCTATCGATGGCCTGCCAGCGCCACCGGATGCCGCGCAACTCGTCGTATTCTTTCAAGAGCAAGCGCCAGACGCGCTTGAAGACTCCGCGCCGCGCCCACTCTTGAAAGCGACGATGCAGCGTCGAGCCCGAGCCGAACTCGCGCGGCGCGTGCTTCCACTGGCAGCCCGTTCTCAACACGAAGAGGATGCCGTCGAGGCAGGTGCGGAAAGGGACAGGCGGCCTGCCGACCGTGCCCGGCTGCTTCTCTCGTCCGAGGAGCGGGCGCACCTTGTCCCACAAATCGTCGGGGAGGTACCATATCGTCCCGAGGGTGGTCTTGGGTGCCATGACTTTGCTTCTCCAAAACAAAGTCTAAAGCATTCAATGACCGCCCTCTAATTTTGGGACAGGCTCTTAGTATATGAATCCGCGCACCCGACCGCGAGTCATAGTTGCATAACCAGAGACTTAGCCTGCTTCGGTGCGCTCGGCACCCGACACCTCTTTCCGCAGAACAATGAGCGGGTATCAAAATGCCAGCGAAACTGCGGGCCGTCCCATGACCCAACAAATTATTGTTGTAGCCAGAAGACCCGCTTTAGTTTTAACCTAAAAATGCTAGTTGGCAGGGCAAACATCTAGAGGGCAGCATGTGCTCCAGCACAAACGCCAGCCGCATTACATTACGATTGTTTTGTGTGGCAACTTCCCCCTCCTGTTTGTCTTTATTTTTCCTAGATAGGCTTTAGGTACACTAGTGTTATTAAAGACCATTAAGTAAGAAACAAAATGAAGAATACCAAGGGGAACAAACAGCCCAACCGGCTGTGGCTCGCCCGCAAGCGCCGCGGGCTGGAGCAAAAACAGGTTACCTACTTACTCAACCATAAAAGTATTGACCAACTTTCGCGGTACGAGCAGGGCACACGTCTGCCTACTCTGGAGAACGCCCTCAAGCTTGAAATTATCTATGGCGTACCCTTGCGATTTCTGTACAAGGAACTCTCCGCCAAACTTGAAGACGAAGTATGGCAGCGGATCAGCCTTAACCCTATACTCCACAAATTATTCGGCAATCGCATGTCAAAGGAGGCCGGGCTCGCCGAGTACTGCGCCTATGCTGAACTGATTGCCGCGCCACATGCATCAGAAGCCGAACGCGCCGCCGCTCGCAGGCACGTCACGGCCCTCGCCAAAAAGCTTGCTTGCTTATGAGCATATCCGCCGCGGCGGTGCCACCTCGGCAAAAGAGATGGTGGCGCGCAGTCTGGCGTGGGCTCGTAGTTGATACAGAAGCGAAGCATTACCGGGCTATGGGCTCGGCGCTGTGGCTGTTCATCTATCTAGTAATTCACGCCAATCCGAAAAGCGGCACCCTCAACCGTAAATATCAAACAATTGCGGGGGAGATGGGTATCTCCCCCCGCACCATCCGTTCATGGCTTGCCAAGCTCATCGGATACGGCTACGTGAACGTGACGCAAACCGGCCGGTCACAAGTTATCCACATCAACAGGTGGAAGAACGCTTCCGCCCATCAGACAGCGGCACAGATACGTCCGCTGAGTGGCAAAGGCATGACAGGCAGCGTGGCAGAATCACGTTAGCCGTCAGCTTATCCACAAGAACTTTCCAGCATGGTTACGGCGAAAAGCACAGTCGAAGGTAGTACGTAATAAAGTATCTTAAATAAATTAATTGAATAGGGGCGGTCAGTTGATACCGATGTAGGGGATATTCACCCTCATGCGTCTTTAATTGTCTCAAGATCGCTTCCTCTCACTACGAACCACTCATCATGGAGGATTCAAAACCAAGTATTGTTATTGCCGTAGTGCCGGGCACTCGTACGCTCGGCGTCGCGGTGTTCAAAGGATTAGAACTCGTCTACTACGGGATCAAGGAAGCAAGTAAACACCGATTGAACCACACTCCGCATAGCCGCGCCCGCGAGGCCGTCCGCAATATCGAGCAGGTCATTCACAAGTACCAGCCCGATCACTTTGTAACATTGAGCCCTTATCCATTTCAGCGCTTCAGTGACAAGCTACCGGCCATCATCAAAGAGCTTGCGCGTTCGGCCCGCCACTTGAGGCTCAAGCTTTATGAATACCAGAAGACAGAAATCAGAAACCAGCTTTGTCCGGGCACGAGGGCCACACGGCAGGCAGTGGCGGCGCACCTTTCAGTTCTCTACCCTGAGCTTTCACGGTACGTGAAGGAGGTGAGCTTATGGCAGCGACTGTACTATGCCCGGATGTTCGACGCCGTAGCTGCTGGCTATGCCTGTGCTCAAATGCTGCAACGTGAGCGCGAGCGGATAGAGCTAGCGCGCCGGGACGCACGAGTTCATACCGTTAACACCAACGTCTATGAAATTGCCACCTGAACATGAGCACCCTATTACTATCCAAGACCTCTATCCAGAACTCACGCCAGAGCAACAGCAGGAGGCTGAGTATCGTCTCAAGCAGTATATAGACATCATCGTGCGCATCTACGAGCGGACGCGTGGATTGACGACCGCTGATGGAACCGCTACTCTACGGGGTAAAGGTGGCGAATAGCGGTTCCTCATATTCCTAACGAATCTTCCTTTTTCTTCTTTATCATTAACCCTCACCAGTGACCAAGTCATATTTTTCGTACGTCCGCGTTTCGACGACACGACAGGGTCAGACCGGAACCTCCCTTACCGAGCAACGGGCGGCTATTAGCCGTTATGCTCAGCGCTACGGACTTATTCTCCTCAAAGAATATGAAGAACAGGAGACTGCGGCCAAGCGTGGGCGACCGATCTTTGCTGAAATGATTCGCGCCCTGAGGCAGCGCAAGGCGTCCGGCGTCGTCATGCATAAGATTGATCGGAGCGCCCGAAACTTAAAGGACTGGGCCGACCTTGGGGAACTCATTGACAGCGGGGTAGAGGTTCATTTCGCTAATGAGAGCTTAGACTTACATTCGCGCGGTGGCCGGCTCTCTGCTGACATCCAAGCTGTTGTTGCGGCCGACTATATCCGGAACCTCCGAGAAGAAACGAAGAAAGGCTTCTACGGCCGCCTCAAGCAGGGACTCTACCCCATGCCCGCCCCCGTCGGGTATATAGACAAGGGTCAGGGGCAGCCTAAAGTCATAGATCGTGCTCAAGCACCGCTCGTCAAACAAGCCTTCGAAATGTATGCCGCCGGCCGGTATGGGCTGAGGGTGCTAGAGGAGAAAATGCATGAACTGGGTCTACGAGGTAAGAACGGTACGCGATTGACGCGGAGTAGCCTTCATGGGTTGCTTCGCAACCCGTTCTATACCGGATTGATACGACTGAAGAAGACAGGAGAGTTGTTTCAAGGGGTGCACGAGCCTATCGTCCCGAAGTTTCTTTTTGACCGCGTGCAACTGATGCTCGATGGCAAGCACGTGGACAAGCGACATCGACACTCGTTCCTATTTCGCAAACACATTGTTTGCGCTGCCTGCCAGAAGAATCTTATCCCAGAAATCCAGAAGAGCCACATTTACTACCGATGTCAGACGCGGGAGTGCCCGCAAAAGACGGTTCGCGAGGAGATAGCGGATACCGCTTTCGTTTCCGCGTTGCTGCGATTCCGATTCAGTGATGATGAGTTTCGCTACTTTGGTGCCGAGCGCTACAAAACACTGCAAAGCTCCATTTATCATGCAGAAGATCGACGCAAGGCACTTCAACTACAACTGGAGCATATAAGGACGAGGCTCTCAAAACTTGCGGACGCATATATTGATTCGGTGTTCGACCAAGATACGTACGTACATAAGAAAAACAGCCTGCTCCTTGAAGAGCAGGCTGTCATGGGGCGACTAGAAAACTTGGGGTCAGAAGGCAATATACGTGCACGGGTGGAAGGTTTTCTCGAACTGGCGAATAAGGCTTATTTAAGCTATCAATCAGCGGTGTTTGAGGAACGACGAGAGTTAGTTAAAACAGTAACCTCGAACTTCGTCTGCGAGGGGAAATCCGTCATACCTAAGCTGCATTATCCGTTCCAACTGATCGCTGAACGTCATAAAAGTTTAGATGGTGGCCCTCATCGTGACGTAGCTCGAACTTTATCTGCATTGCTATCTGGGTTGCGGAATTATTTTCTTAACCAAGAAATAGAAAAGGAACTATTTATTTAGCTCTACGATTAATAACTCTGTTGTAACTTTCCTCTAGCTCTTTCGGATCTGCTTCATCAAACGTGGTAATGAACTCCCATTTGTCTTTGATATTTCCATTGCCGGCCAGAAAGTTAATACCCACTTCAGTAGCTATTATTCTAAGTTCTTCTAGGGTTAGCTTTTCGAACTTCGCAAATTTAGAGAGGTCAATTGGATACATATGTAGCTTGCTAGCTACTATCATTGTAGTCCTTCTCTCTGTGGCGGCCAAGGGGGTGGAAACTAGCCTGAAGATATCATAGGCTACCCTATGGCAGATGAACCAGAGATAACTATCCAGGATCTCTATCCTGACCTTACGCCAGAGCAGCAGCAAGAGGCTGAAGCAAGCCTCAGGCGCTACATGGACATCATCGCTCGAATCTATGAGCGAAAGTTTGGCACAGGTCATTCTTCCGAAGAAGATAAATAGGGAAAACTAAATCGGTAACTGCTGGTGACAAGTCACCAGGGCTTTTGTGATGCTCAAGTAAGATGGCTTCTAGGGGTATACTTGAGCAGTTCAGTACAAATACCCCCGCACCGGACTCGAACTTACCTGGCTTAAATAAGCGGAGCGACTTCACGGTTCTTAGCCCTTTTATGGCACGATTTTGCCACTCTGGGCCTTCCAAAAGTACTTGTTTACAATACAAAACTCCCTCAACTGAGGGAGTTTTGTATGTTAGGAGGGGAAAATAGACTAATTGTGGTGGTGGCCCTAACCGTGACGTAGCTCGAACGCTTTCCGCATTGTTGGGCGAACTTTACGATTACGTTGCAAAGAGCCGTAGTGTGTTGCAGCTTGATGCACTGGACGATAGGGCGGCTTCCTATTACGTGCCGCGTGAAAGATTCTGACCGACGAAACACCACTGGATACAGCGCACACCTTACGCATTCACGCACAAGCATGATACTAGACTCTGCTGTTCGCAACAGGAGGGGGAAATTGTCGCCCTGGCCGGTTAGCAGCAGTTCTGATACTCATGCCTTCTACTTGATATTTGCTCAGTCTGATATAGCAGTTACTAGAAGCGGTCTCATAAATACCCTTGGGGTTTTGGAGGCGTAAATATTGCTCGGGGAATATTAAAGACTTATACCTTTTTCGGTTATTAAAGAGCCTGTTCGCTAGATAAGCATTGACTATGTCTTCTGTTGAGAGGGCTGTGTAATATTCGGAGGAGCGTTAGGATCGCTGTAAGCTTGGACACTATTTTTGCCAAGTCTTTTCGCCTGATATAGGGCGAGTTCAGCAGCGGCAATAATCTCTTCCACTGTACCCAGTCCCGGCGTATGTGTCACCACACCGATACTTACGGTTACATGGCCCAAGGGCTGTCTTCTTCCCTCTGGGTAATGTGTGCTCTCCACTCGCTGCCTAATGCGCTCAGCTATTATGTTGGCTCCTTCAAGGTTGGTTTGCGGGAGAAGGACGCAGAACTCTTCGCCTCCATAGCGGATGGCAATGTCTACTGAACGCAACGCAGACTTTAAACACTGCGCCGTCATCTCTAAGACCAGATCACCAGCCGTGTGACCATTACGGTCGTTATAAAGTTTGAAGTCGTCGATGTCTATCATCATGAAAGACATCGCGTTGCCGTACCGCTCAGAGCGTTTCAGTTCCTCACTTAAACGCTCGATTATGTAGTGACGATTCCAGAGTCCGGTCAAAGCGTCCGTAACAGACATAAGCCGATACTGGTCGGCCTTTTTCTGCCATTCTGCCTTATCCTGCGCCAGTTTGCTCTGCGTCGCACTTGAATCCATGTCTCGGTGTTGGTTGATCTGTTTGTGCTCTATTTCATTAATCAGTTCATAAGGGGACTGTCCCTGGACTAGTGACAGTAAATTGATGGCTTCAGCTAAACGTAAATTTGCATCTTGGAGATTCATATCTTTTGGCAAAGTGAGTTTGACAGGTATTCCATCATCATCATCAGGGCCGCTATATACTAAGAGACGGTCGCTCGGATGCTCTACCATCTTCCAACCATTTGTTTCCAGATAGATAATAATGTCGTCTAAACTAATACTCCCATGTAACTGGTAATTAATAGCGTTCATTGAAAATCTCCTTTCTCAATTGATTCGAGTAGCGCACTCAAAGAGCCGGGTGTAAGTATTTGCTCTCTAGGTATCTTTATTCGTACACTCCGAAAGTTATCAGTAAAATCGCCAGTTAAAGTCATCCAATAGCTACATTTCCTTAGAAGTAAATGATCTTCGCTATTTTCCAACCACTCTGATGAATTCCTGGGAAGACACATGAGAATTAGTATTATCGGCACGGCTCTACTCTCTCTACTTCGATAAATTATATCGTTATAAGTTTTCGCTTCAATATCATAGATAACATGGTTATTACTGAGTTCCCAACTAATTGAAGATTTAAGCTGATAGTCTAGCTTGAATCCACTTTCAATTCGTCTTTTATTGATGATCTGAATTTTACTGAATGTCCCGTCGATCCCATAATCTAGCTGTGGAGTTCCTATACTGATCCCAGCCCTTGAGGCGATGACCTGTACATAAGCGCGACTTAACCCTTCCTCAATATGCTGATTTGTGAGCATAAGCAATTTTCCGTACGAATATGAAAACATACCCTATTAGAACTTAGTTCATAAATACCTCGCTACATTTTCAAATGGCAAAGTCACTGAAGAATTCTCAACTCATCAAACCATTTCAGATGTTTATATGACTGCCTCCAGAAGTGATCTCGTAAATGGTCATGCTACGATTTCAGTATGCCATAACATGAACAAATAACTGATGAACAATGGGCAATCATAGAGTCTCCGCTAGCAGAACTTCCATTCCGGGGAGATAGCAGAGGTCGTCCGTGGCGAGGGACGTGCCAAGTAATGGTTGCCATCTTCTGGATACTGGGAAGTGGCCTCGCTGAAAAGATTTGCCCAATAAATTTCCGCTATACCAGACTTGGGATCGAGTTTCCTGACATCGCCTCACAGACTGCTTCTAGTTGCTATAATGCCAATATGCCAGAACAGCTCATTAAAGACATTCCACAGATAAAAAAGAACCTTGAAAACGTCAGAAATATGAAGGCGTTTAAAGACGCCATGCCCTTGCTCGGCCCGGTGCTGCGCTTATTCGGTGTTGACACTAAGGGAATGTACGAGGCGCTCTCTGAGGCTGACAACCTTCAGCGCATGGCCGAAGACCTCGCCGCAGTACCCGACCGTTTTAATGATTTATTCTCCGCCCGTGGCTGGATCATCTATGACTTCATGAACTTGGATGCAGCCAAGACCGCGATTAGTAAAGCTGAAGCCGGCGACATGGACGGTGCCGAATCGTACCTTGTTGAGTATTACAGCCCCGAGACGGTCGAGTGGAAGCTACGGACGATGCACAGCGTTACAGCGTTCCGTCTGCGTATGGAATTAGCGGAGAAGGCCCTCGTAGACTACCGGGAAGAGCGCTACCACGCCTGCGTGCCGGTCGTCCTTGCACTCCTCGACGGTATGGTGAACGAGGTGCATGAGAAGCGCCGGGGATTCTTCGCCCACGAAGTGAACCTTGAGGCGTGGGATTCGATTGCTGCCCACAGCAAGGGACTGACTGTACTCACGAAGATTTTTCAGACCGGACGGTACAAGACGACTACTGACCAGATCACGATTCCCTACCGCAACGGTATCATCCACGGGATGGATCTTGGCTACGACAACAGGATGGTGGCAGCTAAATCATGGGCCGCGCTGTTTGCCGCCCGCGACTGGGCAGTGCGGGCCGAACGGGGACAGCTCACAGAGCCGCCAAAGGAGCCCGAAAAGGGGCTGCTGCAAGTGCTGCGGGAGGCAGGAGAGCAGCGCCACAAGCTCGATGAGGATCAGGCCCGCATTGATGCCTGGAGCGCCCGTAGCATTCAGATCGGCACAGACATTCCCGCAACGGGTGAGCCAGGCGTGTTTGCCGAAGCGACGCCGGAGCGCAAGCTGGCCGAGTTTTTGTCTTACTGGAAGTCGCGCAATTATGGCCGTATGGCGCAGTGCTTTGCGCGCATGTTCAAAACTACAGTTAACAAGGACGCTGCCAGGGTCAGGGGTAATTACCAATCTAAGAAGCTCTCAGCTTTCGAGCTACTTGAGATCGATGACCAAGCGCCTGCCATAACTGAGATTACAGTCAAACTTGAATATGAAGAGGGTGAGACAGTATCTCGCGAAGTGACCTTTCGGTTGCTGAATGAGGACGACGCATCCAACCCTGCGGTTCGAGGGAAACCGGGCAGCGAATGGGGTATTGTGAATTGGGGCGTCGTGTAGTTGACCGGCATAGATAGGGCGCCATTTGGGCGCTCAGTAATAGGCGTGCGCCCCCTTGGGCCGAACACTGTTAGGCCTATCTCTCTATCAGCCCGCCTTCAGAGTTAATGATTCAAGAGAACGTATCGAGCTACTGAACAACTGTTATATTCACTGATCGTTGCGCTAGAACATTAACAGTGCCTTATGGCGCTCATGGGGTAAGAGCTAGTGTCGGGAGACTGTAGAGATGGCTATCGGAAATATTCCATCTGTGTTTGTCAGTTCTACTTGCTACGACTTATTACAAGTGAGGGCGGATATTAGAAGCTTCATCGAATCTCTTGGCTTTAATCCTATCCTCTCTAACTACAACTCTTTTCCCACTGACCCCGATGTTAATCCCGTCGAGAACTGTTTTAAGGTCGTAGATGAAAGCGCAGATATCTTTGTTCTTATCGTTGGCAGCAGATATGGCTCAACTCCTAGTGGGGACAAATCAGTCACTAACCTAGAGTATCTTCGGGCTAGGGCTAAAGGAATCCCGGTATATGCCTTTGTCCAAAAATCAATACTTAATATCCTACCCGTATGGAGAGCTAATCAGCAGGGAAATTTTCAGGACATAGTTGACTCGCCGAAGCTGTTTGAATTTGTCTCATCGCTACTAGACTCATCAGGAGTCTGGGTCTTTCCTTTTGAATTTGCACAAGAGATTACAGACACGCTCCGTAAACAGTTGGCCTATCTCTTTATGGATGCATTGCACCTCCGCATGCGTGCTAAAGCTGCTGGTTTAACCGAACCGCTTTCGCAACTACAAGGTACGCCTCTCCGACTTGTTATTGAGCGTCCGCTATATTGGGAATACCGTCTCTTCGCACATGTTTTAGCGCAGGAGATTTCAAGAGCTAAAAGACTAAGGCAAGACTTAACTTATGGAATAGCGTTCGGGAGAGGTGAGCACTACGATAATTTTGAAGTGCTCAGTTGGATTGCAAGAAAAGCATCTGCCGCGGAACGAATCGTTACGTCTTCAGGGCAGATTCTCAATGTAGCACTCCTAGACGCACTAGGCCCGCCGGGAGTTGAGGCCGACCCGGAAGCTATCGTGTATGTTGCTCAGAAACTGGCTGAATCTTACCGAAGCGCCATTGAGTGGGCGATAGAGTTTCAGCGTATTAGCGTGGATGATGACTTTCGTCGTCTTGTTAAGATCGCGGCGAGATTAATAGATAACGTGATTAGAGAAATTGAGGAATGGAGTGGAAAAATCCATATGGAGATAGAAGCGGCTATAGCTTCACTACCGTTACCGCCGGGGGAGCAGCGAGTAATGGAATTTACGCTGACACTTACGGTGCCAGATATGGCGGAGTTTCATCAAGAGTTACAAAGGTTAAAGCACCTATACGGCGTGGAATAAAGCCCGGTAAGAGGGAAACCGCACTATTACTCCCACCCTAATTAGGAACGCCTTCGCGGAGAGTAACTTTATCCCATGGGAGAGACTATAAAAGCCGATAATATTGCCGGTTCGCTAAGCGAAGGCCGCGTACTCTTTGTGACCGATAACTCTTCACATTTCACCTCTGAGGTAAGACAACTAGAGAGTGCCGGGTTCGCCGTCCCTACAGTAAGCGGAGGTACGAGAGTCCTAATAGCGTTGGCTAGAACTATGCCCCATGTCGTTATTCTGGATGTAGCCTTAAAAGGCTTAGCCGTGAGGGATCTGCTTAAGATGATCGCCGACTCTTCTATGAGCGGGCCAATGGTTATCCTTGTAGGTGAGGAGGAGGCGACGGCAGAGCGGCAGGGCGAGGCGATTGCTCAAGGGGCTTTCGATTACTTTCATTTGCCAGACAACCTCCCCTTACTCATCGGACGCGTAGCACAGTTAATCGCTCTAAAACAGCGGATGCATCGACTAGAGGCAGAGGCTAATCGTGACGTGCTCACGGGCCTATCGAACCGCCGCCGCTTCCGTAAGAGTCTTGGTCAAGAGGTAGAGAGATGGCGTCGATATACGCTTCCTTGTAGTTTGCTCTTACTGGATATAGATAAGATGAAGCTTATTAACGACACACTCGGGCATTCGGCGGGGGATATGGCTATACGCCATGTCGCGGAAGCGCTCGTCGAAGTCGCAAGAGACCGTGACGTAGCCTCACGTTTAGGCGGTGAAGAGTTTGCTTTACTATTGGCGGGCACAGATCAAGCTAAAGCCTTAATGGTTGCTGAGCATTTGCGACAGATTATCTGTGCCAACCCTGTCGAAAGCGTGGGCCTAATAACAGTCAGCATCGGAGTCGCTTCCTGCCCAAAACATGCTGACTCGGAAAAGAAACTCTACGCGGCCGCCGATGCCGCTCTTTACCGCGCCAAGAATGAGGGGCGCAACTGTTCGGTTGTTGCGACACCAATAAGCCAGAGCCCACCGCCGAACGCATGATATGCAGCTTTTTGTGTAAAGCCAAGTCCAGCATTGCTTGCTACCATGGCGCGTGCATTGTGAGCATTTTGCGCACGGCTTAGTGCTTCCTAGAATCCAGTTATATTACCCAAGACACAGTAGGGTGGAGCTATTGTTTCCCGTCACTTACTCATGAAGCTTACCATAATGTGGAAAATAGACTCTAGATCATTTGGGTCTGAGTTAGGACCCAAGCAGTTACCCATACTCTCATCGCATCCGCCTGAGTTGCTCGGTAAATGTCGGCCGGGCCGGTAAGACCTCCGGCAAATCCAGTCCATCATCAATCAGCAGATCAGTAGTTATACCGGCAAGCTGCGCGTACTTGAGGAGCACCGGCAAGGGCGGCTCGCGCGTCCCTAATTCATACTGAGCCACGGCAGTGTAATCAGCGGCTAGGTCGAGTGCTTTCCACATCTGGGACTGCGACCAGCCAAATGCCCTGCGAATTGCGAGCAGTTTTTCTCCAAGGCGCTGCGGCTTCGGGCGGGGGCTACGTCCCATGAGGATGCCCCCTTAACAGGATTGACCGACTTATCTTGCTTCTACTGGTAAATACCAATAGAATATAAGTCGTTTGAACTGTTGCCTGGAATCTTTTCAGGTTCCAAGGCACGCGCATCTGGCGTTACGGCGCGCTCCTGCGGCTCATACCGAAACTATATCAAACTGGGCCGGTAGCGTGCTTCTCATTACCTGCTTGCCGTAGAGGAAATAGCTATGCCTTTTCTGTGCCGTCCCCTCGCTGCCCTGCTGCTGTGCGTCACGGTCGCAGCAAGCTATGTATCGCTGCCCCTTGAGCCTACCGTAGCAGCGCAGGCACCTGCTGCAAAGCAGAACGCGAAGCCGCTCATTAATGCCGACATTATCCGCATGGTCAAAAGCGGCCTTGCAGAGGGTGTCGTCATCAGCGCTATTGAAGCCAATGACTCGCAATTCGACGTTTCCGCAGATGCCCTCATTGCCCTGAAGAATGTAGGCATCAGTCAGAACATCATCACGGCTATGCTGGCTGCTGAGTCGCGCCGCCGTGCTGCCCTTCCCCAGTTGCAAGCTGCGTTGCCCGCTATACCGAACCAAGTAGCCCCGCCGCAGGCATCACTGCGCGTAGTTCTTATCCAAGGGGATAAGCAGCTGCCGCTTACGCTGAATACGACAGCGCGAGCCGCCATCGTTAAGTCAGACGAAAAGGATTTGAAAAGTATCGCAGCAAATCAGGCGATAGGTGCTGCCATCATTACTGGTTCCATGCAAGCTGGTGCCGCGGTCGCCTCGGCGACCGGAGCAATGAGCGGCCTTGGAGTGATCGGGGCCGCCGGCAGTATTGTTGGTGGTAGATTCTTCCGCAAGAAACCTACTCAAACTATGGTGTTTGCGGTTGTAGGCCGCACCGCCCAGGCCGTGGTGTCCGGCACGGAGCCGACCTTTGAAGTCGTGTACCAAGATATTCCTGGAGTCAATCCCGACAACTATGAACCTGTCCTCGTGCGGCTGCTTGCCACCAGCGACAACTATCGAATCTTTAGCGCGGTAAAAATCAAGGATGGGAAGCAAGTCACGCCCCGCCCGTTGATAGAGCAGGTACAGGCGCAGGTACAGAAGATAGGCCGCGGGCACGTACAGGTAGCTGCCGTGCGTCCACTTGAAGCCGGGGAATATGGGCTACTGCTGCTTCCGGTTGAAAAGCCAGAGAAGTCTTCCGGACAGAACGGGACGCGCTTTACCCAGAATGAAGCATCCATCTCGCTTCTGGTGTGGGACTTCTCGATTGCTGCCGAAGGAAGCCAAATGCCTCCACCAAGCCAAGCCGCGCCGCACCTTCAGCCACCGCAAGGGACGGCAAGCAGGCCGGGGGGAGTACTTGGCGCTTTGCCTGAAGTGCGCCAGGAAGTTCCTGCGCGGCCAGCAGCGAAGACACCTGCCCACAGCGCCTCGTTCCAGACAAATGCGGGCTATGAGGCAGCGTATGACAGCATACTGAATGTTCTTAAAAAAGAGGGGTATACCCTCGCATCGGCCAGTAAGGAAACTGGGCAGATAACGACTGAGTTGATAATTGAACACGGCTACGTGGATACCGGCCGGGCAGTTGTCATTTCCTTGATTAAGGAGTCAGGCGGGCTGACGACCGTGCAGGTAACGGCGTACAAGCAAGGTAGGCGCGTCGGCGGCCAGTGGCAGCAAAAAGTCTACACCAAAGATAAAGCCGCGCTGCTTGCGGGGAAACTCCTCGCAGCACTCAGCGGCAACTAGCTGCCAGCTTCCGTACGACTCACTCTATTCCGACAGGAGAACCTATGAAGCAAGCCATTTCCCTTGCCATGAGCCTCGCCTTCGCTGTTTGCCTTCTGGGATGCGCCTCCCAGTCTTCTCAGCAGACAAGTAGCGCCTCTGATGCCAAACGGATCACAACTGAGAAGGCGCAGCAGGCGCTTAATCAGTGGATTGCTCATGCCGGCAAAGGGCAGGTTACCATTGTCGGCGGCGTGCGGGAAGTGCCGGCCGAGAACGCGGCCACCGCTGAACTGAAATTCACCAACTTTGTCTACCAGTCCAGCAAGACGAAACAAGCCCTTCAATACTCTGGTTCCGGCAACGCCACGTTTATGCATTACACTGATGGCCGCTGGGTGCTCAGCAAAGTACTCGCCGGCGACGTATGGACTAATACAACGTGGTCTCCGAACATTGAAGTCCGGTAGGGAATAGTTCCATTGCGCGAGATAACGTGCAGTTGCGCGCAGGCGGCTTTTAGGTAAGCGTGCGTTGCACCGTATGCCTATGCCGCTGTCAGAAGATACGTGCTATTGGACAGATTGATTGGGGCGTCCAATTCCACTTCTGCAATACCATGTAATTCCTTGGCTCTGGTAGCTTCTGCCAGCAACAAATTTCAACTGTCAAGTCCAATATGTAATCCCCGAAGGTTCTTCTGTGGGATTGACATTCTGTTACCTGTGCCTTGCAGGTTAGATAACTGACCGCTTATCACTTTTGCGGAGCTGCTAGTCTCCGTCTCCCTTGACACCCTTGCGCGGTCGGAGTATATCCTGAGCACACAACCTGTGTGTCCGCCGAGAACTCTCGGCGGACTTACACTTCACGTTGACGGGAGTCTCACTCTCCTTACACCGAAGAGTCTCACTCCTGCCGGCACAATGTATTCAGGGGCCTTTTAAATGGTTCCCACCACCTTACAGAAGGAGACAATACATGCTCAAGAAACGCCTCTTAGTGTTAGCCGTGATGCTTTGCTCGCTGGCGGTTCTCGCTTCAGAGACGGCTGAAGCGGGAGCTTGGTGTTCCTGCGCGGCCACGTCCTGCACCTCCTGTGAAGCTACGTGCAGCCCCGACCCCGGCACTTCGGCCGGGGAAGTGCTGGCGGCAGCTCAGGCATGCTGCGTGCAGGCGATGGAGGCGATGAAGGAGACGGGCCCCGCCACGGCATGCGGCCCAGGGGGAGTGGGTCAGTCAATAAGCGTCACCTCGAAATAAAATCTGACGGCTAGTGCCGAAGTAAGCAGAGACGTAATACGGCAGGGAGGTAGGGTATTAATACCCTACCTCCCTTCTTCATCTCACGTATTTTGGCCGCAAGTTTCCCTATTGCCCGGGGCGTCCCCCCAGGAAGCGGTCTAACACCTTGGCCTCTTTCTCAGCCGGTAATTTGCCTACCCACGACTCGACCACCGTGCCCGTGCGATCAGCTATGACGAGCGTGGGCGTTGCCTTGGCCTGGACAGCATCGAGGCTGGCCTGCTTGATGTCGTCAACGGAGACGCCGAGGTCGTTTAAGTACTTTTGTGATTCAACGACGCTTTGAGGCAGCACGGCTATTAGGCTTCCTCCCCTCTCGGCCTTCTCCTGAGCAAGTTTTTGGTAAAACGGTGAACTCTCCGTGCAGAAGCGACAGGTTGTCGAAAGTATTAGCAGTAATGTTCGATCATTCTTATCCCATTCGATCCCCGGCACCGAAAGTTTAGTCCCGGGCTGAATCCGGGCCTGAGACTGAGGGGATTGAGCTTCCGGCAACAGGTAACGCTTGACCAGAACGCCGCCGATTAGAACGGCAGTAATGATGATCGCAATGTTGGCAAGCAGTTCAATTCTTTTGGTTAGATTTTTCATGAGGCTTCCCTGTGAGAAAACAGAAATAAATCTGTAGAGATATTCTAACGCAAGTCTGGAGCGTGAGATGCTCGCCGATCGGATAAAAAACTTACGTGGAATGTGCCCGTGAAAATCTACCTGCTAGTGCTTACAAATGTCAACATTTTAGATACCTGACCAATTATCACTGAGCAGGACGAAAGGGGCGCGGCTCTCATTGGCACGCGTCGGCGCTTACTACTGGCGGGGGGGTTGAGTCAACGACTCCGGTTGCCGTACCTTTCCTTACGATTGTAGGTATCCAGTCCAACCTCACTGGCTTGGCACTTACCAATAACAACTAAAGTCCGCTGCCGGTAGGTAATATTGGTCGAAGTCCCCCTCCTTATCTTCTCGTAACTATCCTCCTATGCTGTAGGTAATGAACACATCTACTTTACAGATCGTGCGCTGCCGCAGGCTGATATTGTTTAGCCCTGCGACATGAGGCCGTCCCTACCCCTCAACCAAATCATCTGCGGCGACGCGCTCCACATCCTCAAACAGCTTCCCGATAAAAGCATTGACCTCGTAGTAACCGACCCGCCCTATGGCGACAATATCGCCTACGGAGTACATAACCGCACCATCGTCGGTAACGAGCATCCGCTGGTCGCCCTTACTGCTCTGGCCGAGTGCTACCGCCTGCTGAAGACTAATGCCTCAGCGTATATGTTCTGCGGCAGCAGGCACCTCGGCTTTCTGCGTAGCTTCTTTCAGACCTACACCAAGTACGCCATCCGGGATGTAATCATTTGGGACAAGATACTGCGGGGTAGGGGCCACGGCTTTAGGAGGCAGTATGAATGCATTCTTGTGCTGGAAAAAGGTAAGCCGCGCTACCGCAACCCGGGTCTTCCTAATGTGCTCAGGTACCAGCGGGTTAGGGCGAGCCGGCACCCGCACGAAAAGCCGGTAGCACTCATTGAGGCACTTATCCGGCAAAGCAGCGATGAATGGGACATAATGCTTGATCCCTTTCTCGGCTCAGGCACGACAGCGCTTGCCGCTCAAGGGCTTAACAGGTACTACGTCGGCGTAGAACTTGATCCCAGCTACTACCGGGTAGCTAAAACCCGATTAGAGCAGATATCAGAAGCCGCACGCGCTGCGTGAAGCTCATACCACGTCGTTACCGCCTTCCCTGCGCGCTGATTTCCCCTCCTTTTTCCCACTGCTGTATCACGCTAACGTATGCCGTAGCATCTCCATTCATTCATTAACCTCTCCGCCTCTAATGACTTTACCTACCGAGTTACAACAAAGAATTTCATTTTTCGCACAGGCCGACTTCCGGGGGCGGATGACGCCCTTCGGTATCAAGGAAGCAGACCGCCGCGCCCACCTGTACCTCATCGGCAAGACCGGCACCGGCAAGTCTACGCTCATCGAGAACCTTATCCTCCAAGACATTAAGGCAGGTCGCGGGGTCGCCCTCCTTGACCCGCACGGCGACCTTGTTGAGCGCGTACTTGCTAAGGTACCCGGCGATAGGCAAAAGGACGTCATTTACTTTGACGTGCCGGATGCAAAGCAGGGTTTAGGGTTTAATCCGCTGTCGAATGTGCCCCAGGCAAAGCGGTCGCTTGCCGCTTCCGGCCTTGTCGGGGTGTTCCGTAAGCTGTGGCATGACTCCTGGGGGCCGCGGACAGAGCACATCCTGAGAAATTCGCTGCTCCTCCTCCTTGACCAACCAGAAGCTACGCTTGCCGATGTGCTGCGGCTGCTTTCTGACAGCAGGTACCGGCAAGTAGCCCTAAGGAGCGTCCGCAACGATCAGGTGCGCGACTTTTGGATAACAGAGTATGAGGGGTATCCAGCGCGCTTCCGAGTTGAAGCAATCGCACCTATCCAGAACAAAGTGGGTGCGTTCTTGGCAGACCCAGTTCTAAACGGGATACTGACGCAGCCGAAAAGCTCGTTCAACCTGCGGCAAATCATGGATGACGGCAAAATTTTCCTCGTTAACCTTGCTAAAGGAAAGGTCGGTGAAGATACGGCAAGTCTACTTGGATCGCTTCTGGTCTCCTCAATCGGCCTCACTGCTATCCGGCGGGCTGATACCCCCGAAGAAACCCGCCGCGACTTTTACCTCTACCTCGATGAGTTCCATGCCTTCACCACGCTCTCGCTTGCCGGAATGCTCTCAGAACTCCGCAAATACCGCCTCAACCTCATCCTTGCCCACCAGTACCTCTCGCAGCTTGAGCCGCAGGTTCGGGATGCCATCCTTGGCAATGTAGGAACGATAGTAGCGTTTCGCATCGGCCTTCCTGATGCCGAACTCCTTGAGAGCGAATTCTTTCCTGATTTTCGGGCTACTGACCTCATTAACCTTCCGAATTACCACATCTACCTCAAGTTGATGATCGACGGCCGGGTATCAAGCCCCTTTAGCGCCGTGACCGTGCCGCCTTCGAGCGAGACCTTAGCCTTCTAATCCGCTTCCCTTCCTATAGCCGCTACTTGAGATGCACTGGGAGGCCGCGGCTCTTGCCCTGACTAACGGGCAAGGACTGCGGCCGCTCAAGGCTGCATAACGAAAGGAGGAACTGTATCCGCAGGTGGATTCGTCCGTCTCGGAAGGCTTACTGCTGCCCGGCCTGCGGGCCGGGCAGAGCTGCAATCGGGAGGAGTGCATGCATGGCAAGACCAAAAGAGCGCCACCACGTGATTCCCCGCGTTCGCTGCCGAGAATTGGGGATCGCACCGAATTTTGCCGGCAACGTCAAAAGGATCTCTGTGTCAAAGCACCGGGCGTGGCACACCCTGTTCGGAACCGCCCTGCCGGAGGAAGCCATAGAGATCATTAAGAAGGAATGGAGCCTGCCGGAAGAGGGAGAGGAGGCACTCGCGCGGCTGCTCGGCAACGTGTCTCTGCTGAGGAGGAAACCATGAACACAACCGGGCCGCCGGACTGCCACCGGTGCGGGCGCCCTATAGGTAAGGGGAGCGAGGTGCTCCTCAATAAGAAACTATTCCACCCCGGCTGTGCCGTGGTCACCGCAAAGGAGAACAAACATGGAAGCAACGCTCATGACGCACGTAGGAGCGAGGAAAGTAGCGAGGCAGGAGCTTTCGCTCATACCGACTCCGTCCGCAACTGACACGTTCAAGCCCATCGCACACGCCGCACTAATTGATGAACTGGAGAAGTCACTCGCGTTCCGGCACATCAGGGTCGTGCGCGACGAGTACGCTGTGTCGCCGGATGGGATGAGGCTGTTCGGCCTGCTGGAGCTTGATGCCGAGTATGAAGGCGTGAGGTTCGCCATCGGACTGCGGAACGCCAATGACAAGTCAATGCGGCTCGGCATGGTCGCGGGCTATCGCGTGTTCGTGTGCGACAACATGGCACTCTCAGGAGACTTCAAGCCCCTGCTTGCCAAGCACACCAAAAACTTCGACCTTGTCGAGTCGCTGTCTATAGGAGTAGACCGGATACAGCGGGGCTTTCAGCCGCTTAAGGAAGCGATTACCTTCAAGCGTGAACGTCAACTCAGAGACGATGAAGCCCGCTCCATGATCTATCGGGCTTTCATGGAGCATCGGTTCCCTCTGAAGCTCCTGAAGACGGTGCACCAAGAATTCTTCGTCGCCCCCTCTCACGCTGAGTTCAGGCAGCAGACGGTCTGGAGCCTTGAGAACGCCTTCACGACAGCCTTCAAGGAACTGAAGCCGGTGAAGCAGTATGAAGCGACGGCGAAGCTGGGCAAGTTCCTTAAGTAAGGTTGCAAGTGAATCCCTACACCAAGAAGAGAGGCTGATTAACTAGCCTCCCATGAGTTACTAACCGGCGTGTAACTGACGGCCAACATTACAAGGACACACCTGAAGTATTCTGGTGTGTCTCTTTTTACGGCTATGATTAACAGTAGAACAATTATAAATAAATCAGTGACAGCCTCCCACACTGGAATAGCCAAGTGTGCATATTCCTATGCTTACTGAGTTAAAATGGAAGAAGTAGAATAGGCTGACTTATATCAAGGATACTCAAACGAGGACGTGCATGGATAGTCCAATAGACGTAATACACACACGCGGCTACAAGCGCATTTACTTTTTTCACATTCGGCGTGTTGGCGGCACCTCCCTTAACGAAACATTTTTCCAATTAAGGTCTGCCCACCCGGAGCTTGTAAGCGCCAATATGAGACGTTCTAATAGTAAGGAGATACTTCTTGACGGCATTCGTTATGTGGGAGCAAACCGAACTCTAATTGAACTCGGAGACTATTTCTATGGCTTCTCGCATATCCCCTCTCACACACTCAGATTGCCACCAAAAACTTTCACCGTCGTGGTATTCAGAGATCCGATTGCGCGAATCATATCGCATTACCGAATGGTCCTAGATTATGAACGTCGCGGAGTTAAAAGATATTGGATGCCCTTGGAGCGTGAGTGGCTGGGAACTTCCTTTGGTGACTTTTGTGGACGCCTACCAAGGGAACGGCTGCATGCGCAGTTGTTCATGTTCTCTCAAGATTTCAGCGTCTCTGAAGCGGTGGATGTAGTCAATAATTGTAATTGTGTTTTTAGAACGGAGGATTACCCAAGTGGCATTCTCCGCCTTTCTAACGCACTTGGCTTGCCACTTACAATGCGCCATTCTCATAAGATAATTAGGAATGTAGATATACAGGATTCAGAGATCGACTATTTGCGAGATCTTATGACTCCAGAATATGAGTTACTCAGACAGTTAGCAGGAGAGTACTTATGAGTGATAGCTTTAGCGCGTACATGGATTGGGTCAGACAGCATACGAATGTTTGGGCATTCGAGCGTGATGAAGGCCAATCAACCACAACAGCATCGGCTCTTCGTACAGCTCACTCAACCATATTAGCCGCGTTAACATCAGTCCCAGCTTTCATACACCCGAAATCACAAATTCATACTAGTGCAACCATTAATGGAGCCGTAATAATTGAGGAGGGTGCTCAGATCCTAGCTAACGTTGTGGTAAATGGGCCTGCATTCATCGGGAGGAACGCAGTGGTAGGCAACTACTCGTTACTTCGTGGAAACTGCTTTCTTGCACGTGACTCGTTAGTCGGTAATCACAGCTACTGCAATGAATCTGTCATTGGCAGGAGTGCGCGTGTAGCTCACTTTGCGCACTTCGCTAGAAGTATCATTGCTTACAACAGTGCAGTTTCAGCCTTTGTGCTCACTGCTACAGTCAAAGCCGATGAGTCTCTGATTGTTAGAGCCCAAAGTGAGCAGGGCACTAAGGCAAAGCTTGGCTGTGTGATTGGCAGTAATACCTTCGTTGCGTCTCATGTTCTTCTGCTACCTGGGGTAACAGTTGGTGATCGATGCTTTATTGGTTCAATGTTAGTTCTCAATAAGGATGTTCCTGATGATACCTTTGTTGAAGTTGATCGCCCCATCAATATGAGGCCCAACAATATCCGTATTCCCAAGCGGTCAAGATTAGCGAATTTTTCGAGCTCAGAGGTAATAAGCATAAACCGTAAATATGCAGCCATATTGCTTATTAGTTTAGACGGCCGACTCATCCTCCAGAGGCGTGATTCAAGTATCGGCACATATAATCCAGGTAAATTATCAGCATTTGGAGGAAGTCTCGAAGGCACTGAGACGTTACCCGAATGTGCTATTCGCGAACTATATGAGGAAACCGGTCTCCGGGCTAAAGAAGAAGATTTGCAGTTCTTGGTAGATCTTTTGGTTGCTACTGACTTTGGGAACACATTCTGTTCACTATACGCGCTTAAAAACGTAAATCCTGCCAACATAACTATCTCTGAAGGCCTTCGATTCGAGATGTTCTCGGAAGCGGAAGCTGTACATCAATCAGATTTGACTGAGTTATGCCGAACCGCAATCTTGGAATACTACAAGCTGCGCTAGGAGAGTATAGAGAACTGAGCGAACTGAGTTTAATTACAAAATGATGACTACACTTGCCGATTAATACTCAGCACATCGACTGATTATGTCTTAGTAAGCGTGTATTGCAGTCCATTCTTGGAAATGGAGTTTCAGTGCCAGCCACTTATAATCTCAACAAAAACTCGTATCAAGCAATGACATCACTGCTTGTAACTACTACATCCCTCGTCTAGCGCAACAAGATAGTAGTGTGATGGTTAACTTCGATTTGTTAATCATATGGCTAACGGCAAAGAAAATTTCAGCATTGGCTTGTTGCCTCCAGATAGCAGCAGTTTGGTTGATTTAACAATTAGTAAAGAAGCAATAGCAGACTCACTAGCCTATGCTACTAAGCTCCGATCTGTTCAACTATCAGAACGCTCGGTATGCGATCTGGAACTACTGGCAAACGGGGCGTTCTCACCACTTGACCGTTTCATGTCTTATGAAGACCACGAGCGTGTCGTAGATGAGATGCGTCTAGCCAACGGTGCCATTTTCCCGATTCCTATTATACTTCCAGTAAACCCCCAAGATGTGTCCCTAGGTCAGGATGTCGTATTGCGAGACGCGCAAAAAATGCCTCTTGCCATCATGACCGTTGAAGAAATCTATCAGTGGAATTCGGCCAAAGTTGCAGAACGCGTTCTGGGAACGCGAGATTTGCGTCACCCCCTTGTTGCAGAAATGCATCGCTGGAGTAAGTTCAACATCTCCGGTTCATTGCGCGTTATTAGGATGCCGCGTCACTACGATTTTAAGGAGTTACGCTTAACACCTTCCGAAGTCCGGGGAAAATTGCAGCACTTTAAATGTAACAACGTTATTGCTTTTCAAACCATGAATCCTTTGCATCGGGGGTATGAAGAAATTACAAAGAGAGCGGTGGCGCAGCTTAATGGAGCGTTGCTCTTACACCCGGTCGTTGGTCTAACGAAGCCGGGCGACCTCAGTCGCTCTACCCGCATCCTTACATATAAAACCGTAGCTGCTAACTATTACGATCACGGTCGAACGCTTCTATCTTTACTTCCTTTGGCAACGCGTATGGCTGGACCTCGCGAGGCTTTGTGGCAAGCGTTAATTCACCGTAATTATGGTGCTACTCATATGATTCTTGAGCGGAATCATGCTAGCCCAGGACTTGATTCAGACGGGAGGCCCTTTTACCCACCTTACTCAGCTCAAGAAGTAGTCGAGCAATTCAGTGATGAGATAGAGGTAAAGGTCATTCGCCTCGGCGAGCTTGCATATCTTCCCAGCAAGAATCAGTACAAGGATGCATCACAAGTCCCAGAGGACGTTCAGAGTATTCCTATGTCAGGAACAGAAGTAGATAAGTATTTGTCGGTCGGTTCGGTGTTGCCGCAGTGGCTCGTCCGCCCTGAGGTAGCGGAAATTCTAGAGGGAACGGCCCTTCCACGACATAAACAAGGGGTGTGTATTTGGTTTACCGGATTAAGCGGTTCAGGGAAATCTACAACAGCTGAAGTTCTAACTGTATTGTTACAAGAGCACGGGCGCGAAGTTACACTGTTAGATGGCGACGAATTACGCATCCATATATCGCGTGGCTTAGGCAACAGTAAGGCCGACCGTGATGCTCACATTCGTAGAATTGGATATATCGCGGCCCAAATAGTGCGACATGGAGGGGCCGTCGTTTGCGCAGCAGTAAGCCCTTATCGCGCAACTCGAAATGATGTGAGGAATATGATTGGCGCGAACCACTTTGTAGAGATTTACGTTAACACTTCCCTGGAGGAATGTGAAAAGCGTGATACTAAGGGGATGTATGCCCAAGCCCGGCGCGGGGAACTAACACATTTCTCTGGGATTGATGATCCCTATGAGCCCCCACAATATCCGGAGCTAACATTAGATACTAACCATAAACACGTAAATGATAATGCCCGTGAAATTCTTGAGTATTTAGTAACTCAGGGTTTCATTAAAAAATAGACTCTCTGACGATAGCATATAGCACCTACCAGTTTCTAAATACAACTTTACGCTTCGATGAATTCGTTTGTATTGACCAGTGGCTTAAAGTCAGACCCGGCTTTGGCAAAGTACTTCGCGTAATCTCTATACCTTCCGAACCTATATGAGTCTTTAATAAATCCGTCATGAATCGGTATTATAATTTTTGGACTAATGTCCTTTGCAAAATCTGCAATCTGTACCTTCGTTCCCCATCCCGCAATTATAGGCAATGCGAGGATGTGGACGCCTTTAAACTGCTGCAATTTCGGATTAAGTGAGTCCCCAGGGTGCAAGAGGCGTTCATTGATTAAGTAAGAGTTATTAGTTGTTACTTGATTTAAGCCTCTTTCATGATCAGAGGTAACAGCTTGAATGGTAAATTTTTCTAATTTCATTACATCATTCTCCAGTACTCTAGCCTCTATATCTTGCTTAGCAAGAGTTGTTTTGACGCTGGAATTAGTGACAACAATCGCGCCAGTGCTCGCTTGTATAGCTTTGACTGCGGGGATATGAAGGTGGTCGTGATGTTCATGAGTGATAAGGATTATAGAAACATCCATGAAGTTATGTATATCTAAGCCAGTTCCGCTTGCGAAAGTGTATTTGCCAGGATCAATGAGGAGCTTATGACCGTCTTCCTCAGCCAGCAAACAGGAATGGATGTATTTATAAATCTTCATCAGATGTCCGATTATTTTTCATTTTAGAGTCTGTAAGCGTTGTAAGTTTCAACTTATGGCCTCATAGAAGAAGCATACACCCTAGATGAATAGTGTCAAGAACATGACAGTCATACATTAGGGTAACTAGGAAACAACAGTATAGGATGGAAGAAACCTAGTTGCTTTTTCTTGTTGGCACCACTTTCACTTCCCTTACCCACATGCTAGCAAATTACTTTATAAACAATAGAGGCTCTGGGCTCAGGCATACGTCTGTAGCGGTTTGCCCCCTTGTAGCCCCTTGATATGGGGTAGAGGCTGCTACAGTGAGGAGCGACCGGTAACTGCCAGCTTGCTTGGCACATTACCGATGGGGAAAGAAGAACATGGGCGCAAGCATCGTGAGCGCCAAGAACGAGAGCAACCTAAGCGCGAAGAGAACGTTACAGTTAGCTACAACCGCTGGGTTGAATCGCGTACTATCAGCAATCAAAAGAAAGTATATTTATCCGAAGAGGTTAGCGAGATAAATGCTGGCACGGTGAGGTTCGTTAGCTCCCCTAACACGGCATACTCGATAAAGTCAGCGTTGGCTGCTTTCAGGATCGCCTGCACCCGTGTCGGTGACGTGCATATAAAAGCGATTCTGCTGGTCGCGCTATGCGGCGTGTATCGAGCAATCTTCTTAAGAATTTCAGTTATTCCCTCCGTTCCAGTGTCATATTCCCAGTAAGTAGGCAGCAGCGAGCCGTCCTCACATAAAAAGGTTACAAGCAAATCCGGGGAGAGCGCGCCAAGGGTGCTTGAGAAACTGACTTCAGCCACCTCAAAGCCGGACTGCACAATCCTGATGAGGATGTCCCGCAGGGTAACGTTGTGAGTAGTGGGATTGCACGATGCCCCCACGTAGTACACCTTCCCTTCCCCCCAGTTCATAGACTTAAGCTTTTTTGCATCCAGAAGTTTCTTGAGGTCGCGGCTCGCTGCTGGTCGTTTGGAGGATTCCGATAGGTGCGAATAGCAGAGTTCGATGAGTTGCGAAGTCGTCAGATACCCCGCAAGCGAAACGTAATGCAAAACCTTTTCCGCCGTGGAAGCAAAGGCTTTTTCCTCCTGCCGTATTGGCCGCTGTGCGCGCGGTGAGGCTTCATCATCAAGCGCCGGTGTTTCTTCCGGCTCTCCCGCCGTATCTTGGGCGCTGTATTCCGCCCGTGTGTGGTTAATGACTTCCCCGGCAAAGCTTTGAGTAACGTGCGGCGGGGGAAGCGTTGTAAATAAAAAGGTGTCGGCAGCCATCGTAGTCGGACGGCACAGGGCTTCGTGTCGTTCCGGCGAAAGATTCGCTACATCTTCAGGCGTATACGCGCCGAGTTCAGCCCCTAAATACGCCGCATCTTTCTGCCCAAGCGGCATGACGATCATCGTGCCGACGTTGCCAAACACGGCGTTACGGGTAGCATCGTCAAGCTGGGAGATGTACTGGTGAGCCACCGTAAGTGACAGCTTGTACTTCCGCGCTTCACTTAAAATCTTGGGGAAAGCTCCGGACACGAAGTTCTGGAATTCGTCTACGAAGAAGCGGCAGGGTACGCGCTGCCTCTCTGGAAGGCTTGCCTGCCGCATCGCGGCAAGCTGAATCTGCGAGACAACGACTGAGCCAATGAGCTTTTTCATCTCGTCACTGACCGAGAGCTGCTCGTTGTTCCGATCCCTGCTGTCGCCCCCGAGGTTAATGAGCAGAATCTTCCGGTTGCGGATTACGTCGTTGAAGTTAAGAGTGTTCTCCGACTGGCCGAAGATGGCACTTAACGTGGGGGATAGCACGATCTTAGTCATGCGCGAAAGAATGGGCTGGGTCGCATCCTTCGGCATGTTGGGAAACTGGTTGTACCAGAAATCTGAAAGCGCCGAAAAATTGAGCTTCCGCACGACAGTCGAGCGCCAGCCCTCATTTGTCAGGAGCTTTTGTAGGTCAAGGAAGGTCGCGCCTGGCGTGCGCAGCAGCGTATTGAACGCATAGCGGAGGATCGTCTCCATGCGCTCGCCCCACGTCTCGGTGAGCCTGCGGAATGTGGTAATGAGGTCGTCAGTCAGTATCTCTATTTCGGCCTCGCTTCGAGCGCTCATCATATCAAGGCCGATGGGGTGCGCCCGGTCGGAGACGTTGAAGTAGATCGTGTCTTTGACGCGCGACTCCGGGATGTAGTCAAGGAGGTCGGAAACGAGGTCGCCGTGCGGGTCGATAACGCACACGCCTTCGCCGCGCTGAATATCCTGCACCGCGATGTTAGTTATTAGGGTTGACTTGCCGCTGCCGCTCTTTCCGACGATGTAGAGGTGACGGGCGCGGACGCTATCAGGGATGGCGACGGGCCGCACTTGGCCCCGGGCTTCGCTCATCCCAATCTTGACCTCACCAGCAGTAAACAGGTCAGGCGGCAATTTTGATTTCATGGAAGCGGTCTCTAAGCGGTCGCAGCGTATTTCTGTATAGGGGAAATGAGCGAGACTTGCCAAGTCTGCGCTTGAAAGCAGCACGTATGGAAACATACTACGCTGCTCTACAATCTCTGGCCCGGTCGTACTAATCCATTGGTTATCTGGTAGGACAAACTGATCAAAGTACTTCGTTTTTATCTTCGTGAGGGTTTGGGGAGTTGAAGCGAGCACCCTGATGGTCACTTGCCAAAGTGGTAATTTGCTTTTGAGCTTATTGCAAAAGCTGTCATCCCGATGAAGATGGTAGCCTTTGTAGAAGTAGCCGTCATTCATTGTTTTAATGAAGGTGTTTGCTATTTTTGATGGAAGCGGCCAGCATACGAACTGTAACGCTACGTGTTCGCCTGCTTTATTCAGTTCAAGCAAATCAAATATTTGCGTCAATGGGTCTGCTTTCGTGTCGGAGGTGGCGGCTAATGCATACTGCGGCAGGCCAAGCGTGAGGCTGTGGAGTATAGGCGTGGGGTTCTGTGCTGCTTGTTCGGTGACGGTGCACTGAGGTACCGCAAGCCGGAGTTGCCGGATGATTTGCTCGCTGTCTTCTAGCGAACAAGCTATTTGGTAGGTAACGGCGGTGCCGGTATCAACCAGCTCAAAAGAAAGCGGGTATTTAAGTGGCGGGAAGTTATGGAACAACTCGCGCATCACGCTTTGCTTGGTCACCGGCGGTGGAATGACCTTTAGCGTAGTTTGTTTGACCGGAAAGGTAGGCTGTGGGATTTTGAGGGCAAGCAGCTCACTTACCCCATAGTCGGGGAAGTTATAACTTTTCACATCCGGGTTTAAGCTACCCAGCACCTTCAGCAGTGAAGGCGCTAGGTTATTGGATAAACCCCGGTACAGCGTAAGGACCCGTTCCATTCGGGATAGGTCATCAAGAGAGAATCCTGCTACCTCTTGTAACGGGGCAGCTGCTACTTCTGGCCGCTGCCGATTAAGAATGTAAGTTGGATCCCACCCTCTGAACTGTTCCTTGTTGCATTCATAAAAATAACCATATGGGTCGCGGTTGAACCACCGACCGGGGAAACGGGACAGGAACTCTACCATGCTTGAGTTTTCATAGGCGTGATGCAGTTTGTCTCTTTGTGAAGTTCCGGTATTCGGGATGAGGTAATACAGAGGCGGGTCGTTTCGTTTCCATCGCGCTACGTAGTAATGAAACGTGGGGATCGAAAACTGCGGATTCTGTATTTTGATCGCGCTTAGGGGAACTACGTACTCATACGTCTCATACTCTGTATCCCAGGTGAGCGGCCGACTTGGCGCAGGCCATAACTGCGTGGGGAGCGGCAGTCCTACTGCGGCAAGTAGCGCTAGCTCTTGCTCTATCCGGCGATGTATGCCGGCTAGGATTTCGGGCATACACTCGCTGATCGCTCGATGGTCTTCAGCCCAGCGGGCGCCTTTCTCGGCGTCTCTTACCTCCTTATCGCTTAAAACACGGGGCCGCGGCTCCGGTGAAGTAAACAGTTTCTTAAACCAAGACATGAAAAGCAGCCTTTCGAATTAGATGGTGAGACGGAAGACTGCACTATATGCTGACTGTTGTTATTCCGTAAAGACTCCATCTTGACACACAGCCACCAAGGCAGTAGCACCCTTATCATGGGGGATTAACAGCAGAAACACGGTGACTTAAAGTCTGCTCAGATTAATGCAACTAAGACATACTTCCACTGTTTGAAGAATACGTTTGCGCGAGTTATCCCCCTCACTAATATCCTGTATTAAGCAGGTTTACAGCCTCCCCAATCTGGCCCATAACCCCTTCCCGCTCAACGTTTAGCGTTGACGCCAAGCTGCAAATATGCTATGGTAAGGATGTACGAACGTTCACCGCGCTCGTTTTATCAGTAACCTTTTATCGTATGGATTCAACCCTTGAATCAGTGCGGAAACGGTATCAAATCACCGTTGAATATAAGCATGTAAATGAGGACGAGGCTGCCATGAAAACGGAGGCTATTGTCGGCGCTTTATCTAGGCTCATGCGTCGCCAGCGCCTCACGCAGCAGGTAGATGGGGAGGGAGCGTAGTATGAGGTCAATATCACCTTCTCCTAATGGAGTGGACGTTAAGCGCGTCGGTATCTGGGTGCGCGTCTCAACCCAAGAGCAAGCCGAAGGAGATAGCCCTGAGCACCACGAAAAGCGCGCCCGGCTGTATGCTGAGGCCAAAGGCTGGCAGGTCACAACCGTTTATCACCTCGAAGCGGTATCCGGCAAGTCGGTCATGGGGCATCCTGAAACAGAGCGGATGCTTGATGATATCAAGAGGGGACGCATCTCAGGGATCATCTTTTCAAAGCTTGCCCGTCTTGCGCGTAACACCAAAGAACTGCTCGACATCGCAGACATCTTCAAGGACTGCGGCGCGGATTTAATTTCACTTGCCGAATCTATCGACACTTCAAGCCCTGCCGGCCGTATGTTCTTCACCGTGCAGGCCGCCCTTACTCAGTTCGAACGGGAAGAGATCGCAGAACGCGTAGCCGCCTCAGTGCCTATCCGCGCTAATCTCGGGAAACCCCTTGGTGGGGCCGCGCCCTTCGGCTATCGATGGCAAGACCGCAAACTTGTCATTGACGTGGACGAAGCGCCCGTCAGACGCCTCCTATACGAATTGTATTTGAAGCACCGCCGCAAAAAGACGGTGGCACGTCTGCTCAACGAAGCCGGGTACCGTACCCGAGGTGGCGGACGCTTTTCTGATACTACGGTTGATAGACTGCTGCGCGACCCCATTTCCAAGGGCAAGCGTCGCGCAAATTACACCCGAAGCTTGGGTAACAAAAAGCATTGGACATTAAAGCCTGAAGATCAGTGGGTCTTTACTGAGGTTGAAGCCCTTATATCCGAGGACGTGTGGGAGCAATGCAACCAGCTACTAGAAGCCCAGAAACAGCAGCCAAGGTTCAGCGCCAAGAAAGCCGTACAGCTCTTTGCCGGACTGGCCTACTGTAGCTGCGGAAGTAAACTCTACGTTCCCTCTAACACCCCTAAATACGTCTGCTTCTCTTGCCGAAATAAGATATCGGTAAGTGACCTGGAAACGGTATATCACGAACAGCTCCGGAACTTCTTTTTGTCACCGAAAGAAGTCATCAAGTACGTAGGAAAGGCCGATGCATCCCTACAGGAAAAGCAGGCGCTTCTAACGTCGCTCACGAGCAAGCAAAAGCAGCTTAAGCGCGACATGGATAAGCTCATGCGTCTTTACCTCGATGAGCGGATCAGCGGCGAAGGGTTTGGAGCGCAGTACAAGCCCCTAGAAGAGCAGGCAAAGGCGATAGGGGAGCAAATGCCACTGTTGCAGCAGGAGATAGAACTGCTTAAGAACCACTTACTGTCACCAGACGGGATGGTCGAAACCGGCAAGCGTATCTACCTTAACTGGCCGAACCTGCTTAGGGAGGAAAAACGGCAGATAGTCGAAAACACTGTTGAGAAGATTGTGGTAGGAGAGCGGGATATTATGATTGAGCTTGATTACCTGCCGGCAGCTTCGGCCCAAATGGCAAAAGGGCAACACAACGACATGGGTTCATCGCGGTCGCGAGCATGAAGGAGGCCGGGAAGGTCAGCGTCATCGCGGCGCGGCTGAT
>WUUC01221654.1_pt1 | contig 36317 bp, 70 predicted proteins | sample 6278441 | NCBI WGS metagenome assembly WUUC01 (sample SAMN13675441, study PRJNA597444) | soil metagenome | isolation source: soil | place: USA: Washington | collected 2017-10
CGAGGCACTTCGGCCCCGCCTCCGGGCTCGCTGGCTCACCTTGCTCCGCCACGGTCAGGCAGCCACGCAGACTGCACTGGCCGTCGATGGCGCCGCACTTGGAGCAGACTGGCGAAGGGCTCGCTGGGCGGGATTGATCGCGATCAAGCCACATCAGCACACGCGAAAAGATTATCCGCTCAGAGGGCTTGTGCGCGGCGTGTGTCTCACCCGATTCTAACCAGCGGCGCAACTTGGTCTGCTCCGCCTTGAGCCGATCCAGTTCGTCGGTTTGCGCGCGGAGCACCGACTCCGCCGCCAGTCGCTTCTTGTTCACGATGTCCAGGCAGAGGTGCACGTTCACGCACGACTCGCCCTCGTAGAGCGTCTTGGGCCTGCCGCAGAAGTTGCACGCGCCGTACTTGGTAATCTGTGCACGCTCGACGTCGGAAAGCTTGTAGGCCTGCTCCGCCCGGGGTTGGGCGGGAGCTTTGACGTAGCCGGCGGCTGCCAAATCGGCCAGGGTGGCATCTCGAGTCGAATGCGGCCCGAGGCCGTCCCAGTGCTCGACGATTAGACGGCACGAGAGGGCGCCGGGTAAGGTCCACTCGATCGTCATTTACGAGCCTTCCTGCCGCGCTTCGCGGTGAGCGAGCGGTCCCAGTGCGGGCCGCACAGCGTGGTTGCTGGGGTCAGTTTGCGAGGCTTGGCCTGGTTCGCCTCAACAATCCTTGCCTTGGCGAGCAAACGATCGAGGAAGCTCTCCATCAGGAGCCATTCGTCGTTGCGCCAGTAGCGGACATTGAGGCGCATCCGGCGCCGCTGGGCACGGACAACGCTTCGCAGCGTGTACGGGTCGAGCTTCCTGGCGGTCACCGGTTTGGTCCCTTGCGTCGGATGTCGCGGCTCTTATGTCGTGGCCCCAGTAGCTCCACCGAGCAACGCCTTCGCCTCTCCTCGCCTCGTACCGACAGCAGACACCTGCAGCATCGACCGCTGCGGTCATACGGCCCCTTGCCACACTTGCAGGACTGAATCACCGCAGCTTTCCGGTCAGCCATTACTCGTCTCCCGTCGCTAGAGGTGGTGGCGGGGAAGCCCTGTGTCTCCGAAAACAGCTCGTGCCTTTTCGCGAATACGCTCGTGTTCGACTTCGGCCGCCTCGGCACCAATGCGCTTGATTCGCTCAGTCCGGCATTGTGGGCACAGGCAGTCGGCGTGCAGGCTATGCGCTCGATACGGATTCTCTGGCGGGAACGCGCGCGGACCTCCTCGCATTGCGCCGACGCCAGCCGCGAAGCCTTCGTCCCACGCTTTAGTCAGCGTCCAACCATCCCGCTGCTCAGCAGGGCGGGAAGCGGAGGCGAGCTCGGCTCGTTTCAGCGCCGCTATCAGTATGTTTATTTCGTCGTCGTAATCAACAGCATGCGTGAACGCCGCCCGGACGTTGCACGCTTCGGCGTGAAGTTGTTCAGGGGTCACTTCCTCCACCAGTCCGGCCGCGGGACGGTCCAGTCTGAAAGCGGAATCAGTGGGTTACTGAACGGCTTGCCGCGCCGATACGCGCCACAACGTCGGCACCATCGAACCGCGACACCAGCCGAGTCCGCGTCTCCCTCCAGCACGTCGGCCGTCACGTGATCGGGGTTGTGCTCGCAGCGCAGAATCAGCCAAGTGTGCAGCGAGGTGATCAACCAGACCCAGAATGTTTTCATCCGTGCTCCTTCTTGTCGGTCAGCTCTGTTCGGCGGTGGACGTGCGGGAATCTCGCCATCACCGGCTTCCGAAGCTCTTTGGCAAGAGCCGCAACCAGCCTCTCCCGCGGCGACAGCTTCTCGCCCTTCCACTTGTCGGGCTCGGAGTCTTCTTTGGCCATCGAGGCAGCCACAAGGGCGTCGAGCCCCTTGCCGGCCTCCCACCGGTCTTGAGACTTGAGCCGCTGGACCAGTTCGTCGTGGCGCGCGCAGTAGCAGCAGAAGCCATCGACGAGGCCGCGCTGGTCATCCTTGCCGCAGCTTTTGCAGAACGGGTCGCTGTCCAGCGCCGCACACTTGCGCGAGCAGTAAGACTTACCATTGGCTTGCACCGATTGAGAGCCCCACGAGATGTCGCCGCAACCGGCGTCGCAGAGTGACTCGTTCTCGTCTTTCACAGCTGGCGCCGCTGCTGGCTGGGGAGAGGCGGCCAGCTCGAAGCGCATGGTGTCCCAGCCTCGAGAGTGAGCGAAGGCGAGGAGGGGCGCTTCGTAGGCCACGTAAACATCAGTCACCTCGTACTCGCGGCCCGCGATGAGCTGTTCGGGACTGGCACCCTCTGCGTTGATGCATCGTACCCTGTCACCCACCTTGAATTCCGCCCTCCCGCCCGGAATAAACCCCAGCTCCTGGGCGCGGGTGAAGGTGAGGCCGCAAGCGCACGCCCCGGTTATGGTCGCGACGTAGTGCTCGCCGTCAGAGTTCAGTTCCGGATTCGACCAGTGGGGGCACCCCGGGCCTACCCACGCGTCACTGGAGTTAGTTTTGATGTAGCGCCACCCCTTCTGCTCCGGTTCGGATTGCGTCTTCGTCTTTGAATCGTTCATCGCATTCCTTCCTTCTTCTCCGCCAACTTCGCCTCAACCTCACGCCCCCAAAGCTGGCCCCAAGCATGCGCCTGCTCCTCAGTGCACACGATGGTGACGAGGACTTTGCCGGCGTGGGGGTGCTCGGGCTCGAAGAGCGGCGAGGCGTCGAGGTGCAGGACTTGGCCGATGGCCGTCATGCTGTTCCTCCCCCACTCGGCGGCATCGGCTGGCTATACGCCTCCAGCCCGCCCGCAATGTCGCGCAGCGCCTTCGCCTGGGCCTGCATGAGCTCGCAGGCCTCCTTGTCGCTGAGCGGACCCGCGCACCAGATTTCGACGACGACCTTGCCGCGCGGGAGGAGTTGGACGATGCGCTCGACGAGGTCCATTTAGGCGGGGCCTGGGAGGGAGGAGGTGGAGCGCTTCTGGTGCTTGAAGGTGGCTCGCGTTCGCAGGACGTCGACCACGGAATAGCCGCGGGCTCGTGCTTCGGCCCAGGCGAGATCGAGCGTCTCGAAGGGGCCGGCGACTTCGCGATCGGTGGCGATGTCGCCGACGCAGAAGCCGTAGCCGTAGCCCGAGTAGAATACGGCGGCCCTGGGGCGTGATGGTGGGCGTGATGAGAGGGGCATCAGGCTACGTGCTTCCAAATCTTCCGATGAACGATCTGATTAATTGTTACCGGAGCAATATTCAGTGAGCGAGCAATTGACGCCTGCGATTCACCGCGCGCGTGGCGTTCGCGAGCCGCGCAGACCTGCTCTGCCGTCAGCTTCGCAGACCCGCAACGCTCGCCGCGCACGGATACGCGCCGCCCCTTGCGATCCATGTCGGCAACATTGGCCTGCTGCGTTCCAAGAAACAGGTGATCGGGGCGTACGCAAAGACTGTTGTCGCATCGGTGACACACGCAAAGCTCGCTCGGAATCTCACCGTGCTGCAGCCACCACGACAGACGATGCGCAATCCAGCGCTGGCCGAGCATGAAAAAGCGGCCACGTGGTAAGCCAGAAGTTCTTGCAACGGGACCACGCCAGACCCAGCATTCACCCGTCTTGTCGACGGATGCCCAAAACGCCCGCACATAGTCATCGCGAGTCTTGGTGTTCTTCCGGTTCAGGGCCGCTTCGGAGCGAGCGCGGCGTGGTTTTTGGTTGCGGGACGGGGCGCAGCGTGGCCTAGCCTCGCTAAGCCAGGCTTTAGTTTCGGCCACGAGTTCAGGCGGGCAGCGCCCGAGAAGCTTGGTCAGGGCGCGCTGGTCAGCGGCAAGCCGTAGCCATGCCTGGCGGACCTGCTTTCTGAGTTGGGTTATTTGCTCACTATCCATTGCAGAAGTTGCTGGGCGACAGAACCAGGGTGGGAGCCCCGTCGCACGCAGCAACTTCCGCAAGTGACCGAGGTGGTCACAGGGGAAGGGGGTCACTCAGCCGCTTCCGGCTTCGCCCCCATGGCCTGACAGGCCGCCTTGACCGCTTCGACGATGCCTGGCTCAAGCTCCGAAAAGAGTGCCTCACGGCGCTTCTGGTACTTGAGACGGATCGATTGTGGGCTGGCCTGGAGTTCGTCCTGCTCGGCGGCATTGATGGCGGTCAGGCGGGTGATCGCGGAGCCGATGAGGCCGCCTGTGGTTCGCGTTCGCGTTGGCTTCGTTTCGACTTGCGGCGTCGGGTCGGATTGGGGTTTGGGCATGGGTCCTCAGAAATTAAAATTGTCGGGGTCTACGTCTTCGGCGGGCGCCTGCTCTTGCTGCCGCGGGCGCCCGTTGCTGTTCTGTCGTGGGTAGACGGTTGGCTTCGTGCTCGGTGGCTTGGCCACCACCTCGTCTTCGCCTCGAGTGCCGCCCCAGCAGTCAGCCGGGAAGCACTCGCGCCAAGCGATCCACTTGCTGAGGTTCGCTACGCGCTTCTTGTCGGCTTCAGCGTACTGTCCGCCGCCATCGGCGCCGGCCTGGTACCGGTTGCGCCACCACACCAGACCTTCGAGCGAGTGCTCGCTGGCCCAGCTGTTGCCGCCTGACCGGTAGATGGCCATGTCGTAGCGTGGCGCCTTCGGCACTACGGGTTTTTCCTGCGCGAGCAGGGCCCGGCTGCTCTCTTCGTCGAGGGCATCGAAGAGCAGCCGGACTTGCACGAGCAACGGCAGACCGAGGAATTCTTCCCTGGTCATTGGTCAGTTCTGCGGGTCGCCGTCTACGGCTTCACCGGTCGTGTCAAGGCCCTGCTTGTCCATGGCCTCCGTCACCATCGGATCCATGGCCGCCATGATCGAAGTGCCGTTCTCTGCGGCATCCTCGAGGGCGACACCCCGGGCCAAGATGGCTTCCTTCTCGGTCTGCTTGGGGATCCACTTGAAGTGGGCGCGAACCGACGTCTTGAGGCACATGGCCTCGTAGTCGGTGATCCACGGCCCTTCTTGCGCGGCCGCCGAGCGGGCCCGCCTGGCTTCGATCTGGACCTTGTTGAGCACCGTGAAAGCGCGGCGACCGTCCGGAGTGATCGACACGCAATAGGCGTGCGTGACCGGCTTGGTCTCGCGGTCGGCGGCCTCGCTGGGGACGTGGTGAATGTTCGGGTTGAGACCGAGCTCGTAGTGGAAGTCGTCCCCCTCGCGCACCGCGTAGGCGTAGATGCTCGTCCCCGACCGACCACCCAGCTCGATCATGCCCATGTAGCCGAGCTGGAGCGAGCACTCCATTTTGTTGGTCTTGTTGTTCTTACGCGGGATCAGGTAGGCGTGACCGAGCGGCGTATTGGGCTCAAGGCCGAGCACCGCGCAACTGAGGACGCAGCCGATGAAGCTGGCGGGCGTGCACTCTGCGAGCTTTGGCGTCATCCGGATCGCCGTGACAACGATGCGCGCCATGCGTTCCCCGGTCATGTGCTTGGGTAGCGCGCGCGCCAGGTCTGGCGTCATCTTGGTGACGATTGCGGCCATCTTGTCGGCTGCGCTCTGGGCCTCGGTGCGTGGCTGAATTTGACCGGTCTTATCGGCCGCTGGTGCGGGCATTGCGGGATCTCCTTTGGGTTATCGTTTGGACTCGTGAAAACGGAGCACTCGGAAAGTGCTCTCGGCAACTTGATGCGCGCGGGTCTTTTGGGTGCGCCAGCTCACAGCCTCGCCGGACGGCCACACACCCCGCTCTGCCTCGCCGAGCGTGGCCTTGATGGCGGCTTCAGCGTGGCGGATCTTCTTCTCGGTCTCGGACTTCTCTTCCTTGAGACGGCGCCAATCATAGACGGTATCGATCAGCGTCGCCGGCATCACGACGACCGAGCCGTCGTCCTTCGGGTACAGGCGCGCGAGCGCTTCCTTGGTGGCCAGCGAGTCGTCGGGCGGCGGCGGATCGCGATCTAGGAAGCGCTGCCAGAAGCGGCTGCCGTGGTAGACAATCTTCCGAATCATCTCCTCGTCGCGGTTGACGTCGCACCAGAGCAGGCGATTGCCACCCAGGCAGAGCGCGGACGTCGCCTTCTTGGCTCCGGTGACCAGGAGTTGCTGCATCACCTGCGCGTAGTAGTAGTCAGGCGGTCCCTCTAACCAGTCTTCGGCCATGAACGCGGAGACGTTCTTGATCTCGAGCGGCCGGAGCTCGGCGCCATCGTCGTTATCGGCGGTCCAGTAGTCGAGCGAGCACATGGCCCACGGGTGCTCTTTGGAGCGCAGGACTTGGAAGCGACCGCGCCTGCCAGTTACCACGGGGCGACCCGTGCGCCGGGCGTAGACGCTCGCAATCACGGGCTCCATGGTGTGCCCCCACTCGACGGCTTCGACCTCGGACAGATCGTCGCGCTCGAGAGCGCCTGACTTCTGCATAAAGAGTTTGAGCGGGCTGGCGCGGTGTTGGATTCCCGGTAGCTCGAGCACGCCAGCTATTTCTGAGGCTCCAATTCCGGTGTCGCGATGCGAGAGCCACTCTTCTTGATCGTCGGTGTCGCAAACGATCAAATAAGGGGCGCTGTCCCCAATCGGTTGAGCTGCAGTCATGCCATCCCCTCCAATATCCGATGATCCCGCCAAGCTTCCGCAGCTTCTTCCACCAACGCCCGCAGCTCTCGTGCCCGCGATCCGCGCTGCAGTCGCTGGACGATTGAGAGGCAGACGAAGGCGTCCCAGCGGGCGGGCTCGGGGTTGGCGCGGGAGAGCAGGGGGAACATCAGCTGCTCTCCTTTTCGGCTGCGATCTTGACCAGCTCGCTTGAGTACCGATCGTCGTATTCATCCTGGTAGGCAGCCAGAATCCCTGTCAGGATTTGCGGATCTCGATCGGCGCGCGCGTCTTCGCGAGCCAGTCGCCAGACTTCGTCCAGATGAGCTTCGACGGCAGGATTGCGCGCCACGTCGTCGTCAGTCATGGCGACTTCGCTCCGTCGCGCGCCGCCATCATTAGGTCCGCGCACTGATACGCAGACGAGGCCAGCTGCTGGTATTCATCCGGCTTGACTATGCGCCTGGCGAGTTGCCCCGCGAGCAGTCCCGTCAAGGCGTGCGCGGCGAACATGTCGCGCAGGGTGGCCTCGTCGTCGGTGCTCACGCCGACCTCCGGTTGTCCCGATCGCCGCTCAGTATGGGCTCGGAGTCGTCGAGCAAACTCCCGATCTCCTCGTCCCGCCCCGCCTCAAGCCCAACCTCCACCGTGGTCGGCCAGCCCTCAACCAAGCTGTCAGCCAAGTCTTCGATGGCTTCCCGCATCTCGGCGAGTGCGACGCCGTCGAGACGGTGGTAGGCGATCGTCCGGAGGCGGATGAGGTGAAGTCTGAAGGTCTCGGAGAGGCGGGTTGACGTCACCATCCGACCCTTTCGCTCTTAAACAGGATGATTCCGACGATGCGGCGGATGAAGGTGAGGGCGGAGCGGAGGGATTTCATGCTTCCTCCGACTGGCGCGCATCGACGAACCGCTTCGCCCAAGCCTGCATTTTCTCGATGCTGCCCCAGCAAGTAGACGGCATCTCGTTGTAGACGTAGGAGACAATTGTCGGGAGCGCCGCCATGCTCATGTGATCGGCTCGCCCAACAGCGTCGCTTAGGTTGTTACTGAGCACCGCCGTGACGAAGTGGCCAGGCGGTAAGCCGCGCTGCGCCCAGTTGTCGAGCGCCTCGCGAACGCCGTCCGGGATGCTGGTGTAGGTCCAGTCAATCACCGCTTCCTCCCTTCCCACGCGACGCACACGAAGAACCAGATCCAGGCGAGGGTGTGTTTGGTGGTCATCAGACTTCTCCTGATTCGATAGCGAGGGCAGCTGCGGCGCGGGCGGCGTCGGGAGTTGGCCCGTGGTACCAGCGCATGACACGCTTGGCCGCTGTGTTGTGTGGCTCGATGCGCAACTCGCATTCCCATTGATCGCTGAGAGGTCGGGTTCGATGGTGCGCGTTGAACTCGCGCTCGCCGCCGCCGTAGCGCTCCGCCCACCCGTCGAGCGCCGCCACGACTCGGGCGCGTTCGAGGGCTTCGGCGACAATGGCATGCACTGTCGGCGCGTAGCGAACGTACACCTGCTGAGCCTCAGATAGAGCGGTCACGCCGTCCTCCCGCTGCCCACCTGCCACTGCGCAGCACGATGGCGATAACGCTCAAGAACCATCGACTTGGTCACATCGCTCGGGACGGTCGTGCCGGCGATGAGGGCAACCGAAGCCCATTTCTCCGCGTCCCATGTCTCGAGGTGGTGAGCGATTGCGTTGCCGTCGGCGTGGCCATTCCAGCCAAGGGACGAGCCGAAGAGGCGGTCCAGCGCGTCGATGATGCGCCAGGCTTTTTTGATTCGATTGGCTTGTGCGAAACCGTTGTTGGACATCACGCCACCCGCCTTTCCGCCCGCTGCCTGACGCCAGCGAGGCGACACGACTCTTCTTCCGACTGCCAGAACCGCTCCTCGACAGCCTCGATCGCCCCGACGTACTCCTCAGCATCGAAGCCCAACCGCGCCATGTCGGCGATCGTGGCGTCGTGCCAGATCACGCAGAGGGCGTCGCCGAATTGCTCACAATGGGCGACGAGGGCTGTCGGAGTTTCGAGGCCGGTGGCGTCGGACCATTTTCGGTAGGTGCAGACGATGAGCTTCACGCGACCTCCAAGCGAACGCTGCGAACGATTGCCCTGCGCATCGGCACCAGCACTTCGCTGCCGTCGTCCTGCAGCTGGATGACCGTGTAGCTCTCGTAGCCGACCGTCTCGACTGCGAAGGTTGCGACTGCCTTGCGGTGGCCGCGGGCGTCGATGGCGCGGTTGAGGGCGGCGTTTTGAGAGTGGGTGGGGTCGATCACGCTGCCTCGCAATCAGCACACGCGCAGGCCTCGGTCGGCTTGCCCTCGTGGCGAACGTTGGAAGCCACTTCGAGCGCGAAGCGGACGCGGCAGTGCGTGTGGCCCAGGCTCGGCGCCATCCGGTAGCTCAGGCGCACCTTGCCGGTGACGAGGTCCAGGGCGCGCGCCTCGGTCATGCCCGTGTGGGCGACGACGTTGGCGACCTTGGCGGGCGTCATGGCGTTCACAGCGCACCCGCCGAGCCCAAGCACTCGATGCCGACCGCGATGAGCCGGTAAGGCGCCGAGAGGTAGCTGGCCCGGTCGTTCAGGTAGGCGGCCACGTCGGCGTCGGAGCAGCCTTGCTCGAGGGCGGCGAGGGCCAGGGGGGTGAGGCGGGCCGCGGCGGGGATGAAGGCGGCACTCTCGAAGCTCGGGGCGGGGCGGGTTGTCGTTGCCATCTGCAGGTGACTCTAATTGTCTCTCGTCAAGTTGTCGAGTGACAAGTCAATAGACAAAGCAAATGAGTGGGTAAGTATCCCACCTGCTGCGACGTTCAGCTACCCGGTTAGCCTGACGGAAAGGCGGTCCGTTGCGGCCAGATCGTAGCCCCAAGCTTCAAGAATAAGGTGAGCCAGCGGTAGGGCAATTCGCCTCGAAAGCTCAAATCGAGACTCCGAGTTGGCGTAGTAGATGGTCTTGCCGACGACCATGCTGGTCACCCCGTTGGGCAGCTCGGGCGCCCACGCTGTCTGGTACCCGAGAGCCACCGCCAACGCGCGCGGGTCACAGGACCTAGGTCCCATGCCCGCCACGTGCTCGACTTGTCGAGCGATCGTTTCAACTGCTTCGTCGTCGAGTTCTCTAGAACCCGCCCGCATCCGCCCTGAAGACTGATACTCGCCGGACATCGAACCGCGGACCTTACGCCCCTAGAGCCGTGTCCGCAATAACACTGACTCAGCGTCGGACAGATTTTGTCCGAGTCGTCTCTCTCGCGACGTCAGAGTCACTTACTGTCGCGCGAGTGCTGGCTAAAAAACTAACGAGTCCGCCCAGATACTCTTCGTCGATCCTCTCTGGTGGCGGGCTCATTCGTGCTAAACGCGCGCTTTCGAAGACGCTGAACGGTACGTCTGGATTCTTGCGAATCACCTCGTATTCAGCCTCGCGATAGCCTTCGATCTCTTCGAGTTTCGGCGAGAGCCCCGCGGCTGGAGTCATGATCGCTCCCTCGTCGAGCTCCGCGCCCCAACGCAGGAAGTTCGGCGTTACCTGCAGGACACTGGCAATCGAAGTGAGGTACTCGGGAGAAATCTTCTGTCCGCGTTCTCCTTTTACAATGCGCGACAAGTATCCCTGGCTCGCGCCAATCTCCTTTTCCAGTCGCGCCTGCGTGTAGCCACGCGCGGTAAGCAGGTCCTTCAGGCGCTGGGCCATCCCGGAACTGTCAGTTTTTGTTTTTCTCGTTGCCATCAGGCCTATCTAGACCGCGGGTTTACGACTTTTGCCATGCTTGTCATAACTTGGGCCTAGACAAGTTGACACTGGCATGCCAGTCTGAGCGCCTGAGGCTCCCGATTGGCCAGTAAAAAGCGCACGAGACTCCACAAAGGAGACCAGTTTTCTGAGGGAAGTCGCCGGCTTTGGTTGGTGCTGAGCAAGCGCAAACTGAACGTCGCCCAAGCGCGTGTCCTGCTCGGTATCCCCTACGAGGGGACCCTAGACCGCATTCTCTACGGTGACAGGCGGCCGGGGCTTCAGCTCGTCCTGGCCATCCAAAAGAAGTTCGGGGTCCCGGCCGCAGCCTGGATGCAGATACCACCCAAGAAAGACTTCGACCTTCCTGGTTCCCTGGAGGTCGCATGAACCCGCTGCTCTTTGGGCGCGAGGTTTCGCAGCGCCAAGGCCGGGCGATGATCTGGCGCGGGCGCGGCTGGCGCATCGACGTGTACCCGAACGGCAAGACGTGGCGCTGGCACCTCTGTATCTCGCATGACCGTAACGTCGTCGTCGATCGCGTGTCGAGCTTCGAGCACCCGAGCGCGACGGCAGCTCTCCGATCGGTCTCGGCAGTTGTCCGTGGGCTGGGTCGCGTCGTGGGACTCATCATCGGCAAGGACACGGCTTGAGCTCTCCGCCCACTCTTCGCCCTGTCGCACGTTGCGGCCACAAAGATCCTGAGGCTCTGCGCGCCGAGTCGTGCGCCGAGGTTCGCGGTTGGATGGCGGCGCTCGGAGCGTGCGGGTGGACGATGGCGCGCATCAGCGTCGAGATTTCCTGCTCGGAAAACACCCTGCGCAGTTGGCGTGATGGTGCCGTGGCCATGCCGGTCGTGAAGTGGAAAGCGCTCCGCGCCCTAGCGGCGTCAGTTCAGCAAACGAAGGCGGGATAACGATGGACAGTGGCCGACGTTCACTCGTGGCGAATGTTCAGCGCCTTGCGTGCCGAACGACGCATCCGCTTTATTCGACTTGGGTCGGCATGCGATATCGCTGCAGTAACGCGCGAGCTCCTAACTGGCACCTCTACGGCGGCAGAGGCATCAGCGTCTGTGAGCGTTGGCGAGACAAAGCGCTGGGTTTTGAGTTCTTCTTGGCCGACATGGGCCCGCGTCCAAGCGAGCGACATTCCTTGGATCGTTACCCCGACTATAACGGGAACTACGAGCCCCACAATTGTCGCTGGGCAACGCAACGCGAGCAATCTCGTAACACGCGCCGGACGCTGCGCCGCGAGTTCGATGGCAAACTGGTTGCGGTCATCGATTTGGCTGAGGGTGCGCCCGTTACCACGCAGGCGGTCCATAAGCGTCTGAGGGGCGGCGCCTCGTGGGACGCGGCAGTTAAGATGCCGCGACACGACGGGAACCGTGTCGTCGTCAAGCTTGCCTATGATCCCGTCTTCATTGCCGAAGTGAAGCGATTGGCGCGAGAAGGCTTAAAGCCGTCAGCAATCGCAGCGCGTCTGGGCGCGGCCCTTCGTGACACCAAGCGCGCGCTCCAAGTGGTCAGCAGAAAGGTGCTCGCTTGAACACCCTCTACGCTCGGCCACGCCCGCACCGACAACCCACCGCAGTGACTTGCGTTCAGCACTGCACAGCGTCTCTAACGTCGCAACCCGGGACCCCGTCACTCTCGGGAGTGACTCAGAACGGAACGGGGGTGGACGGATGATTCAGCCTGGCGAACGCTACGGGTCTTGGGTCGTGTTGCGCCCGACGACTCTCTTGTTGGGTCGCCGAACTGAGCTGGCATCCATGTGTCGCTGCGACTGCGGCACCGAGCGCGCGGTCATCAACCGTAGGCTTCGGGCTGGCGCCTCACAGCGCTGTAGCGCTTGCGCAACAAGAATCGCGGTTAAGGCCGCCACAAAGCACGGCCTGCGTCACCGGCCTGAGCACCGCGTTTGGGCGCAGATGATCCAGCGCTGCCACAACCCAAATGACAAGTGCCACAAGGATTACGGCGCACGAGGGATTGTTGTCTGTGATCGCTGGCGAGCTAGTTTCGCTGCGTTCTTTGAGGATATGGGGCCGCGTCCCGAAGGCGTGAGCAAGGGCGGACGGGCGCTCTACTCGATCGAGCGGAAAGACAACGCGGCTGGGTACGGTCCGGTCAATTGCGTCTGGGCTACTCAAAAAGAGCAGGCTAAGAACCGGCGCCCCTACACTGGCGTTCGCATTGGTCGCCCCGGTAAATTGGGCGCCATTGCACTGGCTGCCGCAGAACTAGGGGTAACCAAGTCGGCCATCCGTTATCGCCTGCAACAAGGGCTTACGCTCGAACAGGCGATAGCCAAACCAAAAGATAAGCGCGGCCGCCCGCGCAAAGCAGCCTGAGGTCGCAATGAGAAAGCTTATTCCCTCAGGCGTTCGTTTGGCACAAATAACTGGACATCCGTCCGTTGCCGCTTTCCCTCGCACCCGTCCGGGTGATTGCGCCCAGGGGGATATGTGACCTTCTCCCTCTGGCAAGCCCTCCTCGCCGCCATCGCCTTCACGGCCGGCTACTACGTCTCCTGGCTCGCGCGGAACGCCCGCCACCGCGTCGTGGCTCGTGAACTGGTCGAGTCTCGAAACGAAGCCGAGGTCTTGCGCGAAGAGGCCAGGCGCTTAGGCAAGCGCCTGGATCGGGCCAACCAGCGGTTGGCTGAGGACGGGCATTCGGTGATGTCTTGATCCGCATCTCCTCCCACGAGTTTGCCATCGGGCTGATCTGTTTTCTGGCCGGCTCGGTTCTCGGCTTCGCGTTGTTGGTGTCGTGACGGTTGAGGCCCCGCTCTGGGGTCTGTTCGCGGTTTTGGTCCTGTTTGCTTGGAGGTTCGGTTCCTGATGGTTACCCGTCTTCTCGCTGGTCTCGGAATTCTGCTACTGACAGCCGCTGTTTCGGCTGACGCGCCGAGGCATCAAGCCTGGGCCAACGCGGCCCTGCTCTCGTTGCCTCGATACTTCGAGGACACCACCGCCCCAGACAAGCCGGCCCAGCTTGCCACCATCGCAGCAGCCGTCGCCGAGCTCGCTGTGCCTCCCGCCGGCATTCCGCGCCGCGAGTGGCAGGCGCTCTTGCTGGCCGTTGGCTTCTACGAATCGACGTACTCGCTAAGGGTGCACCGCGGCGAATGCAAGCTCGAGAAGCGCGAATGCGACGCCGCCCGGGCGAAGGACGGGACGCTGTTCGCGCGGGCGAAGTCCCCTTGGCAGCTTCACCAAAACACGTTGAACCGTGACAACTGGGACCAGCTGACCGGCATCGATAACACCGACGTGCAGGTAACAGAGGCCAATGCGGCGCTTGCTCGGGGCTGGCACACTTGCTCGCGCTCTGGAGTCCCGTGGCAGCGCGCGGCCGTCAATGGGTTCGCAGGTCGGCGATGCGATGCGAGCTGGCCGGGGCTTGAGTTGAGGCTGGCCATGCAGGCGAGGCTGGTGCGGGTGGTTGCCAAGGTGGAGGCGGGATCGTGACCTCAGTCCAGTTTTGTTTCTGGCTTCAGGGCTTCTTCGAGCTGCAACACAAGGCGGGTGGCGCCCCCATGGATCTCACAATCGGCGCCGCGCAGACTCGTTGCATCGAGCAGCACCTGGCGCTCGTGTTCAAGCACGAGATCGATCCGTCGCAAGGAACGCCCGAGCATCAAGCGGAGCTGAACGCCATTCACTCGCCGCCCGCCCCACCGGTGACGGCGGAGTCACTTAAGGCGGCCATTGAAGAGGCTGTCAACAAGCTCCCGAAGAAACCCGGCGGCGGGTTTGGTGGCGAGGGCCCCGGCGGAGTCGTCTACCGATGCTGAAGTCCGAATTGACCTCCGCCTCCACCGAGCGGCTGAGCGGGGAGGCGGAAGCGGTTGTGCTGACTGATGAGCAGCGGCTGGCGTTCGTGCGAGAGCTGGTGGCCTTTCAGTACCAGCGCGGTTTCACGCATACGGATCAGGCGCTTTGGGCGTATGAGCGGGAAGCGAAGGGGAGGGCGGGACGATGAGAAGCGCTTTTGGCATTCCAGTCTGCCCCGAGTCGGCCAATCCCAACGCGCCCATCTCGGGCGGCAACGCGACGGCGTCGGTTTGCTTCGTAAAGCGTGGACAGGGCTGGTGTGGCGAGCTGTACGTTAATGGGTTCAGCATCAGCGAGAACATCGGGTCAGCGTCGCCTCAGGCGTGCTACCGCTCGCTTCGGGGTCACGCGCGAAATCTCGCGAGTAGCATTCTGAAACTGACCGAGGCGAAGGGAAGGCGCGCGACATGAGGCTCATCATGGCCCAGGGAATCAAGCCCGACTCGTGGCTGAACGACGACGCGCACAGTGGCGCGCGCGAGTTTCGTGCCTTCTACAGCTACGTTCGCAATAAGACGAACGCCATCCCGGCCTGCGCTGCGTGCAGCCCAGAAGATCTGTACTTCATCGTTAGTTTTCTCGACCATTGGCGCAACAGGGTGCGCGACGGATTGGAGCCGGCACCATGAGCGCAGTCGCCGTCGTCATGACCCAGGACGAGCTCGAAGCGCTGATCGACGCGCGCATTGCTGCCGATAAGGCCAAACCAGTCGTCGAAAAGCAGCTCCTCACCCTAAACGAGGTTGCGAAGTTGCTCGGTCTCAGCCGCAAAACCGTCGCCAAGTACATGCGCGAAGAGGGCCTGCCCCACACGCCATACGGTCGCGTCAGTCGCTTCGACCGCGCCGCTGTCTTGGCTTGGAACGCCTCACGTGGGAGCAAAACCTGATGGCGGTCGTCAAACGCAAGGATGGCAAGGGCGTCGTCTTCTACGTCGTCAACGAGTGGAACGGGCGGCAGAAGTCGGAGCGGGTAGGGCGCAACGAACGAGACGCCCAGCGCCGCGATGCGGCGATGAAGAAAGAGATCGCCGACGGTACCTACCAACCGCCGAAGGAACGCAAGAGCCTCTCCGTCGGCGACGTCGTAACCATGTTCAACGGCAAGCGCGCCAACAAGTCCAAGTCGACCCGCGAAACCGAGCTGGCGCTGGCCAAGAACCATCTCGAGCCGCGCGCGTGGCTCTGGGAGATGCCGGCGCGCGACCTGCGCCCCTTCCACTGCGACAAGCTGATCGCTGAGCTGCGCGAAGTCACCAAGCCTGACGGCTCGCGTCAGTTGAGCGACCGGTCGATCATGGACGCCATCGGCGTGCTGCGGCGATCTTTCGCTTCCGCCGTCCGGGCCGAGCTTTGCGACCGGCAGCCCGTCCTCATCGAGCCCGGCACCTGGAACCACGTCGGCAAAACCCGGGAGCCCTACACGGCCGCCGAAACCGTCGTCCTCACGCACAACCACGCCGTCCCCCAGCACGTCCGCGTCCTGGCCGCGCTGTGGCTCCTGGCGGGGCTTCGGCAGGGCGAGGGCTGCGGGCTCAAGTGGAGGCGCCTGGACCTCGAGACGCGCCCGCTGGCGTGCCTGACCGTCGCCGAGCAGTGGCGCGGCCAAGCCCTCAAGACCAAGCGGCCCCGGCTGGTCCCGGTGCACCCGGCGCTGCTCGCCATCCTCCGCGAGTGGGCCGAAACCGGCTTCGAGGCCTACACGGGTCGGAAGCCCACACCCGACGACTACATCGTCCCCGAGCTCGACGGCTTCGGGGTCTGGAATTGCTACGGACCCCACACCAGCTACTGGGCCTTCGTCAAGGCGTGCGGGGCGGTCAACGTCCGCTATCGCACCGTCCACTCCTGCCGGCACACCTTCGTGACGCTCTGCCGTCGCGGCGGGGCGCGCGCCGACGTGCTCGAGCGCGTCAGCCACAACGCCAGCGGCAAGATGATCGACCGCTACACCCACTTCGACTGGGAGCCGCTCTGCGAAGCCGTCTTGTGCATGCGCCTTGTGTCGCTTCCAGATGCGCCGCCACTGACGGGGAATGGCGGGGTTCCTGGGTTGCCTGGAAACCCCCAGGATGGCGGTATTTCCCGAGCAGAACCGCCTGTTCTAGGTGATAAACCCAGTAGTAGTACGGCCCGACGTTTCACGCCAGGGCACCTCCAAGGCTTGAATTCTGATCGCGGCCGGGAAATTCAAGCCGCTATACAAGGGGCTGACGGGGAATCAGAGGGTAGGGAAGACGCCGAGGAGGCCTTCGCGGTGGCGCTGGGTGAGCACCTCGGCGCCCGTCCGCCGGCGCGGCCGGTAGCCAAGACGCGGGCCTACGTCGCCCGCGCGCGGAAGGGGGCAGCCCGTGGTTAGACCACCCCAGCTCCGCGCCTCGTTCGAGTCGAGCGACCTGATCGTGGACAGCTTCGCTGGCGGCGGCGGCGCGTCCACGGGCATCGAGTGGGCGTTAGGCCGCTCGCCCGACATCGCGATCAACCACGACGCCCAGGCCATCCGGATGCACGGCCTGAACCACCCGGGCACCAAGCATTTCCAGGAAGACATCTGGGCCGTTGACCCCAAGGAGGCCTGCGGGTCCAACCCCGTGGCGCTCCTCTGGGCCTCGCCGGACTGCCGACATTTCAGTCGAGCCAAGGGGACGGCGCCGGTCAAGAAAGAGATCCGTGGTCTCGCGTGGGTCGTGACCCGCTGGGCCAAGGCGGTTCGGCCGCGCGTCATCGTGCTCGAAAACGTCGAGGAGTTTCAGACGTGGGGCCCGCTGCTCGCCGATGGCCGGCCAGATCGTTCGCGCGGCGGGCGCACGTTCCGCGCGTGGCTCGCCCAGCTCCGCAACTGCGGCTACGAGGTCCAATTCCGCACACTGGTCGCCGCAGACTTCGGCGCGCCGACGACCCGCAAGCGGCTCTACCTGATCGCTCGTTGCGATGGCCAGCCGATCATCTGGCCCGAGGCCACACACGGCAAGGGACGCGAGTTCAGCTGGCGGCCGGCCTACGAGATCATCGACTGGGCGCAGCCCTGCCCCAGCATCTTCGAGCGCAGGCGACCGCTCGCCGAAGCCACGCTCATGCGGATCGCCAAGGGGTGCGACCGGTATGTGTTCGGCAACGCTGACCCGTTCATCGTGCCGCTCACACACCAGGGAGACTCGCGCGTCCACAACATCCGGGAGCCGCTCCGGACCGTGACTGGTGCTCACCGGGGTGAGTTGGCCCTGTGTGAGCCGTTCGTTGTCCGGCACGGGCACTACTCGACCATCACCGGCGCGGGTCTACGCGAGGGCTGCGGGGCCGGCACGTTCCGAGGTCAGCGGCTTTCGCAGCCTCTCGCCACGGTCTGCGCGACCAACGACAAGAACCTCATCGCGCCCATCATCACCAAGCACTACGGCGGCGTGGTGGGGCACCGCGTGGACAAGACGCTCGGCACCGTCACGTCGCGCGACCACCACAGCCTGACCGCGGGCTTCTTTACCAAGTTCTACGGGACTTCGATCGGAGCTTCGATGCAAGTGCCGTTGCCGACGGTAACCGCGAACAACAAGGGCGGCGGCCACATTGCCGAGGTTCGCGCGTTCCTGCTCCGGTACAACGGCACGGGCGTTGGCGCAGACGTTCAGCTGCCACTGCCGACGATCACCACCAAGCCGCGCTTCGGTCTCGTGACTGTCGAGGGTGAGGATTACGCGCTCAGCGACATCGGGATGCGCATGCTGATCCCGCGAGAGCTCTATCGCGCGCAGGGGTTCCCCGACACGTACGTCATCGACGGGTTCACTAAGGAAGCGCAGATACGGCTGTGCGGCAACAGTGTGTCGCCGAACGTGGCCAAGGCGATCGTAGCCGCGAACCTGCTCGGCGAAAGGGCGGTGGCCGCATGACCGCCCGTCTCCTCGACTTGGACGCCTTCCGCGAATCCCGCCTCTCCCGCCTAACCGCCCCCCTGGCTTGCGTGCACGCGGAGGCGAGGCCGGGGTTACTGCTCATTCACGTTCCAAGATCCTGGGAGTACGTTGAGCTCACGACCAAGCAGGCGAGGATTTGGCTTGAGCAGTTGGCGCAGCTGGTTGAGACGGCCGAAGAGCTAGACGGGGGTTCGCGTGGCTAACCGCACCGCCATCCTGGTCACGGGCTCGCGCGATTGGCCGATTGCGCAAGCCGGCATCGTCGCCGCGCGCCTCAAACTATACCCGGTCGGAACCATCGTCCTGCATGGCGACGCTCGCGGCGCCGACACGTGGGCATCGAACGCTGCTGGTCACCTGGGTCAGGAGTGTTGGCCGCTCCCGTACTTCAGCGACCTCGGCGCCCGCGGTGGGCCCGCCCGTAACGACGCCATGTTCCGCGTCCTGCTCGCCCTGAAGGATGCCGGCTTTGCGTGCTTCGTCGAAGCCTTCCCGCTCGGCAAGTCACCCGGCACGCGCGGCATGCTCAGGATCGTCAAGTCCTACAACGACGCCGCGTTCTACGACGAGCATAAGCGCGAGAAGCACCACGATCCGATTCCGGTTTGTGTGACGGAGGGCGTTTGAGACGCACTACCTCGTTATACACGGTCGAGTGGCAAGAGAAGGGCTCTCGGAAGTGGACGCTGTTCCATTGCGCTCGCGGACTACGGGACGCGCGCAAGGTGATGCGTCACGGCATGGACGTATCGCTAGGACGGGAACGGTTCAACTGGCGCTTGCTCCGCTGGGTCAGGCCGACCGAGCTCGGCGTGAGGGGATGGTGGTACGAATGACCAAGCCCGTCCGCATCACCCGCTCGCGCGTGAAGGGCTCGAAGCTAACGAGCCCCAACGGTCTGCCTGTCGTCTGCGTCACGCGCGGCACCAAGTGGGGCAACCCCTACACCGTCGCCGATTGGCCGCAAGCCATGCCGCTCGACGAACGCAAGCGACGCGCGGTGGCTTCGTTCCGCGGCGTTCTGCTCGGTGAGATCGAGCTGCCACTGCATACGCTGCCGTTCACCATCGACGATGTGCGACGGGAGCTCGCTGCCAAGAACCTGGCTTGCTGGTGCAAGGACGGGCCGTGTCACGCCGACGTATTGCTGGAGGTGGCCAATGGCTAGATGCCGCCACAAAATGGAACTGACCGTCGTGGAATGCCCGATGGGCTGCGGAGGCACCTCCCGCTCCCGCCACCTCCCCGCCCCCAAGCTCAACCCCGACGCCCGCTCCTCACCCGTCGCCTCCCAGCCCTTCACCGACGCCGAGCTTGCCGACGCGCTCAGGAATGCAGGAAGCGTCCGGGAGGCGATTGCGAAGCTGGGGAGCAATCACGTGGTGGTGAAGCGGAGGATCACGGGGTCGCCGAATCTACGAGCCCTGTATCTCGCTGCCCGCGAGCGGGGTCGTAGGTTGCGGCCGCGGCCGGATGGGGGTGGTGGGTGATGGCGACTTGGGGTTGCGGTCATCGTCGGTCCGGCACTGCTTGGTCCAATTACGACGCTCCGTTCGGCTCGCCGTTGGCCTACTGGTCCAAGCACGCGGTGACGCTCTCGGCGCGTAACGAGATTGCTCAGGAACTGCGCGAGCGCGGCTCGAAGTGTCCAGCTTGCGCTGAGCAGGATCGCCAGAACCGGCGCCACTGGTCGGCGCTCGCGCTGGCGTTCGTTGTTGCGGGGTTGCTGCTGTGGAGGTGTTCCGGTGGCTGACATCTGCCCCACATGCCTGCGCGAAAAAGCGTCCAGCCACGACGACATGGCCGGCCCGCGATGCGGTGTCGACCTGCGCCCCGTCGAGCAGTGGCGTCGGACCGAATGCTTACACGTCGCGATCCGCCAGCGTGACACCGCGCTCGCCACTACCAAGGCCCAACTCGACCGTGCCCTCCTGCTGCTCGTGAAGGCCAGAGACGCGCTCGATCTGGCGATCGGCGATTGCCAACAGAAGGTAGAATCCAATGCCTAGCGGCGCTTATTTCTGCCGATGGCGAGGCTGCAACAAGGCTTGCGTGGGCGAGGTCACGAGTTTGCTCGCGCTATTGAATCTTTGTCAGGAGCATTTTGATGAGCGGATGCGGTTGGGGTTGATTGAGCAGAGGAAGGTGGTGGGGAATGGTTGAGCTGGAATTGCCGGTCTTTCAGATTCATTCTGATTGCGCCTACGCCCAGCGGATCTGGCTCGTTATTGAGCGCGTGTCTGGCAACGAGGAGCGTTCCGTCGTTCCGATCGATGATGGTCGCCAAGGGTGCGCTGAAGGTAAGTGTCCGGGCTGTGCAGCCGAACCGTTCCGTATCAAGACCGAGCCCCGTCAGGTAGTCAGCCACGACACGGCTAGGTACGGGGCGCACTGTGTGAATTGCGGCGACCCAGTCGGCTGGGCGTACGCAACGTTCAACACGATCTTCGGCCTCGAAGAAGATGAGCGGATGCTCAACAAGGACTTTCAGCGAGCGAGGGTCTATGGCTGAGCTGCTCTATCAAGACAACCTCTCCGAAGTCTGGCTAGGCAACTGTCTGCACGGTGACGACGTCGCGCGCGTCATGCAGGGGCGGAAGGCGGACTTGCTTTGTTTGGATGCTCCGTACAGCGAGAAGACGCATAGCGGACACCGAGAGGGCAAGCTCACCGCCGATCGGGCCGCTTCGTTCGCGGCATCTCATGCAGACAACCCGACCCCGGAAAGCGCCTACGCGGCTCGTCACTATGCGACGGCTGCCGGCGCTAGCGCCGCTCGAACGGACCTGGAATATGCGGCTTGGTCACCCGCTGACGTAGAGTTGTTCGTGTCGCTCTGGGTGCCGCTGACCAGTGGCTGGTGCGCGTCGATCACGGACAGCGAACTGGCCCCGGCCTGGGGTGACAGCTTCGACGCAGCGGGGCTCTATCGGTTTGCGCCGTTGCCTCTTGTTGAAACGGGTTCGCGTGTTCGCATGACCGGCGACGGCCCGTCTTGTTGGACGTGTTGGATCGTCGTGGCGCGCCCGAAATGCAGGACGTTCGCGAGCTGGGGCACGCTTCCGGGCGCCTACCTGCAGCCAGCCGAGCGCGACATCAACAGCACCGGCGGCTCGGACAGAATCGGCGGCGGCAAGCCACTGCAAGCCATGATCCGAATCGTCGGCGACTACAGCAAGCGCGGCGGTCTTGTTGTTGATCCGACCTGCGGAGCCGGGACCACTTTGATGGCGGCGAAGATGTGCGGGCGACGGAGCATCGGCATCGAGCTCGACCGTGGGCGTGCTGAGATTGCGGTGCGCAGACTGAAGAAGAGCCACGAGCAGGGGAATTTGTTCGAACAGGTTGGCACATGAAATCGCTCTCCAAAAACCTCGCCACTCCGGGCTCCAGGAAGCCGAACGAAAGTCAACTGGTCTCGGCCATCCTGCGCGCCCTGCACCTGAAAGGCATCTGGGCCTGGCGCGTCAACTCATCGCTAACCGTGCTGCCCAAGCAAGGCGCGACGTCGAGGCGCGTCGTCAAAGGAGCCCCGGCAGGGTCACCGGACATCTTGCTGGTGCTGCCGTTTAGGAATTGTCGAATCAGCAACCTAGAAGCATCGAGCAACGTGACACTGGTCACGGTCGACGAACGGACCCTAGGCGCGCTTTGCGGCCTCGAAGTCAAAACCACCACCGGCAAGCAGAGCGAGAGCCAACGCGAATGGCAGCGTCGGGCTGAAACGTACGGCGTCAGGTACGCGGTCGTCCGCAGCATCGGCGAGGCGCTGGCCACGGTGGAGACTTGGCGGTCCGGAACACCAGCGGTTGTTGGTGAGGTTGGGGCGGGCGGGAAGGTGGAGAGAAAATGAGTCGGCTTCTGAAACCACAAGTAGAGTTTGGCCAAGTCGGCACATTCAACGGTGTGTCAATCCCGACATTTTACCGCGCGCAGACCTTCCGTAGTCGACTTGAGGCGCGCTGGGCAGTCTTCATGGATGTGCTCGGAGTTGAGTGGTTCTACGAATATGAAGGTTTCGACCTGAAGAGCGGCCGTTACCTTCCGGACTTTTGGCTACCGGATCTCAAGAAGTGGCTCGAGATCAAACCACCTGGGTTCGAGCCGTTCGGTAAGGACGCCGACTCCCGCGACATGAAGCGCTGCCGGGAGTTCCAACTGGCTCATCCGCTCGTTATCTTCGTGGGCTCGCCTGCCGAGCAGGACAACGCGCGTGACTGGGACTGGTACGGCAACGAGGGTGGCTACGTTGCCGGTGATAGTCATCATCTTTGGTGCCGGTGTCCGAAGTGCGGAGCGGTCGGGATCGAGTTCGATGGCCGAGGGGCTCGCGTGTGCGGTTCGCGTTGCATGCCGGATGACGACAAGGCCTATACTTTCGACGACCGCGAGATTCTGGTCGCTACCGCACACTCCATGACTTGGAGATTTCAGTGAGCGACGACGCGGAATCCGGCAAGTGGTTGAAGGTCAAGGCTGACGCGCCGAGCAACGAGAAGATCTCGGGGCTTTCAGACGCAGCGTTCCGGCTGCACTTCAGCATCAAATGCTGGTGCGCCGACAAGGTGACAGACGGTCGCTTCAGGGCTCACGTCCCGGCAGCCATGCCCAAGGCGCCACACGGCAAGAAGCTCACCGAGGCCATCAAAGAGATCGTCGACGCGGGCCTCTGGCGCGCCACCGAGGACGGCTACGAGGTCAACGACTTCCTCAAGTACAACATGAGCCGCACCAAGTGGGAGGCGCTCAAGGAGGCCGGCCGCAAGGGCGGCAAGCTCAGTGGTAAGTCCAGGCGAAGCAAAAGCGAAGCACCACCTGAAGCACCTGCTTCAGCACCTGCTCAAGCAAAACCCAAGCAAGGCCTTAACGAAAACGGAAGCAAAAGCGAAGCACCCCCTGAACACGATAACGAGTACGATCTAGGTAGTAGTAAAAGCGCGGGGGTTGGTTCGGTGCTTCAAGCACGGGCTCGAAAGGTCCTGGACAATCCGCACGACGGGCAATGGCAGGAACCCTCAAAGTGGCCGGAAGTGCAGGCCATCGCTGAGGCTTGGAGCCACCCTTTTGGTATCAAGAACCTCAAATTGCGGGATTATACGGAGGGCGATTCAGATCTGAAGGCAATTCTCGCGGCGCTGGCCGACGGATATGCGCCCGAAGAACTCGTGGCAGCTGGCCCTAAAGCCAAGGAAAGCGAGTGGTTTTTGAAGCAGGAGCGCCCCGGACCGGCGTCGTTCACGGCCGCCGTGCTTCGACGCCTGCTCGCCGAACCGACCGAGAGACCGTCCGACGTGATCCTGGTCGGCGCAGCCGCCGCGGAGGCCTCGTGACACGTCCCGACTACGCCGCCGAGATCCGCCGGACGCTCACCGAACCCATTGTGGCCTGCGAGCGCCTTGGCCTGCTCAAGGGCTCGAGCCGGCAGCCGAGCGGCGTCACAATCCTCTGCCCGGCGCACGGCGAGCGGAACCCGAGCTGCTCGGTGACGCGCGGCCGGGATGGCACCCTGCGGTTCAAGTGTCACGGCTGTCAGGCGACTGGAGACCTGCTCACGCTGGTCGCGACCGTCCACGACCTCGACCTGCGGACCGACTTCAAGGCCGTGCTACTCGAGGCTGCGCAGATCGCCGGCCTCTCACATGTGGTCGACGAACTCAACGAGCGCCAGCCCTACACGCCGCGCCCGCTGCCGGAGCTCCCAGAGCCGGAGGCTGAGCGGGATTACCCGCCGGTATCGGAGGTCGAAGCCGTCTGGGCCGCTGGGCGCCCCGTGGCTGGCGACTCGGCCGCAGGTGGGCACCTCGTCGGCCGCGGGCTCGACGCGCGCACCGTGGACTCGCTGGGGCTCCTACGAGCGCTACCCGCCGACGCATCACTGCCCAGCTGGGCGAGGTACCGCGGCCGCCCCTGGACGGCCTCAGGGCATCGGATGATAGCCCGGGTCTACGACGCCGCGGGCACCTGCCGAAGCGTCAGGGCGTGGCGAGTGGAGGGCGAGGCGGCAGCAAAGCGCCTGCCCCCTGGCGGGCACCGGGCCACCGGGCTAGTGATGGCCAACAAGCGAGCCCGGGAACTCCTGACCGGCGAGCGGGCTGCGCCGCGGGTGATCGTGATCTCGGAGGGAGAGTCCGACTGGTGCTCCGCGTGCGTGGCATGGCCGATGCTCGCCATCTTCGGGATCACTTCTGGGAGCTGGGACGAGGACTTTGCCAAGCGCATTCCAATCGGCTCGGAGGTGGTAATTCGCACTGACAACGATCGGGCCGGGGACGTCTACGCGGACCAAATTCTCAAGACTATCAAAACTCGAGCAGTCGTAAGGCGGAAGGGTATCGCAGCATGAGTGGCACCAAGCCGCGTGACGACAACGACATGCTCAGGGACGGGGATCTCCCCGGTGACCCAACCGAAGATGCGAAGGTCGTAGCCGCTGAAGCGCCGCGAGTGCTCACCGTGCGAGACCTGCTGCGCGGCTCACGCATCGAAGCCGACCGCAAGAACGTCAAGAGCGCGGTCACCACAGGCAATTACCGCCTGGACGCCATCACGGGCGGCATGATTCCCGGATTCGTTTGGGTGATGGGCGCGGACACAAGCTGGGGCAAGTCGAGCTTTTTGGTGATGCTCGTCGATGAGAACCTGAAGCGGAAGAAGCGAGTCATGATTGTCTCGAGCGAGGACAGCGAGAAGCTCTACGGTGACCGCCTGATGCTGCGACGAACGCGCAACAGCGCCAACCGGCTACGCGGCAAGAAGATCACGGCTGAGGAGCGGGACAAGATGCTGACAGCCGAGCAGAGCGCCGAGGACTCGCCGGTGTTCCTGGACGCGCGCGGCCGCGGCGTCGAGTGGGTGGCCCGGCACGTCAAAGCGATCATTCGCGAGCAGGAGATCGACATGGTTGCCTACGACTACCTGCAGGCCTTCGACAACGAGAAGCCCCAGCAGGATCGGCGCAACCAGATTACCTACATCGCGCGCACGCTCACGGACATCACGAAGTCGCTCGACCGGACGGGGATCATCTTCAGCCAGATCACGGTCGAGAAAGGCAAACCGATCCCGGACAAGCACTCGATCCGTGAGAGTCGCGACGTGAGCAACGCTGCTGAAGTTGTGCTACTCGGCTTCATTCCCGAGAAGGACGTGATGGCGGCGAGTCGCGAGGCTGGGCGGCCGCCAGAGAAGGTCGTCGGTGTCGGCGAACGCGCGCTACTCGTTGACAAGTGCAAGAACGGACCGAAGGGGGCGATGCTCCGGATGCCCTGGGACGACGAATCGGCGTGCTTTGATACGCTGGAGGATCCGGAGACCGAGCGGCTTCGGAAACTCGCTGAGCAGGCGGGCGCGGATGAGTTCCAGACAGACGAGCTCGACTGGAGGGACAACTAATGCTCCCCCAAAACCGACCAACGAGCATGCAGGCGAGGAGGGAAGGGTGACCGAAAAACTAACCGCTAAGCAGTACGTCGAAGCTCTTCGCGATCTGCGCCAACGCATCGAGCCCGAGGAGTTCGTGCGTGCTAATAACTACATCCAGGCGGCCGGGAAGATGACCGGCGCATTCGATGTGGAGGCCAACTGGGCTACCATTCAGGCGACCAGCGAGCTCGCGCTCCGTCTCTTTGAGCTGTACCCGGAAGGCATACCGCTGACGTTTCCTCAGCTCGCGAGGCTCCAAGAGAATGGGCACGATGTGCCTCCGCCAAACCAAGTCCCTGACTGGTGGGCGGGGAGGGTTTAGCCATGAGTAACGAAGCCAAGAAGCCGCTGTTGAGTTGGTCGGACGTCGGTTGCGACATCAAACTTGCAGGAGCCGTGGGGCTCGCTGCGTTCTTGTACATGTGGCTGTTCGTTAGGTGAGTTTGCCATGACCGACCAACCCGCCCCCTGCGCCCACAGCTGGGACGTCCTGGAACGCACCGTCGAAGAACCAGCCAGACTCGACTTCTCGCAATACGTCACCGCTCAGCAGCTGGCAGAGTTTCGCGCCCAGCAGCCCATCACAAACCTGCTGCTCGTGTGCCACAAGTGCGGGCAGCGCGAGCATGAGCAGATGCGGGGGAGGAGCGTGGTGTTGCCGTGACCGAGCAACTGCTAACAACCGTTCGACAGGCGATGCTCTCCGGTAAGCGCCCCGACTGGGCAACCGTCGAGCTCGAAGACGAGAGCCAACCCGACGGCGCCGTCGTGGTCAGGGACTCGTGGGGCAACGTCGTTGCTGTGATGTCGCGGGAGACGTTTGAGGGATTGCGAGGTGGGAGGTGAAACCTAGCGCGCAGATCGCAGAACACTACAAATCCACGCGCGGCGTGGTCATGGCGGAGATCGCAAGGCAGGGCGGTTTGAGTGAGGAACAGTTTGCTGAGCTAGTCGAAAAAGGCGGCCCACAATCGGAGCAGCATGTGCATGTGCTCACGATGGTCGTGTGCCTTCAGGCGGTTTTAGACTTGGAGCACGACCGCCGCCAGCAATGGGAACGCGGCATCGAAGAGCGGTTGGGGAAGGTTGCTCGCCCGATCTGCCCGCTCTGTCTCGAGCCGATCGCTCGTGGTCAAGGTCACAACGTCGGCGCGAACGGTGTGCCAATGCATAACAACTGTCCGGAGTGAAGTAGCACCAATGAGCCGTCTAATGATATGCGTAGACTGCGCGACGGCGCTGGGCGAGGTCAAGTGCATGGGCGGCTTCGGTCCGTGCTGCGTGTGCGGTCAGCAGAAACCAGAAGGTGTCATGGGGCCAATCAGCGAGCGAGAGCGCGACAGGCTGCGAGCGGCTTACGCGAAGGTTTGGGACGACGGCTACAAGTGGGGTTACGATGGGGACACGGACGCGAAGAACCCCTACGGGGAAACCACGAAGCCCGCGCCCCAGAAGCGCAGCCCAACCCTCGAGAAGGCAGGACCCGAAGCCATCGCGCTAAAGCAGCGATGGGATGATGCCCGCCGCGCCGAACTTGCACTCGGTGACCACCTGTTGGATCTCCCAGAGATCGCCAACGACGCGGAACTGAGTCAGGCGGCTGAGGCGGCTCTAGATGGCCTAGCGAACCTGCAAGCGGTCATCTCGGCAAAGCTTCGGAAGCTGGTTGAGAAGGTGACGGCGCCGTGAGTCGGCGCTCGAATCGACCTTTCCAGGTTCATCACGCAGAGGCTGGCTGGCGGTTTCGACTGCGCGTGAAGGTCCCGGCCGGGACCGACATTTGGACGTTTTCGATGCGCGATAAGGATCCATCGGGCAATAGGTTGTCGCTGCAGGAGGCCCTGTTCGCGGCGCGCGAAGTTAGGGCTGCACTGCGCCGAGGGGAGAATCCGAACGCGCCCTAGAAACACGAAAGCCCCACATCGCTGCAGGGCTCCGGGACACGGCCAGGCGTCACCGGAACCCTAACACGGAACGGGCAGGTCCCGTTCGAAAGGCAAGCGATGACGACCACGCAGCGCGATGAGGTACGAGATCGGGAGCTACACGACCCGGAGATCCATTGGCTCCTGAACCAGGCGGCGGCCGCGCTCGGGCAGCGCAGCGCTCATCAGGGGCTCGTGTCAGTGCTTGAGCACGCGGGCTTCCCAACAGGTGTGCCTGAAACCGACATCTACGACGACCGCCACGTCGGCTGGGGGAAGTTCTGCGTGGGCGATGTCGAGCGCTGGCGGCGGCTCATGCCGGTGTGGCGGATACTGGTCACCAGTGAGCAGGCGATCCTGGCCGCCCACTACGCGGGCGCGCGCGGCGGGCTGCCGGCGGAGATTTGGGCCCGGGTGGACGGTGCGCTGGGCATCTACGCGGCGGCCGCGCTCTGGCTGCATCACGGTGAGCCCCTGGCCCGGCTGATCGAGGTCTGCTCGGACTCCCAGCGCGAAGGTCGAGCCGACGCCCTGAAGATGGCCAGCAAGCGCGTCGAGAAAGCCGTACGCGGCGCCCACCGGGCCTGGCAGGCCGCCAGGGAGCGCTTGGACGTCGGCGAGCCTCTGACCTGGCAGGACGAGTCAACCGCGCTCCTAGAGCGGCTGGCACGCCGCCGCGCCACGGAAGCCGCGTGGGCCAAGGCGACGGTAGCCGCCCAAGAGAGGCTCGCGGGTGGCAACGAGGTCTCGTAAGCCTCGGAGCGACCGGTGGCTGACCCTGCTGGAGGTAGCGGACCGCATGAGGCTCACCGATCGCTCCCCGGCCGAGCGCAGACGCATCGTTCGGCGCATGTTCCGGCGGCTCGAGCGCCAGCACGCGCGGCGGTTTCTGCGCAGCTGGGGCAAGGGCGGGGAGCGCTCAAAGCTCTACGTCTCGCTCGAAGCCATCGAGCTGGCGATGCCCTGGTGCCCAGGCCCGCTCGGAGAGATCCGAGCCGACGTCGACGACAACACGGCACGGCTCAATCGCGTCGAGGGAACGGTTTCTGAGCATTCCGGTAAAATAAAGCGCCTGCAAGAATTCCAGCGCAGAGCAGCCCAGTTGATCGCCGACATCGCGAACGCCTAGGGCCAATCTGAGCCACGTCTGAGCCAAACGCCGCCGCCATATCTTATACGCGCTCGCGCCCGGTGAGCCCCCGAGGCCTAACAGCCGACGGGACGAACCCGGGCGAGCCTCGCCACGACGACACCGGCCACACCGAGGCCCCCTGCCTCGGCTCAAGCGGTGTCCACCGGCTCCAATCGTCTTCCCAATCCACAGGCGGCCCCGGCTGAAAAGCTAGACGGTCGGACTCCAAACGAGTGAGCGGGCGTAGGCGGGCCATGGCATTGGTCGGCGCAGGATAGCAGGAAGCGGGCCAGCGGGTCGAACGATGGCGAGTGATGGCAAAAGCGAACGACCCGAAGACGAGACGCCCGTAAGCACGGCAAGTCACGCAGGCGCGCGCACGAGCCTCACAGTCGCCGAGCGCGTGGCCTACATCGTAGGCATGATGGAGCGGCTCGAGTGGGAGCGCGGTCGCTCGGCTCGGAAGCTGGCAGAGCTATGGGGTCTGGCAAAAGACACCGTCGAAGGTCACGCCGCAGAGGCTCACCGCTTGGTGACCGCTGACAAGGACGAAGCCGTCCGAGACATCACGATCGGCGCCCGGAAACTCTTCCGCGAGGCTGTGCAGTCGGGTGATGCCAAGTCCGCCAAAGCCATCGGTGATCTCTGGGCAGACGTTGCTGGCGCCAGGGCACCGACCAAACAGGAAATCGAAGCCCGCGTGACCGAGGGCGCATCGCCTGCCGAGGCAGCCCGATTGGTCCGCGAGCAGTTCGGCGAGAAGGCATCAAAGGCTGTCGATGACGGACCAGCTGAGTCCGTACCGGAAACTACCGAAGAGTGACCTAGAGGCTCTCGAAGCCTGGGCGTCTACGTTTTACCCGTTTCAGCGCCGGTGGCTCTTCGAGAGTGCCGACTACGCGATCAGCAACAAGGCCCGCCAGATCGGCCTGAGCTTCACGGGCGGCGCGCTAGGTGTGCTGTGGGGCGCCTTTCATGGCGAGACCACGACGATCATCAGCAAGGGCGCGCTCGAGTCCAAAGAGGTTCTCGAGAAGGCTCGGCGCCACGCTCACATTTTGAGCCGGCTCGGGTCGCGCATGGCGCGGCTCAAGAAGGACACCAGCGAGCAGATCGACTTCGACTCAGGTGGGCGCGTCTTAGCGCTCCCGAGCTCCGGTGGTCGAGGCTTCTCGGGCAACATCGTACTCGACGAATTCGCGTACCACGAGGGTACGGACGACGAGAAAATCTGGGACGCCGCCATGGCGGTTACATCGCTTGGCTACCGCGGCCGAGTGATTTCGACACCCAACGGTGTCGATAACAAGTTCTTCGACGTGTGGCAAGCCGCCGGGGCGCCCGAGTTCGGATGGGTCCGGCACGAGATTCCGATCGAGCTCGCGCAAGCCGAGGGTTACCCGGTCAATCTCAAGAAGTGCTGGGCCATCGCCGCCGGCAACCAAACGCTTTTCGACCAGCTGTATCGCTGTCAGTTCGTTGACGCGAATAGCCGCTTCCTGTTTCAGGCTCTGCCGGAGACGAGTCGCTACAACGGCGATCCGATCCAGCGAGCCGGGCGCGTCAAGACCTGCATCGGTCTAGACTTCGCCTACGCGGCCAAGACAAGCGCAGATCATAGCGCGGCCGTTGTGGTCGCTGAACAGTACGGCAAGTTTTACGTGCTCGATGTGGTGCGGCGCCAAGTCGACCACCGAGAGTTTCGCGACTTAGTGCTGGCCAAGCTGGCCGAGTACCCGGGCGCCCATTGCGTCGCCTACAACGCCGCTACCGAGATCGGCGCTATCGAGTTCTTCCGCGAGAGCAAGATCCCAATCATCGGGCTCCCAGCTCGAGCCGAGAAGTTTCAGCGCGCCATCCCGGTCGCAACTGCCTGGAATCAGGGGACGCTGCTGCTGCCCAGGTCAGCCAAGTGGCTCGACACCTTCGAGGCTGAAGCCAAAAGCTTCACCGGTAAGCAAGGCCGCAAGGACGACCAAGTGGACGCGCTGGCGGCCGGGTTCGATGGCATCGATGCGATGCCCAATCCGAACGCTTTAGCGATCGCTCGAGCCCACCGGGCATCGATGCCTCGTGCCAGAGACTGACCATGCCCTGGCACCAAATCGGCGAAACCGCCCGGTGCGCCGGCCGCCACGATCTCGGCATAGCCCTATCCGGCAAGCAGCGCTCCCGCCGCTGCGAGACCATTCTGCAGATCGGCGCCTGGTTCTACCTGCACGCCAGCAAACCTTACTGCGAGGCCTGCGCCCTTGATTCCAAGCAGGAAGTGAATGCCCCGCCCCGTCCAGGATCTAGCGCGCGACCTGGCACGGTCCGTCACGCAGTGGACGCCGGGCATTCGTCCCACGTGGACCATTTCGGATGTTCGCAACGCGCTACGTCAGCACGCTGACGGCGACTTCAGCCTTTCCGCGCAGCTCGTCGACACGATGGGTGAGGACGATGTCCTACCTGGGCTGTTCGATAAGCGCGCCGACGCGGTGCTCGGCTCTGACTTCGAGCTGCAGCCGGTTGAGTCGCCAAACCGCCAACTCTCACAACGCATCGCCGACCGTTTCGGTCCGCTCTGGTGGGACACGTTCCCCGAGAGCGAGTGCAGCGAATTTCTCGGCTGGTATCACAGGCTCGGTGCCGCCATCGGGACGCTCGACTGGGACCGCGGTGGCTCCGTTTGGACCGCGCGACTCCGGACCCTTCACCCGCAGTTTCTCCGCCGCGATCACTTCCGCGGCAAATGGATCTACAGCGCCCACGAGGGCGAGCTCGAGGTCACACCCGGCGACGGGCGCTTTCTGCTGCTCGTGGACGGCAATCGCGGTTGGATGAATGCCGCGGTCCGCGCGCTGGCTATTACATGGATCTCTAAGCAGCTCGGTCTGCGCGACTGGAACCGCTACAACGAGCGGCACGGTCTGCCGATCATCAAGGCGTTCGCGCCGGCAATCGCGGACGACCCGGACCAGGAAGCTTTTTGGAACGACGTCAAGACGCTTGGTAGCGAGACGGTTGCCCAGCTCGTCACTGACCTGGGTGACAAGGGTGCCAAGTTCGACCTGGACCTACTAGAAGCCAAGGACGGCAGCTGGCAGACGTTCCAGGCGCTGCTCGAGCGTGCAGACCGGCGCTTCATGGTCCACGTCCTGGGCTCGAACCTCTCAACCGAGGTAAGCGGATCCGGATCGCTCGCGGCGACCAAGGTACACCGCGGCGTCGAGCAGTCGAAGGCGAACGCCGACGCGCAGAAGCTCTCGACGGAGCTCCGGCGCCAAGGCCTCTTCCCGATGGTCGCCGCCAACCTGCAGGCGCCGATCGAGGTCATCCCGTGGCCCAAGTGGGATACGGCTCCGCCTGAAGACGACGAAGGCAACGCCAAGGCGGCCAAGACCTTCGGCGAAGCGCTGGTGCAGTTCAGCAAGGCTGGCTACGAGGTCGAGAACCTCGACGAGGTGGCCGAGCGCTACGGCGTGAAGCTCAAGGGCAAGGCGCCACCTGAGCCGCCGAAGCCGGTGGTATCGCCGAATACAGACGACGACGGATCGGTAGACGTCGATTTCGACGAAGACACCGAAGACGAAGACGCGGCCACGGCCGCCGAGTGAAGGAAAAGACCCATGGCCGAAAACGACAAGCCGCAAGCGCAACCCAACGACAAGTCCAAGAGCGTCGTGAACGACCGCCCGCAGATGCCCGCGAAAGCGGCCGCGCTGCCTGAATACAAGGTCGAGATCGACGAGAGCGGCGAAGAGAAGATCGTCACCGGCAACATGACCCGCGACGCCATCATCGGCTTTCAGCGCGGCAAGTTCATGGAGACCGGAAAGTCTTCCGAGGAAGCACTCGAGCTCGCGGTCAAGCGCGGCTTCGAGATGGTCAAGGATCCGCCCGAGAAGAAGTGATCGATGGGCGGCAGGAATCACGTCCCGCCGCCTGACGCGGCCCTTGCGCCCAACACGGCGCCCGGTCGCCTGTTCTGGGACAAGGTTCACGCCGACGATGACGAGGACGCCTATCAGGCGGTCCCGGCAAAGCCGATCGTCACTGACCCGGGTGCGCCGAACCTGACCCGTCAGAACCTAGCCGACGTCTTGTTCTCGCAGAACATCATGGCCGGCCAAGACCCCGAGACGGCTCGAGCGAACGCTGATGCGCGTGCGCTGCAGATGGTTCCGTAGCGACAAGGCCACATGCCCGACGACAATCACACGCCCGACGAGGCGCGGCCGGAGACGTCCGCCTTTGAGCGCCGTCTACGCGGCTGGGCCGAGTCCAGTGATCGCACGTTCGAAGCCAATATGGCGGCGAACGGCGAGGTGCTCGAGATGTCGATGCTTGACATCATCGGCGAGGACTGGTGGACCGGCGGCGGCATCACGAGCAAGCGCGTGCAGGAAAAGCTGGCCGCTTACCCGAAGGCCAAGACCGTCAAGGTGCTGCTCAACAGCCCGGGCGGCGACGCCTTCGAGGGCCTGGCGATCCAATCGCTTCTGCGCCGCCACGGAGGCCGGATCGAGATCGAGGTCGTGGGCCTGGCTGCCAGCGCCGCCAGTCTCATCGCGATGGCTGGCGACGACATCGCCATGCACGAGGGCTCACTGATGATGATCCACGAGCCGTGGACCATGACGGTGGGCAACGCGACCGAGATGCGCACGGCTGCCGAGTTCCTCGAGAAGGTCAACTCCAGTGGCCTCGACGTTTACGCACGCCGTACCGGTCGCAAGCGAGAAGACGTGGCCGAGATGCTGGCCTCCGAGACTTGGATGACGGCTCACGAGGCCGTCAAAGAGAAGTTTGCAACGAACGTTGTTGCTGGCGCCGAGCCTGCGCCGAAGGCGAAAGCCGCGATGCAGGCGTTTATGAGCCTGCGGCAGCCACGCGCCGCCATCGCATCGGCCCAAAAAGATCCCGTGACCCCGGCTTCCCCGCCGGTCGCTACCGCAACCCCCGGGGATTCCCGGAAAGGCAATATCAACATGAAGTTTGCAAACGCGCCCGCGTTCGCGGCTGCGCTCGGCATCACTGTCGAGCAACTCGAGCAGCTGGACGAACCCGGGCTTCTACAGGCCATCCAGAACCAGAAGGCTCCCAAACCGACCGTCGTGGAGGTCAGTGGCGTCGCCCTGCTCGGCGTTGCTACGGAGTCAGAAGCCAGCACGAAGGTTCAGCAACTCACGCGCGTGAACAGCGCGTTGATAGCTGCAACCGGCGCCAGCACGGATACCGAGGCCCTTGCCCGAGTCATGTCGTGGAAGGGCGCGGCCGACCGCGAGCCCGAACACGTCAAGCAGATCAGCGACCTCAAGGCAGCTACCCAGGTAGCCGCCAAGGAAGCCGCCATCCAGAAGCTATCCCGCGAAGGCAAGCTCGCGCCGTCGATGCACGACTGGGCGCGCGCCAACTTCGCCAGTGCCGAGGCGCTCGAGAGCTTCTGCGTTGCCCTGCCGCCGATGGCGACGCTGGGCGCGCACGAGCCGACCGACCCGAGCAAGACCGTTCAACTCACGGCCCAAGACCGCGAAGTCATCGCGATGCTGGGCATCCCGGAAAACGTTTACCTCGAGGAAAAGAAACTCGAGCAAGCGCGCAAAGCCGCGCGGAGTGGAGGCTGAGCCATGGCGCTTACTGCAGATCGCGACACGCTGGAGCGCGCCACTGGCCACTCCAAGCGCTTCAGTGAAGTCGGCACCGACTCCACGCAGTTCTACAAGGGCGGCATCGTCTGCGTGAGCACGGCGACCGGCAAGGTCGTCAAAGGCTCGACCGCGACGACCCTGATCGCCATCGGTCGCTGTGAAGAGAACGTGCTCACGGGCACTTCGAACACGCGGCACATCAACGCTCGGATTGGCTGCTTCAAGTACGCGAACAGCGCTGCCGCCGACGCCATCGCGGCCGACGACATCGGCAAAGAGTGCTTCATCGTCGATGACGAGACCGTGGCTCTCACCAACGGCACCAACACCCGCAGCCGCGCCGGCATCGTGGACGGCGTCGATTCAGACGGCGTTTGGGTGTCCTTCACGCAAGGCCTCTCCGTCAGCTGAGCGCTGAAGAACTGAGAAGACCATGGAACTCACCGTAGCCAATATCCAAAGAGTCCAGACCGGTTACAGCGCGATCTTTCGCACCGGTTGGAACACCCCCACGCCCAGGCTCGAGAGCCTGGCGACCGCTGTCCCCAGCAACGCACGCACGAACGTGTTCGGCTTTCTGCTGAACCTGCTCAAGCTGCGCAAGTGGGACGGGCCGCGCATCATCCAGAACCTCAAGACCGGCGCGTACCTGCTCGAAAACGAGCCGTACGAGCTCACTGTGGGCGTCGATCGTCGCGACATCCGCGACGACTTGATCGGCATTCACAATCACCGGTTCGAGGACATGGGGCGCGCCTCTAAGCTCTGGCCCGACCAGACGCTGCGCACGGCGCTACAGGCTGGCACCACCAGACTGGGCTTCGACGGCGTCGCGTTCTTTGCCGCGACTCATCCGCTGAACCCGGCCGGCAACCAGTCCAACAACTTCACCACCACGGCCCTCAGCGCCGCCAATTTTGCGACGGTCCGCGCCGCGATGGCGAGCTACACGGGCCAGGACGGCGAAGTCCTGGGCGTGCAGCCGAACGTCTTGATCGTGCCTCCTCAACTCGAGGACACGGCCAACACGATCGTGACCGCGACCTTCGGGGCGTCGGGCGCAACCAATATCCAGCAAGGCCAGGCTCGTGTGGTCGTGGTGCCGCAGCTCGCGAATCAGGGGACGACCTGGTACGTGGCCGACGACAACAACGCCATCAAGGGCTTGATCTGGCAGCTCCGCGAGGCACCTATCTTCACCGCGAAGACGAGCTTCAACGACGACAACGTGTTCTTCGAGAACCAGTTCCTCTGGGGCATCAACGCTGAAGGCGTGGCCGGATATGGTCCGTGGTTCTTGATGGCGCGCGCCATCGCGTGAGCCCTGATGGCTGACGCTCTAGCCATCGTCCTGCAGGCGAGCGGCGCCGTCACGGCCTCCGGAAACGGAGCTGCCGTGGACATCGGCGCCACTCGCAGTGCGGCGCGGCTGGAGCTTCAGCTGTCGGCGATCTCGGGAGCGGGGGCGCGTCTGGCCGTCAAGGTCCAGACCGCGCTCAGCTCGACCGGACCCTGGAAAACGGTCGCGGACTTCCCGGCCCTCACGGTCGCGACGTTCTCGATCAAGTTGTTCGCGACGTGCGAGCGTTACCTTCGGGTGACGTGGACCGTCGAGGGCACGACGCCGAGCTTCACGTTCGGTGTCGCTGGCACCGCACACGCTCTCTACGCCGTCCTGGACGACGTGGGGCGCCACGCCTTGCCGCTACCGACGATCGCTGGGGTCTCGGCCGAGGACAAGGCGTCCGCGCTGCTCGGAGCCACCGACGAGGCGGAGAGCTACCTCGCCAAGGCTCCCAGCATCGATCTGCCGCTGACGGACTGGTCCGAAGCGCTCACGATGCACGTGGCCCGCATAGCGGCCTACGGGATCATGCTGCGCCGAGGGTTCCAGCCGGAAGGCCCGGACCAGCTGATCGTGCAGATGCGCCTCGACGCCATCGCCTGGCTCAAGATGGTGGCCTCTGGTGACGTCGAGATCGTACCGCCCGACCCAGATCCCGATCCGGGTGGCGGCGGCACCGACAGCGATTCGGCGCACGTCTTCTCAGAACCGCCGCGAGGCTGGTAGTGCGTGGCTCCCTCACCGGCGACCTCACCGCCCTGACCCGCTTCGGCGAGCAGGTCGGCAAGCTCGGCGGCTCGAGCGCCATGACCGCGCTGTCCCGCGAGCTCGGCGACG
>WUUC01104152.1_pt1 | contig 36295 bp, 47 predicted proteins | sample 6278441 | NCBI WGS metagenome assembly WUUC01 (sample SAMN13675441, study PRJNA597444) | soil metagenome | isolation source: soil | place: USA: Washington | collected 2017-10
ACGAAGAGATGCTCATGGCGCAGCAAGCGCTCGTGAACGTCGATATCAAGAACGACGCGGGCTCTGCAGTGTCGGGCTCGGAAGACATCCGTAAGGCGGTCGAGCAAGCGCGCGGCCTCACCAACTCGCCTGACGCGGTGCGCAACTGGGTTGGCAGCGTCAATCGCGCTGTCGACGCTGTCGAAGGCAACCTCGTGGCGGGCTACGGCGCGAAGGTGCGCGACAACTACCGCAAGAACCGAGCGGAGACCGCACCGCCGCCGAAGGGCAAGCGCGTCCGCTACACCGACCCCAACACCGGCGGCCGCATGACGGCGCCGAACACGCCGGAGGCGATCGAGGCGCTCAAGGCCGCGGGCGTCGACTTCGAAGAAATGGAGTAGCCATGGCACCTCCGAAGAAGAAGCCGCTCGCGATCCCGGGTGCGGCGCCTGCACTCGAGATCCCGGGCGCCGAGCCCGAGCCCGTCGACGACGAGCTCGAGCCGGTAGTACCGCCGCCGGCGGAGCCGCGTGCGGCCGTCGCGCCCGCGGCACCGACCGGCGCGGGCGCTCGAGCGCTGCAGATGCTCGCGCTCGCGAACAGCGGCCCCGAAGAGCCGCCGCCCGACGTGAGCAAGCTGCAGAGCTTCGGCAGGGGCGCTCAGAACGCGCTGAGCCTTGGCTGGGATGATGAAGGCGCCGGCATGGTCGACGCGGGCATGGACGCCGCGCAGAGCGCCGTGCACCGCATGTTCCCGGGCATCGCCCCGGAGGTGATGCAACGCACGCTCGGGCGCGGGTTCGTCGGCGAGGGCGAAGAGAGCAAGCTTGATCCTCGCTCGGGCTACGAGCTCGGCCGCGATCGGGCGCGCGAAGAGCACGACAAAGCCAAAACCGCCAACCCCGGCACCTACTTCGCTGGCCAGGTCGCCGGCGGCGTCGCGCAGAGCGCGCCGGGCTTCGCGATCGCGCCCGGCGCAACCATGCTCGCGCGCGCAGCGCAGGCGATGCCCATCAATGCGGCGCTCGGCGCCCTGTACGGCGCGGGCGAGTCCGCGCCCGATGGTCCGGGCGGCAACACCGACGACGTGCCGCTGGACGCTCTCGAGGGCGGCGTGGTGAGTGCCGTTGCCGGTCCCGTGTTGGGCGAGACGGCGCACCAAGCGCTCAAGGTGCCGGGCGCGGTCGCCAACTTCGTGCGCCGGCAGATGGGCACCACGCCTCCGGCGCGCGTCACACCCATCCGGCCGGAAATTCGCGCGCAGTACGACGGCGCCGGGCCGCAGATCCAAGCCGCCGACGACCTCACGCGGCCCGACGCGGTCGACCTTCGGCAGCTCGCTCGCGCGGGCGCCGACGACGAAGCGATCGGCAAGCACGCCGAAGGCCTGCGCACGCGCTTCGACGAGCTCGCGCGCGAAGCCACGCCGCTTGGCCCATCGGCCGACGACCCGAAGGCGCAAGAGCTCGCGGCCGCGGCGCTGCGCACGGACCTTGAGCACCTGTGGCCCGAGCGCGAGCTCGCGCTGCGCGGTGCGGATCCCCAGGTCATCGAAAAGCACGCGCGCGAGATCCAACAGAAGGTCAGCGATATCTGGAAGGCGACCGACTCGGTCAAGTGGACCGAAGACATCACGAGCAAGGGCCCGCTCGTGAGCAAGCTGCTCCAGCGCGACCGCATCGACCCCGGTAGCGTGATCACCGAAGCGCAACGCGTGGCGGGCAACGTCACCGACGCGATCGAAGGACTGAAGGCAGGTGGCTACGCGGAGCAGGGCACGCCGGACGGCAACTTGCTTGTGAAGCTCGGCAAGGAAGCCAAGGAGTTTCAGGCCGGATCGCCCACGGATATGCGTTGGGGCTTTGGCTCGCCCTACGACGAAGCGGGGAAGTACTTCCTGAGGCTCGACCAGCTCAAGCGCGAGTTTCAGCGACACCTCGTCAACGCGCGCGAGCGCCGTGACTCGCTGATCGTGAACGAGCTCGAAGGTATCGAGGAGATGCTTCGCAACCACCTCGAAGATCCTAAGAAATGGGGCCGCGGCACCGCCGCGCTGCAGGAAGTCCGCAACCGTGCATGGCGTGACCGGTTGCTGCTCAAGAGCAAGAATGCCGATCCCAACCGGCTCTTTCTCAGCGACGCGAGCGGCCAGCCGAGCGCCGACCCGTATAGGCCACTGCTCGAAGGCGACCCCGCTGGGCTCGTGCGCATCCTGAAGAACGCTGGCGAGTTCACCGGCAGCAACGAAACCGCCGCGCTGCGCCGCTGGGCTCAGCGCGAGGCGCAGCTCGCGGACGCCCTCTCCGACCACATCGATCCCGATCCCGAGCTGCGCAAGGCGGCCTCGATCGCAAAGCAACGCGCCAAGGAGATTGGCGAGATTCTAGACACGCGCATGAAGGAGGCCTCAGCGGCGCGCGGGCTCGAGCAGCCCGGCCCGAAGCTCGCGCGTGACCCTGCGAAGCTCGTGTCGCTCGTGCGCTCGGTGAAGGACTTCGGCAGCGCAGAAGACGTCGCCGCGCTGCGCGCGTGGGTCGAAGAGCAGTCCGATCAGCCCTTCAACGACGCACCGACGCGCAACGCGATCCGCAATGTGCTGGCGCTGCTCGATCGCGCACCGCCCGAGCCCGCGCCCGATAACCTTGGGCTCAAGCTCGCGCAGAACCCTGAAGCCATCATGGAGCTCGTGCGCTCGGGCAAGTCGTCGCCCGAGCTCGACCAGTGGTTGCAGAACCAAGCGGGCAACACGCCGCGCTCGCGTACGCTCGTCGACGAGATTTCCGGCATCCGCGGCACGCGCGCACAGCAAGCGCGCGCGGCGCAGCTGCTCGGCCAGATCGGTAAGCCCACGCCGACGCCCTCCGGCCCCATGCGCTCGGTGGCCGAGTCTCTGCCGTGGGTCGGCCGAGTCGCACGCAAGGCGAACGAGCCGGTGGATCTGCAAGCCGAGGTCGCGCAGCTCGCGCAGCTCGAGCGCGTGCTCAAGCTCGACCCGAACAACGAAGCGGCGAAAACGGCGCTCGCACGCATCTTCGCCAACGTGCGCGGCCAACGCGTCGCGACCACGCCGCGCGGCGGCATCCCCGCTTCGCTGCTCACCGCTCAGCCGAGCGGCCACGCTGTGACCGAATAGGAGACCCAACGATGCTGCCCGAAATCACCCACTACGCCGCGTATCCCGACAACAAGCCGATCGTGCTGTCGGTCACGGACACCGCGGCGCGCTTCGAAATCCCGGCACGCATTCGCGGCAAGCTCTGCGCGTTCTTGAGCGACGGCGCGGACTGCGACGTGCTCTTCGGCGGCTCGACCGTCGCCGCGGTGTACGGCCAAGCCAGCACCGTCAACACGCAGGTCATCACCGAGCACACACAAAGCGGCGGCCACCTCGTCTCGAAGGTCGAAAAGCTCGTGCGCGTTCCGAAGGACCCCGGGATCACGCACTTCAGCGTGGACTGTGTCGGCTCGGGCACCGCAAAGCTCTACATCGAGATCATCGATTGATCGGGCTCGCTACAGAGCGGCTCGAGCTGCACGCAGTCCCGCGTGAGCGGAGCTTCGTGCCGGCTCTGCACGAGCTCCTGCGCGATCCGGAGGTCATGCGGTGGATGAACGTTCCGCCGCACCGCGACACTTGGGAGACCGAGCGCTATCTCGGTGCATGGTCTGAGCACGCGCACTACGGCCGCGGGCAGGCCTGCGCGGTGTACGAGCGACAGGGCCCGGTGTTCGTGGGGCTGCTCACGCTCTCCGCTGAATCGCCGCATAGCGTGGCGTTCGGCGGCTACTTGCATCGGTCCGCGCAGCGCAAAGGCTACGCCGTCGAAGTCACGCGCGCGGTGACCGAGTGGGCTCTCGCGAACGAGCGCACGTACCGCGTGAGCGCGCAGTGCGACGTGCGCAACGACGGCGCGTCGAAGGTGCTCGAGCGCGCCGGCTTCACGTGCGAGGGCGTGCTCAAGCGCGCGTGGGAAGGCTTCGGCGAAGAGCCGCGCGACGTCTTTAGCTACTCGGTGACCCGATGAAGTGCCTTGGATGCGGTGAGCCTGTGCTCGAGCTGCGCGGCCCCAACGGGCGCGGCGTGATCGTCGACGAGCACTCGAATCCCGAAGGCGAGCTCGCGATGCTCGCCGGCCGGCTGCGCCGCATCGTGGATGGCGCGTGCGACAGCTCGATCGGCCCGTACATCGCGCGTCACGAGGCCGCGAGCCTCACCCGCTACCGCGAGCACCTGCCCCACTGCACGCGCTCGCTCAAACCGAAGACAGATCACGAACGCACGACGGTCCCCGTGCGACTCGTCGGAAGGCCTCGCCGATGAAAGACGACGACGAGCGCCCCACGCTGCAAAATCAACGCCCGTACCTGCGACCGGTCGAGCCTGAGCCGCTGGAAGTGACGGTCGCGAAGCTCGTCGGCCTCGTCGAAGGCCTGCAGGAGCAAATCAGGCTGCAGAGCGAGCAGATCAAGATGCAGACCACGGGCGTTCACAACGTCATGGCCGAGCAGGCGGAGCAGCGCGGCACGATGCGCGAAGTGCACATCTACTGCGCGCGCATCCTTGCTCAGCTCTCAACGCTCAAGCTCGTAAGCGTGGTGGCCGAGCTGCTGGCCTCCGCGGGGCTTCTGATCGCGTCGCTCTGTGCTTGCGTTTTCACGGTCCGGTTTCTCGGGCTGTGGCTCTCGTGGTGGTGAAAGTGGTGAAAAAGGAAGGTGTCTATGCCTGCGCAAATGATGATCGGTGTCGTTTTCACGCTGGCCGGGTTTCTCGGCCTGCTCGCGTCTCTGTATTTGAAGATCGGTAACGAAGCGGTGATCGCGAGCAGTGGCCTCATGACCTTGGGGTCCGGCTTGTTCAGTAAAGAGCGCTTCCAGCAAAGCGAGCGCGCGGCTCAGCTCTACTCGAAGCGACCGCCGGGCTACGACACCACCGGTATCGTGTACGGCGTCGGGCTGCCGCTGCCGCTCTTCCTGCACAAGGGACAAGGCAAGGGCAACGTGCTGGCGTTCAAGTGCTCATGGGTGGACGGCGCGGCTTGGCTCGTCGTGCTCGCGTTCTTGCTCGGTGGCGCTGTCGGTTGCGCCGGCACTCAAGAAGCCGTCGACACCGTGCGCAAGGTGACCACCGGCCTAGAACCGGAAGCCGAGCAGCTGCGCGAACGCTTCGCGGTGATCGAAGTGCAATACGCGGGCATCGCGCCGCTCGTGCAGACGATCTGCGTGTGGCGCGGCGCGAACACCGTTGAATGCGCGACGCTCGAAGGCATCAAGCGCGCGATAGACGACGGCATCCCGCGCGTGAAAGCGGCCCTCTCGATCGCAGAGCAATCGCGCGTGACGCTCGCCGCGGCGCTGCTCGCCGTCGAAGGTGTGGAGCTCACCGCTCGCGCCTTCCGTGCGGATGTCGAGCGAGCCCGCGAGGGCCTGCACGCTGCGCTCGCGCAGCTCGTCCGTGGGCCTGCAGAGCCACCGCCCGCCGTTCCCGTGGAGGCCGTGCCATGAACGAGCTGATCCCCGTCTCCAAAAAGGGCGTGCTGCTCGGCGTGCAGCAAACCCCCTCCCCGAACCGCGGTGGCGCGCTGCTCGCGCCCTTCCTGCTCCTGTTCCACTTCACCGCCGGGCGCGGCTTCACGAGCGCGCTGGCGTGGCTGTGCAACCCGAAGGCAAAGGCCTCCGCGCACGCGCTCTCCGGCCGCAAGGGCGAGCTCGCGCAGATGGTCCCCCTCAACCGCATCGCCTGGCACGCCGGCGAGAGCGAGTGGCGCGGCCGCAGGCGCGTGAACGGCTTTTCAATCGGCCTCGAAATCGAAAACTACGGCCAGCTCACCGAGTACGAGGGCGAGCTCTATCCGTGGTTCGCGTTCAAGCGCGACGAGCACGGCGTGCCGCTGTCGCCTCCGCAGCTCACCGCCACGGCGCGTCCCGTGCCCTGGGATGAAGTCTACGAGCACCAACCGCCAGCGGACGCGGAAGGCCGCACGCCTTGGTCGACCTATTGGCACGCGTACACCGACGAGCAGCTCGACAAGCTCGAGCACCTCACGCGCTCGATCCTGGCCGCCCTACCCTCGATCACCGAGATGGCGGGCCATGAAGACGTGCGGGAGGGCAAGTCCGACCCCGGTCCGGCGTTCCCGTGGGAGCGCTATCGCGCGCTGCTCGAGCGCTCGCCCGCGATTGACACGGTGACCGAGCAGCCTTCGGGCGCCGACAAGGTCGAGCCCGCCGCGAGCTTGACCGTTACGTAACCTTCGAGCGCGTCACCCTGCACGGTGAGCTCGGCGCGCATCGTGAGCTCACCGCTCACCGCGCAGTCGACGCTCGCCGTGCACTCGTGCATCGGCGCCGTGCACACCGTCGACACGCCGGGCATGTGGAGCTCAACCGAGCCGTCCCCGACGTCGACGAGCTCGAGCGAGCCCATGGCCGGGCCGAAGGCGGGGCAGCCGTTCGGCTCGCCTTCCTGCGTGCTCGTGAACGTGAACGACCCGAGCTCGCACTCCGCGGCCGCGAGGCCTTCGGTGTCGGGGCCCGTCTGCCCGCGTGTCTCAGCACAGCCGATCAGCACCACCGCGACCAACAACGCTGCGCGCATCGAAGCCCCCTACTGCTGCACTGAGTGTAGCGCGTTGACCTCTTTCGGTCGGTGCGCCGATCGGGCCGGGCGTGAAATCGGTGCGCTGCCCAGCGCGATCGGCGCACAACCTCTTTGCGCTACGCGTCGCGCTTTTCGCTTTTGACCGGCTCGAAGTGCTCCGGCACGGGATACGGCAACCCGCGCCGGCCGAGCTCGAGCGCTTCCTCGCGACTCGCGAACGGGCTCAGCGTCGTTGTGCCGCGCGCAGCGTGCCACCGCCCGCCGTCCTCGCGCTGGCCGACCGTGAGGCCGTCACCCTCGGTAGGCGCGATCGAGCGCAGGTAACGCAGCTCGCGACCCAGGGAGATGTCTTCTTGCGACGGGTAGTACCGCTTACCCACCCACGAGGCGCAGCGCCGGATTTCGCGCACTGCCCAGTGCGGTAGCAACACGGTCCCCCTGGAGCCGCAGTTCGCGCAGAAGTCGCCGTGCACGGTTTGACCATACGAGCCGTCTTTGTCCGAAGCGAAGCAGCCCGGGCAAAACCGGTTGTGCTCGACATCGCCGAGCGCGATCTCCGGCGGAAGGTCGGATGTGAAGCCGCTCGCGTTGCGATGGCCACCGCCTCCGCGGAGCTTCGCGAGCTCGCTCACGTCGGCGCCGTGCTCGCCTCGCGAGCGCAGCGAGTACTGGTATTTGCCGTCTGCGCGCTGAAACCAGGCGATCGCGAAAGCTGCGTTCTCCGCGAGGTGCCCAGCGAGCTCGCTGGCCATCATGTACGGCGCGTTGACCACAGGGATCCCGGCATGGCCGAGCGCGCGCATCGGCTGCGCTTGTCGCGACACCTCCGCGACGTAGCGCTCGGTGAAGGCGAGCACGGCCCTACCGAGCGCCGCGACGACGTGGAGATCGAGCGCCGCGAGTTCGTCGAAGGCTACCCAGCTCTTCGGCACCGTGCCGATCCAGGCGTTGACGGCCTTCGAGTCAGGCAGCGCGAAGCGCCACAGGTCGCGATCTTCGACGTAGTTGATCAGCCAGGGTCGCGGGACGGGCGTTCCGGGACCGTCGCCATACACGATTGAGAGGGTGTCCCACGTCATGCCCGCGCCACTGCGTTCCATGTCGAACGTGCAGAACGGCAGGTCACCGCATGCCTCGAACGCTGTCTTATGGTGATCGAGCACGGTCACCGACGAAGCGCGCTCTTTGACTTCGAGCAGCTGCTCGCGCGATGGGCAGAAATCGACGAAGAGCACCAGGCGGCCGTCAACGTTAGGCAACGTCGGCGGCTCGCCCTTGCTGCCGTACATGGCCGGGTGAAACTCCGCCGCGTCGCCGATGAAGGCTCGCGCGGCCCACGCCGCAGCAAAGCCGTCCGTGCAACTGCCGCCGTGATAGATGACCAGCGTTTTCTCGTTCATGACCGCGCCTCGATGCTGTGCCCCGTGTCGAGGAACGCTCTGTGCTGCTCACGCAGCCATTGCGCGTCATGCAAAGCGTGGTGGTCGAGCTTCGGGTCGATCGGCATGCACTCGAAGCCGGTACCGTCGATCAACTGTTTGAAGTCGCGGCAGAACATCGGCCAGCCGTGGGGCAGGTCGATCATCCGCCCGTACAGCTGGCAGAGCACGACCCAGTCATAGTCAGCGTAGTAGCCCCAAAACTCGGGACTCGCGCCGACGAAGTCGTGAATGCGCTGTGCGATGTCGCCGCGCAGCATTTGAGCAGCGCCCGGACTATCGAGCTTAGGAAGCACGTTCGCGCGCACGAACAGGCCAGCCTTCGAGCGGTCCGCCTCCGCATTCTCGATGTACAGCGCCGCGTCATCGCTCTCGCGCACGAGCCCGATGCTGAGCAGCTCGATCGTTTTCCCGTCCTCGATAAACTCCGTGTCAAACCAGATGCGCATGCTGTGCCTCTCACATTGAGAGACCCCTTGAGAGACCCGCTCGAGCACCTTCGATCAGTGCGAGATCACACACCTTTTAGGTGTGACACCGCTCTCTCACGTCGGTAACACGAGTTCAAATCTCGTTGGGGTCACTACCCCGGTGATGCAAATCGCCGGGGTTTTTCTTTGGTTTTCATGCCGAACGAGCCGCATGCTCGTCCGCCGAATCGTCGTTTTGTCCGTCCGGACCGGCCTCAGTTTGTGAGACCTGCTGTGAGACTTCGGAAGCTCCCTCCGGCGCGGGGAAGCCGGCCACGGCGCGCTGGCCCGCCGACTCGATCAGCTGGCCGTACACGCGGCGCACCAACGGCGATCGCGGCGAGTGCCCGACGAAGCGCTGAGTCTCTCGCTCGCTCGTGCCGGCGGTCAGATGCCACGTCACGTAGCTGCGGCGCAGATCGTTCGGCGTGACCTCCGGGACCCCGGCGCGCCGACAAGCCCGCCGGAGCAACGTGATCAGGTTGGAGCCAGGGCGCGCCCGGAACAGCGGCGCGCCGGCCGGCACTGCGGCCGCTCGCCGGGTGAGCACTTCGAAGGCCGCATCGGACAGGGGCACCCACCGCTCGCGGTGGTCGGCCGAGCCCTTGCGCCCCACGATGAACAGCCGCCGGCCGCGCTTGTCCAGGCTCTTGGCGGTCAGGCTGTAGAGCTCGCGCCGGCGCGTGCCCGTGTGGCAGAAGACGAGCACGTAGTCGACGAGCTCGGCGCGGCCGCGCGCGCGCCCGTCGCTCTCGTCTCCGAGGGCCGTAAGCAAGGCCAAGAATTGCTCGTACGTGAGCCAAGTACTCCGCGGCACCGCCGGCGCAAGCACCGAGGTCCGCAGCGAGTCGGGGTCACCGTGGTAGCGGCCGGCGCGCTTGGCGACCCGCGCCGCCTCGCGCAGGTACTTGATCTCGTAGCCGATGGTGACGTCGCTGATCGGCTTGCCGGGCCTCACCTCGCACTTGCGGCGCGCGTCCACGTAGCCGTCGACGTCCGCCGGCTTGATGGTGTGCAGGTCACGCGCTGGGCCGAAGTGCTCGATCAGGCGGCCGCCCTTCTGCTTCACGATGTCGAGCTCGGCCGCGCTTACTCGCTTGCGCTCTTTGTGCTTCGTGAGGTCGACGAGCGCCGCCGCGAGGGCGTACTTCGGTAGTCCGGGAACAGAGCGCGCCAGTTGGATTGCTCGTCCGGCGCGGGTTGCTGCTGTCTTGTCGGTTTGCTTGGTGCTGACCCAGCTGCGCCGACCATTGAGATCGCGGCACTCGACGTACCAATAGGTTGAGCCGGAGATTTTTCGTAGGTGCATTGACCGTCACCGCCCTTGGCGATCCATCGCTCGAACGCGGCACGAGGTACTCGCAACTGCGGCCGCGCGCCAACCCCCACCCGCACATGAAACGGCATGCGGGCGACGAGCTCGTACGCCACGGAACGCGAGACCTGCATGATCTCGCCTACCTGCGAGACGGTGAGCATTTGCAGCGGTGCGGAGCTCATGTTTTCACCCGTTCGAACGAGAGAGCCCAAACCCACGGATTGTCGCGCCACGCGCAGCCATCGCGCTCGCCGTTGATCGAGTCCCACAGCGAGTGGAACCGGGCGCGCGCGGACATGTACCCGTTGCCGTAGTCGTAGAGCGTTTGCTCGATCGGCAGATCGCCGGGGCAGCCTTCGGCTCGCGCGTCGGTTTCGCTTATGGCGTGCAGTCGCTGCACGCGCACGTCGGTGATTTCGAGCGTGATGCGCGATGCGCCGCGAGGCATGAACATCGCCGAGCGCCACTTCACCAGCGCGAGGTCGTATGCCGGCTCAGCGTACGGCTCGCCGATGTGAGCGAAGTCTCCGTTGCCCTCGTCTTCATAGTAGGCCGCGTGCGCGGAGCCGTCGGCGCGGTAGATGACGATGGCCTTTGCGTCGGGCGCTGTGCCGTGTTGCCAGGTCTCGCGCACCCACAGCCGATCGCCAGGCGCACCGTGCCGGCAACGGACCTCCACGCTGCCCTCGTCGGGATACTCGAGAGACCAGACGCGAGGCTCGCCGCGTGCGCCGACGCCAACGCCTACGTCCCCGCCTTCATCGGCAAAAAAACGAATGCTCTCCATCGCCCGGCCCGAGATCGCGCGCCGCGTTTGTGTCTTCGCGCCCGAGAGGATCGCGAGCACCATCGGCGCGCTAAACAGGATGCCTCGCTCTTTCATGCTCAACGCTCCCGCATGACTTCGTGAACACGCGAGACCGTGCTCGCGAGCGCCGCTTCGCGCTCTTCGGCAACGCACCGCGGGCAGTGGTGAAGCGTGAAGCGCGCGATGCGCGCGGCGCGGACCGGCACCGCGCACTCGCGGCAGAGCAACCGACGGCACACGCGCGCGGCGGTAGGCAGCACGCGATCGCACTGCAGCGGCGTGCTCGCGCTGCCGCAACCGACGCATTGTGGGCGCGTGCGACTCATATCTGGCCACCGTGGCGAAAGTCCGGCAGGCCGGCACCGTCGAGACAGCTCCACAGGTGAAGGCAGTACGGGTGGATGTTCACGTACTCCGACGCCGGAGGAAGGATCTGCAGCGCGCGTCGGTCACGACCGATGAAAGTGTCTTTGACCAAGCGGCAGTCTTCCCAGCTCGGCATGCGTGACGGCCGAGAGAAAGACACGTGCATCCATCGGCGCCCGTCCTGCTCGACGGCCGCCGAGCAAATGACCGACAAGCTAGAGTGGAGGTGTCGATAAACGTGATCGCCGACGTGTTGGAACAGGATCGGCGCGCGTGGGTACAGATCGAATGCCCACGCCGGCACCTCGCACGTGTTCGGAAGGTTGAGGCTCACCGGGTGCGCCTCCGCCGCTTGGTGGCAACGGGCGTGGCCACTTCGATCACCACCTCCTTGGGTCGGAGCGCGCTGATCAGAACGTCCGGGGGCACGCCGTACTCACGGCGCAACACGTACATGCCTCGCACGGCGAACAGGGCGCGGCTCTCGTCAACGCCAGACGCGAACGCGTGGTTCGCGAAGATCGCCGACGTCGCGGTAACGACCTCGGCCGGCGTGGCCTTGAAGTCGTTGCACACGCGCACGATCGCATCGGCGAGCGCTTCGCACCGCTCGAGGTCGGGCGGCTCGGTGTCGTCGGGGTGGCTCATACCGACCTGACATCCGTGTTGGTCGCGGTGGGGCCCGCGTCCTTCGGCAATCGAAGCGGCGCGTTATGCGCCTTGCGCGTGTGAGCGAGCAGCTTGGGCGCGCTGGCGAAGTCGCGCGAGCACGCCGTGCACTTGAAGCGGCTCGCTTTGCGCTCGGCGGCCGCGAGCTCGTCGCGGAGCCGCCGCTCAGTGCTCTCCTTGCTCTCGAGCTGCCGCTTGAGCTTTGTCTCGGTCGACTCGCGGAAGACGAGGTGATGCCCGTTCGGGCAGTAGAACGTTTTGCCATCAGCGCGACGTTCGTTGACCCACGAGAGCGGCGCGGCAAACGCAATCCCGCATTGGCTGCAGCTCGTTCTTTCAAGGTTTAGAAATACGACTTCGACGCTACTCACCGCACGCCCTCCGCGTAGTTGATCAGCCAGCACACGCCGGCCGCGTGACTCACGCGCGCGCCCATCGGCAAGCGGGCGCGCGCATCGAACACCGCCGCGCCCTGCACGCCGGCGATGGCGCGCTCAGCCGCTTGGCGGTTGGTGAAGACTTCGAGCACCGTGCATGTGCTCGGCTCGATGTCGGTGACGGCGGCGTAGTACGCGAGCGAGCGCGGCCGCTTCATCGCGGCGCGCACAGCCCGGCCCATGCCGGACCCCTTCGAAGATCGCGCGATGCTCACAGCTCGGCCCCCGGGAGCTTGAGAGCCACGCGCAGCTTGTCGATCGCCGCACCCACCGCGTCGTACGCCGCTTGCTCGCGCGGCGTGTTCATCGCGGTAACGTGCGCGTTCTCAGCGAGCACGACGTCGCGCGCCATCATTTCGAGCTCGGTGGTCCAGACGGCGCGCTCGATCCCGTCGGCTTCGAGGGACATGACGCGCTGGCTCGCTACTTCGCTGTCGGCGGCGAGCTCGGCGATCGTGCGCTCGATCACGTCGCCGCTGTGGCAGCACGAGACCGGCTCGCGCCCCAGCTCGACAAGCATCGCCGCGATCTGCGCCAACCCCTCGCCAGTCGGGCACGTCGTGTCGCGATACGCGTGCACAGCGTTCACCGCGGCGATCAGGCGGGTCTCTTGGTCGGCGTGCATGTGACACGCGCCGAATGCGCTCTCAGCGATGCGCCGCTCGGTCGGGGTCAGCTTCCACTCAAGTGGCGCGCTCATGGCCGCACCGTGCGAGCGAGAGAAAGATCGGCGCCCTCGTCTCCTATTGTTGCCACGCAAGGAACAGCGACCGGCTTGGCAGAGGGGGGAAAGCCTTCCGGCTTCGCTGCGCTTGACGAGAGCGCCGACTTTTTGCGGTGTTGTGCCGCGTGGGGGCACGTCGCGAAGTGGCTCGTGTAGAGCAGCTCTCCGCGAGCACGAGCTACCGCGAGCTCGGCTATCTTGAGCACGCGCGCCGTCACGCGCGCGCTACCAACGACGCGGATGTTTCCATCCTTCGTCGGGGTTCGGTCGAGAGGGTGAGCGCTGAGCTTGGGCTCCATGCTGACCCACAGCACGGGCGCCTTGCAGCTTCCGCAATCGGGCATGGCTCAGACCTCGCTCGGCGCGCACACGAGGCGCACGGGCTTGGCGCTCGCGCCGGAGTCGGCCGTGCAGTCGGTCGTGAGCAGCCGAGCGACCTCGGCCGGCATGGCCGTGTCACAGACCGGCTTGGCGACGCGCACGGCGCCGCGGCGGTACTGGATCTCGAAGTCGGCGGTGTGCGGCGAGCTCGACAGCGAGCAGATCGAGCACCGCCGCGGCGACGCGGCGGCGACGATTCGCACGCTTGAGCGCGCGATGGGGCTGGGCTCACACACGCTGAGTCTTGCTACGGACATTTGGAATCTCCCCCGGCTAGGCGTGCGGCAAACACGCTTTGTGTCACTCAGTGCAGCATTGCCGGCTCGGAATGCGGCGTCAAGTGCCGTGTCACTGAGCGCACGCGAGGCGCAAAAAAAAGCCGCGGCCGCAAACGCGGCGGGCGGCGCGACACGTTGGTGCGGTCAGCGCAACGATCTGTAGCGAGCGCGTGTGGCGTTCAGCGCGAGGAAGATTCTTGCTCGGGCACTGAGCGCCGCACGGTCGAAAGCGCGCTTCGCAACTGCTCTAGGGTCTCGGGCGTGTAGGGGCCGTCGTCGCGCCACGTCAACGCGGTGAGAGCGTCGCGCTCCCAATCTTCGCAGTCGTGATCCTGCCCCCGCAGGAAGTCCGCCATAGCCCGATGCATGGGGTCGGCACCCTACGCGCCTCACCTAACCCGGGCCACCGATAAATCAAGTGGCACCACATAATCACACTGTGGCAGAGTTGATCACCGGCCAACTCATACGTAGGGCCCAGTGGTTACTTGGGCGCGCCGCGGGTGGTCGATACGAACGCGAAAAGTAAACGTTTGTAGGTCTCAAGCGTCGGCTCGACACCCTCGGCAAAGCGCACGGCGCGGATGTCGTCGACCATCCATTTCTCTGCGGCTGATCCTTCGCGCGAGGTCTCGAGCCATTCGAGGAACTGTTGCCAAGCCGGGTACAGAGGATCGAGCGCGGTCTCGGCGCCGACGCCGTGCATGAGCCACGCGGGCGTGGTCGAGTAAACCTGAGCGATGGCTTCGAGCTTATAGCGGGGCGCGTATCGCCCAGCCTCCCATCGCGCGATGGTGGCTCGGTCCGATTCCACTTTCACGGCCGCTTCTTGCTGCGTCAGACCCGCTCGGAGGCGGGCCTCACGCATGCGGCGACCGCGCGCGGGATCGCTTTTGTCCGAGTCACTCATTCGGGGTCAATATCTGGCGGACGGTGCACTGAGTGCAAGCGGCGGTCGCTGTCACGTGCGCTCCATGCTTGACGGCATGTAGCACTAAGTGCAGTGTCACTCACCGACATGGGTGGCAAGGCGAAAGGCAAGCGGGTCCGGCAGGCGCGCGAAAGCGTCGGTCTAACCCAAGTGCAACTGGCGCGGAAGCTCGGCGTGAGCCGCACGACCGTGCTCCGCTGGGAAAACGGCCGGTTTTCGCCGCGCTTTGCGCTTGAGAAGCTGGCGCGCGTAACCGGCGTGCGCGCGGCGTGGCTCGCGTTCGGCGACGGCGAGCCCGCGCAAGGCGCTCTATGAACGCCGCGGAGTTGGCGCTCGAGCGTATCCGAGCGCTGTGCGAGCAGCACGGCTACAGCGGCGCGACGAGTAACGGCGAGCTGCTCTTGTGGCTCGAGCGACAGCTCTCCGAGCTCGACCGGCGGCGCGTCGCCGCGGCGGATGTGGAGCAACCGAGCCCCGATCGCGAGGGCTAGCAGCGCGACGGGGACGTAGTCCCGCCAAGGAGGGCTTGCGATGGCACATGGTGGGGAGACCGGTGGGGTTCTCGGCACGTTGCGTGCGCAGATGCTCGGCGTCTTCGACCGCATCGCGTCGCGCTGGAAAGCCTACGGGCTCAGCGGCGAGTTCGCGGAGCGGGTGGCGCAGCCGGGCCTGACTCTCGTATGGCGCGCGGACGTCGGCACGTTCCACATCGCAAGCACGCCGCTCGACGACTGCTCGATCGCAGAGCTGGCCGCCGCGGTGTTCGCACTCGAAGGCCTCTACACCAGGATCGCGCTCGCGCGTGAGGGCCAGGATCGGCTGATTGCCAAAGCGACAGGCGCGCTCGATGTCCTACGGAAGTTTGATGCGGCGATCGAAGCTCGCGAGGCGAAGCCCACGCCCGGTGAAGCGTGATCGCGCTGCTCCGAGGTTGGTTTCTCGGCGCGTGCCGCTGGGCGTACACGTCTTGGCACACGCGCGATGTGCTCGTGCACGGTCGCGAGGACATCAAGCACCAAGACGTGACGGCGAGCCTCGGACTCGAGACCGAAGGCAACTGCGATCACGACGAGTGCCACCGCGCCGTGCTCAAGCGGCACGGCTACGACGTCCTACGCAACGACGGCACGCCGCTCCGAATGCTGAAGTGCCCCTTCTGTCATGTGCACTTGAGCACGTTGCTCTGTGCTTGCGGCGCGCGCGGCCGTGAGATCGGTGGCTCGTCGCTCTTGCTGTGGGAGCGCGGGCAATGAGCTACCGGCGGCGCGCGCGCATCTATCACCACGCGATCAACGTGAGTGGCAGAGGGATCAGTGCGCTTTGCTACAACCGCCCGCACCGCATCGACTTGAGCACCGGCCGCTACGGCTGGACGTTCCTACGCGCGCAGGTGACGTGCACCAAGTGCCTTGAGCGGCTGATCGCGCAGGACAAGCAACGCGCGCTCGAGCACGAGCCTTCGTCGAAGGGCGGCGCGTCGTGAGGAAGAAAGATCAGCCGCGCTGTTGCTCCAACTGTTTGGAGCCGGCGCTCACGCAACAGATGGAGCTCGCGCTCGAGCAGTTCCGAGGCCTGTGCTTCGAGTGCGTTGCGGACCGATGGGAGTTCTGCGACGCGCCCGGCGACAGCGCGCCGGAGTGGGCCAAGCACTTGCCACCGATTGATCACGCCGCGCGGCTCGTGCGGTTGCAGGGCACGGGGCGCGACTGACGACTACAGGAGGTTACGTATGTTCGGCGTGAATCTGGATTGCGGCTTGAAGAGCGTGAAGGTGCAGACGAAGAAGATCGACGGGCGCACGGTGCGGCGCTGCCGCGTCGTGCTTGCGCACGAGTTCACGACGGAACTCGCCGACGCGCTCGGCAAAGAAGCCAAGGAGGCGCGCAAGGGACTTCGCAGCGGAGCGCTCGAAGACGTGACGCTGAAGATCAGCGCGCTGGCTTGCTTGGGCGTGTTCACGGCGGACGGTCAGAAGACGACGATTCAGCGCATGGTCGGTGTGAAGGCCAAGGGCATCGCGAACGACAACGAAGACAACGGCCCGAGCTTGCTGCTCGAGTTTGAGTTTCAGTGGCAGCCGGATGCCTGGCTCTTCTTCGGCACGTACTGCGGCGTGATGGCCGAGGTGGTGCTGACCAAGCGGCAACTGACGCTCGCGAACGACGGCACCAACAACTAGGGGCGCCGGTGGACAAGGCAATCACGGACGAGGCGCTGCGCTTGTGCGGCGAGCTGGCGAGGGGGCGCGGCAGGGAGCCGAGCGTCATTGCGGCCGCGCAGCGCTTGCTCGCCGAGCTGGCCAGCGGCGCGCTTGCTCGAGCAACGCTCGACCGTGAGCAAGCCCGCGATCGGAAGCGCGCCGAGCGTCGCCGCAAGCGAGCGGGTCACGGTGCTTCGAGCGTGACCGAGGGGGACAGTCACGCGGACAAAAGCGTGACCGGTCACTGTGACTCGGGCGTGACGGTCACGGCGATGTCACGCGGACCGGACCGTGACGGTCACGCCGCGGCAAGCGTGACACCTGGGCGTTCTCCGTCAGTTTTAGACAGCGTTTCAGCGAAGATCCCTGACTGCTCTTCCTCTCTTCAGATCCCAGACAGATCAGAGATCGAAGAAGAAGAGTCGCGCACGCGCGAGGCCGAGTCACAGGGACAAGACCGTGACACGTCACGCGGACCGGACCGTGACGCGTCACGCGGACAAGAGCGTGACCTGATCGAGCACCTCGAAGCCGGCTACCGCCTGCGCTTCAAGCGTGATCTCGGCTATCCGGCGACGCGCGAGCTGCTTCCCAAGTACGTGCTCCCGAAGGTCGCGGCCTGGCTTCGCGAGGCCGCCGCTCACCGGCAGGTCGAGCCGCTCGCGCTGGCCGATGTGCTGCTCGACGGGTTCTTCGCGAGCAAGGCCGCGCGAGCTCGCGACTTCGCGCTTGGATGGCTCGGTAAGAACCCGCTCGAGTTCATGCGCGCAACGACCTTGACCCGCAGCGGCCTGCTCGAGCGGCGCCGCGAAACCGCGGAGATGCTCCGCAACGCCGAGCGGCGCCGCGAAACCGCAGAGACGCACGAAGAAGCTGTGAAGGCCGCGGAGGCGGTCGAGCGCCTTTTGCGTGAGCAGCGGAAGATTGACGCCGAGCTCGCGGACACCGAGCCGGCAGCGAGGGCGAGCGCATGAAGCAGCGAAATTGCACGGTCCAAGTCCGCACGCAGAGCGAGCAGAACAACCGCCAGCACTGGCGGCCGGTGAGCAAGCGAGCGAAGCAGCAACGCGGCGTCACGGTGATGGTGTTGCGCGGGATGATGCGGCCGCGGCCGCAAGCGCCGTGCGTCGTGCTGCTCCGGCGCGTTGCGCCGGGCGAGCTCGACGACGACAACTTGCAGGGCGCGCTCAAGCACGTGCGAGACGGTGTCGCCGACGTGCTCGGCATTGACGACCGCGATCCGCGCGTGCTGTGGAAGTACGACCAGCGGCGCGTAGGGCGCGCCGGCAAGGGCAAGCTCCCGGGGTCCGAGTACGCGGTCGAGATCGAGATCACCGAGGCGCGCACATGAGCGGTGGCGCCGACCTCACCACGCTGCGCGTGGAGGAAGCTCGCGCCATCCTGGCGGCCGTGCGGAGCTTGCCGGAGGCCAAGGAGCTTCGCGCGCAGGCGGGCGCCTTGGAGCAGTACACACGCCGCCGCGATGCCGCGAGCGGCGCGCACGCCGACGCTTGGGAGATTGCCCAGTACGCGAGCCGGCGGCTCGGCGAGCTGTGCAAGGGCATGCCGACGCATCCGACCGGCGGCGGCCGACCCCGAAAGGAAAACCTGCCCACGGACGGGCAGGTTACGAGCAAGAGCGACGAGCTCAAGCGCGTGGGCATCAGCCGGGCGGAGGCCTCGCGGCTCGAGCAGCTCGCCGGCCTGAGTGATGAAGAGTACGACGCGCGCATCAAGCGCGGCCGCGACCGGATCACGCGCGTGGCCATGGATCCGTCCGGGATCATCGCCACGAGCTCGAGCAGTGAGCACGACGGCGACTCGTGGGGCACGCCGCCCGAGTATCTGCAGATGGCGCGCGTGGTGCTCGGTGGAATCGAGATCGATCCGGCGAGCAACCACTTCGCGCAGGCGACGGTGCAAGCCGGCCGCTACTACACGAAGGAAACGGACGGCCGCGCTCAATCGTGGAAGTGCAAGGTGGGCGGCCTGTGGCTCAACCAACCCTACTCGCGCGGGCTCGTGAGCGAGTTTGCAAAGCTGTGGGTCGAGCGGCGCGAAGACTACGTCCACCGCTCGGGCGGCGGCGGGATGATGCTGGTCAACAGCTCGACCGAGACGGGCTGGTTTCAGAACGCGCTCGAGCACTGCACGGCGGTGCTGTTTCCGAAGGAACGTCTCGCGTTCATCGATCCAGCGACGGGCAAGGCCGTTGAGAACAACGACAGGCCCCAAGCGCTCTTCTACACGGGCCCGAAGCTTCCGCTGTTCCGACGCGAAGCGAGCAAGTTTGGCCAAGTGATGGTGCGCGCGTAGTGCGCGCACGGAGGAAAGCAACGATGAAGACGAAGACGCTGACCGGGCACCACATCAACGAATGCAACGAAGCAATCCGCATCACCGCGGACGAGCCCGATCCGAACAACGGCAACGCGTCGCACGCCTACGTGCTGCAGTGGCTTGGCAAGGATGACGAGGAGTGGCGGTTAGAGCTGAAGTTCCAGAATGGACCGATCAAGGAGGTCGGTACCAACGGCATCACTCAAGAAGCTTTGCTCGCGATCCTGATCGACCGGCTCGAAGGCTTTCAGTCGAGCAAATACGCCTGCCTCGAGAACGCGGAAGCGCTGCTCTGCTTCCAAGCCGCTCAGAAAGCTCTGCACGCCCGGACGTTGAAACGCCTCGAGCGCGGCGTCGAAGGCACGCACACCGTCTAAGGGGCACACGCTGTGATCTTCATCGAAGAACGCATCCGGCATGTCGATCGCCTAATAGGTGAGGCGATCGGCAAAGGCCGATACAAGGAGGGCGTGTTCGCGATTTCCGAGGTGGTCTTTTCTCGGGAGCTGCGAACGCGCGACGGCGAGCTCGTGCACGTTGTCTCGGCGCGCCTCGGCTCGCGCGACTTCCAAGCGCTCACGCCTGAGCAGGCCGCGGCGTCTGTGATCGCGACCATCGAAGTGCAAACGGGAAAGCTGGCCGAAGCGCTGGACGCGCTCAAGCCACGAACGAAGCACCAGCACGTGATCGCGCGTATCGACAGCAAGCCGGGCACGGGCTTGGTGAATCATCACTGCTCGTGCGGTGCCACGCGCGTCGCGGACTTTCGCGGCGTTCAAGGCGAGGTGTCCCTTCCCGAGCTCTCGCCGTGGAAAGGGGGGCTCGCTTCGTGAGCGGGCTCCTCGTGCCGATCGGCGACGCGCACGCGTTCGCGGCGTACATGGCGCCCGACGACGAGCCGGAGCCGATCGACATTGAGGAACGCAACACCGACCAAATCAGGGCGATGCTCGCCCTACTCCCACCGCTCGAAGCGGCCCTCGTGATCTACGACCTCGAAGGCCGCTCACATGGCGAGCTCGCGCGCGTGCTCGGCGTCTCGCGGCAGGCTGTCAGCTACCGCGTGCGCCGGGCGCGTGTGCGCCTTGCGTGGCTCGCGACGTGGCCAGGCCTGGCGCTCACCCGCAACCATGTGCGCGTGGTCTGCATGCGTCACCTGCCGCGGCCGCTGCGCTCGACGGTGCTCGAGTACTGGCCACGCGGGCGCGGCCTGTCGCCCACGCTGGCCGCGACCGCTGCGCGGCGCTCGGTCGGCACCGTGGTGGTGTACCGGCGGCTCCGCAGCGCCACGAGCGTGCTGATCCAGCGCGCCGCCGGCGACGAAGACGCGCTCGAGCTCGCGGCCGCGCTCGTGATGCTCTTGGGCCGCTACATCCTCCGCGACGGCGCACGACGCCGCGTCTCTGCCTCTCGACTTTCGCGACTAGGAGCCTGAACGCATGGATCAACCGAATCAGCAGAAGCCACCGGAGCCGGATAAGCCGACCCCGGACCCCAAGCCCGTGTGCGAGATCATGCTCGTGCTCGGCCGCGCGAGTGACGGGCGCTTCCGCGTCGCGGTGGTCGAGCGCGGGTACAGCAAGGGCGACATCAAGAAGAAGATCGAACGGCCGAAGTGGGGCTCGATGCGGGAGGCGATCGCCGACATTTCACGCGCGCTACCGAAGCTGCAGGATTGGATGCGGCGCCGTTTGCCAGTCGAGACGCGCAGCGGGGAGGTGGACCGTGGTTGAGCTACTCGCCGGGCTTGCCGTGCTCGCGATAGGCATCCTGATCGGCTTCGAGCTGCGCGGGCTCGAGCAGAAGATCGAAGGCGTTGACGCTCGAGCGCTCAAAGCTGAGAGGATCGAAGCGCTCGAGCGCGAGCTCGTGGCGGTGACGACGAAGCAGAGAGCCCACGAAGCCGACCTCGGCACGATAGCGATGACGCTCGACATCAAGCGCGAGGACTGAGCATGCATGGCCGCGAAGAAGCGCGCGAAGGGTGTGCGATCACGCAAGGCCGCCGAGCCTACCCGCGGGCGCGCACGCACGCGCGATCCCCGGCCCGCACCTGACGTCAAGCGCTTTCTCGACAAGTGGAAGGACGAGAAGAAGCACGACCGCGAGCGCGGCAAGCGTGAGCGACAGAAGAAGCGCGAGGCCGCCGAAGCGGTGCCGTCACCACCGCCGCCGGCGACGCCGTCGAAGGCGACCGACTCCGGGCGCAACGTCGCCGGGCTCACGAAGATCTGGCGCATGCTCGAGCGTGCCGAAGAGCTCGTGATCACCGGCGGCGTGGGCGTGAGCGTCACGCGCACGCTCATGGATGAATACAGCCTGCCGCGGCGTGCGGCGCGCATGCACCAAGCGGCCGCGTACCTGCGCCTGGCAGAAGAGAGCGAGCGCGAGGGCCGGCCGCTGCGCCTTGTGCGGTACCGCCGGATGCTCGAGACCATCCACGAGCGCGCGATGTTGCTCGGCGAGTTCAAGTCGGCGGTGGCGGCGGTGCTCGGGCTCGTGAAGATGGATGGCGGCTTCGATCGGCCAGGCCTGCAGCTCCCGGGCGGTCGCGAGAAAGCCACCGGACATCAGAGCGCGCTCGAAGCGGTGATCGACGCACCCGAAGAGCAAGAGCCCGTGCGCATGACGGTCGAGCAGCTCACCTCCGAGCTCGTAGCGGCGCGCGAGCGGGGCGAGGAAGTGTGACGCCAGCCACGCTCGAGCAAGTCGCACAGCCACGCCGAGAGCGTCGCCACGAGGGCGTGCGAGCTCGAGCCTTCGATCGGCTCTTCACCGGCCGGCGCGTGCGACCCGAGCGCGGCGTGGCTCCCGCTCGAGCCGGTACTACCGCGCCGGCCGAGGCCGCGCCCAAGACGTTCAGCAACGCGCAGATGGCGGAGGCGCTGTGGCGCGCCGGCCACCTTGAGTACCTGCTCCGCCCGTACCAGCGGCTCGTGTACCGCTCGATCAAGCGCGAGCTCTGGGCCACGGGCTATCTCAAGCCGAGCCCACGTAATCGCCGCTTCATCCTCGAAATCTGCCGACGCTGGGGCAAGAGCACGCTGTGCGCGCTCGTGGCCTTCGAGCTGTGCATCCAAAAGCCAGGCGCCAAGGTCTATTGGGCCGCGGAGACGAGCAAACAGGTTCGAAAGATCCTGCGCAACGTCCTGAGGCCCCTGCTCTACCGCTGCCCCAAGGACATGCGTCCGAAGTGGAACAGCCAAGACAGCTTTTATGCGTGGCCGAACGGCAGCGAGATCCATATCGGCGGCTGCGAAGACGAATCGAAGGCCGACCGTCTGCGTGGTGATGGGTGCGATCTATTCATCATTGATGAAGCGGGCTCGATCGACATCCTCGATTACGTCTATCGAAACCTCGCGGTGTTCATGGCTCTCGACCGCAACGGCCGTGTGTTCATGCCGAGCACGCCCGCACGTTCACCGGGCCACGCGTTCACGACGTATTGCGTGCAAGCCGAGATGGGTGACGGCGGCTATGCGCGGCAGGACATCTACAGCGCCAACTTCACCGAGCGACAGATCGAGGAGCTCGCAGAGGACTTAGGAGGCAAAGACACCGACGACTGGAAGCGCGAGGCGCTTGTCCAGCGCGTGATCGACTTGCTGCGCGCGATCTGCCCGGAGTTTTCCGAAGCGGGCACCGAAGACAACAGCTCGAAGCTCTGCGCGCACTCCGATGGCAGCGGCCGCCGATGCGGCGTGCACCGCGACGAGCACGAGGGGCGCGATCACGACTTCCGCTTTGAGAACACCGAGGAAGCGATCTGCATGCCGTACTGCGTGCACGTCGACGACACCGGCGAAGTGTGCGGCGTTCACCATGACAAGCACGGCGAGCAGATACCGCATGACTTCGAGTGGCAGATTGAGCGCCCGCCGCACGCCGCTTGTTATGCCGGCCTCGATTGGGGCCAGGGCGATCCCACCGCCGCCGCGTTCGCGTATCACGACTTCAAGCGCGCACTCCTGGTGTACGAGGGCGAGTTTGAGCTAACGAAGGTGCCGACCACCATCGAGATTGCTGCAGCGATCACCGACACGGAAAGCGAGCTGTGGTCGGAGCACTTCGCGAGGCAAACGCACGACGTCGACGCGCAGAAGCCGCACACGCGCGTGGGTGACACCGCGCTGCAGATCCTTCGCGACCTCGATGCATTGCACGGCATCTACGTCTCACCGGCGCGCAAGGATGACCGCGACGCGAACATCAACGACTTTCGCGTGAGGGTGAAGCAGCGCCGCATGCGCATTCACCCGCGCTGCCGCAAGCTGCGCGCGCAGCTCAAGGCCGGTATCTGGAACAAGAAGCGCAGCACGTACGAGCGCCTCAATGGCCTTGGCCACTGCGACATCTTCGACGCCGCGCGCTACCTCGCGCGCCACGTGGACGAGCAGTTCGATCCGTACCCTCCGAAGGCGAGCCACTTGGACGGCTGGCGCAGGCCCGGCGAGCGGCCGCGGCCGACGGTGCCAGGGCATCACCGCGACCTGGCCGAGCAGTGGGGCGCGATGCAAGACGCGCTCTTTCCCGACATGGGCGAGAGCGACGAGTAAGTCAAAAGTCGTTTGCCGTGCGGCCTATCAGTGAGTGGCCACCCGAAAGCAGCGCGTCCGCGATACCAGTCTGCCGCGTGAGAGCGACGGCAAAGACTTCTCGGCCGGGGTGATCGAGCGCTTCGACGGCTTCCACACGCGCCTGCAGGGGACGTCGCGTTGGGACCGCATCGTGCGCAGCGCGCAGCGCTACCACAGCGAGAGCAAGGGCCGCGACGACACCAAGATCCAGGTGGGCGGGGCAAAGGGCGAGCTCACGCTGATCCAGCCGAACCACTACCGCTCGATCGTTCAGGCGCAGCTCAACCTCGTTACGCAGGCCACGCCCTCGCACGAGGTCACCGCCAACACCACCGACGCCGAAGCGATCTCGCACGTGAAGATCGGCCGCGGCTTGCTCGCGCAGTACCAACGCCTGCACGGCCTCGATGCGCTGCGCGTGCGGCGCGCCGAGCTCGCGCTCGTCACGAGCGAGGGCTTCTTTCACATCCCGTGGGACGAGAGCGCGGGCGCTGCGTTCGGCATGGACGGCGACGGTAAGCGCATCGTGAACGAAGGGGATCTCACCTTCGACTGCGTGCCGCTGTGGCACGTGGCCTACGACTGGATGTCGAAGGATCCGAACCGCGCGCGCGAGGGCATCGTGCGCCGGCCCATGAACCGATGGGACGCGATCGCGCGTTGGCCCAAGCGCAAAGACGAGATCCTTGATGCGCCAGCGTGGGGCGAAGACTTCGGCGATGGGCTGGGTCAGCTCACCGAGCTTCTGCACGCCGACGACACGTACAACGACGACTACATCGCTGTTTATTACTACTACAGCGATAAGTGCGCCGACGTTCGCAACGGTCATCAAGCGATCGTGCTGAACGCGGATTGCAAGCCGCTCGAGCGCAGCGCGCTCAAGGTGCCGCGGCCTCCGCTCTTCCGCCTCGCACCGTGCGAGCGCGTCTATGGGCCCGGTGGCCACACCAACAACTTCGAGGTGCTTCCGCTCGTCGACGCGTACGCCGCGCAGCTGTCGGTGATCCTCTCGAACAACGCGACGTTCGCACAGCAGATCATCGCCGCGGAGGAAGGCTCCGGCGTGAAGCCGCACCACTTCGGTCGCGGCCTTACGATGATGTTTTACAAGTCGGGCACGCAGCCCCCGACGCCGCTACGCCTGCTCGCGACGCCCGACGAGGTCTATGAGTTTGCCGACCTGCTCATGCGGCAGGCGGAAATGCTCGGCTCGGTGAGCAGCGTCAACCGCGGCGACGTAGAGCGCAGCAAGGGCGACAGCGGCAGCAAGAGCGCTCTCTTCGCATCCGTGGCTCAGCAGATGGCCACGAGCTTCTTTCAAGGGCTCGCACGCGGCGACGCGGAGATCGGGCAGTACCAGATCGAAGCCAACCAGATGCGCGCGAGCACGCCGCGCATGGCGATGATCGCGGGCAAGAACAACGCTTATGCCGCGGTCGAGTTTACGAAGGCGGACCTGAGCAAGGTTGCGCTCGTGACCGTGCGCTCGGCTTCACCGATGCGCGACACCTTCGAGGGTCGGCTCGAGCTCGCTGACCGCGTCGTGAAGATGAAGGGCGGGCCGAACACCGCCGCGAAGTACATCACCGGTCTCGACACCGGCAACTTCGACCAGCTCAACGATCCCGAAGAGAGCCAAGAGCAGCTGATCGTCCGTGAGAATGAAGAGCTGGCCGAGGTCAAAGGCGAGATGCCGCGCGTAGCGCGCGCGGACAACCACCTCGCTCACATCGCGTGCCATCAAGAGGGCTTGAACAGTCCTTCCATTCGGCGCGATCAGAAGCTCGCGAAGCGCTTCAATGATCACATTGATTGGCACCTCAACTGCCTTACGCCCGGTCACCCGCTCTACGCGGGCGATGCGATCCTCATGGCGACCGGTCAGAAGCCGTTGCCGCATCACGCGAAGCTCGCGCCGCCCGGTGACGGTGCGACGTTCACGCCGCCGCCGATGGACCCCAACGCGATGCCGCCGGGCCCGGCTGGTGATGGTGGTGGGCCGCCCGGTGATGGACCGTCGCCCGGAGGCGATGCGCCGCCCGACATGAGCGACGTCAAGAGCGCCGTGCCCGGTCAGCCGCAGCTGCCGAGCATGCCCACGAATCCCGCGACGGGGCGCAAGGCGCCCACGCCGCCGGTCGGACAGATGGACGCGCCTATCGCAGGGGCGCAGTGAGGTTGATCTATGTGGAAGTTCCTTCGCGCAGTGCTCATGAACGCAGAGGGCGGAGCTTCGAGCGGCGGTGGCGGCGGTGGATCAGCCTCCGCCGGCGGCAGTGCAGGCGCCAGCGGCGGCGGCAACGGCGGTAGCAGCGGCGGCGGCAGCGATGCCGGCGACGGCGGTACCGACACGAGCGGCGATGATGCCGGCGACGGTAGTACCGGCTCGAGCACCGACGAGGGCGCGAGCGCAGCGGGCGCGAAGAAGCCGAGCAAGGCGGCGCCGGGCAAGAACGGCAAGTACAAGATCAAGCGCGGCGGCGCCGAAGCCGAGTTCGATGTCGACACGCTCGTGTCGATGCACAGCGACGACTACGAGCACGAGATCGCATTCGGCGACACCGACAAGCGCAAGCTCAAGTGGCCCGACATCGTGCGCCACGTGCAGAAGAGCGGCGGTGCCGAGGAACTCATGCGCCAAGCGGCCGCGCAGCGGAAGCAGCTCTCCGAGCAAGTCGAGTACGGCAAGAAGAACCCGGAGTGGGTGCTCGAGCACCTGCTCGGCATCGGGGATCACCGCGAGTTTGCGAAGCAGGTCATCCTGAAACAGATGCAGGAGGAGACCGAGCTGGACGAGCTCGCGAAGAGCAACCCGGGCGAGTACCACAAGCGCATGGAGGCGCGCGCCGCGGCCGCGCTCGAGCGCAAGAACGGTTTCGAGGCCTCGCGAACCAAGCGCGAAGCCGAAGGCAAGGCAGCCAAGGAGCGCAGCGCGAAGATCGAAGGCGAAGCGCGCGACGGCCTCAAGGGCGCAGGCGTGCCCGCGAACGGCTACACGATGCAGCTCGTAGCGCAGGCGTTTCGCAAGCAACGCGAGCTCGGCTTCACGCCGCCCGACCCGCTGGGCCACGCGGTGGCGGAGGCTGCTCACCAGTACCGGACCGAGATGTTTTCGATGCTCGACAGCGCCGGCGATGACTCGGTGCTCGAGCTGCTCGGCAAGGAGCGTCGAAAGCGCCTGCGCGCGCTCGAGCTCGCGCACGCCGAGGGTCGCGGCGGCGGCAGGAAGCCAGCGGAGACCGACGACGAAGAGATCCCGGGCGCGCGCCGCAACGGCTCGGGCAAGAAGACGATCAGCGAAGCCGAGTTTCTGCGTTCCCGCGGCGGCTCGAGCTCGGTGATCTAAAAAGCTTCGACAGGCGACGCAACGAGCCACCGTCTTGCAGCTCGCGTCGCGTGTGTCAGGTGGCGTGGTCCCCGGCCACCGAAGAACACGGGGACGTGCACCAAGGTCAAAAGTCGTTTGCCGGCCCGCCTAAGGGTGACAGGGCCGATCAGCAGTCCCGGCACTGGCAGACAGCGGAAGCAGCGTGCTGCGCGTCCCCACGCGTTGCGCACGTCCCTCCCCGCCTCAGCCAGCGAGCTCGCCAACGTGATGCAGCCCGCGAAACCCGCACGCCTTTGAGCGCGTGCCTAAACGCGGAGACACGTCATGGCTGGCGAAACGAATCTTGCGCAGATCCAAGGCTGGGCCAAAGACCGGCACGGCAAGGCGATGCAGCTCGAGATGCCTTCCCTCGCGAAGGTGACCAAGCGCATCAAGTTCAACGAAGACGAGAAGCTCGGTAAGGCCCTCGTGTGGCCCGTCTTCACGACGTCCGAGGGCGGCTTCACGCACGGCACCGGCGCGACGCTCAACACGTTCAAGACGGCGCAGAGCGAAGACGCCGAGCTTGAGGGTAAGGAAATCACCCTCGGCTCGCGCATCGATCTCAAGGTGCTCACGAGCTTGCAGAACAGCAAAGACTCGTTCGGCAAGTGGTACGACCAGCACTACTTGAACTGCCGCCGCTCGATGGCGCGCCGGCTCGAGTCGGTGAACATCTACGGCGCGTTGCCCATGGCGACGTTCACCGGCGCGCTCACGCTGAGCGGCTCGGGCGCCTCGCGCACGATCACCTTCCCCAAGAAGAGCTTCGCGCCCGGCATCTTCATGGGCACGCGCACGCACGAGATCGACCTGTACACCGGCGCGACGAAGATCAACCAAGACGACGTCTTGACGATCACGAGCTGGAATCCCGTCACGCGCGCGATGGTCATCGCGGGCGACACCGACGACCTCACCGATCTCGACACCGCTTGGAACAGCGGCGCGGGCGTGATCGACCTGTACTGGCGCGGCATGTACGGCGAGACCTCCGCCGGCATCGTGAAGATCGCGGGCGAGACCGGCAGCGTGCTCTACGCGAACATCAACCACGCCACCTACCCGGATATCTGGCAGGGCACCGCGGTGGACGCGGGCGGCATCAACGCCGACTGGGAAAAGGTGTGGAACCTGCTCGAGATGATGGCGGGCAAGGGTTCCGAGTGCCCGCTGATCCTGCAGGCCTCGCTCGCGCAGTGGACCGCGTGGATGGGCGACCTCTCCGCGCTGCGCGCCTTCGACTCGAGCTATGAGGTGAAGGAAGCCAAGCTCGGCCACAAGAAGATCGTCTTCACCGCGCCTAACGGCGAGTCGGCGACGGTCGAGCCCAGCCCGATGATCAAGGGCGGCGACGTGATCGCGTTCCCGGACACCTCCGAGTCGGAGTTCAAGGGCGCGGCCGAGCGTATCGGCTCGACCGAGATGACGGCGATGCACCCGCTCAGCAAGGGCGAGATGATCGTGCAAGTCCCCGGCACCAACTTTTTCGAATCGAAGTGGTACTCGGACCAAGCCATGAAGGTCGCGCCGCGCGACGTCGGCTACATCACGAACAGCGTTCAATCCTGATCACCCTGAGGAGCGAGCTCGCGCGGCTGTGCGTCGCGGGCTCGCTCTTCTTGCGAGGAGCTATAGCCATGGCTGCAATCTTGCTGGTGATCGAAGACGGTTCCGCGACGGCGTCGCAGCTCGCGCACGACATCGACCGGACCGACAAGCACGGCGCTATCCGCCGGCTCATGAACTACCTGCGCAAGGTGTTCGGCTCGCAAGCGAGCGCGTACGTCACCACGCAGGTCGCGAGCGCGTTCGCATCCGCGTACGTCGATTGCGACACGTCGGACGCGGTGAACGCGACCGACACGCTCGCGATCGCCGGCTCGGTGGGCGCGACGCTCGCCGTCGTCGCTTCGCCGACCACGCAGAACCAAGTGAGCAAGGGCGCGACCGATGCGGAGTTCGCAACGAACGTCGCAGCGAAGATCAACGCTCACACAACGCTGTCGAAGATCGTGCGCGCGTACGTCACCACGCCCACCAACCGCGTGCACGTGGTGGCGAAGGTCCCGGGCTTGTTCGGGAACCTGATCGCGCTCGCTGAGGTCGGTAACGGCTTCGTGTTGAGCGCGGCCGTCCTCTCGGGCGGCGCGAGCGACGAAGCGGACCACTGGAAGTACGGATACGCGCCCACCGGCGTGAGCTGAACCAAGGAGGCCTGTGGCCACGGCGGATCAAATCATCCGGCGGGTGCTCGTGCGGTGCGGTTGGCCTTCGTCCAATGCACCGCTCGACAACGCCGAGATCCTCGAGCTCGTCGACGACGAGATCACGAGCACGCTGTGGCCACAGCTTCACGCCGCGCAAGGCGATTGGCACCTCGCGCGCAAGGACTACACTCTGGTGTCGGGGCAGGCGCTCTACCGCTTGCCCGAGCTGGTCTGGGGACCGATCAAAGAGCTCGAGTACGTCGACAGCTCCGGTCGCGCGCGTGACCTGACGGTGGTCAACGTCGGCGAGCTCGGCCGGATCGGCAACGACAGCCGCCCGCTCAACGGCACGCCCTATTACGCGTACGTCGACGGCGACAACATCGGCCTCTTTCCCCCTCCGAGCGGCACCGAGTACGCGCTGCGCGTCACGTACTACCGGGAGCCGAGCGCGCTTTGCCTCGAGTCGGCGGCGCGCCGCATCAACATTCTGACCTCGAACGACGAGCTCACGCTCGAGAGCACGATCGCGACCTTCGACGGCGCCGACGTCGACATCATCGGCAAGGGCGGCTCGCACCAAGTCATCGGCGCCGAGCTCGGCGTCACGAGCGTCGTAGGGACGCTGCTCACGTTCGCGAACGCGTACACCGAGCCGCTCGGCGTCGGCGATTGGGTCTCGCTCTCGGGTACCTCGCCGGTCGCGCAGATCCCCAATCACATGGTCCCGCAGCTGTGCGACCGCGTCGCGATGGCGGCGCTCAACAGCAACGGCGACCAAGCCGGCTTCAACCGCAACGCCGCTGTGGCCAAGGAGCGCGAAGCGCGCGGCGTGCCCACGCTCGAGCCGCGCATCGAAGCCGAGCCCGCGATCATCACGCCCCACTCGAGCCCATGGCGGTCCTAAGCCATGCCGCAACGGCAACACCTCGGTATCGCGGGCCTGTACACGGACCCCAATCCGTTCGTGGCGACGCCAGAAGGCGCGCTCGAGACCGCCAATGAGTGCGTCATTCGGCGCGTCGGCATCGCCGAGCCGCGACCGGGCTTCAAGACAGCGTCGGCGATCGGCCCGCTCGACGAGCTCGCCGGGCTGATCGCCTATCAGAGCTCGATGCTCGCGATCGGTGTGGACACCACCGTCAAAACGTACCTGAGCGGCGGATACACCGTGCTCGACGAAGCCAGCGCGCAGCTCAGCTGGGCGATCGACTACCTGCGCGCGACCGAGACGCGCGGCAATCTCTATCTCGCGACGAGCGACAAGGTGCGCCGCATCACCGGCACGGGCGCCAATCAGGTCGCGCGCGGCTCGGGCGTCGTGCCGCCTACGCTGCTCAGCGCCAAGGCCACCGTCACGCCCGTAGGCGGCGTGGTGGGTGATGACGAGGCCGTCGCCTATCGGTGGGTGATCAAGCGGCGCGACGCCAACGGAGTGATCCAGTACTCGGCGCCGAGCGCGTACGTGACCGCGCGCAATACGAGCGGCACGACGAAGGACGTCGAGCTTATCGGTGGCTGGCGGCACGCGATCATCTACGACGAAGCGACCGACACGGGCGACACGCTGCAGATCTACCGCACGGAAGTTGCGGGCGTCGGTGAGGCGGTGGGCGCCGATTACTTCTTGGTCGGCGAGTACCCGATCACGAGCACCGACGACGACTTCACGGTCACGGACACGGTGGACGAGACCGAAACGGGCGTGCCGCTCTACACGAACGACGACCAGGAAGGCGCGGAAGCCACGAACTGGCGGCCGCCGGCGTGCCGAGACGTCGCGCTCTATCAGGGCTCGCTGTTCTTCTTGAATCAGCGCGCGCACGCCGCGAAAGACATCGACATCCCGGCTCCGGCCGATTGGAGCGGCGACGACGGCGGCTTTGGCATCCGCACGGTGATCGGCACGCTCACCAACGGCAGCCAGAACGCCACGACGCTCAGCGTGGGCGAGCTTACGGGCCTACGCTTCGGGCAACTGCTCGTCGCTGTGCTCGACGGCGGCTCGCCCGTGTGGACGTGGGACGCCGACAGCGCGCCGATCCGCATCGTGTCGATCGGCTCGGGCTTGGTGTCGCTCAGCGACGATTGGGACGGCTCGACCACCACGGGCCTCACGCTGATCTTCGTCGACTCGCTGCGCATCGCCGTCGATGGCGGCACGGGCCGCTATTACCCGCTCACCGCGAGCACCGCGACGCTGACCAGCATGATCATGCAAGGCGGCGCCAGCTATAACGAGGAAGGCACCTACTTTGCGATGGCGGGTGTGCTCGCGTTCGCGTCGGGCTCGGGAGGCCTCTACATCAACGCGGCCGAGTCCTTCGCAGCGCGCCGCACGCTGCGCATCGAAGCGCTTTCGGCGCTCAGCACGCTCGAGCTGTCGGCGAGCCACGGCGAGTACCTGCCGACGCCGCTCCCGAACCATGACGACACGCCGCTTACGGTCAGCGCGGAGGTGCACAAGGCGCGGATCGGTTGGAGCAAGACGAACGAGCCCGATCACTATCTGATTTCGAGCTTCCAAGACTTCGGCAACTCCGCCGATGGCTTGCGCGCAGTGCCTACGCGCGACGCGCTGTGGCTGTTCAAGGGCAAAGGCGACGGCATCTATCGTTTGTCGGGCGCGGGCGCGAACAGCGGCTTTCGAATCGATCTCTTCGACAGCTCGACCTATCTCCTACACCCCAACCTCGCTTGGGCCATGGATGACATGGTCTATGCGGTCACCAACAAGGGCTTTTGCGCGATCAGCGATGCGGGCGTCGTGCAGCTGAGCGGACCGATCGCGAGCGAGCTCCGCCAGCTCGAGACCGAGCTCGACCACGAAGACACCGAGCCCGGCGCGTTCGGTGTGGTCAACCCCAAGGCGCGCGAAGTCATCTTCGGCGTGCCTGTGCTGCCGCTCGGCACCGCCGGCGGCGCAGGCCGGGTGTACTGCTACAACGCGCGCACGGGCGCGTTTACGAAGTGGTTTGCAGGCGCGTCTCAGTACAGCTGCGCCGCCTATCACATCGGCACGCGCGCGCTGTGGTTCGGCCGCAACGACTCGGGCGCGCCTCGTGTCGAGCGGCTCGAGTCGGAAGAGATTCTCAACGCCGACGAGCATCACAACTGCGTGATCGCCGCGGTCACGACGACGAGCACGCACGCAGCGGTGACGATCGATGGCGGCTCCGGCTGGACGCCCGAGGTGGGCGACCTGCTCACGCGCTCTACGGGCTTCGGCATCGTGACCGAGGTGACGAGCCCCACGCAGTTCACGGTGCGCCGTATCTCCGGCATCAACACCGCGGGCGCGGCCAACGCATACAAGCGCTTCACGGCGCTGATCACGTGGCGCGAGCGCAGCGTTGATGCACCCGCGATGCTCAAGCGGTGGCAAGCCGTGCTCCTGCACTGGCAGGACGCTTGGGGCCTGCAGCGCTACCAGCTCACGTGCGCGCAGTCCGCAAACGAGAGCTCGCAAACGCAGAACAACACGTACGAGCGCTCGAGCTACCAGCGCGTGAGCAGCACGGACGATAAGCGTGCGCTCGTGCCGCGCCTTGCGTCGCTCGGTACGCGCCTCAAGCCCACGCTGAACATTCGGCAGGCGGACGCGCGATGGCAGATGGCCGGGCTCACGCTCGAGTTTGAGCCTGTGTCCTCGCGGGTGAGCCGGTGAGCTTCATCCTCGAAAAGCTCAAGCTTCCGCGGAAGCTCGACGAGATCCCGAACGACCTGCGCGGCCTCGCGTCGCGCACGTTCTACTTTGCGAGCGACGTCTACGACTTCCTCAAGATCATCAAAGACGACTCGATCGAGCTGCGCGAGCTGATCGAGGCGCTGCAGGAGTCGGGCGGCGGTGGCGGCGGCGGCTCGGTGAGCTTCGCGGCTCCGGTGGGCCTCACCGTGGGCGGTGGCAACGTCGCAGGCTCGAGCACCGACTCGGCACGCGCTGAACACCGGCACGCGATCACGCGCGGTACGCCCGTTGGGCTCACGCACGGCGGCAGCAACGCGGCCGGCGCGAGCGGTGACTTCGCGGACGCCGCGCACACGCACGCGCTTGCGGCGTTCGGCTCGACCGCGGGCACCGTTTGTGAGGGCAACGACTCGCGGTTGATTGCGACCGCTGACTATCTGCCTATCTGGATGCCCGATGCGCAGCCCGCGTCGCCCCATGCGGATGACGACGAGTGCGGCGGCTCGAGCATTTCTGGATCTTGGAACGTGTGGGACGTCGCCGGCTATCAAACGCGCACCGCTCAGCCGACGCGCAAGTGCTACGAGATCACCGCAACGGGTGGCGCCGGATTGCGTTGGGGCGGGCTCTACAAAGCGATTCCAGCGAGCGAGTTTCAGCTCGTTGCGAAGGTCACTTTCGAAACGGCGGCGCCTACGAGCGTTGCCGCGGGCATCTTCGTTGGCAACCTCACCGTGCCGAGCACGGGCCCGATTCACACGGCGTTCGTGACGCACGGCGCGAACGTAAGCGGGCTCACGGCGTCGCGATTTACGTACGCCGCATACAACGGCGGTTCGTCGCAAGGCACGAGCGGCGTTTCCAACTATGCCCAGTATCTTCGACTGCGCGTGAGTGGGACTTCAGTCTCAACGGACTGCTCGCCCGACGGGATCAACTGGCGCCAGATCGAGACGAACGGAACGATCACAACGGGATTCACTCCGGCGCATGTGGGGTTCTGCTTCCACGTTGGCGCTGCGACTACGGCGACCGGGCGCTATCACTTTGCGCGGTTCGCGTCTGGCGCAGGAACGAGCGCATTCAACTTCCGAATCCCGGGGCGCCTGGTGCGCGCTCCATTCGCGTGAGGTCCTATGGGTGACACGATCAAAGAGGGACTTGGTTGGGTCGCGAGCCCGTTCACCGCGCAGGCGGACGCGCTCGGCGTAACGGATCTATTCGATCCGGGAAAGAACGAGCGCGAGCAAGCGCAGCAGCTCGACGCTCAAGCGCGACAGATGTGGCTGTCGACGTTGCCGAAGGATGGCGCCGGCAATCCGATCATCAGCAGCTCTAATGACGAGTCGTTTGACCTGTCGGCGCCATCGTTCGGCTCGGGCGCCGATGACCTCCAGACCTACGGCACGCACGACGAAGACTTCAAGGGCTCGGAAGCGGCGTGGACCGATGGCGGCTCGTCGGCCTTCGAGGGGCAAGAGGGCGCGAGCGCTTTCGGTGATCTCCGCTTTGACCAAAGCGCGACCGACACGCAGCAAGCGGCCGAAGACTATTTTATGAAGCTCTCGAGCGGCGGCCGCGACGCGATCGCCGACGCCGAGTATGCGCGGCGTGCTGAGCAAGCCGAGCGCTCGCGCCGCGCGAACACCGACGCGGCGGTGCGCTCGCTCGAAACGCAAGGCCGCGGCGGCTCGGGCGCAACGTTGCTCGCGGGCCTCACCGGCGCGCAGGGCGAAGCGAGCGACCGCTATCACGCGGGCCTTGATGCCAACGCAGTTGCGCAAGCTCGTCGCGACGCTGCAGCGACGAGCGGCGCGAACATCGCCAGCACGCGCGGGCAAAACATCCTCACCGCCGATCAGCAACGAGCGACCGGCATGGACGCATGGAGCGAGACCGTACTCGGCGGTCAGGACGCTTGGAGCGAGTGGGAAGAGCAGACCAAAGCCGACCTCTCCAACAAGAACGCCGATCGCGACCAAGACGCGCGCAAGTCTGTGTGGGACCGCGGCAACGTCACGCGCGACGCGAACACCGCGCAGCACAATGAGCGCGCGTGGTGGCAAGGCCCTGGCAAGGGCGAGGCGCTGTGGGACCGGCAGCAAGGGATCATCGGCGGCGCGACCGGGCAAGCCGGTCAGCAAGCTGCAGGCCTGCGTGCGGACGGTGAGGAAGAGTTCAACTGGGGCAAGGCGGGCACCGATGTGATCGCCGGCTACGCCAAGTCGCAAGGAGGCGGGTGATGGGTGCTCCCGGAATGATCCGGCCGTGGGAAGACCCGGCCTTTCGCAAGCTGCTCGAGCGGCGCGGCGCGAGCGACGCCGTGCGCACGCTCGAGATGAAGCCGGAGGATTTCCGGCCGGACTTCGCGCGCACTACCGAGATGAAGCCCGAAGATCGGGGCGATGACCGAATGCAGCTGCTCGGCGCCGACGACGACATGCCGCCGGCACCGCCGCCGCGGCCGCTCTTCGACGACAGCGGCGCCGGCGACGACGTGCTCGGTGATGCGCTCGCGCACTTCGACACGGCCAAGGCGAAAGGGCCCGCGAGCTCGCCGACGCCGAGCGAGCCAAGCTCGCCGTACTTCGACGACGAGCCCGCTCCGTTCGACACGAGCAAGGTGACCGGCAACTACTACGACGAGGAGTTGCCGCCCGCGCTGCAGCCGAAGGACGTTCCCGAGCCGCAGAAGCCGGAGACCGACAAGACGTGGCGCACCATCGACGCGATCGCCTCGGGCCTCTCGGGCCGCGGCTATGACTCGGCGTATTGGCAGGGCGTCGACGACCGCGCCGATCGCAAGCACGGCGAAGCGGTCAAGAAGCACAAGACTGAGCAGAGCAAGAGCTCGACCTCGCGCGAGGCGCGCGCAGCCCAAGCGAAGTGGCGCCCGTACCTCAAGGCCGCCGGCTGGACCGACGTCGAGGTGAACGGCATGAGCGTGGGCGACGTTGCCGAGCTCAATCTCGCGGACGTCAGCGACTTCCGCGTAAAGGCGCGGCAGCGGCGCGACGAGCTCGAGACGCAACGCACCACCGCCCAAGCGCAGCGCGACGAGGAGCAGGCGATCAAGGAGCGCCACCGCGGCGAGGATCAAGGCTTCGAGACCGAACAGAAGCGCTTGGACCGCGAGGCACGTGAAAAGAACGCGCGGATCCTCGCGGGCTCGCGCGCTGCAGCGACGGCGACGACTCACGGCCGCGAGGATCAGAAGGGCCTCGAAGACAAGACGATCAAATACGCCGAGTCGATCGAGAAATCCGGCATCCCGAAGTATCGAGAGAAGCTCTCGACCTTCGAGCGGCTCGCACAGGAACGGCTCGAGAAGAAGGGCTCGCTCTACGACTCGCCGCGCGCGGTCGCGCTCGTGGGCAACTCTCAATCGCTGCCGTTCGGCGACTTCCTGGCACTCGTCGGACAGGCTCAGCTGTCGAAAGAAGACGAAGAGATGCTCATGGCGCAGCAAGCGCTCGTGAACGTCGATATCAAGAACGACGCGGGCT
>WUUC01083223.1_pt1 | contig 36290 bp, 43 predicted proteins | sample 6278441 | NCBI WGS metagenome assembly WUUC01 (sample SAMN13675441, study PRJNA597444) | soil metagenome | isolation source: soil | place: USA: Washington | collected 2017-10
TACAATAAGATTTAAGCGAGTTAAAGAGACCGAAGGAATTATTGTCCCCTATAGGTGTTAGTATTGATTCACTGCCTCTTTCTGGGTGGGGCATTACTCCTACGACATTTCTTTGCTCATTACAAATTCCTGCGATTCCATCAATTGAACCGTTCGGATTATCCCCTGAATATACTAAAACAATCCTGTCCTCACTTTTCAACATGTCAAGTGTATTGATGTCAGCGATAAACCGTCCCACTCCGTGTGCGATTGGAATACTAAAAATGTCGCCCTTATCATAGCATCCAGTAAAGGGAGTCTTATTGTTAATGACTTTCACTTCAGTCCACTTACATACGAATCTTAATGAACTGTTCGTTGTTAATGCCCCAGGAAGGAGCCCTGCTTCCACTAAAATTTGAAATCCATTGCAAATGCCAAGAATTGGAACATTCTCCTCTGCCAACCTCTTAATTTCTTTCATAATTGGGCTTTGAGCAGCTATCGCACCGGCTCTAAGTCGATCGCCATATGAGAAGCCTCCTGGGATAATAATAGCATCATAGTTTTCCAAACCCGATCTAGTGTACCACAACAACTCGGTTTGGAACTTGTAAATTCTGCTGAGGACGGTTTGCACATCTCTTTCGCAATTGCTTCCTGGAAAAACTACAATTGCTATTTTTGGCATTACTAATTCTGACGATTTCTTTATACTAATAAACCCTCGCTCTTCCTAATGAGTTACAGATTCGAAAATAACCATCACGAACACATACAAGATTTTTATGCATACACGATTGATGAATATGCAATGGCAAAACCAGTTCGGGATATTATGACTAAGGAAGTAGTCACAATCGATATAAATCGAGGAGCTACCGAAGCTGCTCGTTTAATGGCTGAGAAACATATAAGTTCTGTTGTCGTTCTCGAGAAAGATCTACCCATAGGAATTATCACCGAACGCGATTTCGTAAAAAAGATCTGTGCAAAGGAATTGGAAATTTCCAAGATAAAGGCTGGAGAAATAATGTCAAGGATCCGAACATTTGCTGACCCGGAAACCTCAATAGATGTTGCCATTCAAAGAATGCTAAACCATAACATACGCAGGCTCCCGATAATGTCAGGGGGAAAAACAGTCGGTATAATTACTGTAACAGACCTAGCAAAGTATCTTCGAACGGACCTCCTTTTGCAAGGAGCGTTAGCGAATAGTAAACCAGGCGGTACTAGTAGTCCTAAGGACATTGATAATCCCGATCGCATAATATGATAATATCTTTTCTGATTCATTTCCGGAACTGGTTATAATGTAATATAAGATATCATCCCCTCAAAGAATTACTCCAGTTGATGTAATCGTGCAATCGCTCAACACTGGATTGTATATTCTCAATTCAATGCATAAGTTCTCCACAGTTTTAAGAGCTTCTTTTTCTGAAGAAGATCTAACAACCATCTTTAGTGTCTTTGTCGAGCGGACCGACTCAATATTAGAGTATCCACCTTTCACTATAAGATCTCGCATGATTGTATCCCCCTCAGGATCATCTAAGTACTTTTTATTTTCGATATTAATGGCTATAAGAAACTTTTTTTTGGCAGCTACCTTTCTTACCACACCTCGTAGTGTATGCTGTAGCATTTAAATTATCGAGTGAATCCACCATTACTCCCTAAGGGTATTAATTACGCATAGCAAGTAATTTACGCCTGATGTTAGATGCTTCGGTCATGTAGCTCAGCCTGGTGAGAGCGAAGGTTTTGTAAACCTTAGGTCGTGGGTTCGAATCCCGCCATGACCTACGGAATCGCTAAGCACCACAAGCGATCACATCAATCAGACCTCTTTGATATCTAATCGCGATGGTTTGTACTGTTTCAGTAAGGCTACGGATTGAATTATGCTTGCAATGCTCTAAAGCTTATTCGATAGTATTGTATACTATATAGGGGCATAGTTTAATGATTTGCCTATACGGGATTGATCTTAAATTTGAAACTCATCCATAAAGGAAAGGTCAAAGATGTGTATGAAGAGGATGAAAATACATATCTTTTTCACTTTTCCGACAGAATCTCAGCGTTCGACGTCGAAATGCGTACTATGATTCCGATGAAAGGAAAGATCTTATGCCAGTTCGCGAAATTTTGGTTTGAAAAGCTAGATATCGAAAACCATATGATAGCGACCAGAGACCAAGACAAGATGATAGTAAAGAAGCTTAAGATGATACCCCTTGAGTTTATTGTCAGAGGATATTTTTATGGCAGCCTTATCGAAAGATTTGCTAGAGCTCCGGATGTTTATCCAAGTTTAAGAAAATTTGAGCCAATACTTGCTTCAAGGCTTCCAGAGCCCCTGTTTGATCCTACGACCAAATCGAATACCCATGATATCTCTATTTCTGAAGATAAGATAGTAGATAGAGGGTTATTGTCTCTGGACAAACTTGCATATATCAAAGAGACATCTATCAACCTCTACCGACAGATGAGCACTATTGTTGGACGTGCCGGATTCATTATTGCTGACACAAAATTTGAATTTGGACATGATGTTTCTGGCAACTTGATCTTACTTGCTGATTCTCTTGGACCGGATGAATTTAGATTATGGCGAAAATCAGAGTACAATCCGGGAAAGGTACAGGAGAGTTATGACAAACAAATATTGAGGGATTGGCTGATAAGCACTGGGTTTAAGGTAATTGTTGACGAGGTATCAAGTAAAGGTCTAAAACCTGTCGCTCCGAACATACCCTCCGAGATAATCAGCAGACTATCGAGTAGATACATCTTCGCCTACGAACAGATATCTAATACCAGATTCGAATCGGTGTCCTAGTCATAGCTCGGCAAAATTTATTTTCTGAGAAAAATGACCTTATACAAGAATAATAGGGCGTAATCGAGGCGTAATCGAGGCGCACTCAATTTGTCATGATTTAGATGTACACAAGCCTCAAAAATATGGGGTACAGAAAATACATTACTAACCACGGAGATTCAGCGATTGATTTCATAATTCATTGTTGTACTCTATCTTTATCTCAGTGTTACTAACGTTCTAGAATAACAAAATACAAGAAACTACCTAGGGTCGATCTCTTACACTCTATTCCGCTGTAATTACGAGTAATCCTTTGGTCTCGCGACGATGAAGCTCCTTAATCATACTACTTGGGATATCCGATGCAGCCTTGTCACAAAGTATTGAAAGGGTACGTGGACAATAGAAGCTGGATTTGCGTATTACTATGTCTCTATTATCTCGTACCGACAAGTTACGGCTTCCCTGTCCCAATATCTTTAAGGATAGATGGCCAACAATTATTTCGATACTTATCTTTGCGTCGTCCCTGCTTATAGCATGCCGCAGCTGAACATCTAAATGACTACATCCCTTATTCGAACGAACACCAATAATACAATCTCCCCTACGAGACAAGTCATAGTCACGTGTTATTTCGATACTTTTCTTGTGGGAACTGAGCACATTGGGATGACCATGGAAGGTCACAGCATCCTGAACCAAGATCTAAATTCAGATTTGATCCAAATTAAATTTAGCGGTTCTTAAGCCTAAGGTAAATTTAAATTGCAGAATACGAAGTAGTAAAAAATGAATTGTTACCAGCAGCAGCAGGATATGATAGAGCAATTACGGTATTTTCACCTGATGGTAGGCTATACCAGGTAGAATACGCAATTGAGACCGTAAGAAGGGGAACTCTGGCAATAGGGGTAAAAAGTAAGGATGGCGTTATTCTAGCAGTTGAAGAGAAGGCCCGCAAGTTGCAAATTTCGAATGTGACACAAAAAATATTTCAAGTAGATGATCATATTGGTGTCGCCGCAGCTGGGTATATTCCCGATGCTAGAACGCAAGTAGACCACGCAAGGTTTTTTGCTCAAAGTAACCGACTCATTTATGACGAGCCAGTTGATGTCGAAGGAGTGGCTAAGAATATCGCTGATATGGCGCAGCAGTTCACACAGTATGCCGGAGTAAGGCCATTTGGTGTAGCTTTAATTCTAGCTGGAGTCGATAAGAACGGGGCTTCTTTATACTTGACCGACCCTAGTGGAACATACATAGGTTATGATGCAGTAGCAATAGGAGCAGGCAGTGACCAAGTTACCGAATTTTTAGAAAAACAATACCAATTGGAAACATCAATGGACGACGCTGGCGCTCTAGCGATGCAGTCTATATATCTCGTGAGCGAAGAAAAAACTGGAACGAGACACGTAAAAATGGCAGTTATAGATAACGAAACCAAGACGATGAGAAAGGTAGAAGATCACGATATAGAAAGATACGCGAGTCGAGCAAAAGATAAAACTCCATAAATGATAGTATCTTAAAATCTTAATATAAAGGATGACGGCCCTTAAACCAAATACATGTCCATTCAAATAGGAGCCCTCGCGCCTAAAATCAAAGTATCCGAGTGGGTACAAGGCAGACCCATTGATACTACTCAAGAGAAGGGAAATGTTGTTGTGGCTGAGGTTTTCCAAGTAAATTGTCCAGGTTGCTTTCTCTATGGGCTTCCTGAAGTCATAAACATATACAATCGATATCAGGGAGAGGCGATTAGGATCTTTGGTTTGGCTACAGCGTTCGAAGATTATGACAAAAACACTCTTTCCAACTTGAAAATGTTGGTGTCTACTGGCGAGGTAATTGGTGAGACCTGGAAGGCATTGCAAAATTATGGTCATCTCCTTGCTGGTAATAAGCTACCCTATTCAATTCCATTTCCCGTCGCAATGGACGTGGTTGTTAGAGAATCCCATCCCATAACTGAAAGCAGGATCAAGGACTTTATTGAAGCTAACGTGGAGGGTTACCGTTCCTATAGTGAAAAAGATAAATCAATAATTTTCGATCGTGCCAGACAGTACCTCGATCTGAAGAAATATTCTGCCAAGACATTCGAGGAGTACAGCCTAAGAGGAACACCTTCTACAATAATTATAGATAAGAAAGGAATATTGAGACACAAGGTGTTTGGGGCGAATAACGATATACAAAGGATGGTTCAAAATTTGTTACACGAATAATGTCGGGTAGCGTCGATATTTCAGTTGCCATCCCTGACTCCTGTTTGTTGGATGAACAGACTCTTCGAGATAAAACGGTAAAGATTGGTCAAATTGCTAGAGCGTCATCTATCTTTCGAGTAAAAACGATATATCTGTATCAGGATAGGGAGGCTAAGGTTAGAAACACAGATCGCAGGCTAATAAAACTAATCCTAAGATATTTGGATACACCGCAATATCTAAGAAGAAATTTGTTTCCTCAGAGGCAGGAATTGAGGTATGCCGGACTGCTTCCTCCAATAAGGGCGCCTCATCATAAAGACTGGCGGGATATAAGAGCTGTTAAAGTGGGAGAAATAAGGGTGGGAGTTGTGGTTAGGCTCAAAGATAAACTCTTTGTCGATGTAGGAATAGATAAGCTCGTGCGACTAGAAGGCGCGGCTCATGTTGGAGCGAAACTAAATGTGAGGCTAAAGTCCACTTATCCCAATCTTCGTGCCGAAAAAATAGATCGACAAGAGATTAGCGACTCATATTGGGGATTCCTAGTCCATGAAGCAGGATCTTTGAAAGCTTTGCTCGATCAGAGTAATGATAGTGTAATAGTCATCACATCGAGGGGAGGCAAATCGCTGAGGAATTTCGAACCTCAACTGTTGCATGAATTAAGAATAAAAAGGAAAATTTTGTTGGTCTTCGGATCCCCGAGAAAAGGTGTACCCCAAATCCTATCTAGTGAGGGTTACGATTCGAGTGCATATCAGTTTATAGTTAATACGTTCCCCTATCAAGGAACGCGAACCGTGAGACTAGAAGAAGCGTTCTTGGGAACACTCGCCATTATCAACTGGTTTTTCAATTCCTAAGTCTAATGTCTGGTTTAATGGACTCTCCTTAGACGAGTCCCCACATATAGAGTGATTTGCATTTTCTGTCGACAGGTTATAAATTTATTAACGGGAAACCGACAAGGTTGGTTTATCGATGGGCCATCGAAAATACAGCGCACCTCGCCGTGGAAGTATAGCATTTAGACCTAGATCTAGAGCAAAGAGTCTAGAAGCTAGAATCAGGAACTGGCCTAATCTGAACCAAGATACACCTACTTTAATGGGATTTGCGGGTTTCAAGGCCGGCGGAATTAATATTTTAACTGTCGATGATCGGGAAAAGACTCCCAATTTCGGTAAGCATTTCATAAATCCTTCAACGGTTATTGCAACCCCTCCAATTCGGATAGTGGGTATTCGTGGTTATAAAGACGGAGTCAACGGCAAACGTGTAGCTTTCGATGTATACTCCAGAGATCCACCTAAGGACCTCGCTCGTAAGGGAGACATAAGATATAAGGAGGAGCTCTTTACTAGGGCCCAAAACAGATTACCTTCAATAGATAGCGTGGTTGCAACTGCTACTGTCCTTCCTAGAGAAGCCAACTTGTCTCAAAAAAAGCCGTTTGTATATGAGATAGCTGTTTCCAGTAATGATAACCAGAAAAAATTTGAATATATCAAAGGTCTATTCGGAAGAGAAATTCGCGTTCAAGATGTCTTTCAATTGGGACAGTATGTTGATGTCATTGGTATTACAAGGGGAAAAGGAGTCGAAGGACCCATAACTAGATTTGGAGTTAAACGAAAGCAACACAAATCTAGGAAGAGTGTTAGGGCAGTTGGGACCTTGGGACCAATATCTCCAGCTGTGGTGATGTATACAGTTGCTAGGCAAGGTCAGAGAGGATTCCATCAAAGAACTGAGTATAACAAGCGAATTTTGTTAATGTCTTCGGCTAACAGAAATAATCAAGTATCAATAAATCCAAGGGGAGGATTCAAACATTACGGTCTTATCAAAGAGGACTACATAGTGGTACGCGGATCGGTCCCCGGGGTTCCCAAAAGATTAGTAAAACTACGCCAACCTATCAGGTATGCCGACAGAAGGGTAATTGAGCCTAAAGTGATTGAGGTAGTGACAAGATGAAATCTGAGTCGGTCGTCATGTCTATGGATGGATCAACTAAGCAAACTATATCCCTCCCTCAAGTTTTTCAAACGCCTTTCAGACCAGAAGTTATTCACCGCGTGTACGTTAACTTGCTGTCGCATATGTACCAGAGACAAGGTCGTTACCCGCCCGCAGGGGAAATAGTAAGTGCTGAATCCCGGAACACAGGTCTTGGAATTGCGAGGCTTGCCAGGATTCGCGGACAAGGGTTCAGTAGGTCAGGACAAGCGGCTGGTGTTGCAGGGGTTAGAGCAGGCAGAGTTGCGCACCCACCTGAATCATGGAAGGCAATCCGTAAAAAGATTAACAAGAAGGAACGACGACTCGGCCTATCATCGGCTATAGCAGCTACTGCCCGTAAAGATCTTATAATAAGGAGAGGCCACAGTATTGAGGGAATCCCCAATTTTCCTATCATATCCTCTGATGATATTGAATCAATTACTAAAACACGTGATCTTCAAAAAACACTAGTGGCATTTGGTTTGGCCAATGATCTCTCAAGAGCCCGAAGGCCAAAAAAGAATGTAAAGGCAACGGCGAATAAGGGAAGTGGAACGACACATGCCGCAAAATCTGCATTGATAGTAGTGAAAAAAGGATCGAAAATAGTTAGGCTTTCTAATTCTATTCCTGGCGTCGATGTTAAGACCGTCGATTCCTTAAGCGTATTAGATCTGGCTCCTGGTTCAAAACCAATAAGATTGACTATCTTCTCTCGGGGTTCATTGGATTATCTGGAAAGATCCAGTGTAATAGGCAAGGATAATCGGGATAGTGAGGGCAAATAATGAAAGAGAAGAGAGGAAAAGAGAGTGCGATATCAATAGAAAAAGCAAATAGCACATTCATTCAACCGTACGTGACTGAGAAGACTTTTAACGTCATTGAGAAAGAGAATAAATTAACATTTATTGTATCAGAAAGATCCACAAAAAGAGAAATCATTGAGGCTTTAAGATTAGTTTACGAAGCCGAAGCATTTGAGGTAAACACTGCCAGGACAATTCAGGGTAAGAAGGCAGTAATAAAATTTAGGGCTGATGGGGGAGCCCGAGAGCTTGCTACACGGTTGGGTCTGGTCTAATAGTCGCATGTTCTTAGTTAGATTTAAAAGGAGTACGATAACTGGAGATAAATGATTCTGATTGGTCCGTGAATTCAAGTTCAAAGGTTACTCTTTGTCACAGTTGCAATCATCTTCAATTGAAACCATATTACCCATTCTCAATTCGCGACAACGTAGATCACTTGACAAGCGAGTTGACAAGTATATGAATGATGAAAAAAGAAAGCTGCGAGAAGAGATAAAGATGGCAAGGGAAGGCAAGCTTCGCGGAGTTCTGAAAACTCACGTAAGAGATATGATTATTCTCCCTGACATGATCGGCCTTAGCGTAAATGTCCATAATGGGAAGGAATTTTCACCCGTCTCCATCAGACCAGAAATGATTGGACACTATCTAGGTGAATACGCTATCACAAATAAGAGAGTCCAACATGGTGCCCCTGGTGTGGGTTCTTCGAGATCCAGCTTGTATGTTCCGCTGAAGTGATTATATTATGGGTAGGACTACGTATGCTTTCCAAGAATTTGACAAGTCGAGGCATGTTAGGGCGAGAATAATAGATAAAGACATTTCTCATAAACATTCAAGGGAGGTTGCATTTGCAATTAAGGGAATGTCTCTGGAGAAATCGAGGGAGTTCCTTGAACGAGTTCTAATGGAAGAAATAGCGGTACCATATAGAAGATACCATAACGAAGTTGCTCATAGATCTAATATTCGTGATGGTTTTTTTGCTGGAAGATTTCCAAAAAAAGTCACGAAAGAATTTCTAAGACTTCTTGATAACTTAGAATCTAATGCCGAGTATAAGGGTATGGATCTAGACAGGCTTAAGATAGTTAGCGCCGTGGTTCACAAGGCTAGAAAACTAAAAAGATTTATGCCCAGAGCAATGGGAAGGTCAACTCCGAAAATAGATACGTTAGTCCACGTCGAACTAGTTGCACAGGAGATTAGGTAAAAAGATGAGTGCAGTAAAAAACGTTATTAAGAGCAATTACAGAAATATGGAACTCGATGAATTCCTCTCCCAAACATTAAAGGATGCGGGGTATGGATTTGTAGATGTACAAAAGACGCCATTAGGAACTAGGATCACCCTGTACGTCACACGGCCGGGCCTAGTAATTGGTCGCAAGGGGACAGGAATTAAAGATCTTACTACTAAACTTGAGCAAAAATTTGGTCTTGCTAGTCCTCAAATTTCTGTTATGGAGGTTACCGTACCGGAACTCAACCCCAAGATAATGTGCAATAGAATAGCACAACTAATTGAGAGGGGGACGGCATTCAGGCGAGCAGCTTTATGGACGATCAACACCGTAATGAACGCTGGAGCTTTAGGAGTGGAGGTCTCAATAGCAGGAAAACTGCGGAGCGAAAGGGCTCATTTTGAGAAACATTCTGCAGGTATAATTCCAAAGAGTGGGGATGTTGCATCACGTGTAGTAAACATAGGGATCACTCATGTATTAACCAAGATGGGTTTGATGGGTGTCCAGTTACGTATAGCACAGAAAAATGAACTACAGAATGAGTTTGAGCTAATAGACACTGAAGGTAACAAAGAAGAACAATTGCCAAAGTATGAAACCAACAATGAAGCTGGTCCCGAAGTATCAAGTACTGACATGAATTCGTCTTCTAGAGAAGAGAGGAAAGAGGTATTGGCCGCGGAAGGGAATACGAATGGCTAGGGTCAAGTTGAAAACTCTCCAAGAGATGAATCGAACAGATCTGACTGAGAAACTATCAGAGCTTAAGGCTGAACTGATGAAATTGAAATCCGAGCGGGCAAAGGGTACCTTAAAGAAGGAAACTGGAAGCATTAGATGGATGAGAAGAGACATTGCAAGGATATTAACGATCATTAACGAGAGAGGTAATAGTGAATGATCAAGGCAGATACGCTGCTATCTCATGAATTCATTGGACTACGTGTTCATATCCTGGACGATACTTCAGCGACGTTGAGAAATGTTTCAGGGAATATCATTAATGAAACTAAGAATACATTTTCAATAAGGACATCAAGGGGAACCAAGATGATAACAAAGAAGAATGCGACTAGCATAAAATTTTCAATTGATTCTGGCGCTTGTTTTATAAGTGGTTCATCGTTGATAGGAAGACCTGAGGATCGAATCTCAAGAAACTGTTAAGGCGATCAATATGGTTAGGAATATTGGAATAACCGTTAGTGCACCCGCGAAGGCTTGTAATGATCCCAACTGTGCATTTCACGGGTCTCTTCCTGTTAGAGGCAAGTCCTTTAATGGAATAGTTGTAAGCTCAAAATCTAACAAAATGGTGGTGGTAGCAATGGAATATCCACACCTTGTAGGTAAGTATAAGAGATTGGAGAGACGCCGTTCTAAATTACATGCTTACCTGCCCGCATGCATATCTGCTCCTGAAGGACAGCGGGTAAGAATAGCGGAATGTAGACCGATTGCAAAGACGGTTTCATTTATTGTCATCGAGGCGAGTGAAACAAATGGCAGCTAAGACGAGAGCCGTTTCGGCAAAAGGAGTAGAAGAATTCCGCCCTTATATTACGAGGGCACTCCCGGTTACTGCGTCTCTTGTTTGCGCAGACAATACAGGCGCCAAAATACTAAAGATAGCTATGGTTAACCGATATAAAGGGAGGCATTCTAGAATGCCATCGGCAGCGGTGGGAGATTTTGTAACTGTCACCGTTAAGAAGGGCAAAGCAGACCTTCGAAAACAGATTTTCGGCGCTGTAATAGTTAGGCAAAAATACCCACTTAGAAGATTGACTGGTCTACGAATTACCTTTGAAGATAATGCAGCTGTATTGGTCACACCTGAGGGAGAAATCAAAGGATCAGACATAAAGGGACCAGTAGCTGCAGAAGCAGCCGAAAAATGGCCCAGAATTGCAAATCTCGCTTCGATGATAGTATAGGTTTCTAGATATGTCAAGAATGAACCCGAAATTAATCCACGTATCAAAACATGTGCGCGATTCCTCAATAGCAGCTCATCTTAGCGACAATCTGCATCAACAATACCATACTAGATCGTTACGCGTGATAAAGGGTGATACCGTTAGGGTTATGAGGGGAGAATATAACGGAATTGAGGGGAAGATAGAATCTGTTAACACAATGACTGGGACTTTGGCAATTGAAGGCATCCAAAGAGAAAAAGTTCGTGGGGGAAATGTTAAGGTCAGGATTCATTCCTCAAACGTCCTTATAACAAATTTGAATTTGAACGACAAGTACAGACAAGAGAGTATGCAAGGACGGTTAGCCAAAGAAAAACCCAAAACCGGTCGGAAAGCTAAGATTCAAAAGGGAAGGAAGCAGATGAACAAGGAGAAAACGAAGTAATGGCGAACAAAGGAGGATATACCAGGTTAAAAAGGCAGATGGCTCCAAACTTTTGGAAAATTGAAAGAAAGCAAAGTAGATTTGTTCTCAAAGTCCATCCTGGCCCTCATTCCAAGAGTACTGCGTATCCATTAGGGGTTGTACTTCGAGACATCCTTAAGGTTTGCAGCACAATGCGAGAAGCCAAGAAAATAGTTACAGCCAAGAAAATAAAAGTTGACGGAAGGGTATGCTCAGACATAAACTATGGAATAGGTTTGATGGACGTTCTGGAATTCGTTCCAACTGGAGAAGCTTATCGGTTTGTTGCAAAAGACTCCGACGTTCTAACAGCTGTTGGTATTTCTAGCAATGAAAAGTCATCGAAAATCGTCAAGATTAAGAACAAAGTGATGGTCAAAGGAGGGAGAGTTCAATATGGTTTTCATGATGGCAAGACAATCATTACCAATGAACAGATGAATGTCGGAGACAGTTGTATCATAAGTCTTCCCGAGATAAAGGTCCTATCTCATATCAAGTTCGAAAAAGGTTGCTCGGCATTGGTTACCAAAGGCGAAAACGCAGGCGTAATTGGCAACGTCGAAGGTATTCGAGATGGTGTGTTTTCGCTACCCAAACGGGCCCTTTTATCCCATGCTGATAGATCAATGGAGCTGCCAGTGGAAGTTGTAATCGCAGTGGGATCAGAGCTTCCCGCAATTAAGGTGTAATAGGAATGAATTCTGAAATCAGATCTTCTCCAATGAAAGAAATCTCAATTGGTAAAATCGTAATTAATATTGGAGTTGGACGATCGGGAGAACCTGTTGAAAAGGCAAAAAGAGCATTGAATGCCTTAATTGGACAACAGCCTAGGGTCTGCGGAGCTAAGGATACAGTAAGGGACTTCGGGATACACAAGGGTGAGCCTATCGGAGCCATGGTCACATTAAGAAGAGACAAAGCAGTTGAGTTTTTGAAGAGGGTTATAGCAGCCAAGGGTAATACCATAAAAGCCACTTCATTTGATAATTTCGGGAATTTGTCAATAGGAATTCATGAACACATCGATCTTCCTGGTACGAAATATGATCCCGAGATTGGAATCTTTGGCATGGACGTTTGTATGGCACTGGTCAGACCAGGATATCGAGTCACCAGGAAAAGAAATAAATCTCGTGTAGGAAAAAGCCATAGAATAACAAGAGAAGATGCGATAAGTTTCTTGAAGAGAACCTTTGGAGTTGAAATAGTATAATGCCAAAACCTAGAGAATATAGTATAACGGGCAGAAAGCAAGTGTCACATGGAAAGGGTACAAGATGGTGTAGAAGATGTGGACAATATACTGCATTAATACAGAAGTATGACTTGATGCTGTGCAGGCAATGTTTTAGAGAGGTAGCATCAAGCCTAGGTTTTGTCAAATATCAGTGAAGGTGGCCGTGGTACTGAATTGCCCGCTTTAAGCATCTTATCCAACCTATTCACGACTCTGTACAATAACGAAACACGAAGAAAGAAAGAATGCATTGTAGTCCCAGCGTCCAGATTTGCAAGCGATGTACTGCGTATTATGCAGAAGTACCGATACATAGGAGAATTTGAACAAATTGATGACGCTCGTACGGGCAAATTTCGTATACAGCTATTGGCAAAAATCAATAAATGTGGAGTTATTACCCCACGATTTAGCGTGAAAAGGGACGAATATTTGAACTGGGAACGCCAATATCTTCCAGCGTACAGTATGGGAATCCTCGTCGTTTCAACCAGTGAGGGAATAATGTCACATCACGACGCGCAAGAAAAGAGTCTCGGAGGTGTTCTAATAGGTTATGTCTTCTAAGGATAAGAATGGGATCGAACTGGAAATCCCCGATAACGTTACCGTAAGGAAAGAAGACCAGCTAATAGTGGTTACAGGAAAGAGAGGAACTATCAGCAAAGATTTCCACAAAATACCGGCATCGATAATTATAAAAGACAATACGATAGAGATCGAACCTGTAGGAAAGAGAAAAGGGGACTTAGCTATAGCAAACACGGCTAGATCGATTCTCAAAAACATGTTTAAAGGCGTCGAGAAAGGATTCAAATATAAGCTAAAAATAGTCTTCGCACACTTTCCAATTTCAGTTAAAGTAAAAGGTAAAGAAGTTCATGTGGAAAACTTTTTTGGAGAGAGATCAGCTCGAGTTTCGCGGGTCGTCGGCGATGTGACAAATGTAACCATAACTGGGGACGATGTCATCGTTGAGGGTCCGAGCCTTGAGGAAGTATCCCAAACGGCGGCAAATATCGAATCTTCTACAAAAGTGAGGGGAAAAGATCAGAGGGTATTCTTAGATGGATTGTATATCTATTCACGCGATGGGAGAGATTGAAAATCTAATTTGGCAAAAATGGAAGTGAGATTTTTACCCCTTGATGTGTCAAGTGAACCAGAACAAACCTCTGCCACTCAGAGATGGTTTCGTTAGGAACTAGATGAGTCTCGGGGAATATGAAAGCGGTCATTCTCGCTGGCGGGTTAGGCAAACGTTTGAGACCGCTGACTGATGAAAGACCGAAGCCAATGATAGAGGTGCTCGATCAACCAATCATAGAATGGCAAGTAAAATGGTTCAAAAAATTTGGAATAGATGAATTTGTCATCTGTGTAGGATACCTTAAGGAACATATCATCGACTACATAGGTAGTGGGAATAAGTTTGGCGTAAAGGTAGGATACGCCGTAGAGGAAGAGCCATTAGGCACTGGCGGAGCACTCAAAAATGCTCAAAGTCTTCTCGGAGGTACAGAGAGTGAAGGTTTTTTCATGGTGAATGGCGATATATTGACAGATTTAGATCCAAATATACTGCAAGATGGCATGACATCTTCCGCCATAGCTGTTGTTCCGTTAAGAAGTCCGTACGGCGTGATCGAACTGGATGCGAGCTCTAACATTACAGGGTTTGTAGAGAAGCCGCAGATTAAAGATAGATGGATTAATGCAGGAGTGTATTACTTTGGATCAGAGGTCTTCAGTTATCTCCCAGATAGTGGTAACTTAGAAGTTACGGCGCTGCCCGTGATGATAAAAGATAGGAAGGTCAAGGCAATACGATATGAGAAGTCCTTCTGGCGCTCCATCGATTCTCATAAGGATATCGAGGAAGCGAGCAGAGAGATAAAGAGCAGTAGATTATTATTATGAAGATCGAACGCATAGGCTATAGTCTTGGGACACTCTTGTCTCCAGAGGAGGTGTTAATAGCAGGTAAAGAGGCAAATAATAATTATAATACACATTCCATATGGGTACCAGAATCATGGGGACGCGAGGCATTTTCCTCACTTGGAGCACTCTCCCAGGTAACTGATCGGGTTAAACTTGGGACTTCCATTGTTAGTATTTATTCACGGTCCGCCTCGACTATTGCCATGTCAGCTGCTACCGTAGATGCACTTTCCAATAGAAGGATGATGATTGGCTTAGGAGTCAGTACCCCAGTTTTGGCCGAGAATTGGCATGGGCTGAAATTTGGTAATCCAGTAGAAAGGATGAAAGAATATATTGAATGTATACGATTAATCCTCACAGGAGACCTCGTTAATTACTGTGGAAACATTTGCAAGGTTAGGAACTTCAAGTTAGCATTTAAACCGAAGAGGCGGAACATTCCCATTTTTCTAGCTGCTATCAATCAGAAGATGATTTTGTTGTCCGCGTCTATAGGAGATGGAATAGTGCTTTACCTTCGTCCAGAACACGAACTTCGGAAAGTAGTTTCGACCATTCGAGCTATGCGACCGCAGACGGATTTTGAGATTGCTTGTGTTTTTGTCACGGCTGTTTCTGACAAGTATCCCGAAAAAGGAAGAGACAGAGCTGCCAAGACAGTCGCTTTTTATGTTGCTGTTGGCCGTTACTACAATAAGTTTCTGGCAGAAAATGGATTTAGAAATGAAGTTCAAGACATAACGAATGAATACAATTCTAGCGGACTTAATGCTGCGAGCAAATTGGTAACCGATAGAATGTTGAGCTCACTGGCCATTTATGGGAGTCGGGAGGACTGCATTAAAGCAATCAAGAAATTCATGTCTACTGGTATTTCATTGCCAATAATCCAAATAAACCCATTAGAAAATGATGATGGGTCATTTAGAGAAGCCCTTACTGTATTTAACGGAAATGTCTGAAGAAGTTGCCATTGTAGCATCCGAAACAACTAAGTTCACTAAAAATGATTTGTCCATTTATGAGTTGGCTTGCGACCCTTGCCGGAAAATTTTTAGAAAAACAAACCTTGACCGTAATGATATTGATTCGGTGGTACTTTCAACCTGTTCTACGCTTCAGTATACCTCGAGCATTGTTTCAGAAATGTTAGGGTTAAAACCTAAGAATTCTTTTCGAATAGATAATCTCTGTAGTTCAGGAACATCAGCAATCATTTCGACATATGCTGAAATAGCAGCAGGACTTTGTGATTGTGCACTGGTAATTGGTGCCGAGAGTGGAACCAATTATGCAGCCAAAAGACTTCAATGGGATTTGACCAGGGGGTCATTTAATCTTCCGATTCACTGGGCTTCATTATTTGCCCGTACTCATATGAGGAAGTTTGGGACTACCGAAGAGCAAATGGCATCAGTTTCTGTCAAAAACCACAGGAATTCGTCTAAAAATCCTCTTGCATTGTTTAGGAATAAAGTTACCATTGAAGACGTTATGAAATCAAGAAAGATCTCAGACCCAATAAAGATGCTAGACTGTTCATATGTATGCACTGGCTCATCCTGTATTCTTTTAGCTTCAAAGAGGAAAGCTAAAGAACTTACAGACAAACCCGTTTGGATTAGTGGAATAGGACAGAAAACAATTTGTGCCAGTCTATCTCATTTACTATCTAGAGGAAAGATTGGCCTAGAGAGCACCCAAGAGGCCGCAAGAGAAGCGTATAAAATGGCCCGAACTAACCCACAAGATATTGATGTCGTGGAATTACACGATGCATTTACTATCATGGAAATAATGGCATATGAAGATTTGTTCTTTACATCGAAAGGAGAGGGAGGCAAGTTCGTGGAACAAGAACAAGTCTCGGTCAATCCGAGGGGAGGATTGTTGGGCTGTGGGCATCCAATTGGATGCACGGGGGTTGCTCAGACAGCAGAAATTGCCGCACAACTCGCTGGACAAGCGGGGAAGACCCAAATCAAAGGATGTAAGACAGGACTGATTCACAATATGGCCGCGGCAGGAAGTTCCTCGTCGGTTATTATATTGAGGTGTTAAAATTCAGCTTGATAGTGGAAAAATTCTTAAACTACCTCAAGGATAGCAAATTTGTTGTACCTTATTGCGGTAGGTGCAACGCTCCCGCTTGGCCCCCTGTAGATTGCTGTTATACCTGTATGTCGAAAGTAAAGCTAAAGAGAACTAAATCTCTGAAAGGACATTTAATCGAGTACACAACTTCGTATCACTTGTCCAAACCTTTGGTATTTGGAATCATAGAGATTGATGGGATCAAGTTGGTTGGCTCGGTGCACTCATCCGTTGCCCCACATGTGGGAATGATCTTAAAAATGAAGAATTGTGGGATATCGGATAATGGTACGCCCTATTATGAATTCGATTAATGAGCAGATTTACTGGTTACTAGAGGTACTGGTTATTGTTAAAATGCATACTTTGGTCTTCCCCAGTGAATAAAATATATGTTCAAAGTTCCCCTATTGATATTGTCAAATACGATGAGCTTTGATAGATTCGTTGATGATAGATTGCTTACAAGCAGAGATGCTCTTAACAAGTCACAGTTAAAGATAAAGCTGGTCGAAATCGATGAAAGTGCTAGGGATTTTTCCCAAAGATTCGGGCAGAGGGTCTTGGTTAAGAAAATTTTGGTCACGATTAGATATATGGACACAGAACAGATAGAAGAAGTTGAACTCGACCTGGAGGAGCTAGAAAGTAGAATAAAAAAAGAGAGACTTTTTTCATCATCAAACAGGTGGGTCTCCCCGAATGAGATAAAGAATAATTATGTAATTTCAAGTCGTCACCTAGATTTGCTTTCTGATGCCATAGCTCTAGATATAATCTCTTTCTAAGGTATCTATGCCGACCGTCGAATTTGTTATCATGAAATCATGATCCACTCCCTAAGCGTGATTGCCCATAGATATTGAGCGCCGCTGATCAGACTCGAACTGATGACCCACTGGTTAACAGCCAGCTAAGCTTCATGGCCTTATGAAAGTCAAGACCAGGTATTTGCTCTACCATGCTGAGCTACAGCGGCGCATTATACAAGGAATTCCAACGGAAAATAAATGTTTACTCTTTCCTTATCTTCCTTTACTACTATAGGATACCAGTTTTCTTGTCTCCGTCCTGGGTTACAACTTCATATTCTTATTCTGTTCTCTCGGGTATTGAACCTTCATCAATATTTCTGACCTGGTCATAGATTACTTGATTCGAGTGACATACATCGTGGACACCTTTCGAGGATCCCTGCAACTTTTTTAGGAATTCTGTTCTCTATGAAGGGTATTATTGACAGCACGTTTACTCTTGATGTCTTTTCAATTGTTTCCACTATCATTTCCTTCTTAACTGGGCCATTCCAACGGGTTAAGTCATTGAGTATGATCCCCGTGACACTCAGACCATAATCTAGACAAGCCCTTACAGTAAGTAGGATGTGATTTATCATACCTAGCTGAAAACGTGCCACGATAATGACTGGAAGATTTATAGCTTTAGCAAAATCCACAAGACTCTTCGTTCTTGTTAGAGGCACCATGATTCCCCCGATCCCCTCGACTATCATCTGATCATGTGCTGACGCTAATTTAGTATATGATCTTACGGCTCCAGATATGTCAACTTTATCAGATTTTTTTATAAGGCTAGCAGTGTATGGTGCTGTTGGTAAGGAAGAGAAAAAGGGGTTTATATCATTGTATTTATCTTTAACCTTAGTAATATCCAAAAGCATTGCCACGTCTGCTGATTTATACTTGGAATTGTATTTCTTGCTTGCTGTTGCGAACGGCTTCATTATCCCAATATCCAATCCTTTTCTCTTCAGGTTCAATGCAATGGCCGCGGCTATTGTTGTCTTACCTACACACGTATCCGTTCCAGTTATAAAGAATCCTTTCCCTTGCAAAATAATAGTTATTATTTACCATGGGAAGGATTTAATTGGATTGGATCTAGAGCAAGCAGATAAACAATTTGTATGGCATCCTTATACACAGATGAAGGACTGGTTGCAGTGGAACAACAAGGTAATCGTCAAAGGTAATGGATTTTATCTCTTAGATACTGATGGGAATAGGTATCTCGACGGATGCGCAAGCATGTGGTGCAATGTCTGGGGTCACACTAATAAAGAAATTATTGATTCGATTATAACACAAGTAAAGCAATTGCAGCATTCATCTCTCTTTGGATTGGGAAATCGACCTGCAATAGAGTTGGCAGAAATCCTGCTTAAAATTTCGAAACAGATGGATCACGTATTTTATTCGGATAATGGTTCAACAGCAATTGAGGTTGCTTTAAAGATGAGTGTTCAGTATTGGAGGAACAAGGGATACAATAGAAAAAATAGGTTCCTTTCCTTGGAACATGGATATCATGGTGATACATTAGGCGCTATGTCCGTAGGTTATGTTCCGGAGTACTTCCGCCACTACAAATCAGTATTGCGACTGTCAAAAAGGATTTCTCCTCCGAAATCTTCCACCCTAGATGACTTTCGAAATCACGTCAAACAGGATTACATTGATAATTTAGAGAGATTTTTTTCTAAATATAGTAACACATGTTGCGCCATGGTTATGGAAAGTGGAGCACAAATAGCCGGTGGTGTAAATGTATATCCCTACGGGTTTCAGAAAGCAGTATCCGAATTATGCAATAAGTACGACATTTTATTAATAGTTGACGAAATTGCAACGGGACTTGGCAGGTTAGGAAATATGGTTGAATACTTAGCCCAAAGATCTAATCCAGACATTGTTTGCATGGGAAAGGCTCTAACTGGTGGCTATTCCCCCCTTGCAGTTACCCTTTGTAAGAACGAGATTTACTCCGCATTCCTTTCAGATTATTCAGAAAATAAACACTTTTGTCATGGACACACATATACCGGTCACCCAATAGGGTGTTCCGTTGCCATAACAAACCTCCGCCTATATCGAAAACATGATTTAGTGGAGAATATACGAAGAAATAGCATCTATCTCAGAGCTAGGCTTAAGGAAATGCAAGCCTCTCCGGTGGTAGGCAGAATTGTACATAAAGGGCTCCTAGGCGCCATTGACTTAGTAAATAAGAAAGAAAAAAAACAGGAACCAATACAGTCGTTAAACTATCATGGAAAAAAAATTTCAACCAGTAATTACATAATGCGTGAGGCCATTAAAATGGGGGTATTCATGAGAGGTTTGGGTGACACAATTGTTATAATCCCTCCCCTTGCAATAGGGAAAAGGGACTTTAAGTTTCTATTAGATGTGATATGCGAATTGATCAAAAAAATTGAGGTTATGGTGTAACTATAAAAACTAGGTGAACTCATCCTTCATATTGGGTTTAGCTCTTTCTTGGACAGCTCAAGTGGTAATATGCAACTGGTTTGAGGTGTAATTTATTGTGTAAGCGTCACAACTCAGTCGCTAGCTATTTTTTGACGGATCTCGTCTGAGTTGACTTGTCTTTCGTTTGATTGGGAGAAGACCATGCCATTAATGTCGTTTAATTCCTTGTAGAGACGAGCTTTGGAAATTCTTAAAACATTGGCAATTCTAGTTCTGGGTGTATTTTCAGCAAGTAATTGAATTAGAGTATTCTTATCTACATTCTTGACTGGCCTACCAATCCCCTTTCCAGATTCCTTTGCCCGTCTCATTCCGTCCTTTGTTCTTTGGACTAATAATTCTCTTTCTCTTTCGGCGACCCATGTCAGTATGCCGATCATCAACTTCCTAACTCCTGGTTCAGTACTTTGCAAAAATGACTCTCTTGGAGAACATGAAATAATTGGTGAATATTCTTCTACGGCCTTGATCGCGTCTAGCGTGTCCCAAAAATTTCTTCCTACCCTAGATAGTTCGTATATTAGCACTGCATCAACAGGTTCAATTTTAATGAGCTCTAGCATATCGTGAAAAGCGTGTCTTTTCACTGCTGGGATTTTCCCACTCACTGCTGAATCTTCAAAGTAGTACACAATCTGGTAATCCTGCCCAAAGGCCCATCTTTCTATTGCCATTTTTTGGTTTAATACCGTCTGCTCCTCTGTGCTGACGCGGACATAAGCAATTGCATAACGCATAGTTTATCACCAAAAAATAGGGGTTGACGTTTAACAAGGGTATTGTTACGAAAGTGTGATTAAATGTTCAAAAATGGTACTATTTTTTTGTTATCTGCAGGCAATTGCACTTACTACTTTGAAGGTGAAAAAAAGGTACCTTATAATTCGGGTCTAAATATGGGTCCTTATTTATACACCTTACAAAGGAAAAGAAAACTGCGAAATTCGCCGATTACCATCATTCGGGACGACATATCCGGAGAGTTCAGTACATCTTACCTACTTTGAACCTTATATGTAGCCAACAACGCATCATTGGACTAAATTTTGGTTATTAGTATTCAGTTTTATTCATGATGGTGGATATTGAACTCAGCATATCTTCTTCAGCTATTCAGAATCGACAAATTCTGGTATAGGGGGTGGGGTTTTCAAAAAATTTTTGGCAATATAATGATGGGTTATCTCTAACTATCCCATGCTCTAAGACTCTGTAACCTTTAGCCCAATGCCCCTTATCATTTTCAAGTCATCATCCACACGGTTCCCACCTGTAGTAAGATAGCCTCCGCTGATTACTCCGTTCGCTCCGCCCTTTAGAGCTAGTACTTGTTGGTCTCTTAAGTGGACTTCCCTACCGCCGGCAATTTTCAGAATTACATCGGGCATTATGAATCTCCACACTGCAATTGTCCTTATTGCATCGACAGGATCTAGCGGGAACGAATTTGCCAAGGGTGTCCCTTCCCTTGCAATTAGGATGTTTATTGGTACCTCATCCGCATGTAAGGATCGAATAGCTAGACCAAGTTCAATTCTTTGTGTAGGCGTCTCACCCATACCAATTATTCCACCACAACATAGCTCCAAACCTTCTTCTTTGACAATTCTGGCAGTGTTAACCCTATCAGAAAATTCATGTGTTTGACATATTTGTTTGAAGAAGCTTTCGGATGTTTCTAAATTATGATTATAACGTTTGACTCCAAGTGCCTTTAGTCGTCTAGCTCTTTCGTGAGTAATAAACCCTAGAGAAACGTTAACATCTATCTGCGTAGTCTTCTTTATCTCTTCTATAGTAGTACAAATATCATCGAAGTCTTTGTTAGGCGCACTGCGATAAGCACAAACGAGACAAAAGCTGCTAGCTCCACTTTGCTGGGCTTTTAATGCCTGATCGATGATGACCTCCCTGGGCAATAACGGATAGGCGCTTATACCCGAATGTGAATCATAAAATATTGATTGGGCACAGAAAGAACAATCTTCTGGACATCTACCAGCTTTTGCATTGATTAGTGTCTCTACGTCTACAACCTCACCGGCGAACCTGCGGGTTATCATGTTGGCGCATTCGGCTAGGGTTAAAACATGCTTAGTGCCTATTAGCCTCCCCGCTTCCTCAATGTTAATGCTACCTCCATCAAGTACCTTCTCCATAGTACTACAAATGAATGACACATCGTCATCAAAGTGGTCAGTCACGCTCAAGAGAGTCGACTATGACACATATAATTGATGCCAGTCTTTCTTTGAATAATTTTGATTTCTTTCAGAACTCGATTTTGGAAATATATTTCTGGATTTGTCTACACAGATTTTGGGTCATTTACACTGCCATGGTGAGACAACAGGTAGCACTATATATATGATCTAGAGAGTGCTATAAGTCGATATTTTCAGATGACAACCAAGATTTGGAATTATTCGTGGTGTATTATTGAACCAGAAGTATATGCTGAATGGATTTTCAGATTATATCTTATAATCCTATGGTATGGTTTGGATAATTCCTAAATGGCCTAAACGCAATACGAAATCTATTAAGGATGGGCGTTATTAGATCACAATACACTATTCGGGGATCAGTAATTTATTTGACAGTTGGAATTTTGACAGTAGGAATTAGCAGGCAAGATTTCTGTTTTTTCTAGGTATATATCAAGTAAATTACAATCATGGATTATTAAGAGAAATCAATTGATAACAACCAATAACTTCGCAAAAGAAAAGATATTGCAAATAAAAAAGGCAAACCTGTACAGAACATTAAGGAGAATATCCACGATAAGGAAAATGGATATCTGGATAGATGGAAGGCGAGCAATAAACTTCTGTTCAAATGATTATTTGGGTTTGTCACAAAATCCAGCAGTATTGAAGGTGACCAGGGATCATCTCTGTCAGATCTCTCAGTGCAGCTCGAGATTAGTCTCCGGTAACTCGCCTGACATTGATAGTTTAGAAAAAAGACTAGCAAAACACCGAAGGACAGAATGCGCTCTGGCATACCCAACAGGCTACATGGCAAATTTAGGCGTGTTAACAGTACTAGCTGACAAGACTTCTATCATATATAGTGATGAATTCAACCATAGCAGCATAATTGATGGTTGTCGGCTTAGCGGAGCCGCGATACGGATATTTAGACATAACAACGTAGATGATCTTCAACGGCTTATTGATACTGATAAGAAATTGAAATTGAAATCTAGAAAAAAAATTATAATCACTGAAGGAATTTTCAGCATGAACGGGGACATTGCAAATCTTTCTGAAATATGCCAGATTGCTAAAGCAGTAAACGCAATTACAATTCTAGATGACGCGCACGGTGATTTCATATTAGGCCATTCTAAAGAATACGCCGGGACTCCGGATCTCTTCCGAGTTTCCAAAGACATAGACGTTCATGTAAGCAGTTTAAGCAAAGCATTAGGTTGTTTTGGAGGATATATTGCGGCGTCGTACTATATTAGAGAATTATTGATAAATAAATCCAGGCAGCTTATCTATACTTCAGCTATCCCATCTTATTTGTGCCATGCGGCAATTGCTTCAATTTCTGTGGCCGCGAAGGGATTCTTGCAAAAGAGACTTTGCAGAAATATCGAGTATTTTGTAGAAGGTCTTCGAAAACTTGGCTTTTCAACTGGTTCTTCTTCAACTCCCATTATTCCTATAATAGTGAGGGATGAGAAGTCAAGTGTAAATATTTCAAATTCCTTATTGAAGAGAGGGGTTTTTGTTCAAGCCATAAGATATCCCACTGTAAAGAAGGGAAGAGCGCAATTGAGGGTGTCTCTTACAGCAATGCATGACAGAAAGGATCTCGATTTTGCACTCTCTTGCCTTGAAACAACAGCAAGAAAATACCAACTGATTTAGCTTTGTATTGGTTTGGTCTAGTCAAGATTGGTAAATAATACATTATCTTATTTTCAGCGTTGATCCTTGAATTATGATTTCTTTCAGAAATCGAGTTTAGAAATATATAGCCCTTAGATCCAAGTCATCGTAATATGGGAGATTTTACGCTTCAATTAAAATTAACTGAGGAGCAGGAAAGAGAAATGAAAATTTATACAAGCTATTTATCAACTGAGATGATTCTTTTCGGACTGCGTTTCGCATTTAGTAGGTGCAAGGCTCTTTCTGGAGGATATCTGCTTCCAGGTAGAAAAAGCATAGTTAAGAAGGAGACGAGGATGCTCAGTAGAAGTCAAGCTGATTGGAGATTAAGAAATTGGAAATCAATGATAAGATCGTATAGGCAAAGGGGTTACAGCTATCCTACCATCTCGAGAATCAAAAAGCAAGTCCGTTCATATGCGTCTAAAGGATGAACCATGGGCAACAGTCGGAGAGAAAGTTTAACATAACGACTAGTATATACATTCTGACTGATTCCAGATTAATAATATTAACTGTATTATTTGGGGCAATTCAAATTTCTGATAACTTCAAAAACCTTCAGTCCTACCATCTTCCGAATCTCATCTAAATGATGGTGAGACAGGATATGATCCACATGTTCTACAATATCTTCCTTTCCATTTGAATTGGCATAAACATTTTGGACACCTTAGCTCGGAACCATTGTAATCCATTCCAGGAGGAGGGAACTTTCGTCGATACAATAGATAATAATATAGATGTTCCTTATTTCTAATCGTAACACCTTCAGACATTGCATTCGTTCTTTCGATTACAAATTTGTCGTCGTCGAAGGCCTCGTCGATGATACTCGTGATTGGTGTTATGTTGGCTCCGCTTTCTTGGGCACGTTTAGATCTCCATGCAATATCTTTCCCTAGATCCTCCTCAAAACATTTTCTTAGGACAAATTTCCCCCATTTTTTACCTCGATAACTGCCAATTTTTTCTGAAATATCGATACTCCGCGCATAGTCGAAAAAGGGTTTTTCCAGGTAAGGCATCAAAACTGTAACACCAAGGGCGTTCCCAATTTGATGTGATGAAAAACGCATTACTTGCCAGATTCTGATTAACTCTAGTTCCAATTCTTTCGTTGCATTGTCAAGTCGTCTCATGTAATCATAGCCCGCGAACAATTCATCGCAGCCATCTCCCGTTACGACACTAGCAAAACCTCTTCTCTTTGATTCCTCAATACCTGCGTACAAAACACTTGAATTTCTGATTTCAATTGGGTCAAATGTTTTCATCAATCCGATAAGTTTATCCATGATTGAAAGCAATGTCTCGCTATTCAGGTGGACCTTTGTATGATCCTCGCAGAAGCGTTCCGCAATAAAATCAGAGGATACAAAGTCCTCAGCATCCAATCCAAATCCTACTGTAATTGCATGCTGAGGTCTAAATACGCTTGCTAGAATGCTGCTATCTAACCCCCCAGATAGCAGAATCGCTTCAAGAGGAACACCGGGATAAGGTTGAATCAGTCGCGCTTTGAGCTCCTGACATCGTCCTTCTAACCACATATCCAAACTAACTCATAAGAAATAGCTAAAATGAGAGTAGAATTTACCGATCTCTGTCTCATCTATACTTATCACGAAATTGATTCATAGGACAGGATGTCCGAAACCTTAGATAGCATTTCAATTTATTTTCTTTTTTTTGCTGAAACTATTGATAGTATATCCCTGTCCTTTAGAATGTAATTCCTGGGTAGGTGCAATCCATCACGTGCATCTATTGCGAACAAGATTCCTCTTGCCAATTCAGTATGTATTGTTTTGGCAAGGTCCTCTATTGATGAGCCTGATTCCATTAGATAAACATCTGGTAAGATGTTACCATGCTTGTCAGATAGCTTTTTGATATCTGCAACGGGGTAAACAGTATTCATGCTTAACAATTTGAACACGGCTACATTTATTGCGAATTGCACTCCTGTTCTTAAATATTCACCAAGAATATCTTGCCGTATGAAATTCAGCGCCCACTTTTGCTTATCGTTCAATTGTTCCTGATGAACTATCTCGAACCGTTCATCCCCTGGATTGTATCTGATTAGACCGCGGGATTCAGCGCGTCTAAGTGTAAGCTCGGCATCAGCGCTTGATGGAATGACTAGAACATCCTTGTACTTATCCCTCAGTCGTTTAAAGTTATCAGCAGCAGAAGGTAGATCAATTTTATTTGCGAGTATTAGTGTCGGCTTTGATATGTAACGCAAACTCCTTAAGAAGTCTTTGATTTTTTGAGAGTCAAATTCGTCGAATTTGCCCTCCATCATGGAATTTTTTTTTAGCGCCATTTTTACATGTTCGTCTCGTACTCCAACACCTCGTAAAACATCAGCTATTGCCATTATAATGTCAACACCTGCGTTTATTGATCGAGATATCTTGTCTCTATTCCCTTCCAGTAATTTCAGGTACCACATGGCCAGCTCCTCTTCGATATCTCCAACATCGGCGACGGGATCACCTGTACCCTGTTCGGTGACTTTACCGGTCACATCTATTCCTCCCGAAACATCTACTACGTGAATAAGAGCATCAGACTGTGCCGCGACGGTAAGGAACTGGTTCCCGAGCCCTTTTCCCTGCCACGCGCCCTTTATGAGCCCTGGAAGGTCGATTAACTCTATTGGTATGTATCTCCACCCATCCATGCACCGAGAATTTTTTGGGTTATCTTGGACATCGAACTCTTTATGAACACATATTGTGATTGCTTGGGCGTTGCCGGTTGATGGATGTTTTGTGGTAAAGGGATAATTGGAAATTTCTGCACTAGCAAGAGTGGCTGCATTGAAAAATGTAGTTTTACCCGTGTTAGTCTTTCCAATCAATCCTATCTTTATCATATAATTAAGACGAAAACTGGAGATGCTTATTTATAGGTGACTCAGTATCCGAAAAGGTAACGTCACAAATTTAACTCTATCCTTATTTTTGATTCTGTCTTTCCAAGATCCTCTGAATTTGTCTGGTGTAAACGACGACCTAAATGGTAAACAACACGATCTCCTTTGCGAATTATGATTATTATCTAAAAAAAGGTCGGGTTATTGCTCCCTCCGACGCGGAACCAACTAGACTTGCATACTTCGCCAAAGCTCCTCGCTTGTATCTAGGCCTTATTGGCTTCCATTTTTTCTTTCGCTCTTCAATCTCAGATCTCGATATTACCAAATCCAACTTACCTTGCTTGATATCTATCGATATCAAGTCGTCATTCTTGACAAGGCAAATTGGCCCCCCTACCATTGCTTCGGGTGAAACATGGCCTATCATTGGACCCCTTGTTGCTCCTGAGAACCTACCATCGGTAACCATCACGACTCTATCCGAAATCCCTTGGCCTACCAAGGCTGCTGTGGCCGAGAGCATTTCTCTCATTCCGGGACCGCCCTTGGGACCCTCGTATCTTATTACGAGTACCTCTCCTGGATTTATCTTTCTACCCGATATGGCTACGAAAGCCTTTTCTTCTGAGTTAAATACCTTAGCCTTACCTCTAAATTTCGTGTCCTTGAGATCCGCGATCTTTATGACTGCGCCTTCGGGAGCCAAAGAGCCGGTGAGGATTTTTAGAGTGCCTTCCGTATTGAGCGGCTGCCCTACAGTTTTGACTATTCTTGCTGCGTTTCCATCTGGAGGTACTCTCAACAATGATATATTTTCTCTCATTGTCTCGCCAGTGACAGTCAATGTATTGCCGTTAAGTACCCCTAAACTCAGCAATTTACGCAGTACAACCTGTATGCCTCCGATCCTATCTAAATCTGCCATTACGTACTTCCCGCCTGGTCGCATATCTGCAATATGGGGGGTCCGTTTTCTTATTCTCTCAAAATCTTTAATTTGAAGTTTGATTCCTAGTTCGTTGGCTATTGCCATAAGGTGAAGAACTGCATTAGTTGATCCTCCTATCGCGTTGACAATTGATATAGCGTTTTCAAATGCCTCAAAGCTCAAAATATCTCTTGGCCTGATATTATTTTCTATTAGCCGTGAGATTGATTTTCCTGTTTTTTCAGATATATTCCTTCTATTTTCGCTTTCAGCAGGGGACGAGGCACTTCCAGGCAGTGATATCCCAAGGGCTTCGCTAACTGAAGCCATCGTGTTGGCAGTGTACATTCCACCGCAAGACCCTGCGGATGGACATGCCACATTTTCTAGATCTGTGAGTTGTTGCAGGCTTAACTTTCCAACCTCGTAAGCCCCTACCGCCTCATACACATCCTGAATTGTAACATCGCAATTGTTCCATCTCCCTGGCAGGATTGTTCCCCCATATAAAAAAATGGCTGGCATATTCACTCGTCCCATACCCATCAGAGTTCCGGGAAGACTCTTATCACAACCTGCGATTCCGATTATTGCATCATATTGATGCGCAATCATCATAATCTCAATCGAATCTGCGATAATTTCCCTGCTTACAAGAGATGCTTTCATACCTTCATGGCCCATAGCGATGCCGTCTGAAACTGCAATGGTAGTAAACTCCCTAGGGGTACAACCTGCTTCGCTAACTCCCTTTTTAGTCAATTGTGCGAGCTTTCCCAGATGTATATTGCAGGGGGTAGATTCATTACAAGTAGAACATACCGCTACTAATGGTCTGCTTAGGTCCAAATCATTCAACCCCATTGCCTTATACATGGCACGGTGTGGGGCCCTCGCGGGGCCGCTAATGGTATTTCTGCTCCTCAGGAACATAAAATAGCTATCTCAATTGTCCTTAAATTCTTTATCCACGAATTGTGCTCTAAAATTAATCAAGAGTAGCAGATATCTTTACAGCATCCAGACCTTCGACCTTAAAAACAGTCTCACACATACCGCATTCAGAGTTACCACTCAAGAGATCGTTAGAAGAAACCTCTTCATTAAGATAGTCACATTTAGGACAATGAAAAGAAAAGGTAATGCTGAAGTTTTCCAACTCTATTATTTCAGCCATGTCTTACCTTTAGGATTCATGATATATTTAAATTGAACAACGTTAAGTGGATTCTCTGCATACCACCATGGGAGCCCCGCCTATCTCTGTTTAAAAACCTATAAAATGCAGTCCACAGATCTTACAGTACGAATGACCCGATCCTGCCTATTTTGCTCTATAATTAAATACAAAATACCAGCAGTGATAATCTATGAGGATGAAAATTTTATGGCTTTGATGGATAAATATCCTATTAATCACGGACATAGCCTTGTCATTCCAAGATCTCATCATGAAAGTTTGCTTTCTATGACTCCTTCTGAAGTAGGCAAGCTTTATTCTATTGTTTCCACAGTTTCGAAGGCAGTTATTTCTGCAGTCCATGCTGACGGTTTCAGTATTGGTCAAAATAATGGCAGGGCAGCGAACCAAATAATTCCGCATGTACATGTCCATATCATACCTAGATATGCAGGTGATAGCCGCGAAGGCAAATGGCCCAACAGAACAATTGGCAATATGCAACAGCTTACAATTACCTCTCAGAAGATTAGGTCTGTGTTGCTTGCTTGCACAGATATTAGAATGCCGGAAGCATAATGAAAGGATCTCAGTTATGGTGGTCAAGTCACCCAGACAACGGCATCATAGATTCAGACTCGCTTGGCCAGCGCTTAAAAATTTTTAAATAATTTCACTCAAATCCAATAGATTATCGGGATTGATTAATGGTGTGACATGTCTACTTCGAGAGAAATTTAATTGAATCACGTTTTCTAGTACATATTCTGATGCATTAATTATCACTATTCTGGGCTGTCAAACGTTAGGAGATGATTTTGTTTGCAGATTGAGACCCAATTTTTTCAGCAGGTTTATAGCCGGTAATTACTAAATCCGATTTATACTTCTCGTAACAACTTAGATTCGTCGACTGCCGTCCTAACAGTAACGTCATATCCCTTTCTGCATATGTATTCTTATTTTGATCAGAATCTTGGACACCTAATATTTATGATCTCGATAGCAATCATAGTTTGCCCATGTGACGTTCCCATACATTTGGAGACGCAAAATTTATCATTCAAGACAAATTATATCTTTCCCGTGGGTCTGAATCTTAAAATTGCCCCAACTCCCCCAAGACTCGCTAGTTGGTTCCCCTCTTCTGTCTGTCCGGATATGACCTCGAGTCTGGCACCAGTAATCGCTGATATCTCCTCAAGATATTCAACTATATCCTTCTCACTTACTTCGTAGTCTATCGAGCCGCATGAACGGCATGGTTTTGTCATAATGTCCTGTTTGCTCATAACTAATGAAGCTCTATCAACTATACTCTGTTCTGTATTTTCACATTTTTTGCACTTTGACTCCAGTTTTATATAGTTGACGCTGTCAGCTACAATGACATTATCCACTATACCTGATTCCACTGCCTTGATAACATCGCCCACACCGTATATCCCAAGCCCTCTGTTGGAAAAGACTTCCCCCATAAACTTCTTGATAATTTTTTTTTCTTCCATAAGGCGGTACTCAGTCATCACACCTTGCTCGTTGACTTTGTCTATGATTTCTCGAACACCTTCACTTCCGGAATAAGAAGTGTCCATTGTTATAATGACGTTCTTTTGCAGTCGATAGTCGAGATATTCCTCTTTTAGAAAATTTTCCTTTGTCGGACCCGGACCTGCTACAATGAGACCCTTCACATTGAATTGATCGATAAATATGGTATGTGCGTGTTCTGCAACTCTGCGATAATATTCGTTTAGCTCGTTATCACGAAGTCTCTCAAATCTGCGGGCCGATTGACCTCCCTGTCTATGCTTTCCTGCAACTCCAGACGTTAGTGAGTCGACTACTTCCCACCTATCTCCAGTCAATATTCCTAGTCCCGCTTCCTGAGTGTCGATCGATAGAATCCCCATAACCTTATCGTCTTTCATCATATCCTTTATATGGTCAGTCCAAAAGTGATCATCACATCTATATAGATTGATTTGAACCGGTTTAGGAGGAAGAACAGGATATATTTCTATTTTTTCGTTACCAAAACCCTTGGAATTAGGTATGGCGCCACAAAATATCACTAACCCATTATTTGGGGTTTCTTTGAAGAGTTTGAGATATTCTATGGTCCGGCTGAGAGCGTCTTGAACATGTGTTCTCGTCAAATCCGATTTTATGTTCGATGCCGTGCCCGCCTCGTTTCTAAGCTGAGATATAACATCGAATAACGGCCTCTTTGGAGGAACATACACAGTGACCAGTTCAGTGCCATGTCCTGAAATATTAGATAACATATTCAACATTTTAGTCAATTTGTATCTCTTAACAGAGTCCCAGTTTTGATTAGAATTAGTTTTACTAACTGTCACTGATCAAAATTGGCTGGTTCACAATATAAAACTTCATTTTACATGATTTCCTAATGTTTCATTCGTCGCTATCCCGGAAAGTATTGCTCTACGCCTATTTTTTCAATAGACATGTGTAAAGGGTCAAGATTATAAGAGAGAAGTCTTGATGAATGCAAGGCAAATCTACAAATGCTACCCAACCTCGAATATATAAAACAAACTAGAAGACGGCTAGGTATTACCCAAAGAAAACTAGCGGACCTTGCGGGAATTAGCACATCTATGATTAATCAAATAGAGTGTGGAAGATGTAAACCAAGTTATGATACTGCAAGAAAGATTTTCGAAATACTTACATCCCTAGAGCAGCAGCATTCAGCTAAAGCAAGTGATATTTGTAGTCGCGAATTGATCTCTGTGCAAAAAAATGAATCCCTCCATACGGCGATTACAAAGATGAGGAGCAACTCTATAAGTCAAGTTCCAGTTTTTGATGGAAGTCGTGTTATTGGTCTTATTAGTGAAGACGGATTGGCAAGAAATATGATTGAAAAGGAGGAAAAACAACTCGGCAAAATGCTAATAACTGTAATGATGGATCCTCCTCCCCCAATTGTTGATGAGGGCGTGCCTGCGAAAGCAATTATTCCATTAGTAAGGTTTTCAAAATGCGTTCTCGTAAGCGAAAAAGGAACAGTCAATGGAATAATAACCCTTTCAGACACTTTGAAGATGGTAGAATAACACCCTCTTCATACTTATGACCCTTCGGAGAGATCCTCAAGCCCATTACAACAGTCGGCAACCTTTATGCATTCACCACAAATGCTTATATTGCTGTTCTGAGGCAACAGGGAGCCACATAGAGCACAACTCCTAGCGGCCACCAATATCGAGCCCCCTATTATCTTCGTTCATTATCTATTTTTTAGACATCAGTGCAAGATATTTTAATATTCCGTAGATAAAATTACGTTATATTAACGTGTCCACTTGAAGCATCAATTTTCATCCATATCGTTCTTTTCTTATGATCGATTAACCTAACGGAATATTCGTCATTAAGTTTTTTTCTGATGGTATCTGATTCAGCAAATCTTCGTTCCTGTCTCAACCTATTTCGTACTCCTATGAGCGCTTCGATTTGGAGCCTGTCTACTTCAGTCGGCTCAGCTACTCGCAAGCCCAGAATGTTTAGAAAGTTGTCGAACTGGGTCATTGCTATTTCTGCCATATCTTTCGTTAACTTTTCATCTGCTGCGAATATATTTATCTCATTGACGAAGCTCATAAATATACTGAGTGCCAATGCGGTATTCATATTATCTTCCATCGCTGATTCAAATGCTTGTACAGTTTCACTAAGTAGTCTTTTGATTTCATCCGTTTTCCCTCCTGAACCGATGGCGAATCGAAGTTCATAAGCGCAGACTTCAATTTGCCGCCACTTTTGCAGGCATGCCATTAGCGATTGATCATCATAGCTAAGGGGTTTGGAAAAGTGTCCAGAAATGGAATAAATTCTAATAGCGTTTGTTCCCCACTTGTGTATTGCATCTGTGACCGAGATAATATTTCCTGTAGATTTTGACATTTTCTCGGCATTTATACTGACCATACCGACATGTAACCAACACCTAGCCATTTCCTTTCCAGATAAAGATTCTGATTGTGCAATCTCATTCTCATGATGTGGAAAAATTAGATCATTGCCCCCTCCATGTATGTCGAATGAATCTCCCAAATACTCAGACGCCATAACAGAGCACTCAATGTGCCAGCCAGGCCTCCCGCTACCCCATGGACTAGTCCAGTTTGGTTGATCGGGGTAAAATTTCCAGAGAGCAAAGTCCAGCGGGTCACGCTTTAGCGGATCTACCTCAATTCTGGATCCTGATTCTAGTTCTTCGATTGTTTTTTTTGATAATTTCCCATAATTGTCAAAGGATGGGACATGGAAGTAAACTCCGTTAGGTGATATGTAGGCATAACCCTTTTTCAGCAAGATACCAATAAAGTTAATTATATCGGGAATATGCTCTGTTACGAGAGGGTATTTGTCCGCCCGCATGACATTAAGAGAATCGAAATCCACATAGTATTCATTGATATACCTTTTCGCTATTTCCTCTGGCCTGACACCTTCCTCCCTTGCTCTAATTATTATTTTATCATCTATATCTGTAAAGTTCTGGACGTACTTTACTTTAAATCCTTTAGATATCAGGTACCTGCGCAGGACATCAAAAAATATAATCGTCCTGGCGTGACCGATATGGGAATGGTCATAAACCGTGACACCACAAACGTACATTTTTACAATGCCGTCATTAGGACGGAAATCTTCGATACTGTTCGAAAGTTTATTGTACAGCTTCACCCCTTTTCCCTCCTAACACCACATTTATTAATCCAAAGCGTCTCCATCCTATACGTCTAGGTAGAGATCATTTCCTTTGATGATTACATCATAGGTTGTCAGTTTAACTCCTTTAACATAATCTAGCAGCTCACCTGTCCTAACGTTGTAATGCCAGGAATGTAGGGGGCACTCCACAATTTCACCATCAACGCGACCTGGCGCCAGGGAGCCGTCCTGATGTCTGCACAAAGCATCAATTGCGTAATATTTTCCTTTGGTATAGAATACAGCGATCCTAGCATTTTCTATTTTTACTTCCTTTCCCTTATTCTCTTGAATTTCATTCCTGCGCGCTACTTTATGCAGTACCATTTCCAATTGTCTTGAGCATTATCGTATTTTATGTTTTATGACATTCATTTGGCGAAAACCGTCAGATCACACGCTTCCGTGCAGAAAATCAAACAGAATTTTTGTAAGCTTTCTGAATCCTGGTAAGGCTGTCCAATTTTATTTTCATCGCTTCTATGCAATAGCGAGCCACAGTATTATTCACATGGTTGGGAACTTTGTATAATCTATTCCTTAGCTTGTCATGATATTTAGCGATAAATAGAATTGAGAAAATCTGGTTAGCAAAGGATAAAGACATAACCTCTGGGGGGTGGCCTTCCCCACTAACCAAGTTAATTACTCGACCTCTACATACAAGATAGATCTTTCTATCTTGAATGTAAAATGCATCTACATTCTCTCTAACAGGTAACGGATTGGTATCCTGTTCATATAGGTATTTGACATCAATTTCGACATCAAAATGCCCAGTATTGGCTAAAATTACACCAGGCTTCATTTTAACAATATGCTCTTTTCTGATTACGTTAGTTTGGCCTGTACAAGTTATAAAAATGTCACCGCTATCTGCAACATCAGCTAGCCTTTTTACATCGTATCCATCCATACATGCTTCCAGCGCCTTGATAGGATCTATCTCGGTGATAGTTACTATCCCACCCATCCCCCTGGCCCTGGTTGCCACACCTTTCCCCACCCAACCATAACCGCATACAACAACTCTCTTACCGGCAACAAGAATACCTGTTGCCCTCATTAACCCGTCCAGAGTACTTTGACCGGTACCAAATCTGTTGTCAAACAGATATTTAGTAGGAGCATCATTTACGCCGACTACTGGATAGATGAGACCCTTCTTTATCTGAAGAGCTCTTAAGCGCGTGATTCCTGTTGTAGTCTCCTCCGTTCCGCCAATAATTCCCTTCCTCCGAAGGCTGTTCGCTCTTACGTGTAATTCTGCACCATCATCGGTGAGAATTTGTGGATCAGAACTTATGACTTTACTCAGGCATTCATTAAATTCCTTCTCGTTCTGTCCTTGCCAAGCATAAATTAAGATTCCTTGTTCAGAGAGAAACGCGGCAACATCATCTTGTGTGGAAAGAGGGTTAGCAGAACAAGCAGTAACCCTAGCTCCCAAATCTTTTGCTGCCATCAATAGAACAGCTGTCTCTTTTGTTATGTGTAAACAGAACCCTAACTTGTAACCAGCTAGGGGCTGTCGACTCACATATTTCTCTTTAATTTTCGAAATTATCCCCATGTGATCATGAGCCCAAAGAAATGATAATTCACCCCTCGCTGCTGATGCAGTCTTGGCGATATTGCTTCTCAATTTTAATAGGTCGTTCTAAGGTAATGATAGGCTATAAAGATGACACATACTATCACATCCTTGCAAATTGAGATAAGGCTACGGGAAGTTGAGTAAAAGCTCAGGTAAAGTGAATCATTATAGACCATCACAAAAGGAAATATGATGGGGAAGACAAAAATATGATATAATAATTAAGATGATACCATGCGACGTGAATTCATTGATATTTAGGAACTGGCAGGATGAAATAATGGAGAAAATTTTACCACCTCAGGAATCCCTAAGTAACACCCCAATGAACAGTCGCCAAAGGTATCGCATCCCAGGTCGAAATTCTATAAATTTTGTATAGAAGTTAAAATGAACAGGACTAGAAGATGGTAAATACCAATATTCGCAGGATGGCAGTAATTGGTAGATTCCAGCCATTTCACAACGGACACCTGCTTCTAATAAGACAAATTCTCAAAGAGAGTAATGAAGTATTGGTCGTAATCGGTAGTGCCCAGTTGAACTATACTCTTGAAAATCCCTTTACTGTTGGGGAAAGAATATTGATGATACGAGCTGCGCTTATTGAAGGGGGGATGGACTTGTCGAAGATAATTATCATACCTATTGTTGATGAAGAGGATAATGCAGTATGGTTTCCCAAGTTAGTTTCGATGCTTCCTCCATTCGAAGTCTTGTATTCTGGCAATAAGCTTGTCGTCACTCTTGCTTCATCTCATTTAGAAGTAAAAAGTCCCAAGTTTGTAAATAGAAACCGGTTCAATGGTTCTTATATTCGGTACAAAATGGTCCGTGGAGAAAAATGGGCCCATCTAGTTTCCAAGTCAGTTTTTGATATCATTTATTCCATGGATGGCATTGACCGCTTGAAAGCCCTAGCAAAGCACGAAAATCTTGAGAATTACAA
>WUUC01159217.1_pt1 | contig 36206 bp, 25 predicted proteins | sample 6278441 | NCBI WGS metagenome assembly WUUC01 (sample SAMN13675441, study PRJNA597444) | soil metagenome | isolation source: soil | place: USA: Washington | collected 2017-10
AGCCACCGCTCCGCGCGACGGGAATCCACACCTGTTCCCGTCGTGACCGGGGGCCGTACGGAACGGCGCCGTGCCGACCGCGGCCGGCGCCGGCGGGGGATCGCCTCGTTGTCGAGCCACCGCTCCATCAGCCACAGGGACGGCCCCGTTAGCTTCAGACGCTTCGTCGCCGCCGACTGGGCCTGGCGGACGTAGGTCTGCGCTGGCACATCGTCGTGCGGCACTGCCTTCGCCGCTGACCGCAGTGCCTTGGTCGACTGCCTTGCCGCGGCGCTCACCTGGCGCAGTGTGCGCGCTGCCGCGGCGAGTTCTGCCATCCGGCCTACGAGTTGCTCGCGCGCACCGTCGACGAGTCCGTCGGTGAGCGTCCTGCGAATGTCGTCGAAGGCACCGCCCACCGCGCGTTCGGCCTCGCAGGCGGCGCGCGCGATTTCGCCCTCACGCTGGTGGCGCTTCTTTCGGCCGAACACGCGAGCGACCTTGCCGAGGACCCAGGTGATCGCCGACGTGGCGGCGGCGTACGCGATCGCCGCCCACCCCGGCGGCCCAAGAGCGATGCCGACGAGGAGTGCGGCGAGCGGCACGGCGATCTCTGCGGCGGAGAGGCCGATAGCCAGCCGATCCGCCGCGCGGCCCGCGTCGCCCTCGACGGTGACTCCCTGCTGCTCGAAACGTGTTAGCTCGAGCCGCAGCGTCGCGGACATCGCCTCAATACGCGTGGCCAGATAGCTCGCCAGTAGCTCCGCGACCTCCTTCGCCACCCGCTTTATGTCAGCGGACCGATAAACCTTGGCGCGGAACTGCGCCTCGCTGGTCTTCATCCCCGCGCGCATCGCGGTGCTGACGACCGTCATCGCCCGGGCCCTTGCCTGACGTTCAACCGGGCCCGTCTGCGCCCCGACATAGCGCTTGGCGTGCGCCTCAAGCTCCGAGCTTCCGCCCAAGCCGAAGCCCCCGCCGCGCATCCTTTCCAGGTCGCGTAGCGACCGCCTCAACGAGTCAAGTTGCTTTCTCGGCGCATCCGCCTGCAGTTGCCGCCACCGCGAAGGATGGCCAGCGACGCCAAGCAGCTCTTTGAGCGCGGATTCCAGTGTCCGCGAGACCTGTCCAGCGCGTCTGCCTAGATCCTCTGCAGCCTCCGCGGTCTCCTCGAGCTGTCGGGCAGCCTGCTCGGCGAGCATCGCGTTGCGCATGGCGGCAGGATCAGCGCAGACCAGCTCATCCAGGAGCGACTCGAGCGCGACGAGGTTCGACCGTTCGAGGAGCTTCGCGCGACCCTCACGCTTGCGGAGGCGGAGACACCGGCGCACGTCGTTGCCGCGATAGTGGTCGGCGGCGCGCGCGTAGACGGCGCGTTGGGCGTTGAGGGCAACGATCGGCACGTTGAGCAGCCCGTCAGACGCAAGGCAGTCGCGGACGTGGCTGACGTGGTCGCGAACATCCTTTGCGAGCTGGCGCTGCTCAGCGGCGTCGTAGCAGCGCTCTGGAATGCCCCAATGCTTGTTCTTGACGTTGAGAAGCGCGACAGCAGGTTTGCCCAGGTCGCGCACGTGTCGCGCGATCTCAGCGAACTCGCCGCGCAACTGGCTGTCGTCGTCGAAGGCGAGGAGCACCAGATCCGCCAGCTCGACCTCACGCCGTGCGACCTTCGCTAGCGCTGCGGCTTCGGGCCCTTGCGTACCTGGTGTATCAGTGACACGCAAGAGCCCGTCGCCCCACCGCGCCGACCGGACCTTCCGCGTGTGGTCCATCTTGCCGGACGAGATCTCCTGGCCGTCGCCACGGATCAGCGCCGTCATCGTGCTGGACTTGCCGGCGCCTGTCCGCCCGAACAGCACGATGTTGAAAGAGCGCAGGCGCTGCTCCTGACGAGCGAACAGCGACTCGATGTCCGCAGTCGCGCCACGGAAGACGTCATGGAACCGATCAGCGATCTCGCGTGCGCTGCTGTTTGCCCTGAGATCCTCGACGTCCACGTCGTCGACAGACGACCGCATGGTCTCGAGTGCGCGGTCCACCTGCTCACGGATCGCGCGGGCCCGAGCGAGACCCTCGTCGACCGCGCGTCGGAGCGCCTGCTCGCGCAGGTCATCTTCATGATCGAGCAAGGTCACGGTTTCGCAGGCTCGCTGGTTCCCGCGCAAATCTGACGACCGTGCGGACTGACCGGCCTGCACCGGGGCGACCCTAACGCGCCTGCTCAGAAAATGCGCCCACTGCACGTGGCTCTGGCAACTGGCGCTCCGATCGTGTCGTACGGCGCCTGCCCCGCGCGAGGGCTTCGACCGCGACGAGTACCCGCCGGCGGTCGGCCGCGGGCGCGGGCCGGGACTGGAGCGCGGCCGCAACCCACGGGGCTGGAAGGCGGACGTCCGCTACGTGCCCAGCTCTGAGAACCGATCGCACGGCGCGTCGCTCGGAAACCAGCTCGAACCGTTCTGTAACGGCACGCGCTTCCGCTACGTGTTCCGGTGACCCAGGTCCGATCCGCATCTCCACGGAGGCCCAGTCCCTATTCGCCAGGGGGCGCCACGGGCTCTCTGGCTCGGTCCCGCGGTGGGCGCAGGACCGTCGGCGGGCCATGGCCATACAGCTTTCAATGCTGCACGTCGCGCGACGCGACACTCTGGCCGTGCTGTCGGGCAGCTAGTCGAACTCCTTCACGCCCCGGGCAGCGTTCCGCACGGCCTCCTCGCTAACGCGGCGGCCCTCGAAGCGCGGATCGCGCTCGGCGGCGTCGCCGGCCAGCCGCGTGAGCTCCGCGAGACTCAGCGATGGAGTCCTTTCGAGCTGTTCTCGAACGAAGGCTTTCAGCGCTCGCTTTCGTGCATGCCTGCCGGTGCGCTTGGGATTAGGGTGGTGCGTCACCGTGCGCGGCTCGCCTTTTGGCTTCGGTTGCGCCTTACGCCCGCTGGTGGTCGCGATGCCTCCCGGGAACTCCTTGAGCCCGCGGGCCGCGACGCGCACTGCACGCTCGTTGATCGAACCGGCGCTGAGTTTCTTCTGCCGCCGATTCCACTGGGTCGCGGCGCGAGTCAGCTCAGAGAGACTGATCGCAGGGTTCCTGCGCAACTCCTGCCTTACGAACGAGCGAAGGGCGCGCTCTCTAGAGACGGGGACGGCGGTTCGCGTCGAGCGGGATCCCCAAAAGCCGGCGAACCGATTCGTCTTTCTTGGCATCTCCAGAGGATCCATCGCTGGGGGCTTCGCCGCAACGGGCAACTCAACCCCAGACCCAACGTGCCGTCATCGTTCTGTCCTGCTGCAGGAGGGCGGCAGCTCGCGCGAACGCGTGCTGACGAATCCCACACCGACCCCCTCGAGGGTTGTCTCGAGTAGCTGCTCTGCGGCGCGAGTGCGCTCCGGTGACGGACCGGAACCATCCGTGCCTCCTTGGCCGATCAACATTACGCACGATCCCCTCAGCGTCTCAAGCATTGGGACGAACTCGTCGAGCGCTCCATCGGGCGTCATGCCTCTATCAAAACGGACTGGTGTGCCGGTGGTCGGCGAGCGCTCGACGACCAGCCCGTCGCCGATCGAGATTACCGTCGCACGCGGCCACCCATGCGCGCGGAGCTCCCGCCCGATTTTCGCGTAGGTCGCCAGGAACGGTGATCCCCGCGTGGGCTCCACGCGCTCGAGCGGGGCAAGAAGGCGGCGGTGCGCGAAGCGGCGCAGCTTCTCCAGCGACCGCCGCCTGATTGGCTCGGGATTGTACGCGCGACGTTCGCGCGGAATGGCAACGGTCGAGCTCAGAACGAGGTCACGCTCCGGCTTGTTGGTCATGATTCCGACCGTGAGACGCCCGCAGGAGACGGCCACCCGACGGGCCGCCTGCTCGACGACCGTCGGCGTCAACTCGCGGCTCGTCTCGTACTCCGACATGCTCGTGCTCGGCAAGACGACGACGTGCTCGGGCGTGTCAAGGCACACCGAGTGGCGTGTGGGCCCGCAGCCGGCGGTCAGCAGCGCCAGCGTGGCGACCGAGAATGTCACCGCCCCCTTCACTGCTGCCCCTCCCCGAAGCCGGCGTCCCCGTGGCGGTACTTCGTGACGGTGCGGTCAGGCTGCCGCTTCCAGGCCGGTGAGTCCACGGACCCGGGCAAGCCGATCGTGGCCGGCTCCGGTGAGGGCGGGCTGTCCGCGCCACTCGCACAGGGCAAGCGCCGGCCACGCCTGAGCGGTGGGCGGAGGCTCAACAGCATCAGGAGCGCCGCGGTCCCAATGCCCAGTGCGGGACCGAGTGTCCCGATGCCGAGGTAGCCGAACCCGCCGGTGGCCAGGGCCACGAGCGCGGCAGGGACGAGATCCCCACCGCGCCGCGGGGTCTCGGATGCCTCGAATGCCTCGCCGGCAGGCAGCTGCGGGAGCCGATGGTCCGGCGTCAGCTCCGGCTCCCCAGGCAGCTCGGTACGGATCTTGCCGTACGCCAGCAGCGCGATCTCGGTGGCCGATTCCGCTGCCGCCCGCTCTTGGCGAACCGCCGTGGCGGTCGTCGCGTGGATCGTCGCGATGCGGACCTCTGCCCCGGCGGCTTCCTTGCGCCGCGCCTCCACGCGCGCGGCCCCGCGGGCCGCCGAGTTGAGCAGCGCCTCGATCCGCGCCCGGATCTCGGCACGCTCGTCGTGGGCCTTCGCCAGTCCTGCCTCGAGGACCTCCAGTCGCGCCTGGGCGCGGTCCCGCGCGTCGCGCGTCACCTGCGCAGGAGACGCCATGAGCGTGACGGACGCGCCATCTGCCTCGGAGGCTTCCACCGCCCGGTGGGCGCCCCTCACCGCCAGCGCGTAGCCGGTGATCACCGCCACCAGGCAGGCCGCCAGCGTCGCGGCGGTGAGGGTCTCGGCTCCCGCCTCGTCGAATACGCGAAGCGCCGTGAGCCCCGCCACGAACCGGTCCATGATCGCTAGGTAGAGGCCGACGAACCCGCCACCGACCAGCCAGACGGGCACACGGATCGCAGCCAGCACGACCCCGATCAGGGTTGACGCGCCCAGCACGGTCAAGCTGATCCCGGCGGCCAGCAGCGCCCCGAACTGCCAGGAGGTGCCGACCACCTGCGCCACGGGGGTCATGAGGAGCAGCGTGAAGACGACGACTTCGGCGGGCAGGACGAGCTTGGCGTACCGCCACAGGAACGTGAGGACGGCCAGCAGGTTCGGGCGTCCGCGGAGGCCCGCCTCCTTCTGGGCGGCCTCGCGGGCCGCTGTTTCGCGCTCGGCCCGCTCGTGCGCGTCGAGGCGCGCGCGGTCGAGCGCTTCCTGGCGCCGGTCGAGCTCGTCGCGCGCCTCCTCGACCTGGTGGTCGAGGCGGTCGACCTCTCCGTCCGCTTCGGGCAGGGCCTTGTACGCGAGCCGTTCCGCCTCGAGCTCGTCGGCGTAGGCGTTCTCTTGGATCTCGCGCACGGCCTCCTCGGTCGTCGCGGATACCTCCAGCTGCTCACCGATCGCGCGCTGGCCCTGGCTGACCTCCGCGCCCGCCCGAACGTCGTGGACCCAGGTGTACAGGCGGGCCACGGCCGCGAAGACCACCGCCGGCGAAAGCGCACGCAGCGCTTGACCCAGGCGGACGCCAAACTCGCGGATTGCCTCCGGGTCGCAGATCTCACGTGCGGCGTCCAGCAGACCGCGAGGCGGGTCCTCGGGATGCGGCGGAACGCCCTCGGGGGGCGGCGCGGATTCGCCATCGATGTCGCGACCGACGACACCGTTATCGCGCGGCACATCGCGGACCGCGTCCAGACGGGCGAATAGCAGGTCGGCCGACGGCCCCCCGGCGGCGTTCCCGTTGCTCTGGTTGATCGAGTTCTTCACGGCGGTTCCTTCCGTCGACTACTTAGCCGTGATGGTCCAGCGGGACCGCGAAACGCCGCTTAAACGCGTTGTGAACGGCGTTTGAAAGGGGAATAGGGTCCGGCAATGGCCGCTCCCGAGCTCGCCTGCGCCTTCCGCCTCCTGGGGCCACTGCAGGCCCCGGGACTGGATCGCGTGTCGAGGCCGCAGGCGCGCGCGTTGCTCGCGTACTTCCTGCTGTACCCGAACACTCCGCACACCGTTGAGACCCTCGCCTCCGTGATCCCGCCCAGGTCGAAGGTCCACTTCCGCAACGACGACACAGTTGTCGGAACCGCCGTCACGGGCTGTCGGAACCTTCTCGACGGCATCGGTTTGCTCGACAAGGTCGGCCGCGGCAGCTATCAGCTCAACGTCGAAGAAGAGCTGATCGACCGTACGCATTTCGACCGCCTCGTCGAGGAGGCCGGCAGAACCCGGGACCGCCGTGTCGCGCGCGACAGGCTCCAGCGCGCGGTCGATCTCTGGCGGGGCGATAGAGCAATACCTGAGCTGGACGACTTCCCGCCGCTCATGAGCGAGGCGCAGTCTCTTGTCGAGGGGCTTCGTTCCGCGCTCTCCGCGCTCTTCGAGACCGAGCTCGCGCTGCTCGGGCCGGAGGGCGTCTGCTCGAGGCTCGACAAGGCAGCGCGACGCCATCCGACGGACAAGCGGCTGGTCGAGCTCGCCATGCAGGTGAACTATGAGTGCGGGAACCGCAAGGAGGCGGCGCTCCTCGCCAAGCTCTACCAGCGCCGGGTCCTGGATACTGGCGGGCTGCCGGAGGACGCCATCTTGGAGCTGGCCGCCCAGGTCGAGCGCAAGGACCCCGCCGCGGGCCTCAAATCGCTCGCGGATGCTGGCGTGCGCGGGCCGACCGGCACAAGACGCGGGCCGTGGGAGTTCCCGGAAGACTTCGACGACAGGCTCGCCGGACGCGTCGGGCCGCGCGCACACCTCGACCCGCGGCTTCGTTCGCCGGAGAGTGGCGACACCTCAGATGAAGCGCTGGCATCAGTGCTGACCGGATTGCTCTCCTGGGCGGAGTCCGACGAGCTGCTCGGCCTGTTCGACGAATGGGACCCGGTCGACCCGCTGCCGCACCCGCAGGGCGACGCGGCCCTGGCGAGATTCCGGGAGCTCGAACTGGCAAGCGAGGAATGGAACTACCGCCGCTACACGTATGAGCGGTGGGAGCAGCTATTGGTTGACCGGGGCGATGACTTCCACGCACAGGTGATCCATGCTGTGGAGGCCCTCGGCATGCGCGAGTGCACCGTTCCGCGGCACGACCGGTACGACCTCGGGATCGCCTTGGGTGGGGCCCGGCGCTCCCCTCTCGCCCGCACACGATGGCTGGATCTTCTCACCACGCACTACGCGATTGGAGCCGTGGCATATGCCACTTCCCTTCGCCCCGTCGACGAGGAGGCGGAGCGCCGCCACGTCCCATACGCCCGCGGCGCCGAGACCGAGTTCGACCTGATGCACTGTGCTCTTGAAGGTGCGCGTCACCTTTATCGCGGCGTGCGTGGACACGAGGACGACAGCGAGTCGGACCCGCGGGATCCCGACAACTGGTGGGCCTGGTCTTTGGCCCGTCGATACGAGGTGGCTCCCGGCGGACGACCGCTGTATGGCTTCGCGGGCCCGTCCAGCTCGCAGAAGGAACACCGTCCGCGGACCCCCGACACGCTCGAGTTCCTCCATCGGAAGCTCGAGGGATCTCCGGTGAAGCTCGAGCCGGGCGCGCGGGTCTTGCTTGTTACGAGTCCGATCTACGTGCCTTACCAGCAGATCGAGGCACTGCGGGTGCTAGGTCTTCGGCACGGCCTCGAGGTGGAAACGGTCGGTCATCCGCGTGAGTGGACGGCACCGGCCACGCAGAACCCCATGGAGAACCTCCAGCGCGTCGGGAACTATCTCCAGGAGATCCGTTCCGCCATCGAAGGATGTCGGCGGCTGGCGGAGGAGCACGCCCCCGGCTGAGACGTCAGTCGCGCAGCATCACGACCGCCATGAACCGTCCGGTCGGACGCTCGCGGCGGTCGGAGAAGAAGCGATCGGTATTCTCAAACGTGTCCATGGCGGCCAGTTCGACGCGGGAGGCGGGGACACCGGTGCTGGTCAGGTCGTGCAGGTTGCTGCTCCAGAGATCGAACAACCATTTGTCACCCCTCGGCCGCAGCACGGCGACATCCGGGAACTCCTCGCGCGCGCGGTCGGCGACGTCCGGCCCGACCTCGTAACTCTGCGGGCCAATCGAAGGACCCACCGCGGCGACCAGCTCTGAGGGATTGCTTCCGAACTCGCGCTGCATCGCCTCGACGGTCCGGCGGGTGATGTGATGCACGGTCCCACCCCAGCCGGCGTGCGCGACTCCGACTGCCGGAGTCGATTGGTCGAACACGATCACCGGGACGCAGTCGGCCAGCATGACCGCTAGGACAACTCCGGCCTCCCCGGTGATGAGCGCGTCTGTATCTGGGATCGCCTCGTCGTGCGACAAGGCGCCCCGGCCGCGGTCGGCCGCCGTGACGCGCTGGACGTGGCCGCGATGGACCTGGCGGGGGACGACGAACGCCTCCAGAGGCACGTCGAGGTGATCGGCGAGGCGCTCGCGGTTCGCTCGCACGCGCGCTGGGGCGTCGCCCACATGGAAGCCGAGGTTGAGCTCGTCGTAGGGCGGCTCGCTTACGCCGCCGGAGCGCTCCGTGTAGCCCGCGAGGACCTGGCGACGCTCGAACTTTACGGGCCGCAGGAACGAGAGCCGGCGCGCGCCCACCGAGGAATCGGCCATGCGCCCACATTATTCATGCAGTCATCGCGAAAGCGGCGCAACCAGGCGGGGCTGTCGCGTCGCCCAGAGCAGCACCTGAGAAAAAATGGGTGGCGAACCCGCCAAACCTGAGGTACGTTGGCATCCGGCCGGGTCACCCAGGGACGGGCGGACGCCGCAGGGACGGACCACCCAATCCCACAACCAAGGAGACGCCGGCATGGGCTGGAACCCTGAGCAGGCGCCCCAAGGCGTCGTCCATGCCGAACTACTGCCCACCCGAGCGCTGGGAGCCCGACACGCGGCGCACCGTCAGCATCCACGAGCGCTTCATGATCGGCATGGCCGTGATGGGCAACGTTGGTGTGTGGGGCGACGAGCTCCCGCCTCCCGAGCGTCCCACCGGCGTACCGCCGGATTACTTCGAGCAGCTCGCCAAGGCGCTCGAGGATGGAGACAGTCGGCGGCTCGAAGGTGCGATCGCGGGCGACCGCGCCTTCTTCCGTGCGATGTTCGACCGCGAGAAGCCGGGTCTGGACATCAACGCCTCCAACAGCATCCCGTTCCAAGTGCGACCGTTGCTTGCGCAGAACACCGGCGGATACCTGCTTAGCAGCACTAACGCGCTCGCCTCGTGGATGACACGCGGCGTCCACTACGCGTGTCTCACGCCGATAGAGCGCACGCCAACCGCCCAGGCGTTCCTGACCTACGTCGGGCGCCTGTTCGAGGCCTATGCCGTGAGCTGCTTCAGGACGCGCACCGAGCGCAGCCTCAGGTCAGAGTGCTGAGCGAGCAGGCCTACGACGCCGGCTCTAGCCAAACGTCCGACGTCGCCATCGTCGACGGCAGCGATCTCGTGCTCATCGAGATCGAGGCCCACCGGTTTACGAAGGAGGCGCTACTCAGCGGCGACGCCGAGCAGGTGCTCACCGAGCTGGACACCATGATCGTCTCCAAGGCTCGACAGATCGACCAGTGCATCACCGCGCTGCGGCGGCCCGAATCGCCCGCCACGCTCCCCGGCATAGACATGAGCGCGATCGAGCGGATCTGGCCGGTAGTCGTTATCGAGGGGGCCATCGCGCAGACCGCGTTGCTCTGGGAGCACCTCATAGAGCAGCTGCGGGAGGGCTCCAACAGACCGGGGTTCAGAAGCTCGCGGTGATGACCGCGGACGAACTCGAGGCCGCTGCCGGCTTCGTCGAGCACGGCCATCATCTCGCGATGCTGCTGCATCGCTGGAAGGCCGGCTCAGCGAGGTATTCGGACTTCACGTATTACTGCTCGAAGACGACGGGACTACAGCGGCCACGCCGGGCGAACCTCGCAGAGCGCCGATGGAGGCGGCTGATCGACGAGGTCAACTCCGCGTTCTCCGATGAGGCGCAGGCGCGGCCTCGCGGGGATGACGAGTAACGCTGAGCGATCTGGCGAACGTCTGAAGTCTTGAGGTCGCCCGCGGTGATGCTCACAGTTGGTCGGTGCCCACCACCTACGACGCCAAATTCAAGATCAATGAAGTCTTTCCAGCCGACGATCTGTACGCGCGGTTGGTGGTCGGGCTTTCAATCGCCCTTTGCGACTTGCGCCTCGCCGGTAGGCCCCACCTTCGGGACTGGGATAAGACGCCCGACTACGCCCAGATGTAGTCGCAGGACGTCTGGCGCTTCGGCTTTTGCGGAGGGCGCCCGACGACCTCACTTGCATTGGCCGCGCTCGAGTGTTCGAATAGATCTTAAGGCCGTCAATTACTGGAGCCGTTTGGACCGTGGCTGCGTTCTGGAGTGTTCCGAGATGACTCCTCCTCAGCCGACCAGCGTTCTTGGGCTGCTCGAAACCGCTATCGAGCAGCTCACTCCGACCAGCTTGCCCGACTTGAGCGCTTGGGAGGGGCTTATCAGCTTCCGGCCGCCGCACGAAGTCCAGCGCGCGACCGTTCGCACTGGGCCCGACTGGACGATTCAACGTATCGAGAAGGCGTACGGAGACATCAATCTCGACTACTACTCCGTGTCGATCGCGCGACTGCCTGCCGGGTTCAGCGCGCCGGAAGCTCTGCTTTCGCACATCCGCGTGAAGCTCGCTGATTTCCTGGACAAGGAGGCCTGCGAATTCACGCCCTACGACGAACAGGTGAATGGCCCCAAGTGGCGTGGGCCCGACCCTCTCTCGGCCGTCATGCACTTCAACATGACGAGCCTCCCCTTGGAGGTTCCGGCCAACTTCGAGGACGGTTCGGTGATTTGCAGCGAGATCGACGCGAACCACTGGATCTTCTCCACGCTGTGGACCCCGGACGATTTGGATCATCCGGTCAGCGGCAACCGCCTGTTTGGCGTTAGCCGGACCGACCAGGGATGGGAAGTCTTTACACGGGGCGCCGATCGCATCAGCACGTGGGGGAACTGGACCTCCAACTGGGTGATCTCGGATTTGGTCTTTCGCGGTGGACACAGATGCTGGACTAGCTTTCAACGCCGGGTTCGTGAATTCGTCCAGTCCCACGACGGGGGAGCCGCGCTCGGAGTTACGTCATCGCATCGGTATCGCTGGAGCGACGTAGAGGCCGCCTACTACCACCCGACGGTGACTTGGCTATGACCCGGGAGTGAGACAACATGCTCGAGCTGGCCGCGAGCCCTTTCAACGGAGACTGGCCCGCACCCATCGCCATTTCGGCGGTCCTCCTCGCGGCTGGATCCTTCGCAGCGGACCGGCTTCTGAAGAGGCATCAGCCGAGCAAGGATCTTGAAGCGGCAGGGTCGGCCCCGGCGGATTCGAACTCGGTGCAGAAGCCGGCGTCGACCGAGAAGTCGGACCGGAGGGGCATCGCCGGGCTCGTCGTGGGAGTCGACGGCCGAACGTCGACGTCCAAATTGCAGGTTCTGCTCTGGACGTATGGCTTCGCCTGGGCAATCGTGGCACTGCTGATCGGGTCCATCGACGCGGGCCTGACCGACGGATGGAACAAGCTGGTCAACGGCGGCTTGAAGGAGGAGTACCTGCTTCTGCTCGGGCTGCCCACCGGCGCGGCCGTCGCGGCCTACAAGCTCACCTCGGACAAGGTGGGCTCCGGGACCGTGCAGAAGGACACGACGGACGCGACCGGGCTGGGCGCGCGTGCCGCTGAGGTCATCTCGGACGACGACGGAAACACGGACCTCATCGACTTCCAGTACCTCCTCTTCAACCTAGTCGCCCTAGCATATTTCGTAGTCAGGTTCATGGGGCACGCCTCGGAGGGTCTTCCGGACCTCCCGGACATCCTTGTAGGGCTCACGGGCACGGCCGCGCTCGGGTACACGCTTAACAAGGCTGCACAGGGCCAGGTGCCGGCCCTGAATGCTCTGGTACCGGGCGCCGGGAAGCCCAGCACCAAAGTGAAGCTCTACGGCAATGCCCTCGACGGCGATCCGGCCAAGGCCGAGATCACAGTCATGTTCGGCGAGAAGCAATCACCCCATACGAGCAGGGATGCCGGGGTGTTGACCGCCGAGGTGCCGGACATGCCCGCGGGAAAGGTCATGGTCACGGTCGTCCTGGCGCTCCGGAACGGCCTTGTCACAAACCCGCGCGAGTTCGTCATCGAGCCGCCCTGAAGCGAGACGCCGGAGGGCCAGCCCTCCGAGCAGCCTAAAGCAGCGGCGGCGGCACTCGTACTGGCTCGCCGCGCCGCGCTGGCGGACCACAACGTCTTCTCGCTTCAGGCCCGAAACGACCGCGCCCTGTGGGGTCACGGGAACTTCCTTGCGTCGGCCAGCGTCGACTGGTCCGCCGAGTTCTACCGGGGGGTAAACCTGTCCGCGTCCGCTGAGGCGTCACTCGGCCTGGAAGGCGACGCAAAGGACGTTGCCGACGGGACGTTTTCCGGGACCATCTCGGCCGAGGCAGCGCTCGCGCTCCAGGCCGGCTTTCCGCTCGATGCCTTCACCGAGGCAGGCGCGGTGGCGCACCTCGAGGCTCGGCTTGCGCTTGCTGCCGCTATCCGGGCTGAACTCGAACTCTCGATGGACGAGCTCGCCGATGCCGTCTTGCCGAAAGCGTCGCCGGGCTGGCGACCGCTCCTCGATGCCTTCCTCGAATCCGTGTCGGTGGCCGCGGTGGTCGGGGCGCGCGCTGCCGTGGCAATCGAGGGCAACGGGAACGCCTGCGCGGCGGGTTGCCTGTTTCCGCGGCGCGACGAAGACGCCGGCGTGACCGTCGCGTTCGAGTACAGCGCCGCCTACGGCTACGGAGCGGGGCTGCAGTTCCTCGTCAACTTCGGTTTCGAGGACGCGGAGCGTCTTATCGACCGGGTCGGGCGGCGTGCCGCTGCTGTAGCCGGGGCGGCGCCGGCGGCGACCGAGCGCCTGCGGATTCTCCTGCCGCTCACGCTGCGGGCGCTCTACGCGGTTGGCGGCGGCCTGACGACTCCGGACGCCGACCGGCGAACGGTCGCGCGAACAGCGTTGGGCCAAGCGATCGCCCGCTCCCTCCAGGAAGTTCTGCTTGACGCCCTTGCCGGTCTGGCAGTTCACGAGCTCGAGGAACTGATCGCCCGCCAAGCATGGAGCGACAAGCTCACACCGGGGAGGCGGGAGGACATCGTCGGCCAGCTTAGAGCCGCCCGCGACCGGATCGCTGGGGCCGGCTCGACCGCCAACGAGCCGGCGGGGTGGCTCCGCCAAGTCGCCGACACGATCCCGGCGCTATGGCTGCTGACCGATGCCGACGTACTCGATCCCGGCCCCCAGGCCGACTGGAAGGACAGCCTGGCTCTCCTATGGGCGGCGGCGGAGCTCGCGCTAGCGGTCGTCGACTCGTCCGTACGTACACAACCCTTCCAAGGCAGCGCACCGGACGGGCACGCCCCGCTCAAGGGGTACGTCGCGGGAAAGGTGAACGCCAGGGCCGACGCCCTCAGCCTGGCCGACCTTGTCGCGTTCCTGCTTCAGATACCCGAGCAGCGTCTCAACGCAGTGCTGCAAGGGTCACCGGCGACAGTCGAGTTCCTTCAGCGCGTGACGCGCCTCGATTCGCCGGCGCGGATCCTACGAGAGGTGCTCGTCGCGCTCGCGGCCAGCCCGACCGAGGGCAGAAGCGAAGCCTTGCGGCTGGCGCTCGTCGAGCTGAGTAGACCGCTCGTCGGGCAGCTCGCGGGAGAGCTGCGTGAGCGCTCGGGCGACTCCGGGCCAGGAGGCCTGGTGGCGAGCGCGATCGTCCCGAGCGTCGAAGCCCTGCCGCTCCTGCTCGATAGCGTTGGACGGCTCGACGGCAGCCAGGTCGGCGCCCGCATACTGCGCGAGCAGATCTCTGCCGCCCTACTCCAGCTCACGGTCCGGCCTCTCCTCGGCTGCACCGACGCGCTTCTCGACCACGCCTCCGCCCACGCCGCGCGCTCGATAGAGGACCTCGCCAATCGGCTGGATCCAAAAAACGACAACGACGTGCTCAACGCGATCTTCGCGCTCCAAGCCTGGTCGCCCGTCAGCATCACCCGCGAGGACGCTCAGGACCTCCTTCGGCTCTCCGCCAGGGTCATCGAGCGGTGGAACGACACGCAGCGAGACGAGTGGGTTCCCCAGCTCGAGGCACTCCTGACGCTCGGGCTGGCGGACGGCGGGCGCATAGGGGACGCATGGCAGGCCCTCGAGCGGCACCCGAACACCCCGCTACGCGGCGAAGTGCTAACAGGCCTCGTCGCACGCGTCACCATCGCAACCTGGCGCCTGTTCGCCTTCGTGCTCCTCGAGGCGGGCAAGCTGCTGCTCGCGCATCTCGGTCGCTGGCTCCTGAAGGTCGGCAACGCCATCGTGGACGGAGTCAGGGCCGCCGTCGAGGCGATCAAGGCCTCGATCGAGTCGCTTGGACGCTGGGTGGAGGAGGAGGCGCGCAAGCTGCTCGATTGGATCGTGGAGCGGCTCAAGGCGATCCAGAAGGAGCTCGACCGTCTCTGGCGCCAGATCAGCGACTTCTTCGAGAGCATCGGGGACTTCATTGGGGACATATTCAGCTTCAGTCTGTCGGCGGTTGGCGCACGCCTCGCGACGGTGCCTGGCCACGCCCGGCTCGACCCCCCGGCCCGCGCACGCGCGGCGGCGCAGGTGGCCAACCAGGTGCAGCACCAGCTCGACGAGCAGGCGCCTCTCCTCGAGGGCCCCCGCGCACTGCCGCGCCGCATCATGGGATGGAGCGGCCCGCTGGTCGACGAGCTTGCTGCTTCGGGTGAGCTGAGCACCGAGGTCCTCCTGGGGCGGCTAAGGACAATGGCATGGCGAACTCCCGCGCGCGACCTCCACCTGGCGGTGACTCCGACAACGGGTGGCGCGTCCGTCGGGGTTACCGTGCCCGCGTCCCAGGTCCTCGGGTCCGCCATCGCGCAATCACTCGCGCCGAAGGTGCAGACGCTCTACGACCAAATTGCCGCGAAGGAGCGGGAGAAGAGAGACCTCGAACGGCAGCGCGACATCGCCCAAGCCGCGCTCGACCAGAAGCTGGGCGAGAAACAGGCCCGGGAGCGGCTCATCAGCCTTCCTACAAACACCGAGCTGGCGGTCGAGATCCACTCCCCCTCCAATGACCAGCTGGTGCAAGACCACGTCGAGCTCGCAGTGACGGTGCGGGGTGCGAACAGCACCTTCGTAGAGACCGATCCTGCGCGGCTCTTCGGGATGCCGACTCGCATCAAAGTGATGCTCAATGGGGCGGACCTGCCCTACCAGGCCGGGCAGTGGACAAGCACTGGGCAGGGCCTCATCTACCGAGCCACGATCTGGCTTCAACCGCTGGCCGACCAAGTCCCCGGGGAGATCGTCGCGCCGCTCGGGGCAAACGTCGTCCAAGTGCTGGCGGCCCACGATGTAGTGGCGCAAGACGCGGTGCACTTCCGGTTGCTACGCGGTCTCCGGCTGCGGGTCCACACTCGGGGAAAGATCGTGCGGTGCACCGTCCAGCTGCCGGAGCCGGCTCCCGCGTCGGGAGCGGTTGTGACCGTGACCTCGTCTGACACGGACCTTGTCGGGCACCCCGGAAACATCTCGATCGAACCCGGAGCCACCACCGCCCCCGTCCCGATCACGCACAACCCGGAAGAGGGCGGAATGGTCATCCTGACCGCCCAGTACGTGACTGCTCAGCACGGAACCTACCGCGACACGGTGGACGTCCGGATCCCGGTCGTCATCATCAGACCACGGGGGGACGACGACAGGTGAAGGGCCAGCCAAGTCGACTAGCTGTTCGCGTTCCGCGCACCAGGCAGAACAGCTAGAAGACGCTCTCGCCGGGCTCGAGCGGGACGGGCTGGCGCACCGGCGCGACCGGTTCGCATGGCCGACGCGGGCGTCGGCACGCTGCCGCGAGCTTTTGGCCTAGAACGGGTTCGGCGATAACGACTCTTGCCCCACAAGTCCCACACACCCGCCTGTAGCGTCACGGCATGGCCGAATACGCATACGGAGAACCCGGCGAGCTGCTGTTCCAGGTGGTTCAGCTGACAGGCGGACCCCGTTGTGCCGCCAACTCGCTTTCGCCGTCCTCTTTGTCGTTGACGGCCCTCTCAAGAGCTTCCTTAAATTCCTGGATGATGCCCGCCTGGGGCAACACAGCGGCAAGACTCTTGAGGATGTCGTTTCCCCAGCCAAGCGCCTTGCGCAACCAGCGACGGGAGGGGTCGGAGAAGAACGCGCGCGCGTTGCGCCAGAAGCCTTCGGCCTTTAGCCGGAAGCTCGGCCCCCGTAACCCGTGGTCTTTCAAGCCACCTTCGTAGTCGCCCGAGCGAATGAGCTTGATGATTTCGTCGAAGCGCACCGATACCTCTCCCTGCGCCTCGCGAAAAAGCCCGTACAGGTAGCTGGGTACGAACTCCCCGACGGCGCGCTCTTCATCCTCTAGCACGTCGTCTAGCAACCGTCTGAGCTCCTGCAGCAAGTCGACGAGATCGTCGCGCTGCTCTTCCTCTTTCTCTTCCTCTTCGGGTTCTTCTTGTTCTTCCTCGGCGGCCATGATGCCAACGTACTCCGACTCCGTTCAGGAATCGAGGGAGTCGCCGCGTCCTCGGCTGTTTCCGACCGATAACGCTGCTCCTCGCGCAAAAGCGGGAGCCGACCGCGAGCGCGCGCTGTCGTTGGTGCTTGAGCAACGCTGCGTGAAGCCGTGCAGTCGACGCGCGCTGTGCGACGGGCTCCACATGAACTCATGTGCGCTGCCTGTGCGCCGGGCGCGTCAGCCGTCTCGCAGCTAGGCGTGCCTTGACATTCGCAGTGAGTCGCTGAGACAGTCGCTGAGTGCCCGAAGCATCAGCGCCGCCCGTAGCGCCGGAGCCAGAGCCGGAACCAAAGGCACGGTGGCGTCGATTGCTGGCGCACGTTCACCGTGAGGAGATCGCGCCGGTTGTCGAGCCGGCCAGGGCGAGCGTTGAGAACGATCTCGGCGGTGCCAGCGAAGACTTCGTGAGCGCTGCGCAGCTCTTGAGGGTTGCCGAGATCCAGATGGTGCGAGGCGATCAGAAGGCGCCGCGCTCCTGGAGCGACAGGCGGGTGCCATGGCTCGACGCGGCCTCGATGCTGTGGACAGACACTTGGTTCATACGGGCGTAGCGAGGGTGATCGACGACCACAGTGAATTGATTGTTTCTCAGCTCGAAGTTGAGGATCTACCTGAGGCAGATCTCGAGGCGCTTCGGCGGTCCGGTGTAGCCGACCCGTGGGCGGAAGCATCCCTATCAATCCAGCGGCTCCGCCGCCGGTCGGCCGCGCGCTCAACGGCGGGAGTGGCTGACTACGAGCAAGCGGTGGAGGAGGCCCGCCAAACCCTGGGCGAGCCTCGGCCCGCTCCACCTAAAACCGTCGCACAGGGCCGGCCGGCGCGCCGTTGGTTCAAAGGGGTCGGTGCGATCGTTAAGGGTGGAGTGCTCATATCGGTCGACGGCGGTCTTCTCATCGCGGGAGCCCCGATTACTGTTGTAGAGCCGTCAGCGTCGGCCGCACTCATTGGCTCATTGGCCATGGGCTTCAGCGACGTTGCGACTGGAATCGGGGATCTCCGCGGCGAATAACGGCCCTGCCCGACAACAGTCCTTCCTCACGAAAGCGGTCACCCCTGCTTCTCGCGCATAGCGATAGAGACTGGAGGAGTCGTATCAGCGCTGGCTCCTCGTGCGCGCGGTCAGCGAGCAACCATGGTCATCAAGTCAGACCGGCGGTGGTCCGCGTTGACCACCCGGACGTCGCAAGAGTACGGTCGTGCCATCCAAGGCGCCCTGCACTTCCCTCTGATTAGCCCGCCCGCGTCGGCCTGGCTTGCTCGGGCGCTCCTTTACTGGGACGAGGTCGGCACCATCGTTCCATACGACTGGGTCAAGGATCCCGAGTTGCTCGGCGAGCACACACTTGAGCTTGTCCGCCGAGAGTTACTGCTGCAGGTGTTTCCGCATTGGGTCGAACCGAGCTACGGCAAGAGGTTTCAGCGCTGGCTCGAGGGGCTCGAACCTTCCGAGCTCGCTCGCCGGCGCAAGAAGTTCTCGGCCGGAGAACGGTTCCAGGTGCATCGCGACAAGTGGCTGGCGATGGGCGGCGGAGCCCTCGATGTCGCGTCAAACTTCGGTCTCGTCGCCGAGAGACAGCGCCGCTCCCAGAAGTGGATCGAAGTCGAAGCGACGACCGCTGATGAGTTCATGGCGAGCCTGGCGCTTGGTTTGTGCCATCCCGACAGCGACTTGAGTTCCGGCGAAGACCGGGGACTGAGGTGGGTGCCGGCGACTGGCGAATCCTCCGCGGTGTCGGGCCTGCTAGCCGGCCTCGTGCCGGACACGGACGCCAACGGCACCGATCGGGATCTCCGGCTGCGCGTGCAGGGAGAGCTTCGAGCGTGCGAGCTCCGCACGATCTTGCTCGAGAAAGCGTTGCCTGTGCCAGCCGATCCGCCTACGCCGGAGGAGTTGGAGCGCTTCCGGCGGCGCCACGGCGCCCGGCTGCCGTCCATGCGGCGGCACTTGGAGGCGCTGATTGACGGGATGAGCGATGAGGAGGTGCGCCGCTTCCGGGAGGTGGACCGATTCACCGAGGAGATGGAGGAGCTCGTGGGAGAGGCCGAGCGCTATTTGAATGAGGCGGGGCTGCGACAGATCAGCCGGACGCCGCTGCTCCGGGTGCTGAAATTCGCCCCCGGCTTGTCGGCACCAGTTGACGCGACGATAGAGACCGCAGCCTCCCTGGAGACGGCGAGCGACTTCGCACGAGAGCCGCTCGCCTACCTCGCCTTCGCTCGGGTGGAACTGAGGCTCGGTGACCGCTACAGGATCCCGGCCGACTCTGAACCGCTCGTCGCTCTGTTCGATGGGTGAGTGCGCATAGCGCCGCTTCGCGACTGATCTCCATCAGGGGGCGTCGGCTGATCGCTGACGGGGAGAGACACCCGAACCGAAGGCCCAGGCTCTCGGTTGCGCTCCATGCACGGCAACGGCGCGGCGACGCACGCGCCGCTACTGCTTTCGCTGCTCCTATGTCAAGAAGTCGAGGGGGAGAGAGTTGTCTTGTGCGGGGTGGGCGGTTGGAGGAGGTGCCAGACGCGGCGTGCGAGGTGGCGTTTGAGGCAGCGGATCGCGTCGCGGTTGGTCTTGCCCTCGGCGCGTTTGCGGGCGATGTAGGCCTTGGTCTCGTGGTGGCAGCGGGCGCGGGTGACCGCGACGCGGTGAATGGCGGTGTTGATCTGGCGGTTGCCGCCGCGGTCGAGGCGGTGACGCTTGGTCTTGCCCGAGCTGAATGTTGACGCTTGGTTTCGCGAGCGCCACTTGGGAGGAGGATGTCGGCGGCCCGCCCAAGTCCGAGAGCCCGCGGCCTTTCAAGAAGGTCTTGGATTGGCTGTTCCGACTGGCGGCAAAGGTCGCCAAGTTCGTTTGGAGCTGCGTCGAGTGCGCGATGGCGTCATTGGCTCTCCTGGGTATCTCCAAGGTCGCCGTTGGAGTCTCGTGGGTTCCGCAAGTGAGCTTCGAGTTCCCAACCAACATTCACACGCAACAGCAGGAATGGCAGCGGGCCCGGAACTTCCTAAACGACATGCTGAACGAACTGCATCAGAAGGTTTTCTCGTCGTGACCCAGCCGAGCGTTCACCCCGCGGGGGGTCGGCGCTATTCGCCAGCGCTTTGATGCAGTGCGAGCTGCCACCGAGCAGGCGCAAGGTACGCGCCTGCCGCTGCGAGGCGCGCATAGCGATAGCGAGCGGACGCTCGCGTCGGGTGGGATGTCCCCAATCGACGACAAGCAGTAGCCATCGCCTCATCAAGCAACACACAGGCTCAGGCGCGGTCCGCGCGGTAGTTCGCCCCACGCGAAGTCGCGGAACCCGAGCTATGAGATCATTCCTCCGGCTTTCCGAGCGCCGTGCGCACGGCCTCGGGCGTGCCGTTCCGGAATTCGCTCATCTTCACGCCGCGGAGAGCCGCGTGGCCGCGGTCGCGGGTGGGATAGCGACCCAGCGGCGGGCGGTGAGCGTGCAACTCGCGCGCGAAGCGGAGCGCCGCTGCGTACTCGTCGGGGAGGCGGTTGAGCCGCACCAGCGCCAAAAGGCCGAGCACCACGCTCACGACTGCGACGAAAACCCCGGCAGGCACGGCAAACCGGCTGTGATCGTCCGCGAACGTCGCCACGGCAGCGACGACGGCGGACGTCAACGCGATCTGAATTCCCACGATCCCGCGAGAGTGATGCCACTCGTAGATATGGCGCACCTCCGAGTCGATCGCCTCGGGTTTGTCTCCGACTGCAGCCACGACATCGCAGAGTTGACCAACCGTGACGTCGCCGCGGATGCGCTCCGGCATGCGCATGTCCGGACGACCGTACCGGTTGCGTGGCGGGACAACATGCTGTCGCGCCGGTAGGCACAGCGCTAGTGCATACCGCGCGGCAGCTACCAGGCGAAAGCAAGACAGCGCCTGGAGGCGCCGCCGCGCCACGGTGGCGTGTTGCGTTGCATGGAGAGCATGCGCGAACCCGGCCTGCGCGGAGCGTGGAAGTCGCGCCAGCCGCCAGGGCGCCGCGGTCAAACCGACGCAACCGCTGTGGGCTTACCTTCGGGGCACCGAGCCGACGGCAGGAATCGGGATCTCCACTTTGTGCTGCTCGATCGGCCGAGTCTCTTCCGCGATCCAGCCGCTCACCCCGTAGCAACGGATCACCAGCTTCTCGTCCTCGATCGCGAGCCGCAGGAACTGCTTGAAGAACGGCGGGCCGGTCGCCTCCGCGGCCTGCGAGACGATCGCGTTGAAGAGTCGCTTCTTCCCTGGTGGCGGGAGCAGCATGTCGCAGACGCGCTGATCGGACCGGCTGACGGTCGCGGCGACCGGGCGCTCGGGTGCCGGGAGGCCGATGACTTCCTGCACCCTCTGTACCGCGACGTCTGGGGCCAGGCGGCAGTTCCGCAGGCGGGGGAGGATCAGCATGGCGCGCCAGCTGACGACGACGAATGCGATCCAGAGCGCGATGACCAGCGTCGCCAAGACCGTCAACGAGACCGCTCCGGGCCACCATTCCCACAGCAGCGCTGCGCCGACGACAGCGATGCAGGCGAGCAGGACGAGCGCCCGCAGCAGCCACGCCGCCAGCCGGGGCTGCCGCTGGCGCAGCAGGCCGACCGCTGGGGCGACGAGGCCGATCACGAGCATGATCACGCCGATCGCGGCAGCGCTCAGCCCGACGCCCGCGGCGACGACCAAGGACCCCAACACGGCCCCCACCGCGGCCAGACGTGGCAAAAAGCCCCTCACGAGCCCCGCGGCGCCTCGCCGTGACTGATAGCTGTACAAGGTCGCGGCGGGCACGCCGACCACGATCACGACGACCGCGACGGCTGCCGTCCAGGCCCACTCCCACGTGCCGTCATGGACGACGAGGTCGAGCAGCGCGATGGTGCCCGCAGCCACCACGAGACCCAACGCCACCGCTGTGACTCCACGGTAGGGCTTCTCCGGCCAGCGCTTGGCATCGCCGGGGATCCAGCGGGACAGGAAACGCAGGAACCGAACAGCGGCGTACCACCCGCCCACGACGGACAGCACGATGGCCACCAGCGTCACAAGGGCGACGATTGCGAGGTCGACGACAGCCGGATCTACCCCGGTGCCGGGCACATCCACGCGGCCCATCGTCGCCAGCCCGACCAGTAGACCCGCGGCAATGACAGCGGCAACGGTCGCGGCCGCGAGCGTGAGGAACAATCCATGGCCGAAACGCCGGGTGAACAGTGCGAGCGAGTCGCCACGGGTCGGGTAGCAGCGGAACGCAACGACCTCGTCGCCAGGCGGCGTTGGGCCGTCGCATCGGCGCGGGTCAAAGAAATGCCTGGAGTTCGGGATCGCGTGGGTAGCGGAAAGAAACGCGCCGCTGCCGCCGGATACGACATGCCAGATGGGCCGTTCGCGGCCGCCGACCTTCACCGTGACCTCGGTGCACTGGTAGTTGTGCGTATCGCCACCGAGCACCGCGATGTAGCGGTGATCGGGGTCGCGCACGATGTCGTCGACGGTGGCATACGGAACGCTCTCTTCCCGTTCCTGCCCGGGATCGTCCCAGACGATCGGGCACGGCTTGTAGCAACCGTCGACGTAGATCGGCTTGCCCGTGAGCAGCACCTTGTTCTTTTTCAACCGGCGAGAGACGTCGATCAGCCACTCGGCCTGCTCGCGGTCGATGCTTCCCGTGATCCCGGTGTCGATCAGCACATAGACGAGCGAGTCGGTGTCGATGACGAAGTACGGCGCGGGCTGCACCGGCCATTCTTCGCGTCGGTGACGCAGCAGCGTGGCCCGGTTCGGCGCACTCGATTCGCGCCACATCGACGCTGCGATCCGCTGGCCGAAGGTCAGCCCGGCCGTCCGATAGCTCGCGGTCGGCAGCGGCTCGGCGCCGCAGAAGTGGAACATGAAGCCGGTGAGTGCGTCGTACCAGTCGTGGTTGCCCGGCACGGCGAAGATCGGCTTGTGATAGTCGGCGTTTGGCCGGAAGAACCCGTCGACGTAGTCGTTGATGTCCCCCGCCGGGTAAATCACATCGCTCAGCACAACCATGAAGCCGCTGTCCGCAGACACCGACAGCATCGGCTTGACGACGGCGTACTGCGACTGGTCAGCCTCGCCGGGGTCGCCGAGGATCATGACCTCCGGATCGCCATCCCACCGTTTCTCAAGATCCGTCGGCTCCATGCCCGCTGCTCGCTGCTGCGCCATCCAGCGCTGGCGTCGGGCCGGCACGATGTCATCGAACCGCTTGGCGACGACGTCGTTGAGCGACTCGAGCAGGATCCTTGGGCTCAGCCACGAGTAGTTGCCCCACCGCGGTGAGCCGCGCTTGCGACAGCGGCTGAGCCAGTCCGAGCCAAGAAGCACGTCGCGGGACTCCCAGCGCCAGCCGGCCGCGCGTGCGCTGTCAGAGAACTTCTCGCCCTCGAAGGTCGCCGCCCTGAACCTGAACCGATCAGCACGCTCCACCGGGTAGTTATCCATACCAGTCCGGCAGCCGAACCCGCAAGCCCGGCTTGACGGCCCTTTCGGTTGACGGCGGGTGTGCATCTTGACTACGTTTGCCTTGGTCGACGCTTCAGGGGGCACATGCGTGGATACGCAGCCGGGGTGGCCGTCCGCAATCGTCGGCGTCGTAACCGGCGCTATACCGGCCTATTTCTTCCGGACTGGGGCTCAGCCCCGGCCGCGTTGAGGTAGGGGCCGCTCGTGGAAGAACCCCTCCGCCGGCGCACCTGGACCAACCACACCGGTAACCAGTCATGTGAACCGCTCCAGTTGTGCACCCCGGAGAACCTCGATGACGTGGTCGAGCTGGTGGATCTCGCGACCAAAGAACGGCTGACCCTCCGGGCCGTCGGCTCCGGACACTCCTGGTCGGATGTCGCCCTGACTGATGGGCTGCTCCTCAAGCCACACGGGCTCGTCGGCGCGTTGGAGTTCGGCGGCACCATCCGCGAGCAGTGGCGCAATCGGCATCTCGTGCGTGTCGAGGGGGGAATGCGGATCCGTGAGCTGAACGAGCATCTCGAGCAGCAGGGGCTCGCGCTGGAGAACCTCGGCGGCTACGACGGGCAGACGGTTGCCGGCGTGATTTCCACCTCGACGCACGGGTCCGGCCTCGCGTATGGGCCGCTGTCTGACTCGGTGCGCTCGCTCGACGTCGTGACGAGCGGGCCCGACGGGCCGCGAAAGCTGCGGATCGAGCCGGACAACGGGCCGACCGAGGAGATGTTACGCGGCGAGCCCTGGACGCTGGTTCGCGACGACCGGCTCTTCTACGCCGCCGCCGTCGGCATGGGCTGCATGGGCGTCATCTACGCGGTGACGCTGGAGGTCCGCCCGAAGTTCCGCCTGAAAGAGATCCGCAAGGTCACCACGTGGGAGGAGGTGTGCGACCAGCTCCCGGACGGAAGAGAACTCCGGGAAACGGATCACTGGGAGCTGTTCGTCAACCCCTATGCCGGACGGGGCGGACACAAGTGCTTGGTCACCACACGAACCCCGATTGAGGCGGGGGCGCATCCCGACTTCGACGACCGGCACCGACCACTGATTCCGGACGTTCTGTCGTCGATTCCCGTGATCACCCCGTTCGTGCTCAACGCGATACTGGACCTCGGCCCGGAGGGCACGAGAGAAGCCCTCGATTTCCCAATCGAGAGGATGCGCGACACGAACTACACGGACCGGTCCTACAAGGTGTTCAACATCGGGGCGGCGAACCTGGTCCCTGCCTACTCGTCGGAGATCGGCATCCCGCTCGTAGGCGACAAGCCGCTCCTGGCCGTGCAGTCGATTTTCGAGATTGCCGAGAAGCGTGCACGCATCGGAAACGCGTGGCACACCTCCCCGTTCGCGCTGCGCTTCGTCAAGGAGTCGCCGTGCTTCATGTCGATGATGCACGGCGTCGACACGATGATGATCGAGCTGATCATGCAGAAGGACACCGAGGGCGGCTTCGAGCTGCTGGCCGAGCACGAGAAGGCGCTCTACAAGCTCGGCGGCAGACCGCACTGGGGGCAGGTGAACGTGCTGACCGGGTCCTCGGTCCACGACCTATATCCCGACGGGGTGAAAGCATGGATCGCGGCACGCGATCGCCTCAACTACGGCGGTGTTTTCGACTCGCCCTTTACCCAGCGGGTGGGGCTGTCGCGGCCCGTCGTGGAGGGGCGTCCGCGATAGCCCTGGCGCTCCGTGTCTGAGCCCGGCTCGCGGTCGCCTCGCCCGCCACCGCTTCCGGTGACGGAGGCCGAGCTGCAGCACCACCCGACGCCGGTCACCGTCGCCAAGCTCGTCTACAACACCGGTGTCCGGTTCGTCCACGACCGCGCTGCGCTGATCATCATCAGCGCGTTCGTGCTGGTCATGGCGTGGGGCCACCACGGCGACCTCGAGCTCATGCACGGATTCTGGGACGGCTGGCAGGGCCCTGGGAGCGACCCGGCAACGCGCGGGACGGTGATCCCCGGAGTGCCATGGGATCAGGAATGGGTCAGCTTCTGGGCCGGCACGCTGCTGGTGGTCGTGATACCCGCCGCCGTGATCAAGTTCGTCCTCCACGAACGGCTGCGCGACTTCGGACTCGGGCTGCCGCGCGACCGCCTGCGGCTAATGGGCGTATCTGCCGTGTCGCTCCTCGTGGTTGGTCTGCCAATCTTCTACATCGGAGCACAGGACGGGGGGATGCAGGACACGTATCCCCTGTACCGCGGCCAGTTCGACGGCGACCTCGAGTTCATCGTCTACGAGCTCGGCTACCTCCCGTTCTTCCTGGCCATCGAGTTCATCTTTCGCGGCTACTTGCTCTTCGGGCTCTACCGGCTTCGGGACCGCGACGCCGCCCGGATCGCCATGGGCGAAAGCGGCCCGCTGGTGTTCGGCTACTACGCGATTCTCGTCTCGATGCTCTCCTACACCGCCTGGCACCTCGGCAAGCCGGTGCCGGAGCTGTGGGGCACGCTCGCCTGGGGCATCGTCGCCGGCACGATCGCGTTGGCTACGCGGACGATCTGGCCAATCGTGATCGTCCACTGGCTTCTCAACGTCTTTCTTGACCTGGTGATCTGGAAGGGGTGGTGATGCCGGATCGGTATTGCCCCCGGCTGAGGCGGTCTTTCCTACTCCTGAGGCCGTACGTCCTGGGCGTGTCCTCGGCGCTCCTGGTTGTCACCACCGCTTGGGGACTGAAGATCCTCGCCGACGTGGTGTCCAAGCCATGGTCGATCGTGGTATGGCTGGCTGCGCTCGCGCTCGTCCTCCTGCGTGCGGCCGCGCACATCTTCAAGCCGCGGCTTGTGACCGTTCTGAGTCGCTGGCTCATCGGGATTCTGGTTCCGGTGCTGACACTTCTGGCCGTCGACGCGGCCTGGGCCCGCATGTTCGACTGGCGCCCACCGCCGTTTCTCGGGTTGCTCTTCGCCGGGGCTGTCATCGGCTTCACGGTCTGGGTCTATCTCCAGACCTGGTGGACCGCGGACACATCCGAGCGACCGGTGTTCTGGGCCGCGTTCTTCGTGTGGTGGCTGGTGATCGCGCCCCCGATGCTGGCCTGGAGCTTCGATCAGCTCGGCGGAGTAGAGGAGCCGGTCTTCTGGGTGTGCTGTGTGCTGCTCCCGACGGTTGTGGCGACGGCCTACTGGCGACTCGCGCGCCACCGCGACGGGAGGCCGCGATCGAAGCGCTGGCGGTGGGCTTGGGCCGGCGGGCTCGCCACGGCGGTCGCGGTGCTCGTCGCCGGGACGTGGAGCGTCGTTCGCGACGACGATGCTCTACCGCCCCAGACGGCCGTCTCGTCGCTCGACGTCATCACGGTCAACGGCGGGCCCGGCGCCGTGACGCAGCCCGAGGTATCGGACGGCTGGGACGTCGTGTACCACAGCGGGACCACGACGGGGGCAGGCGACGCCATCGATTGGGGCCAAGGAGGCACGCCGCCCAGCGAAGGGCGTGAAGATGCGGACCGCGTGCTCCTGCTGCTGCCGGACGGCGCGCCGCCCCTGGATCAGTCCGGCGATCTCCCTGAGCTCCCCGGTAATGACGGCGAGGTGGATAGGTGGTTCCGTATTGCGGACCGGGTGGCCCCGCGCTCGGTGCCCACCTACGTCGCGCTGCAGACGCGCGACGAGGTCCGTAGGCGACGTTGGAACGCCGGCACCGCAGACGTGGGGAGGCCCGGGCGCGTGGTCTCCCTGCAGGGGCAACGCGGCGACGTAGGCTCACTCGCGCTCCGGCTCGCCCTGGCGTCTCCCACGGTGGACCAGGATCTCGCGCTCGCCGTGCGACACCGGCCGGCGCTCTTCTTTGCGTCCGGCGAGGACTATGCCACCCCGCTGAACGCGGACAGCCTGCTCGAGAGCGGCGTGATGAAGGTCTGCCCTGACAGCCAACTCGGCCTGGGGCTCGGCCTTTGCACCGATGTGCACTCCGCCGCGGATCTCCGAAACGGGAACAACCATCTCAGCTTCAAGACCGACGAGCTCGCGACGGCGACCGAGGACAGCACCATCTACGTCCAGGTCCCGCCCGACCGGGTGCGCGAATACGTCTACCTCGACTACTGGTGGTACCTGCCCGACAACCCGGCCAATGCCGGGGACGGAGCACTATGCGGCGCGGGCTTCGTTATCGCCGAGATCACCTGCCACGACCATCAGTCCGACTGGGAGGGCGTGACGGTGGTGGTCAAGCCCGGGTCGGGCAGCGAGCCGTCCGACCCGGTGGCGGTTCACTACTCCGCGCACGATGGCCGCGCCCGGTACGACTGGGACGTGCTGAACGAGGTCTGGAAACGGCTCACTGACAAGGATGGTCGGCCGTTCGAGCCGGGCGTCGACATATCGCAGCGCCCGCTCGTCTTCGTGGCGCTCGGAACGCACGCCGCCTACCCCCACATCTGCAGGCGCGACCACTGCGACGAGGGATCGGCACTCAACGACAAACGGCACGACGGGACGAAGCGCTGGTTCGGCAACGACACCGACAACCCGCGCTGCCAGTCGGGTTGCCTCGCTGCGCTGCCGACCCGTGCGGGCGGTACGAAGCCTGCCCGCTGGAATGCCTACGACGGCGTCTGGGGCCGGGCGCGCTGCGAGCTCATCTTCTTCTGCAACCAGACCGATGGGCCGCAATCACCCGGTCAACAGGGCCGCTACGAGGAACCCTCGTGCGCCACCCACTGGGCGAGGTGGACAGGTCGCAAGGCGGTTGTGAGGAAGGGGCGGCGGTGCTTTCCGGTGCCCAAGCGACCTATCGGCGAGCCACGCTAGGGGCCACTGCCCCCGCATCGCAAACTGTCGGCAGCTCGCTCAAACTAACCTGCGGTCGGATTCGGCCAGTGAGCGGCCTATGGAAGCGACCCGCTTCTTTCGCGAGTAGCCGCTCCACGCCGGCACGGTCTGGTCGAACGCGACCAACGCAGGCCTGTGAGGCGCAAGGCCGGCATCCAGCGCGCCCGCCACTCAAGCGTTGGTGAGTTATGGAAGAACCCCTTGACTTCTGCTCCCCGAAACCGGTATGGCTAGCGCAAATGGGGCAATCTTTGGCTCGGCACGAGGGAGGACCCCCGGGGTAGCGCCGGCGCCCCGGTCGAGAGGAGCGCGAGGAGCGGAGTGGCCTACACCCCCCTCGATTCGACCAGGCTCAAAGCACTCCCCCTCGTCCTGGCTGGCCCCATCCTGCGACGAACGGAACCCGGCTCGGTAACGGTTTGGGTCGCGCTGAAGGAACCGCGGACCGTGACGCTGCGCGTCTATTCGGCCGCGGCATCTGGAGCGCCTAGCTCGCGGTTCGCGGGCAGTCGCGGGACCGTAAGTCTCGGCGAGCATCTCCATGTCGTTGCGGTCACCGCCCGCACCTCGGACGCCGCGAAGCGGCTGGCCCCGGGTGCGCTCGGCTACTACAACCTCTTCTTTGGCCTTCAGTCAGGCGGAGAAGTGCCAGCCGATGCCGCACGGCTCGGCACTCCCGGGATCCTCTCCATCGAGGGTGGCGCCGCCGCGCAAGCGCTGATCGCGTATCCGCCTCACCCCCTGCCCAGCTTCGTGGTCCCGCCAGCGAGTGTCGACGATCTCCGCATCGTCCACGGATCCTGCCGCAAACCGCACGGCGAGGGCCGGGACGCGCTCGCCGTACTGGATCGGCTGATCGCCGCCTCTCCCCTGCCGGACTCCACGCCCCGTCGCCCCTCGCAGCTGTTTCTCACGGGCGACCAGATCTACGCGGACGACGTGCCGATCCCGATGTTGAAGGTCCTGACCCAGGTCGGGAACTTCCTCTTGGGGAGCAAGATGAAGCCAGAGGTCCTCCCGCTGGACGCGAACGCGTCCGCCCGGGCGGACGAGCCGCCCCTGCTGCCCGGCAGTCGCCAGAAGTTCATCGACCCCAAGGGGGCCTCTGGCATGTCCAGCGAGGCCGCGGACTCGCACCTCATGGCTCTGGGCGAGTTCTATGCGATGTACCTGCTGGTCTGGTCCGACGTCCTCTGGCCGGCCGAACTTCCGCGCGCGGCCGAGCTGTTTCCGGAGCAGGAAGCCGACTGGCAGCTGAAGCGCAAGGAGTACGAACGGAAGCTCGAGGACTGGATGGCGACGTGGGGCGAGACTCGACGCGCGAAGCCCTCACTCCCGAGACGGCCCACGCAGCTCACCAAAGTGGAAGAGCAGGAGAAGCTGCTCTGGGACCCCGAGGGTCGGCCGGGGCAGCGACGCGACTTTCGCGCGTCGATCCCGGCTGTGCGACGCGCCTTAGCGAATGTCTCGACCTACATGAGCTTCGACGACCACGAGATCACAGACGACTGGTATCTCAACAAGGGCTGGTGCCTCGACGTGCTCAGCAAACCACTGGGACGCCGCATCATCCGCAACGGCCTCCTGGCGTTCGCCGTCTTCCAGTCGTGGGGGAACGATCCGGACCAGTTCGACGGACCCGTGGGGACGAAGCTTCTCGACGCTCTGGGTAGCTGGGACGGCGACGAGGGAAAGACAACTGGATTCCCTTCGTGCCCGTCAAGTCGCCGCCGGACGCGCCCGGTGGCGACGGAATCGTGCTGCGGCGCGGACGACTGCTCCGCTCTGCATCGAAGAGGGCCGTCGCCTCGCGTCCCGGGCGCATCCTCGAGCCGGGGCGCCGCCTCTATCTGCTCGAGGAAGAAGTCCCACGCGAGGGCGCCAACGTCCAACGCGCTTACCAATACGCGCGTTGGATCGATGGATCCACCCACCTCTGGGTCGGGCGCCGGAAAGGTGTTGGGCGCGGTGAGGGCTCCAGCGGCCTGCGATACGACCTGCTCGAACCGCGGAGCTCGTGACTGATAAAGCGCGCGACTGGACCGGGATCATGCGACACGCCCAGGCCTACCGGCCCGGCATGGATTCAGACGACCGCGAGCGCGAGACCGCGCTAACGAAGGCGGGCTGGCAGGGCGCGGTAAGCGTGGGCGCACGGCTTGCAGATACGCTCGCCGAGCGCAACCTCAACCTTCGGGACCTGACGATTGTCTGCGCCCCGTCCCCGGAAGCGACAGATACGGCGGTCGGGCTCGCGGGGCAGTTGTCAGAGACCGTGCCCGTGATATCGCTCGACCTCCTCGCGCCCACCAGCTGGACGCGTCACTCGAACGAGACGGCGGCGAAGCGGTGGGCGGAGATCGGGGAAGAAGTCGGTGACACAAAAGCGCTGGTCCTCGTTGGGCACGATCCCCAGATGAGCTGGTTGCTTCACCACCTCGTCGCTGGTCGCGGGCAGTCGCGGGCTGGGGAGCTGCCGCTCGGCCGCGGCGAGCTCGCCATGCTCGCCGGGCCGTCGGGGCAACTAGAGCTGCAGTGGGTTCTCTCCCCATCGGACGATAAGGTGATCGAGGACCTGCGCGACAAGATCAGGTCAAAGATGGACTCCGCCAAGCTGCTTGGCGCATTCCTCACCGCGCTGCTCGTCTTCGCCGCCCGTGAGCTGGCCGCTACCCAGAACGCGCCGGGCTGGCACCCATGGGTCGCTGGCGCCGGACTTACCTTGCTAGCGACTGCGACGGCCACCTACTTCGTGTCAATGTTCCTATATGACGGTCTGCTGATGCCGGTGCGCATGTGGCCCAGCCGCCGTCCGTCCAGTCGGCGGCTGCCGCGCGGATTCGTCCAGCGCCCACCTAGCTCGGCCGCGTGGGTGCTGTACCAGAACATGATGCGCGTCTGGTCGAACGCCTTCGTTCCGGCGACGGCGCTCGGCGGCGCCGGCGCTCTTCTCGTCACGATCGCGCTGGCTAGGCCCAGCGACTATCTCGGGTGGATCGCCGTTGTGGTTGCAGTTGTCGCCATCGTCGCGGGCACGGGGCTCGTAACTCGCGCGGCACGGCCAAAGCTCGGCGTGAGCGACTGAACGGGCGGGCGCGTTCGGTCGTCGTACGCCGCGTAGCCGGTTACGCTCGTCGCACTGGCGGCCGAAGCGGGACAGGCGGAAGACCACTGGAGCGTCCGTGTGGGCGACGTCTTCCTACCGCTCCTGTGCGCCGCGTTCCTGCTTTCGGCGCCGTTCACGCTGCTGTGGATCTCCGCTTTGTATGCGCTCGGGGCGCTCGCGCTGACCGTCGTCTTCGTCGCGATCCCGACGCTCTACTCGCGCAAGGGCGAGCCCGCGACGAGGCCTTGGCTATCCGACATACGCGTGGGCGTCTACGTCGCGGCGGTCCTATATGGCGTGTGGTTCTTCTTCGGCACGCTCGACCTGTTCAGCTGGTTCTTCCTCCCGTTCATCCCATTCATGGTCGCGCTCATGGTCGGCACGCTCCTCCCATGGAGGTTGCCGTGGGTGATCCTGACCGTGCTGACGTTGGCGCTCTGGGGGGCGGCGAGCGTGCTCATCGGCATCCTGCTGACCTTCTCGTGGACCGCGGCGCTTGGCGAGTGGGCCAGGGTCGACGCGGCCGGACCGGGCCCCGCGCCCGCCACCGACCGGCATCCCTCGCTGTCGCTGCCGGACCTCGAGCTCGCGCGCGCCTACGTTCCTCGATACGTGTTGGCGTCGGAGACCGAGTGGCGGCCGCACCGCGTCGAGACCTACCTGAACGACCCGCAGACGACACTCAACGACGGTGAACGCGTGCTCGCCCGGGCACCGCTGGCGGCGACCCTCGAAGACCGTCGCGATCGGTGCGGCCGAGAAGGATCGCACTGCGTGATCACGCTGAACTGCGAACGCGCCCAGCACGCCTGCGCCGACGATCCGGACCGCACCGAGCCCCCGCTCGTGTACGCGCGCGTAGAGCGCGACCCGTGGATCGCCGAGCTCGGCATCCGGCGGCCGGTCGAGGGGCTGCTGGCCGACCTCGAGGCGGTCGTCACCTATTGGACGTACTACCGCTACAACCAGTGGTCCTCGAACTTCATCGAGCAGTCGCATGAAGGTGACTGGGAGACCGTGGTCGTGGGTCTTGCGAAGGACCGTCCCCTGTTCGTCGCCTTCTCGGCTCACTGCGAGGGGACGTGGCGGGAGTGGGGCGAGGATCAGATCGTCGCGTTCGGACCCCAGACGGAGAGAGTCCGCGTCGATGCCGAGATCCCTCGCGAACCCGGCCACCACGTGGGCGTGTTCGTCGCCGATGGATCGCACGCCAACTACCCGTCGGATGACCGGCGCCCGCCGCTGTGGATCCATTGCGCGGGCCTAAAGCCCGACGAACCGAGCCTGAGAGGCCTTGTCGCCCTGACGTCAGGCGCGCGTGCGGTCGAGAGCTTTGCCGACGACGAGCTCGGCGGACCCACGCTCCTCGACCCGCAGGTGCGATTGGAGGCGGACGAGCCGGCACTCACCTTCCCCGCCCACTGGGGAGTCAAGGACACGACGCAGTGGCTTGCGATACACCTCGATCTGCTCGACGGCCGCGGGCCGCTGAGTCCGACCCTGCAGCCGCTCGGGACGCGTCCGATCCACCGGATTTTCTGCGAGTGGACCGAGAGCGCGGAGTGCCCCGAGACGAAGCACCCTTCCTAGTTACGCCGAGCGGGGCGTCACTCGGGCCCGTTGCGCTTGCCGCACTTCGCGGTATGCGCGCTGTCCCTGCCGACCACGAGGTGTGACACCTCGCCGGTCGGCACGGAGACGATCCGTCGGTTGTCCTTGATGCCGATGTAGACGCGGTCCTTGGTCTCCCCGACAAACAGTCCCGAGGCGGCACAGGTCTTCTTCTGTCCTGACGGACGCGTCCCGGGAAGCCCGGCTGCGGCGGGGCTTCTGCGTTGCGGCTGTGGGCGCGTGACCGGCGGGTCGCGACCCCGCTGCCGACATCACTCGGCGCCGACGGCAGCACGGCATTTCAACGCGACTTCGCCGCGGTCGGTGAGTACCGCATGGAGCGTTGCGGCAGGCGCCTTCTCGAGTGCGGTGTGTCGCTGGTCATCCAGCTCGTCGGTGGCCAAACGCGAGAGGGTCCAAGCCAGGGGGGCGGGCACTCCAGGGGAATCGGGCGGGGCGATGCGCACAAACCGCTGCGTCTCGCGCCTGCTCAGCGTGCAGGTCGTCCCGGCGCGCCCAGGGATATCAGTCGAGAATCTGGCGTTCGCTAGCTGCTCGGCCGCCAAGTCGTCGAGCTTGTCCGGGCGGCCGGCGGTCGCCGGGGGAACGAAGAGCTCCTTCGTGCGTCCCTCCGGTCCTTCGCTTGCGGCCTTCGCGTAGTGATTGTCGATTTGGACGAAGATCGGGACGACCATCGGACCCTTGCCGCGCCCGTTATATGACCCAACGAGGGGTCTCAGTCGCGCCCACAGGTCGAGTAGAGCTTGGCCGCCGCTGCCCTCCGCGTAGCCACCGTCGACGATCGCCGTGTGGCGGTCCGATTCGCACTGCGACAGGCGACCGGAGGGTGATACGTAGGGAAACCGCGCCGAGAGGAGGGCAGCTGTCGACCGGTGGAGTGACCCGCCGTCGCAGAGGTAGTCCAGCACCTCCGACGTGACTGCTGCGTCGGGTATCTCGCGCGTCAGCGGTCGCCGCGCGTCGTCGTCGACGACCGAGTCCGACGCCGACCGGTGAATGAGGGCGTTGCAGTCGGTCGGCGGCGGAGTCATCGGAAGCGCGGTAAGCCGCACACGCGACACGTTCAGCCGGCAGCCGCTCTCAACTTGCGTGCCGCCGAGTAGGACCAGCGGGGTGCGCGTGCCCGCGAGGCGAAAAAAGTCATCCTCGAGTCCGGCGATCTCGCCCTCCCACGCCTCCTCAAGGCGACGAGCGCGATCGGGGCCGCCGAACCCGATGAACGTCCGCGGAAGATCAACCAGCAACCCCCAGCTCACCGGCACCGACAGGAAGTCCTGTCGGCCGAGCTCCTCGTCGTACCAGTCAGTCGGCTTGGAATCTTCTACGTGTCCGAGGTAGCTCATCACCCCGACAGCCCCGCCCGAGATGCCGCTGAACGCGAACACACGGTCGATGCTGCGGGCGCCCTCACAGTCGCGGACGGGCCGGGGCGGGGCGCCGAGCAGCTCGGTAAGAACCGAGCCGGTCCAGTAGGCAGCCCGTATACCGCCGCCGTAGTTCGCAATGAGGACAAGCGGTACAGCCGGTTGATCCGACTTGACGTCGACACAGTTTCGGTCCTTCCACCGGTCCCACGCGATGTCGAGCGCGAGTCCCCCCGATCCGGGCGGCGGGTTGGCGCTCCGATGGACGTCGTGGTAACTCCCGTCGTCGATCAGCGAGGCGATCACGAAAGTGACGCCAAGCAGCGTCGCCACCGGCGCACGGACGAAACCCAGGGCCCCCAGCCCGACGGGCGGCCGGTGCGACTCGCCGTAACGCTGGCCCTCGCCGGCCAACACCATCAGGAGCGTTAGCGCAGCCGCGGCGATCGTGACGCTCCCCAGCGCCGGCGGAATCTGAAGCGGTTGCGAGACCGCGAGTCCACAAAGTGTGGCGGCCGCCACGGCGACCAGAGCGTGACGAAGTTCGAGGTTGCTTGGCCACGGAAGCGTCACGCGCCACACGCGTAAGTCCAGGCGGTCGGGATTGCACGCGCGCTCATCGACCCACCGCACCAGCATTGTTCCGCCCGCGCACACCGCAAGCGCGAGCATCGGTGCCAACACCGTGACAGCCAACGCAAGCCCGCCGATCGACTTGTCGGGATGCTCACCGGCCAGCAACACAACGGCGGGCACGACCATCGCCGAGCCAGTCGCGATCAGCAGGGTGACCAGCGGGACGACGGCGAGTCCATAGGACAACCGGCGGACCTGCAACCCCTCCAGGCCCATGGGGATGGCTGCGGTCGTGGCACGCCGGCGGGGGCCACTGGGTCGTTCCTTGGCGGGCATCACGCCGAGGAACACCACAACCAGCAGGACGCTCGTGATCGCGAGAAGATTCCTGACAGATGCCAACCACGCCACGAGCCCTGCGGCCACCGCGACAAAAAAAAGGACACGGCCACTGGGCGGGTCGTCGCGCACTGCCCAGCCGGTCAGTACCACGCGCCTAACGGTCATCCACGCGGCCAACCCAAAGACCGCGGAGGCCACGAGGGTTCCTACCAGCTGCAACACCAGCCCCCCACCGTCGAGCCACCGCCGAAACAGATCCGGGGCCTGACCGGTGGGATCGAATAGCAGGAATGCCGCCCAGGCCGCAATGAGCACGCACGGGACCCGCACCCGCCAGAGCGCGTAGCCGACGGGCAGCCACTTGGCACGGACCTGAATCTCCCGCCCCGCGCGAGCGACCAGCGCGGTCAGCAGCCCAAGCGCCAACGCCAGGAACAGCCACTTGGCCATCGTGCTCACCCACGCTGCGTGCAGCAGCAACCAGGACGTGTTGTCGCCCCAGACGACGAACATGCGCAAGCCGTTCTCGAACAGGTCGGCGACGACGACGAGGCCCAGTACCCAGGGCCACTTCGCCGCCGCGGTGCCGAGCTCACCGCGGCGGATGGACTGCGGCAGTGCGCGGCGGGCGCGCTGCAGCAGCAGGCCAAGCAGAACCGCGTAGGCAGGGATGAACAGGAGCGTGTCGACCAGCAGGTGCGCACTGACCGCGGCGTCGGCGATGCCCCCGGCGTCGCGCCAGACCTTGAGCAGGTCCTTGACCGTGTCCTGAAGCTCCGCCGGATTGAACGGCCCGAGATCGGCGATGGTGTACGCGCCGCGGCCCTCTTGCTGCAGCTGCCCCAAGAAGCCATCGAGCTCAACGAGCACAAGCCACACCGCGACGACGACGACCGCAAGGAGCCAGACCGGTCGCACAGAGCTGACCTCGGCGGAATTCTCCGCGCCCTGCTGCTGCTCTCGACCGCGATGCGCTTCCACTCCGGTCAACCTTCGCCTAGTGTCCACCCTCCCGGAAGCAGCGCTCTCCCGTCAACCTGTCCGGTACAGGAAGCGCTCGGCGTCGGGAAGCAGCTGGACCGAACGACTATCTCCCGAACAACGAGACACAACACGCTCGCCGTGGTTCAAACGTGGTTCAATTCTGAGCAGATCCGGGCCGATCTGAGCGAACCTGAACCGCCCTAGGGAGCGGTTTCAGGCCCTGGCAGACCGGGCTCTGGCGACCTACGGAACCGAAGGTCTCAGGTTCGAATCCTGACGGGCGCGTTCAGGAAAGACCGGCAA
>WUUC01114994.1_pt1 | contig 36137 bp, 38 predicted proteins | sample 6278441 | NCBI WGS metagenome assembly WUUC01 (sample SAMN13675441, study PRJNA597444) | soil metagenome | isolation source: soil | place: USA: Washington | collected 2017-10
TAATAGGCTTCAATAAATAATCAATGGAAAAACTCTCAAATGCCTTGATAGCATATTGCTCATACGCCGTAGTAAAAATGATATTCGGTTTACGACTTAGCTTTTCTATTACCTCAAAGCCTGTCAGGTCGGGCATCTGGATATCCAGGAAAATAAGATCAGGATTAATTTCTTCAATTTTTTGAATGGCCTCTCTGCCATTTCCAGCTTCGGCTACAATAATAACCGTTTCCGTGTACGGTTGCAGCAGGTTCTTCATCAACCTTCTGGCTGCAGGCTCATCATCTATTACTATCGCTTTATAAGGAAGGCTCATTTTTTGTCATCTTTTGAACATGAATGGTTACTTGTTTTTCCGGTGCGTTTATAAAATGTATCTCGTATTTGCCTGGAAAAAGTAGATCCAGTTTATCGTACACGCTCTTTACACCATACCCAGGGTTTAATTCTTCAGGAAACCGGGGCCCATTATCGCCTACGGTCAATATGATATTATCGTTTTCTTTTTTCACCGAAATATTTATTTCGGTCATTTTGCCCGTAGCTTTCAAGCCATGCTTTACTGCGTTTTCTACAAGCGGTTGCAACACAAACCGCGGTATAAGATAGTGGCCGAGTTCGGATTGGAACGTGATCGTATAAGTCAGTTGATCTTCAAATCTTATTTTTTCGATCTGCAAATACACTTCCGTCATTTCCACTTCTTCTTTCACCGTTGAGTAGTTGTTATTACTATAGTTGATACTATATCGAAAAAGGTCGGCCAATGCTACCGTCATTTTCCTGGCCTTGCCACCGTCCGTGATGGCAAGATCAGCGATCGAGTTCAGGGCATTGTACAAAAAATGCGGATTGACCTTGGAATGCAATGCATCCAATTCAGCTTTTGCTTTCAATTCACGAAGCCGGCTTAATTCCAATTCCTTCTCGTCGAATTTCCTTTTACGTTCCAGGTCCAGGTAACTTATCACAACATATACAAATCCCGCGGCACAAGCCATGTATGTACCTGACACCACAAAATATTCCAGGTTTTTGGTCTTATAATCATTAAGTATATAATAATAAGGCAGGTTTACAACGAGTGTCATAATGACCAGCGTTATCATGACCAGGGCCTTATGCCGAAGGAACGGCATTCTCAGGAAGCGCTTATGCTCCGCTACATAACGTGCAATATTAAAGACCAGCACTGTTGTTAGTGTGGTAGAAACGAAAGCGGATATGACCGCCCATTGCCATCCGTGTTTATGAATGATATAAAAAAAAGCCTGGCTCAATGGTGCCATAGCAGTAGACAGAAAAAAGATCACAAGCCAGGCCACCACATTCTTACGCAGCACTTCATGCTTGATGCTTCCGCGGAATAAACGGCTAAAATTGGCAAGCAGGTAAAGTCCTGCAATCGCCAGGAGCAAACAGGTTGTAACGAGAATGACGTATTGAAGTATGGTAGGTTCGCCCATATAAACGCCAAGATAAGGAATGCCTTTGTTTTTAAATGAGTGACTCCGCAAACTGCCGGTTTTCAGGAGTGAACTGATTATATTGCACACAAAACCTGTAAATGATTATTGACTTTCGTTCGGATACTGTTACCAAGCCCACACCCCCCATGTTAGAAGCGATGATGACCGCTAAAGTGGGTGACGATGTATTTGAAGAAGACGATTCCATCAATGCGTTAGAAGCGTTGTCGGCAAAAATGTTCAGTATGCAGGCCGCCTTGTTTTGCCCCTCAGGAACTATGACCAATCAAATAGCCATAAAATGCCATACCCAACCTGGTGATGAAGTGATCTGTGATGAAACTTCACACATCTATCAATACGAAGGAGGCGGAATAGCATCCAATTCCGGCGCCTCGGTAAAATTGCTATACGGTGACAGGGGTCGCATTACTGCAGCCCAGGTAAAAGCCGCCATCAATCCCGATGATGTACACCGCGCAAGAACAAGCCTGGTAAGCCTGGAAAATACAAGCAATCGTGGTGGTGGCAGTTGTTATGATTTCGGGGAAATAAAAAACATCAGGAAGGTTTGTGATGAAAACAATCTTAAGCTTCATCTCGACGGCGCAAGATTAATGAATGCTTTGGTAGCCAAAAATGAAACCGCTGAACAATATGGAAAAACCTTTGACAGCATTTCACTGTGTCTTAGCAAAAGCCTCGGCTGTCCCGTCGGAAGTGTACTGATTGGGAATATCGATTTTATAAAAAAAGCAAGAAGAGTACGGAAGGCGTTTGGCGGTGGCATGCGACAGGCTGGTTTTCTTGCGGCGGCAGGAATCTACGCTTTGGAGCATAACATCGAACGATTAACAGAAGATCATGATCACGCCAGGCAAATAGCATCGGTTATTTCCAAATTAGAATTTGTTGAACTGGTGTTACCCGTGGAAACCAACATTATCATCTTTGAATTAAAACAAGGTTTGAGTGCGCCGGAATTGGTAGCGAAACTAAAAGAAAAAATCATTCTTGCTTACGCTATCGCTCCCAATAGGGTAAGGCTCGTTTTGCACCTGGATATTACGGCGGCAATGGTGACGAAAACAACAGAAATACTTTCAACATTATAATTTATCAGTATGCTACCGAAAATCAATCCCGTTGCAACACAGGCATGGTCGTTACTAAAGGAACATTTTGCAGAAATGGATACAATGAGAATGAGGGAATTGTTTAATGCCGATAATAACCGGTTCTCAAAATTCAGTATCCGCTATGACGATATTCTTTTTGATTATTCCAAAAATATTGTCACGGGGAAAACGCAGGAGCTACTGCTTCAGCTCGCCAATGAATGTAAATTGAAACAGGCAATCAATGCCATGTTCAACGGCGACGCGATCAATGCTACTGAGCAACGGTCGGTATTACATATTGCCTTACGAAACATTTCAAAAAAAGCATTGTATACGGAAGGTAAAGATGTAATGCCCGAGGTGAAAAAGGTATTGCGAAAAATGAAAAACTTTTGCGATGCAGTACACAATGGTGATCACAGGGGATATACCGGCAAACGGATCAGGTATATTGTCAATATTGGTATTGGTGGAAGTGACCTCGGACCGCTGATGGTAACTGAGGCATTGAAACCATACAAGGTTGAAGACATCGAAACTTTTTTTGTTTCAAATGTGGATGGAACACATATCGCAGAAACGCTAAAAAAAGTAAATCCTGAAAGAACACTTTTTCTTATCGCTTCCAAAACATTTACTACACAGGAAACGATGACGAATGCACATACTGCAAGAGAATGGTTCCTGGAAAAGGCAAAGAATGAAAAACATATCGCCAAACATTTCGCTGCCCTTTCGACCAATGAAAAAGAAGTGGTGAAATTCGGTATCGATAAAAATAACATGTTTGAATTCTGGGATTGGGTTGGCGGCAGGTATTCGTTATGGAGCGCCATCGGCCTGTCTATCGCATTGAGCATAGGCTATAAAAATTTCGAACAACTGTTAAAAGGTGGTCATAGCGCCGATAATCATTTTCAAAACACTCCATTTGAAAAGAACATCCCTGTACTGATGGCACTGATCGGACTTTGGTACACCAATTTCTTTGGATCGCAAACAGAAGCTATTCTTCCTTATGATCAGTATATGCACCGGTTCGCCGCTTATTTCCAGCAAGGCAATATGGAAAGCAACGGGAAAAGTATTGACCGGAACGGCGAAGCTGTTGAATACGCAACCGGACCCGTTATCTGGGGAGAACCTGGTACCAACGGCCAGCATGCATTTTATCAATTGATCCACCAGGGTACACCGTTAATTCCCTGCGATTTTATTGCACCGGCACAATCGCATAACCCGATCGGTGATCATCACCAGAAGTTATTGTCTAATTTCTTTGCACAAACAGAAGCGTTGATGAATGGAAAATCAGAAGAAGAAGCCGGCAAAGAGCTGGAAAAACAAGGACTGACGACCGAACAGGTTGCCACACTTTTGCCGTTTAAAGTGTTTACAGGAAACAGGCCGACCAATTCTTTTTTACTGAAGAAAATCACTCCCTTCACGTTGGGCCAGCTGATCGCATTGTATGAACACAAAATATTTACACAGGGGATTATCTGGAACATCTACAGTTTTGACCAATGGGGCGTGGAATTGGGAAAACAGTTAGCCACTAAAATATTACCGGAATTGGCTGACAGCAACGAGGTGACCAACCATGATTCATCTACCAACGGGTTGATCAATGCGTATAAAACATTGAGAAAATAGCTTTAACTTCAGAATCCCTAAACTGGCGCTTATGAAATATCTATTCTTTATTTCAGGTGTTTTGATTGCAGGTATTGCGGCCGCACAAAACGATGATACCTACTATTTAGAAAAACAATTAAAACATAAGAACGCAAAGAAGAACGTTGTTTTGCCGCAGTATCGATCGCCCAATCCACAGACAGATATTGCTTATAGCCTTCCGAATGGAAACAAGGTTACCAGTCTGCAACAGGATAATATGCCTTGCATCGTTCCTGATATGAGCCGGTTTAATATGCCTTGCATAAAACCGGAAAAGCAATATTATAATATGCCTGTTGTTCCCGGTAACTCCCTTCCACCAACTGATCTCGCTAAAAAATTTCTTCAAAAAGACAGGGGCGGAAAGTAAATGAAGAGAGGGGAAATTGTGAAACGCTTTTTGTGGATCTCCAAAAGCTTCGTCTCCTGCCAAAACGGATTTAACTATTCTTTCCCCCCAGCATTGGTACAAAAGAGAAACTATCAAATACTTCTTCTTTCAATGCCCCGGTATCAAGTTTAGTGATCCGCATCATCCGTTGCACATCGCCGGTACCAACAGGAATGACCATCATGCCACCGGACTTTAACTGGTCAAGTAGTTTTTGGGGAATATCCGGAGCTGCTGCCGTTATAAGCACACGGTCAAAAGGAGCATAGGTTGGCAGGCCTTCATAACCATCGCCATAAAAAAATTTGATCGAACGGAATTTTTTAAGGAAATCAAACGTTTTATTCTGGTCAAACAATTTTTTTTGACGCTCTATTGTATATACCTGGGCGCCCATTTCAGCGAGCACCACGGCCTGGTAGGCACTGCCGGTTCCTATTTCCAACACTTTCATAAAAGGCTTCAATTCCAGTAGCTGACTCTGGTACGCAACGGTATAAGGTTGTGAAATAGTTTGCCCCTCGCCTATTGGAAATGCCCTGTCCTCGTAAGCCAGTTCATCAAAGGCTGAATCTAAAAAATAGTGACGGGGAACATTGCTGATGGCATTTAAAACTCTCTCTTCAGTAATGCCTTTACTTTTAACAGTATCAACCAGTTTCTTTCTAAGTCCCTTATGACGGTATGTATCTTCTGTTGGCCTTCTCATAGCGGTTGCAAGATAGCAATGCTGAACAAATTATTTGTTCTGATTTTTTGAAGGATGAATAACGCTGTTAGGACCTATCCTGGAGTGCCTTATGCAAATTAGCAATTCTTCAAAAACGTCCATGATGGTTGCGTAATTATTTGAAGGAGCAACTATAATGACAACCGAAACGGGGTATTTTAAAAAATTTTGCTGAAAAGAAAGATTGGTATCAAATGTAATCAAGTGGGTAAATTCTTCACCAATCAATAGATCTAATAATTCACCATTTTGCTTTGAATTCTATTTTTTATCTGCAACAGTACTTGTATCTATTCCTTTTTCAAGAAACCGATATTTTAATTTTACAGGAAGGTTTTCATCAAGCAATAATTTCATCTATTCTTTCCCAGTTTCCAGATTGAAAAATCAATGCAGCAGATTCTAATACCGCTTCTGCCTGTTCTTTAGTAACCCCTGGAAAATCTTCCAGAAAATCATTAAGGCTTATACCTTTCTCAAGATGAAAAAATAAGCTTTGAACCGGAACCCGAGTTCCCTTAAAAACCGGTTTTCCGAATTGCACATCGGGAGAAACAGTTATGTATTTATGCAAATCCATCCTTAAAAATACAAAATTATATTCGACGAGCCCCATTAAAAGGGTTTAGCCTGTATATAATAAAGTCTTTGCTATTTTAGAGTATGAGTAGCTTATTAAGAATACTTTTATTTGTAGTTCTATTTACCGGCTGTCAATCAAAAGAGCTTACATTAAAAAAGCTTAAAACAGCAAAATGGGATAATCTTATAACGGGCATAAGTTATATCAGCACAAGGAATGAAATGGGCAATGCTTTTGAAAGCGATTCCATCGAATTAAAAATAAAAGGTGTTTCGGGCAAAGAAGTTGAGCCTACTGAAATATCTTTTGATAAACTAACAGGGGAAGAAAGCAAGGTCGTAGTCTCATTGCTGAAATTGCATCTGCGTAATACAAAAGCAGGTTACGTTCGCATTAATTTCCCCGATATGCTTAGACCTGCATTTTATACCGGAAGGATTTATTTAAGAGATGGCGAATATGACGAGCCATATCCTTTTAGTGCTGACTCCATAATTCTGGAAACGATACCCGACATATTATCAGCAGCCTTTATTTCAAAAGAAGAGGCAAAAAAAGAATATTTAGCTGAGGGCAATGATGATTGGAAAGATATATTAGACTCAAACCCGCTTCCTAATAACATTGAAATAAGACTTGAGAAAAAGAAATGGACTGAAGAATTGCTGAATGACCTGAAATCCTCAATACTCAACAAACTTATCATGGCTTCAGATATCACTTTCCCAACATCTTTGCTTAAGAAAAGCGACGAGTATTATTTCTTTGAATACCATGTAAGATAAAATGCGGGATACAATGCTATAAAAGGTTGCCAACGTTTTAAAAAATTGGCAACCATAAACATCATGGCAGATCCATTATTTCAATTTCATATCAGCAATAATAGCTTTTATCTTTTCATCCAGTTCTTTATTCACAGCATCAAACTCAGCAGCGCTGTTCAATTTCTCATTGATACTAAAGTAAAATTTGATCTTTGGTTCCGTACCGCTTGGCCGTGCAGAGATCAGGCTCCCATCTGCTAACACGAACTGCAACACGTTAGATTTTGGCAATTTGATAGTCCACTTCTCTCCTGTCTCTGGGTTCAGTGCTTTACTGAGCTCATAATCCAATAGCTGCACTACGGCAGAACCATTTATCGCCTTCGGTGGATTATTCCGGTAACTTTCCATCATTGCGGCTATCTGTTGCTGGCCATCCATTCCTTTTTTTGTAATAGAAATAAGATCCTCCTTATAAAATCCATTTTCGACATACAGATCCACCAGTTTCTCAAACAGGCTCCTACCCTTATTTTTTTCATAAGCCGCCATTTCACATAAAATTGCTACGGCGCTAACCGCATCTTTGTCCCTGATCTTATCGCCAATCATTAAGCCGAAGCTTTCTTCGCCGCCGATTACATAGTTCTCCTTCCCTTCTTTTTCGCGGATCATTTCCGCTATCCATTTAAAGCCGGTCAATACATTATAACAGGTTACTTTATTTCCTGCAGCTATCCTGTTGATCATGCCGGTAGTTACAATGGTTGTTATCACCATATCATTTGGCTGCGCAATACCCTTGGCTCTTCTCGCTTCCATCATATAATTAAACGCAAGCACAGCCGTCTGATTGCCATTCATCAATACCCATTCTCCGTGGTTGTCTTTGACACCAATACCCACGCGATCGGCATCGGGATCCGTCCCCAGTAAAATATCCGCATCCAGTTTCTTCGCCATTGCCAGTCCGATACTCATTGTTTCTTTTTCTTCCGGATTGGGGTAGCCCACCGTTGGAAAATTTCCGTCCGGTTCCTTTTGTTCATCCACAATATGCACGTTGGTAAACCCGAAACGTTTTAATACTTCAGGCACCAGCGTGATACCCGTTCCATGAATAGGTGTGTACACAATCTTCAGGTCGTGTTGTTTAGCGATCACATCAGGATACACACTCAGACCTTTCACCATGTCCATATACGCCTCGTCCACTTCTTTTCCAATGATCGTAATATTGCTTTCGCCGCCACTCCATTTTACATCATCTACCGAAGCGATCTTGTCCACTTCCTTTATCACATTTTTGTCATGCGGCGGCACCAATTGCCCGCCATCATTCCAGTATGCTTTATATCCATTGTATTCTTTCGGATTGTGTGAAGCGGTACAAACAACGCCACCCTGCCCTTTAAAATAACGGATAGCAAACGATAACTCAGGTGTGGGACGTAAAGCTTCAAACAAAAAAACCTTTATACCATTCGCTGCAAATACATTAGCTGTCGTCTCTGCAAAGAACCTGCTGTTATTCCTGCTGTCGTGAGCAACAGCTACCCTAACTTCCTGGCCAGGAAAACTTTGCTTTAAGTAATTCGCATAGCCTTGTGTTGCCATGCCAATAGTATACCGGTTCATACGATTGGTACCAACACCCATAATACCCCGAAGGCCGCCGGTGCCGAACTCAAGGTTTTTATAAAATGCATCTGCAAGTTCGTTAGGGTTCTCCTTCTGCAATTCCAGGATAGCATCTTTTGTCTCCTGTTCGAAATTTCCATTCAGCCATGTGTCAACTTTCGCTTGTATCGCTTTGTCCATAAGTATAACGTTTGTTCTATCTAATATTATAATGAAGTTATTGAATTTCGTTGTGAAATCTGAATCTGGAAAGGAAACGTATTTTTGTTTTATGAAGCCAGTGTTGGTACAAATTTCCTCGTTCCTCATGTCACTCCCGGTAGCTATCAGAAACTGGATTGCAGACCCTCGTTCAACCTTCTCCAATTATTCAATTCCGGAAAACATCTCCAGAATAACCGCCGTGCTTTTATTTTTTGTCATTTGTTCATCGACCGGGTTTGCACAAACTGATTCCTTATATCATATCAAAGACTCCGCGGTTGTGGAAACTGTGCCTAACAATTTAACGAACGGCACCAAAACGTTTTCTTCAAAACCTTATTATACGCTTTCTGCCCAACAAAAAAAACAAAGACAATTACTGGTATCCGGCATTAATGTTGCGGCCTATGGTGGTTCGTTGTTTGTATTAAACAGAACATGGTACAGGAATGAGGCCCGTACTTCCTTTCAAACTTTTAATGACAGTAAAGAGTGGTTGCAGATCGATAAGGCAGGTCATGGTTGGACGGCTTACAATGCGGGCCGGGCAGCTACTATGTTATGGGAATGGGCAGGTATGCCGCACAAAAAAGCAGTCTGGCTCGGTGGCCTTAGCGGCTTTATCTACCTGACAGGAATCGAATTTTTGGATGCTCATTCAGAAAAGTGGGGATGGAGTTGGGCTGATATCGGTTCCAATATTGTTGGTTCCAGTTTGTTCATGGCACAGGAATTTTTATGGAATGAACAGCGCATTCAATACAAATTTTCATTTCACAAGAACAAATACCGGGAACCAATGCTGGAGGAACGTGCCGACGAACTTTTTGGCAATGGGGTTTACGAAAGGATGCTCAAAGATTATAATGCACAGACCTATTGGTTCTCTTTTAATCTCCGATCGTTTATGCCGGAAAGCAATTTACCCCCATGGTTAAACATTGCTGTAGGTTACGGTGGCGACGGCATGTTTGGTGGGTTTCAGAACAAATGGAAAAATGAGGCCGGCAATGAAATTACGCGGTATGATATTTTCCGCAAGCGCCAGTTCTACGTGTCGCCTGATATAGATTTTACCAAAATAAAAACCAAAAGCAAGTTTTTAAAAACCAGTTTCGCTCTTCTTAATGCATTTAAATGTCCTGCCCCGGCGCTAATGATAGATAGCAAAGGGAAACTAAAAGCATATGCGCTCTATTTTTAAATCGCGTTCTTTCTAATTCTCATCGGCAGCCTGTCACAGCATGGGCTAATAGTCAATGGAGGATGTAGGGATAATTGCATAAGTCTTTCAGCGGGATTGGCGCTACAGTTCACTGATCCACTTGCGGAAACAGGGAGCCGTTTCCTGGCTGACGACGATATGATGATGCAATTCCGGCATTGTCAGATCTACCTGGAGTTTTACTTTGTCATAACTCCTGTAGCTTTTTATAAACGCCACATTAATGATGTATTGCCTGTTGACACGGAAGAAAATGGATTCGTCCAGCTCTTGCTCCAGTTCACTGAGATGTTTATCGGTAATATATTTTTTACCTTCCCTGTCTACTACATACACCAACTTATTCTCGGTGTAAATGATTGCTATGTCCTGCAAAGGAAGCGAAATATTCTCGATGCCCCGCCTGACCAGCAATCTCGTTTTAAATTTTTCGCGGAACAAGTGTATAAAAGAATGCTGTGTGAAATGGCTTTCTAATGTCTTATACCGGGCAAGTGCTTTGTAAACGTCCTTTTGTTCAACAGGTTTAAGCAGGTAATCAATGCCGTTATGTTCAAAAGCGTTGAGTATGAACTTGTCATACCCCGTTACAAACACCACGGGACTTTTAATACTTACCTGGTTAAAAATATCGAACGATAAACCATCCGAAAGCTGAACATCCGAAAAAATAAGATCGGGAGCTTTGTTCGCGGAAAAATATTCAACACTTTCACGGACTGTTGAACAGGACGCCAGCACTTCCGTATCCGGCGAAGCTTTTAATAACATCGTTTTGAATTCCTCTGCGATCTTTATTTCATCTTCTATGATAACCGTTCTGATCATTTGTAATTGTTCTGCTGATTCAAATTTAATCACCAGATGATCCAAATTTTGGTCATAAACCACTTTGTTGACGAATGGAATTAAAACAATGACAGATGACAATTTGCTACCTATCAATAACGGACCAATGAGAAGATAAAATATTGAACTGGCGCATAAATGCAGTGGCTGAAAGGTAACGACACCTGGAAAATTGCACACTATTGCGATTTCAGCGACGGTCATTTTACCGATGAGAACGCGGTTTCTTGCCAACTGTGGCTGCTACCTGGAAAAGTTTTAAGCAAGGTAGGCGCCCATTACGTTATCGCCTTCCACCTCCACATATATATGTTCCTGCAGCGTCGTCGCAATGGAAAGACCAGCATAGTCGGAATGGACGGGAAAGGAATTATGACTACGCTCCACCAAAACCAGGGATTGAATTTTTTTGGGATAGTATTGAAGGAAAGGCTTTAATGCATACAACAATGTCTTACCACTATTGGCTACATCATCAATTATAATAATCACTTTATTAGTAAAGTCAATGGATTTGCTTAAGCCGATCTCCCGCGGCATTTTTTTATCGAGCGAGATAGTGATCAATTCTGTTTTTACAGCCGAGATTTCCCTGATCATCCGCTGAATGTTTCTCGCAACCACGCTCCCATTTTCGCGGATACCCGCCAGGATCAACTCAGGTTCATCATAATTACTCTCGATGATCTCCAAAGCCATTCTACGCATTTTCTGTTCTGCAACCATGCCGTTCAATATATATTTCTTTTCAAGAGTTGTCATACAATTTCCAGCATTTAAAATACAACCCGTAAATTAGCGATTGTATTCAAACACCATGCAAATAGCTCAACAAATTTTATTCATCCTCATCAGCATAGCGGCCATCTGGTTGTTTTCAAAAAAGGCAAGAGAGATCGTCCGGAATATCAATTTGGGTCGTGATGAAAAGATAAACGATAATCCCGGTCAGCGCTGGAAGAACTTGTTGCTGCTGGCGTTTGGCCAAAAAAAAATGTTCCGCAATCCATTAGTAGCGGTGTTGCATTTTTTTGTTTATGCCGGCTTTATTATTATTAATATAGAAGTACTGGAAATTGTATTGGACGGCATTTTGGGTACGCACCGCCTGTTTGCCGCGCCATTGGGTAGTTTTTATACATTTCTCATTAATGCCTTTGAAGTGCTGGCGTTGCTCGTGTTACTGGGATGTTTGATATTTCTTATCCGCCGAAATTTTCTCAAAATAAGGCGCTTTATCAGCAGAGATCTAAACGGCTGGCCACGCAGCGATGCCAATTATATACTTATTACGGAGATCGTTTTAATGGCATTGTTCCTTACACTTAATGCCAGCGACACGTTGCTCCAGTCAAGAGGCCTTGAACATTATGCCGCTAACCCCACAGGTAATTTTGTTTTTTCTCAATATCTGCATCCCCTGCTGAACGGCTTCAGCAATGAAACACTATTAATGATTGAAAGAACCTGCTGGTGGCTGCATATCGCCGGCATCTTTGCTTTCCTGAATTACCTTCCTTATTCCAAACATCTGCATATTATTCTTGCTTTTCCAAACGCTTACTTTAGCCGGTTACAACCAATGGGCAAAATGGAAAACATGACTGCTATACAAAATGAAGTGCTGTATGCCATGCAGCCAGAACTGGCCCCAACCAGCCCGGAGGGTGAGACTCCAAAAAAGTTTGGAGCCAAAGATGTTACTGATCTTAGCTGGAAAAATTTACTTGATGCATATAGCTGTACAGAATGCGGAAGATGTTCTGCCGCCTGCCCTGCTACCATAACGGGCAAACTACTTTCGCCCCGGAAGATAATGATGGATACACGTGACAGAGCCGAAGAAATTGGCAGGAATATCAATAAAAATAAAGACCCGATAGCTATCGGGTTCAAAGACGATGGCAAAACTTTATTACACGATTATATTTCGGTAGAAGAACTTCGTGCCTGCACCACTTGCAATGCCTGTGTGCAGGAATGCCCGGTCAGCATCAATCCGCTCGACATCATCGTTCAATTGCGCCGTTACCTTGTCATGGAAGAAAGCAATTCACCACAGGAATGGGCGGCGATGTTTGGCAACGTTGAAAATAATTTCGCACCCTGGAAGTTTAGTCCTGATGAAAGGGATAAATGGGCAAGGGAAATGTAGTTTTTGCTGGTCGCTCCAGCATATCCCTGTTTATCCTTACAAAAAAATATATACTTATCATTCCACTCGCTTTCTTTTTGGAGCCTATCGGCACAAGCTGCTCTTCTTCGTAGCCAATATTTGACTCACAACATCAAGCAGCTCAATGTTCAATGAGATCAAATTGATATTTATCAATGGATTTCATTGACAGTTATCAATGACCTTTCTTGTCTCAACTCAATGGACGGAGGCTACTGTCTAAGTTAGTTTTGCACTATCAAATTAAATGATATGCAAACTAAACAAACAATAGCAATTATCGGGGCAGCAGGCAATATGGGATCAGCCATAGCGAAGAGCCTGGCTAAAGGCAATTACCGCTTGCTTCTTTTTACAGAAAATAAAAACAAGCTTAAAGAGCTGGAAAAAGAAATAAAAGCGGTTCATAAAAACGCCGATGTGGAATCTATCGCCTGTAGCTACACTGCAAGCTGGGAAGCGGATATTATCATCGCTGCAGTTCCCTATACAGCCGAAAAAGAAGTGGCCGATAAAATCAGGGAGGTAGCTAACCAGAAAATTGTTATCAGTATTGCCAATCCTCTGAATGAAACATACGATGGCCTTTTAACAACACCGGATACGAGTGCAGCGGAAGAATTGCAGAAACTGCTACCTAATTCAAAAGTGGTCAAGGCTTTTAATACAACCTTCGCTGCGAATTTTTCACAACCCATAATTGATGGAAAACAAACAGATGCTTTTATCGCCGGTAATGATGACGATGCGTTGGAAACAGTGAGTGAGTTGGTAAAGACGGCAGGGTTTAATCCCATGATCGCCGGTGATCTATCGGTAAGCCGGACTTTGGAATACATGCAATTTTTGCTCATCCGTCTTGGTATGAAGTACAATTATAACTGGCTGGCGGGATGGAAAATCTTACATAATTAATTAACGACTAATTTTTAAAAAATAAACAATATGATACTAATTACAGGTGCAACAGGACAATTAGGAAAAGCAACGATTGACTTTTTGCTAAAAAAGATCCCCGCTGATAAACTTGCCGCACTGGCGAGAGATAAAAACAAGGCAGCGGACCTGAAAGCAAAAGGGATAGATGTAAGAATTGGCGATTACAGCGATTATAGTTCACTGGTTAACGCATTTAAAGGAATAGACAAACTATTTTTTGTATCCGGTAATGATGTAGCTATCCGCCAAAAACAACATGAGACAGTAGTGAATGCTGCTAAAGAAGCCGGTGTTAAACATATTATTTACACCAGTTTTGCCCGCAGGAACGAGAGTGAAACTAACCCATTGGGTACTTTGGCAACATCCCATATCGAAACGGATAAACTGATTAAGGCAAGCGGTATTCCCTATACTATTATGCTGAATGGCTTATACGCCGATGTATTGCCGAAGTTCTTTGGTGATAAAGTATTGGAGACAGGAATTTTTCTACCGGCTGGTGATGGCAAAGCGGCTTACACAACACGTTTGGATATAGCGGAAGCCGCGGCAAACCTGCTTACAACAGAAGGGCATGAAAACAAAGAATATAAAATTGCCAATACTGAAAATTATTCGTTGCAGGATGCAGCAGCCATTCTTTCTGACTTATCCGGCAAATCCGTTTCTTATACCAGCCCAACTGCAGAAGTATATACCGATACACTTTCAAAAGCAGGGGTACCGATGGAATATATTGGCATGTTTGCAAGTTTTAGTGAAGCCATTAAACAAGGAGAGTTTAAAACTTCAACTACTGACCTGGAAAAATTGCTGGGCAGGAAACCTGTGACTTTGAAAAACTATTTTAAATCACATGTTCTTTAAAAAGTAATCTTTTTGCAACTACCGGCATTACTAAATATTGCATGACTTAGGCTACATTATTTGCACACGGATGACACGGGTATGGCGGATGCTAACGGATTTATTTTCCACGAAGTGGAAAATAATCAGTTTAAATCCAGTATTACTCTGCGTAAGAGTCAAAACCGGGAATTGGCAATAAATCTAATTTCTGTGAAATGGAAACAAATCAAATTGCTGCCCATTGGCTACCAAATAAAAAATCCGTGTTAATCCGTCCAATCAGTGTCATCAGTGTGCTAATGTCGTATATCTTATGAAGTTCTTAGTACATATAAAATAAACTTATAAAAAACAATAAAAAAACAACAGTATGAAAAAATTAGTTTCCCTTTTAGCAATCGTTTTATTAACTACATCCGTATTCGCACAAACGACATGGAAATCAGATCCTATGCATTCCAGGTTAAGCTTTGGCATTACCCACCTCGGAATATCGGAAGTAGATGGAACGTTTAAAACGTTTGACGTTACCGTAATAACAAACAAACCTGACTTTAGCGATGCGGTATTTGAACTTTCAGTTGATGTAACCTCTATAGACACCGAAGTTGAAATGCGTGACAATCACTTGAGGAGCGCCGACTTCTTCCATGTAGAAAAATTCCCAAAGATGACTTTTAAAAGCACTTCAATAAAGAAGAAAAGCAAAAACAACTATAAATTAAGTGGAGATCTTACCCTGCTGGGCATAACAAAACCAGTGACCATGGATCTTTGGTACAGGGGAACAACAATCAACGCGATGTCGAAAGCGGATGTAAGCGGTTTCCAGCTAACAGGCAATATCAAACGGTCTGATTTCAATGTAGGTACCAATTTCCCCGCACCGATGCTCAGTGATATAGTCAGGATCAAAGCCGATGGCGAATTTGGTAAGAAATAAACCGGACAGGAATTTGTGAGATTAGTTGGGAAAAATATTTTTTAATAATTTAAAAACTTACGATTATGAAAAAATTGGAAAATAAAGTAGCCATTATCACCGGCGGCGCTGGAAGTATTGGTAAAACAACTGCAAAACTATTTTTAGCAGAAGGCGCAAAAGTATTGCTGGTGGACCTGAACGAAGATGCGCTTAAGAAAGCAGTGGAAGAATTAGGTGGTAAAAATGTAAAATATACAGCAGCGGATGTTAGCAAATCGGCGGATGTGCAGCGGTACGTAAGCGATGCAGTAAAAGCCTTTGGCAAGGTCGATGTGTTTTTCAACAACGCCGGCATTGAAGGCGTAGTTAAACCGACAGTGGATTATCCCGAAGATGTATTTGACAAAGTGATTTCCGTAAACATAAAGGGTGTATTCCTGGGTAATAAGTATGTGTTGCCGCAGATGAATGATGGCGGAAGCATTATCCTCACATCTTCGGTGGCCGGTATTGCGGGCAGTCTGAATGTAACTGCATACATCGCCAGTAAACATGCGGTGGTGGGGATGATGAGAAACCTGGCCCTGGAAGTGGCGTCCAGAAAAATACGGGTGAACACCATCAACCCTTCCCCGGTTGATAACAGAATGATGCGTTCCCTGGAAGCAGGTTATGACTCCAACGATGCAGCAGGCATGAAAAAAGCATTTGAAAATTCCATTCCGCTTGGCCGGTATGCTGAACCCATTGAAATAGCACAATTGGTAAGGTTCCTGGCAAGTGATGACAGTAAATTCATTACCGGAACTACTCAGGTGATCGATGGTGGTATGAATGCTTAATTCCTTTTATTAAAAAAGCATGAACGAATGCCGGGGCTTATTGAATACTCAACTATTTCCGGCATTCGATTGTTTTAGAATAAGTGCTTTTGAATTAAATAAGGGAAGGCATTAAGATGTTACCGTTCCTTTTACTAAAAATAAATTAATTGATGATGGAATTAGGTTTAATAACATTTGCAGATATGGAGCCGGACATTCATCCGGGAAGAGCCATCAATGCGCACCAACGCATCAGGGATCTGCTGGAAGAAATTCAATTGGCTGATCAATTGGGTTTAGATGTTTTTGGCGTTGGCGAGCATCACCGACCGGATTATGCGGTGTCATCGCCGACGACTATTTTGGCCGCGGCTGCAGTTCTTACTAAAAAAATAAAACTGTCAAGTGCAGTAACAGTGCTCAGTTCAGACGACCCGGTTCGTGTATTTCAGCAATTTGCAACCATAGATCACTTGTCTGGTGGACGTGCGGAAATTATGGCGGGAAGGGGTTCCTTTGTAGAATCTTTTCCATTGTTTGGATTCGACTTGCAAGACTATGATGACCTGTTTACAGAAAAGTTAGATCTTTTGCTGAAGCTAAATAAAGCTGAAAAAATTTCCTGGAAAGGGAAGCATCGTGCGGCTATTGATAATCGTGCTGTGTACCCACGCCCTTACAACCAATCGATTCCTATATGGCTCGCAGCCGGCGGTACACCTGCATCTGCAGTAAGAGCGGCTACTTTTAGCTTGCCTTTAACTTTAGCCATTATTGGTGGTTTACCCGAACAGTTTGTACCGTTCGTAAATCTCTATAAGGAAACGGCCAAAAAGAAAGGACACGATATGAGTGCTTTGCAATTGGGTGTCAATAATCATGTGTATATCGGCGAAGATTCACAAAAAGCTGGTGATGAATTTTATCCGTATTATGCTACTATGATGAACCGCGTGGGCCGCGACAGAGGCTGGCCGCCACTTACACGCCAGCAGTTTGATTATTCACGTTCGCCAAAAGGCGCTTTAATGGTGGGAAGTGTGCAGCAGGTAATTGATAAGATTTTGTATGAGCATGAATTATTCGGCAACACCCGGTTTATGGCACAGGCGAGTATTGGCAGCGTTCCACATAAAATGACCATGAAATCCATAGAATTATTTGGAACAAAAGTAGCGCCGGTAATACGCCATGCAGTGAATGCTCAGAAGGCGCCAATTAATGTTTAAGCCAATTAACACATTTTCGATAAGAGTCTTTTGGCAACCTTTACCGTAAAAAATATATACGAACGTGATCCCCGGCTACTTAATGAAGTCGGTGATGGAAAACAGTAACCAAAATTCCACGAACAAATAATTATCTGCTGAAGAAGTGGGAAACCAGGTAGCTTAAATTAGTTATCCGGTCTCTGCACGAAAAAAGGAAGCGCATTTATAAAGACTGTTTCACCTTAAATGATTTAAAATTAAAGCGGTGTCACCGCACAGCCGATTAAATGAAAAAGTAACCAGACATGAAAAAAATATTAACGACAGTACATAATCCCGGGAGCGCTGATATTGCTTTATTAATTGCCCGCGTAACTATCGCCGGATTTATGCTCGTGCACGGAATACCAAAAATGGAGCGTCTCGTCTCCAATGAGCCTATTGCATTTGCAAGTGTATTTGGCATGGGCCAGGAACTTTCACTCGGATTGGCCGTTTTTGCAGAAGTTATCTGCTCTGTACTCGTTTTGCTGGGGTTAGGCACCAGGCTGGCTGTTATTCCTCTTATCATTACCATGACCATCGCGGTGTTTAGCATACACGGCGCAGACCCCTTTGTAAAAAAAGAAATGGGCCTGCATTACTTGCTTACTTACGTTATGCTTTTATTAATGGGGAGCGGCAGGTACTCATTGGACCATTATCTATTTGTCAACCCGAAGCGGAATTACAAGCCGATCCTTTCCTGAAGCCGGACAGGCCATGCATTCATAATTATTCATAGACATAAAAAAGAAAGGGAAACTGTTGGACCAGGATTGGGTGCAATCTTTAGTAGTGGAAGATGGTCTTATCACAAGACTGGATGAATATGCAAATACATCACATGCTGCAAAACTATTCCGCAGTGAGGGGCGATGGCAAAAAAATTAGTTAATAGTTAGAAAGTATCTTTTTACAGTTGACGACAATAACCGACTTTTGATGAACGGTTTTATACCGCTAATTTCTTAGACTTGCCATCGCAACAAAGCTGTATTAAACATATCCTTCAAATTCATCGCTAAACCTTACCCTGCTTAATGTTCTTTTTGTTTGTCAGCGACACATCACATGTCCTGAATGGGTGATAAAGTCAGCATAGTTGTTGCCAGGACTGTATAAACTAATAAATCATGGAAAAGGAAATAGTCATCATCGGCGGTGGTTTTGCAGGGATCAACCTCGCAAAGAACCTTGTAAAGTTGAAAAATATACACGTTACGCTGGTTGATAAAAATAATTACAATTTCTTCCCGCCTCTTTTATACCAGGTAGCCACCGGTTTCCTCGAAGTTTCGAATATCAGCTATCCTTTCCGCAAATTATTACATGGCAAAAAGCATATGAATTTCCGTTTAGGTGAGCTGCAGAAAATTCTTCCTGAAGAGAACAAAGTGATCTTATCAACCGGTGAGTTGTCTTACGATTACCTGGTCATTGCTACCGGAACGGAAAGCAATTTCTTTGGCATGGAAAACATCCGGAAAAATGCCCTGCCCATGAAAACAGTGGATGACGCGATAGAAATGCGTAATACATTTCTTCAAAAAGCAGAAGATGCAACAATCACAAATGATAACGACGAACGAAGAAGGCTGGGCACTATTGTTATTGCGGGCGGTGGCCCGACAGGCGTCGAAGTAGCCGGCATGCTCGCTGAAATGCGGATGAATATTCTTGAAAAAGATTACCCGGAATTGACAGGCAACAGGTTTCGTATTGTGCTGGTAGATGGTGCACCGGTGTTGCTTACACCAATGAGTGAAAAATCGCAAAAATATACGCACGATATGCTGGTCAAGATGGGTGTGGAAGTGAAATTGAATAAACAGGTAAAGGATTATATCGATGATACGGTCATCTTCGCCGATGGCGAAACCATTCAAAGTAAATTATTGCTTTGGACAGCAGGGGTAACTTCCAGCACTTTCGAAGGAATTCCCAAAGAAAGCTATGGAAGGGGAAGAAGGTTATTGGTTGATGAATACAATAAAGTGCAGGGCATGCAAAACATCTATGCTATCGGCGACACCAGTTTGCAAACCACGGATAAAAATTTCCCCCAGGGCCATCCGCAACTGGCACAGCCGGCCATACAACAGGGAAAAAATCTTGCGAAAAATTTCAGGGCCATCTTAGAAGGAAAATCGCTTAGCCCATTTTCTTATTATGATAAGGGATCAATGGCAATCATCGGAAGAAGTAAAGCAGTAGCCGAAATCCCAAAACCAAAAATGAATTTTAAAGGATGGCTTGCCTGGATGATGTGGCTGTTTGTGCATCTTTTTTCACTCATCAGTTACAGGAACAGGATCAAAACCATGTACAACTGGACAGTAGCCTATTTTACCAAAGATCAATCATTGCGAATGATCATTCGCCCATCTGAAAAAGAGAAGCAAAAAGAAAAAAAGAAAATATCGGTGCCTGTATAGACAATAAAAACAAGATCATGGAAAATAAAATACTAGGGCTGCATCATATAACAGCGATTGCAGACAATGCAAAACGAAATCATGAATTCTATACAAAAGTTCTTGGTTTGAGAATGGTAAAAAAGACGGTCAACTTTGATGACCCCGGAACTTATCACTTTTATTTCGGTGATGAGCAGGGAACGCCCGGAACCATCCTTACTTTTTTTCCGTGGGAAGGAATAGGCCAGGGACGTACGGGGACGGGCATGGTCACCGATATTGGCTATTCTGTTCCAAAAGGCAGTCTTGATTTCTGGGCCGATCGTTTCAAACAATTCAATGTAAAACAGGATAGCATCCAGGAAAGATTTGGCGAGCAATATCTTTCCTTCCAGGATCCTGATGGCCTGAACATAGATTTGATCGTTTCTAAAAATGAAGACCAAAGGAAACCCTGGGAAACCGGGGATGTAAAAGCTAATGTGGCAACAAGAGGCTTCCATAACATTACACTTACTTTAAAAGATAGTAATGCAACTGCTGAAATATTAACGGACGTATTGGGTTACAAGCTGCTTAAGCAGGAAGGCAATCGTTTTCGTTTTATAACTGATACTATAGAAAACGCAGCTATAGTTGATGTTCTCGAATTGCCCGGTGCAGGACCCGGCTACAATGCGGCGGGGACCAATCACCACGTCGCCTTTAGGGTAAAGGATGATAATATACTCATGGAATACCGTGAGAAAATCTTAAGCAAGGGTTTAAGTATTACACCAAAAATAGATCGTGATTATTTCTTTTCCCTTTACTTCCGTGAGCCCGGAGGAATACTGTTTGAACTTGCAACAGATAACCCTGGTTTTACGAGGGACGAGCCACTTGACGAACTGGGCAGTAATTTGAAATTGCCCAAACAATACGAACCTAACCGGGCAAGACTTGAAGAGGTTTTACCGCAACTAAACTAGCGCTTAAAAATTGACGTTGCGTTTAAAATAAAAAAATGGACGAAGTTAAATTGAATTTGGACGAAAAGAACCATGGTCATTTTTTTATCATGGACCAGGAGGAACAAATTGCTGAAATGGAAATAAGCATTTCCGGGAATATCCTTACGGTATATCATACCGAAGTTTTACCCAGGGCCGAAGGCAATGGGCTTGCAAAAAAACTATTGGCCACTATGGTTGATTATGCCCGTAAGAATGCATTTAAAGTTATCCCTCTTTGACCCTATGTACATGCACAATTTAAGCGTCATCCCGTAGAGTATGCCGACGTTTTTAATTCTTAAACTGTCAATAATGACAACGAATAATTCACATGCTAAAAATGTTGTAGCAGCCGGTAAGAATATCAAAGAAGTTGAAAAAGTTTTGATTATGATACATGGGCGCGGCGGCAGTGCGGAAGATATACTTTCGCTTGCCGGTCATTTACAGGTAACCGATTTTGCGTTGCTGGCCCCCAAGGCAACAGGCAATACGTGGTATCCCTATTCGTTTATGGTGCCGCCTGTACAAAACGAACCGTGGTTATCATCTGCCCTATCGGTGTTGAATGAATTGGCGAATGATGTAATTGCACAAGGGATCAGTGCGTCATCTATTTATTTCCTTGGCTTCTCGCAAGGAGCTTGTTTAACCCTGGAATATGTAACACGCAATGCGACAAAGTATGGCGGCGTTGCAGCGTTCACAGGTGGCCTGATCGGCGATAAAATTTATTCTGAAAATTATAAGGGCGATTTTAATGGCACCCCCTTTTTTATCGGAAGCAGTAACCCTGACCCGCATGTGCCGGTAGAAAGAGTATATGCAACTACCAATACATTAAAATTTATGAATGCTAATGTCACTGAAAAGATATACAACAATATGGGGCATACTATTAGCCAGGACGAAATTGAGTTGGCCAATAAGCTTGTATTTAATCCATAGAACAGAAGTCCCCCCGCGTCTGCCCGATCCAATCTCCTGCTGAAGAAACATATAAAACAGAATAGTATGAAAACGACAGATCTACATCTCTCCAGGTTTCTTGTATATGCGACAGTAATCAGCATGATGCTCTGTTCGTGCCGGAATAATGAACCCCGAACTCAAACAAAAACGAACAGCGAAGGATTTCCACAAACTAAATCTTCGGAAGGGTACGCTGGCGAAAGCAATATAAATTTCGTCATTGCAGCGAAAGCGGTCACCCCCGGTGTAGTGCATATCAAAACACTCTATGAGAACAAGTCGGGCTCGTCTAATTTTTTCGGTCAAAGAAATGGACAGCGTAACACACCGGCGATGGGATCAGGCTCAGGTGTGGTAATAAGTGCGGATGGCTATATTGCCACCAATAATCATGTGATTGAAAATGCAAGCCAGGTCGAAGTAGTATTTCCTGACCGCCGTAGCTTTCCAGCTAAAGTTACAGGTCGTGACCCAAATACAGATCTGGCTTTGTTAAAAGTGGACGCAAAAGACCTGTCGTTTGTTTCCCTCGGTAATTCAGATGATGCACAGGTAGGTGAATGGGTATTGGCCGTAGGTTATCCGTATTCGCTGAACACAACTGTTACAGCGGGTATCATCAGCGCCAAAGGGAGGAGTATCGGTATCATTAATCGTTCATCCGATGCCTATTCGCAGGGCACACAAGCTAACACTGCTATCGAATCATTTATACAAACCGACGCAGCGATCAATCCCGGTAACAGCGGCGGAGCATTAGTTAATATGAATGGCGAACTTATTGGTATCAATACCGCCATCGCTTCTTTGACCGGAAGCTATGCAGGTTATGCATTTGCCGTGCCGGTAAACCTTGCCAAAAAAATATTGGATGACCTCAAAGAATTCGGGCAGGTAAAACGTGGTTTACTGGGCGTTTCATTTCCATCCCCGCTGGCAGAAGACCACTACCTGCAACAACAGGGCATAACGCCGGGATCGGTAACAGGCGTTTTTATCACAGGGATTCAAAAAGGCAGTGCAGCTGACGATGCGGGTTTGGAAGAAGGCGATATCATTCAACGTCTTGATAGCGTCAAATTATTTTCTTCTTCAGAATTTTCCGAGCACATCGCAAGGCGTCGTCCCGGTGATAAAATAACACTTGGATACTTGCGCAATGGCAAGGTGCACACTACTACCGCCATTTTAAAAAATGAAGAACCGCGACAATCCGTTGCCGGTGATGCGCAATCGCTCAGAAACATTTATGATAAGATGGGGGCAAAATTCGCAACGATTACTGATGCACTTAAGGAGCGCTACAATCTTGATGCCGGCGTAGTAGTAACGGAAGTACGTACAGGTGGTTTTTTTGACCAGGTCGGTATTCCGCCAGGTACTATTATTGCTTATATCAATGGGAAATCAATCTATAATCCACAAGACATTGACGAAGCATTGGTAGCGGCTCAAAATTCAAGGATACAAATACTCGGTATAGCACCCGATGGATCACGCATTGCATTTAATTTTTCTATGGGCGCCTGATCAATAAATAATCAATACCATGTTTCCAGTAACAAGAGTATATAGTGACAAAAACGGCGATACAAGGTTTGAAGAAATTTCAATTCCATTGAAAGATGCAGGTGAGATCGGTAAACTATCGGAAGGATTACCTGCAACATCTGTTATTTTCCGTGAAGTGGAACCTTTGTATGATTATGATTTTCATAATGCCCCGCAAAAGCAATACTTAATTCATATAGATGGAGAAATAGAAATTGAAACCACCCTGGGGGAAAAAAGGCAATTCAAAGCAGGCGATGTTCTTTTATTAGAAGATACTGAAGGGAAAGGCCATAGAACAAGAAACCTGACACCGGTAAAAAGAAAATCAATTTTTATTACTATTCCATAAGAACTTCAGGCATATATGAATTCCGGCTCAGCGCCACGGGGTTTTATAAAAACAAGTGGGGTATTCAATGCAAAGAATAGAGTTCATTATCGCTGTTTAAAATTTAACGACGATGAATGGTTAAAAAAACTGCTTAAGAAGCTGCTTCCACGAAAAAGATGTTGCCAATAGAAAAAACCCGGGCAGCGAGTTAGCTCTTACCAACTTTTGCACAACCGAAGAAATACCGGTCAGTACGCCTTGTTTTATTCCGGGTGTGCCTTACTGGGATGTTCTATCGTTACCGCCCCGATCTGTGTTCCTGAAAAATTTTTGGTACCCGGATTTTCCGATTCCAAACTGGTTAACGCAACGATCCACCCCCACCACAACGACCCGCCAGAAGCGAGTGCCCATACCAAAAACTTGATTTGGAAGATAAAATATCGCTTCCTACATTCGCCCTGTTGGTACTGGCCCCAGTATAAAAGTTCTCTTATAAATTTGTTGTTCCGGATTTACAAAAACCGTGTGGGGTGAAAAAAGCCAACTTTTCATCATGAGCGTGATCAGCAGGAAAACCCGGTTTTATTTTCTTTCCTTTCTCAAACATGATTTTAAAGCAAGCATTACCGTCTTTTTTGTGGCTTTACCCTTGTGCCTTGGCATTTCACTTGCTTCGGATGCTCCTGTCTATGCAGGTTTGATGGCCGGTATACTTGGCGGCACTATTGTAGCGCTGATCAGCAAATCTCATATCAGTGTAAGTGGCCCGGCCGCGGGTCTTACGGCAATTTGTGCATCAGCAGTTAGCGATATGGGAAGCATACAACTATTTTTCCTGTCGGTTTCGATTGCGGGTATTCTGCAGGTAATCCTGGGTGTATTCAAATTGGGCGGCTTTACGCATTTCATTCCTTCTACAGTAATAAAAGGCATGCTGGCTGCTATCGGTATTATTCTTATTTCGAAACAAATACCTTTTTTAGTAGGTTATGATAAAGCCGATTTCTGGACAGGTGAACTATTTAATATCATTACGTTTAACCATGGCTTTGAACATGTAAAAAACATTTACTACCAAAGTTCGGCGGGTGCCGTGCTCATTACAGTCTCTTCCATGTTACTGCTGATTGTCTGGAAAAAAACACTTGCTAAAAAACTTTCATTCTTACCTACATCGTTCGTTGTCGTGGTTTTTGGTATAGTGCTGGCGCTGTTATTTAAACATTACATTCCCGCATTGGCATTACAGCCATCCCAGTTTGTTAACGTATCATCGGATCTTTTTTCAGAAATCAGGATCGCCGACCTTAGTTCTGTTTTTTCGAAAGCCGTGATTTGGAAAACCGCGATTGTCATATGTTTGGTTGCCTCGCTTGAAACATTGCTAAGCATTGAGGCGGTGGATAAAATCGACCCGTATAATCGCATTACTCCGCAAAATCGGGAGCTGATTGCACAAGGAACAGGTAACTTTTTCAGCGGCCTGATCGGCGGCCTGCCAATCACTGCGGTTATCGTCCGCAGTTCGGCCAATGCTGAGGCAGGCGCCAGGACAAAACTGTCAGCAATTTTTCATGGCATTTGGCTTTTCATCTTTGCATTTTTTGTTGCTTCGGCGCTGAACCTGATCCCTTACTGTATACTCGCGGTGATATTAATAAGAACAGGTTATAACCTTGCCAAACCCCAAATGATTCGTTCGGTATATAAATTAGGAAGGGAGCAATTCATGCCTTTTATTGTAACAGCAATTGCAATTCTGTTTACCGATCTGCTGATCGGCGTGGGTATAGGCGTAGCTTATGCGGCTTATTATATTTTTAAAAATACTTATAAGGCTGGCTTTACCTTGCAAATAAAAAAAGAAGAAAGTATCAACCATTATTATTTCCGGATGGCAATCAATGTAAGCTTCATCAATAAAAAAAGACTGAAAGATGAGTTGGAAAAAATACCGGATTATTCAGTTGTTCATATCGAAGCAGGGCACAGCGTTTACATCGATTATGATGTCATAGAAGTGATTAATGAATTTAAAACAAAGGCGCATCATAAACACATAGAATTGCATTTAAATGGCATTCCTGATGTAGAAACCATAAGTGCACATTAATAACACGAAAATGAATATCGATTTTTTCCCCTTTCAAATGTTTAACTGGGCGTCTGTTGCAACAGAAGTGTATAAAGGCGAAACCGGACATGCCCATTGGCAAACGAAAATGCTCAATGATATCCGGGTACGGATGGTTGAATATTCAGCAGGCTACAAGGCCGATCACTGGTGTAATAAAGGACACATTCTTTATTGTTTTGAAGGAGAAATGGAAACGGAACTGGACAACGGCACCGTTATGAAACTGACAAAGGGCATGTGCTACCTCGTTGGAGACAAGAATGAAGCTCATCGTTCTTCAACTAAAACCGGGTGCCGGCTTTTTATTGTTGATTAAATAAGCCGCCGGCTTTATTGAATAATTAACTTTACCATTACTAACCATATTATGCACGAAGTACTTTTCAAAAATATAAAGACAAAGGTTGATCTCACTGAAGCGGAAGAGCAACAGTTGCGGAATTTTTTTATTCCTAAAAGGCTAAGAAAAAAACAATACCTTTTGCAGGACGGTGATGTGTGCCTTTATACGGCTTTTGTAGAAAAGGGACTACTGCGTTCCTATACTATCGACGAAAAAGGGAATGAACATATCATCCAATTTGCTTTGGAAGATTGGTGGATATCCGACATGTTTAGCTTTCTTACCGGCGAGCCATCGGCTTATTCCATTGAGGCACTCGAAGATTCAGAGCTATTGCTGATCAACAGGAAGGCTTACGACGAAATGCTAATCATCGTTCCAAAAATGGAACGCTACCTGAGAATACTGGTACAAAACAGCCTGATCGCTACGCAAAGAAGGCTTAGCAGCAAACTAAGTCTGAGTGCAGAAGAAAACTACAAGAACCTTATTGCAGCCTGCAATAATATTATTCAAAGAGTGCCGCAACATATGATCGCTTCCTTTCTTGGCATCACTCCCGAAACATTAAGCCGGATCCGGAAACAAATGGCTACCCCTAAATAATTTTCATTGATAAACATCAATGGAATTAATTATTTCATCTCAATGGTCATGGTTATAAAGCACCATAGCTTTGTATGCATTAGTTAAAAACAAAAAGAAACCGCCGCAGAAATTGGGAACTTAAAAAAGGCTTATTAATTATAAACACAGCCGGAGTGATGAAAAGAAAATCGTTCATACAAAGGTTAATAACAGGAGCAGGAGCCATGACAACATTAGCAGCATTCAAAAATTTTACCGGGAATTTAAATGAGCAGGAACAAAATATGCCTGTTCTTTTTATAGGGCATGGGTCGCCTATGAATGGAATAGAGGATACTGAATTCAGCCGTCGCTGGACACAGATGGCAAAAGAAATTCGTTTACCGAAAGCGGTACTGGTGGTATCAGCGCATTGGTTTACCAAGGGAACACATATTACGGCAATGGACTTTCCGAAAACCATTCATGATTTTGGCGGATTTCCGCAAGCCCTTTTTGTTGTTCAGTACCCGGCGCCGGGTAATCCTGCGCTTGCGAAAGAAACCTCCGCACTAATAAAGTCCGTTGGTGTCGAACTCTCCCATGACTGGGGACTAGATCATGGTACCTGGACGGTGGTAAGACACATGTATCCCGATGCAACTATTCCCGTCTTGCAGCTGAGCATTGACTATAGCAAAGGGCCGCAATACCATTATGAACTTGCAAAAGAAATACAAATATTACGTAAAAAAGGAGTACTCATCATTGGCAGCGGTAACATGGTACATAACCTGCGAATGGTGGCGTGGCATAAAATAGATCAACCGGAATATGGCTATGACTGGGCACTGAAAATGAATGATAGTTTCAAACACCTGATCAGCAGCGGGACACATGACCAACTTATCAATTATTCTTCATTAGGAAACGACGCTTTACTCGCAGTTCCAACACCGGAGCATTACTTACCGTTGTTGTATACGCTGGCCTTGCAAAATAAAAAAGACGAGGTTTCCTTTTTTAATGATAAAGCGGTTGGTGGATCGCTGACAATGACTTCCGTAAAAATTTCACCGGCTGCATAAAACGGCACGATGAAGATGAGTGCTATCAGTTCTTTTTGTTTATGTATCGTTATCTTTCGTCGGCACTCGGGCCATACATACCTGGCACAGGTATATTAAGTAAGCGGAGGAAAACAGATAACTGTCCCCGGTGATGAATATGATGACTAAACGCCCATCCTCGGATCGCCACTTTTTTTGGTGTATTATACATTATTTTTTCACCCATACGAACGGTCCAGCTTTTATTAAAATCGTCCTCCTCCATCAGCGAAAGATCACCGATCGCGGTATCAAGATTTCCCTGGAATATATTTAGCAGCTCTTCCTGCGATGCAGCTACGTGTGCCTTAAAGGGATTTGTTGCGAAGTCAAAGTCATCAATATTCCTGATTTTTGATATCCAATTAAAGTTCTCCGCAATATACGTGGCGAGACGGCCCAGGGGCATAGACTTTTCATGTGGCCTCCAACTTGCCTGATCCAATGGAACTCTTTCAAGCATCTTTCTGGTCAGTGCAGATTCATATTTCAGCTCGGCAATAAATGCATCTTTGATAGCCATATAATTTTTGATTTTAGAAGTTTACCTGTCTTTGTGCTTCATTTTTTCTATCCCATCACCTATTCTTTCCACGTGCCCTTCAATTTTCCTGGTCACTTCCTCCGGGTTGTCCAATTGGTGAGCTGCATCTTTCTTTTTAAATATCCGCCACAGTTGTATCAATGCCGTTACTGCAAAAACGCCACCGATGATCCAGTTCAGTACATGCTCATTATTCCTGATCTTGCTGGCGATAAGCAATCCGCCAAAAATAAAAACACAATTGCCAATGAAGGTACCAATCCCTATACCACAGATATAAGAGTTATAATGATCCTGTCTTGGCAACAATACTTTCCTGGTAAATAATACAGTGCTCCATCCAAACCAAAAAGGGATTTGCACCGGGTTAACGGCGCACATCAGTGCTCCGAATAAAAAACGATTCATTGAGGGAAGGCTGTCCCTTTTTGCATCGCCAACAGTAGGATGCAAAGCCGCATAGAAACTGGCGATGGCCAGTGCAAGTACAATAACCAGCGTAACCCATTCGAGAACCTTAAAGATCTTTTCCTGCTTCCTTACCCAATCCATTGCCACCAGTGACAGGCGCACATAGATGATCTCAACCACCAGGGAGCCAAGTGCAAAAAGCATAGCAGCGGTGATGGTTTCTTCGACTGAGATCTTCATCGCCAGTATGTTTAAGGTACCCAGCGGCAGGGAGCCAAGAAAACTTACCAGCATTCCGGTAAAAAAGATTTTCAGCAAGGGGCGCATAAAACGAAAATACGAAAGCCCCATTAAACCCAAACCGGTTACTTCATTTCATACAAACGATGTTCAGCGCCTGCATTCTGCCGACCTCAAATGATTTAAGCCTGAAAAAGAAAAATAGTAACTACCGGAAAGCGGGTTGTGTAATGATCGCCTTTTCTTTCGGGGAATGCCGGGATGAGGCTTTAATCAAACTTCTCTAACATCTTAAAATGCTCCCGCGATTGTTTTAAAAAATTCCACCCTTTTTTAAATGACCAGTAAGGCGTTCCGTGCTTATGATTGTGGCGGCTGATCCTGTACAATGCTTTCCAATGAGTGAGCAATACGCCGTAGGCCCGCCATAAACTCATATTACAATCATAAATGTGATTGGGCTCTGCGCCACAGCCATTGAATTCTATGATCTGGAAATTTTTGCCCTCCTTAAGATCTTCGATGGATGTGGTTTTAATATCATAGCGTCCATAATAGAAAGAAGTATAATGGCTAAGCTGATCAAATACTTCATGCATTCGTTCATTGATTTCTTTGTGAAGATTGGTAAAGTGTGCACCGCGATTGTGATTGCCTGCATAAGACAGGTAAAATATTTCGCCCTGCGGTATTATCCGATCGAACCGGTGACTGTGACGGTGCTCCATCTCGTCCATCCTGAACTTTGCGCGGGGGTGCTGCTCCGTTAGCTCTTTCAAAGTCGATTTTCCGTTACCCTTTACATGAAGCAACTCTTTATCAATAAACCCGCTTACCGCTCCCGTATGTTCTGCAGGGTGGCGGTAATAAAAAACACTAACTTCTACCGGAAGTTCAATCAGGTCCTGTACGATATATTCAACCGGGATTCTTTCGTGATACTTTACCAACTGGTCCTCGTTCTCGATTTTGCGGAACAATATTCCCTTCATTCCTACATCCGGCTTTACAACGAACGGAAAATTAAATCCTGCTTTTTCAATCCTTTTTTTGACTTCATCATACGGCCAGTCGTGCATGATATAAATGGTACGGGGAACAAGGTCGGGAGGTAGTTGATCATACATCTCCTTTTTACCTTCACCTTCAAAGCCGCCAAACGTAATAGTAGGATTAGAGGAACTGAAAAACCAAAAGGACCAGCTGCGCAAACAATACCAAAACCAGACAGGACTGATTGGTGCATACAAAATGTAGAAATTCCAGAGTTCCCAGTTGGTTATTCGCTTAAAAAAATTGTTCATTCCCTTCATTATAAACAAAAATAGCTAGTGAGACTATTATTAGGCAATTTATTCAATAAGAGCTACATTTAATAAAACCTGCTGCCATGAGATTATTCTTCATTTGGTGTGCTATTTTTTTCAGCCTTATTTCTATAGCACTTCCCGTCAGTTCAGCCGTCAGTTCCTCATCATCATCCCCTACCATTAAAATAGTTCCGGAATGGAATAAGTATAAAAGGATCGCCAACCTCAAGATCAAAGACCTCCAGAAGATTGTTGGAAGAAAATTAACAATAAAAGAGAAAATTGGCTTCGTGATTCTTAAACATAAAATAAAACGTCAATTAAAAAGTAGCGGGAGAAACGGTGAAGCTGCGTTCATTCTGGGAATTACAGGGTTAGCATTATTTGCTATAGGCCTTTTTGTACCTGTTTTGCTTGTGGGTTCTCTTATTGCTGCTGTTGTAGCTGTGGTATCGGGATCAGTAGCACAAAAACAGGATCCATCAAACAGGAAAGCGCATGCAGGAAAATTGCTAGGATGGATTACACTCGGCCTGTTAGCATTATTATTAATACTTGCAGCTATTATAGTCTCTTCCTGGGCCGCGTGGGGATGACCGCGGAATGCGCCTGCCCGCTTTATTTATTTCGTATTATTGCCAGAAAATTGACGCACCATTCATGAATATCAGAACAGTTGCAGAATTATATGCCAATGGACAAAGTCCTGAAATATTATTTTGGGTAGGATGCGCTGGCAGCTTTGACCAGCGGGCACAAAAAATAACCAAAGCCTTCGCTACCATATTAGAAAAAGTAGGAATCAATTACGCAATACTGGGCAAAGAGGAAATGTGTACGGGCGATCCTGTCCGCCGGGCCGGTAATGAGTTCATGTTCCAGATGATGGCTTACCAGAACATCCAGGTCTTAAATAATTATGGTATAAAAAAAATAGTTACGGCCTGCCCGCATTGTTTTAACATTATCAAAAATGAATATCCGGAGCTGGGTGGAAGCTATGAAGTGATTCATCACACTACATTTTTACAGGGCCTGATCGACGAAGGAAAAATAAAAATGAAAGAAGGCGGGGCTTTTAAAGGACGAAAAATTACTTACCACGACAGTTGCTATTTAGGCCGTGCTAATAATATTTATGAAGCGCCCCGCAAAGTGCTTGAAGCTCTTGATGCCGAATTAATAGAAATGAAACGCTGCCGGAGTAATGGTTTATGTTGCGGAGCCGGTGGAGCACAGATGTTTAAAGAAGAAGAAAAAGGTATTACCCGGGTAAATATTGAAAGAAGCCATGAGGCTATTGGTACAGGTGCTGCTATCGTGGCGTCCGCTTGCCCTTTTTGCAATACTATGCTGACTGATGGTGTGAAATTGGAAGAAAAAGAGGATACGGTAAAAGTGATGGATATTGCAGAGCTGATTGCTGAAAGTATGGGCTGATATCGACTTATTTATTATTTATCAGGCGGGCCTGTTTACAAGGCTTTCCTGTACCTGTATTGCTTCCATTAATTTTCCCTTTGGCACCGGAACTTTAATTTCACCTAACCTTTTTAGGCCATCTTTTAAAACCACATATGTAATTTCTAATATATTAAGCGTTCCGGCTTCGTGAAGGCTGATGTGCTTCAAATGCCTGTCAACGTCATTGAAAGATTCTACAGCATCATCGATCCAAATGTTTTGCATGGTGATGGTTACTTCGGGAATAGCTGCTTTCTTTTTCGGTAAAAAATAATAAATGAGATAGTAAAGCCTTCCCCTGCGCAATTTGTGCCAGCGAATAAAACTTACCCATTCTTCACGATTGTAGGTCCAGTGTGCAAGCACGGCCCGTTGATTTTTTTCCATGGTCCTCGGCATAAAATTCTTCTGTAATTTAGCGCCATGAAACTTGATTACATATACCTCCTTGACGGTACATTTTCGGCTGAGTCAAAGGTTTGGGTTTACCAGGCCGGCAGGACGTTCCTTTTGCAGGAAGCCCTGGTGATAGAAGAAATGCTTACGGCATTCACCGCGCAATGGAACAGCCATGGCATTCCGGTTAAAGGCGCAGGTTATTTATTTTTCGGCCAGTTTATCGTTCTGATGGCGGATGAAACGGCAACTGGCGTCAGCGGCTGCAGCACGGATAGCTCGGTACGTTTAATAAAGGAGATAGAACAGAAGTTCAGCGTTAGTATGTTCGACAGGATGACGCTGGCTTTTGTAGTGAAAGATAAACTTCAGCTTCTGCCACTTGCCCAATTGCAATATGCGGCCGATAATGGCTTCATCGATGGTGATACACTATACTTCAACAATCTTGTACAAACGAAAGATGAATTAGAAAAAAAATGGATCATACCGGTTAAGGAAAGCTGGTTGAAAAGCCGTCTTAAACTCAAAGTTGAAAGTTGAAAAATTTTAGTTTATAAGGCTCCGCGGACGCATCGTCCCTTTTCCGCCTTATCAGTGGCCTGGCCTCGATGCACCATTTATCTGTTGGTAGTTTCGTACAGTTAAACAACATGCTCCTGGCAGTTCTTGCCATGATCAATCGGATAGTTGCAGGTTCAAAGCTTTCTTTTCATTACTTCATGTTCTCTTTAAGATGCTGTTTCCAAAAAGAATGATAGAAACATTACCGGGCTGAAGAATAAAGCAATAACAAGAGATACACACGGAATATAAATAACACTTAGAAAAACTGACATCCTGTCACAAATCCGGGCTTTGGTGTATATTTGCGTCCCGATATTTTTTTGGATAAATTTTTCAAACAGCATGCTCGAGTTGACAACACAGAAGGCTCACGATGAAACAAGGCAGGGAGAGGCTTATGCCCCTTTTAAAAGCGATTCAACTACTTACAGCAAAAGGTTTTATATAGAAAGTTATGGCTGCGCCATGAACTTTGCCGACAGTGAGGTTGTTGCGTCCATTTTAAATAAAGAAGGATTTGGCGCTACCCGCAACGTCGAAGACGCGGACCTGATATTTGTAAACACCTGTTCTATCCGCGAAAAAGCTGAACTAACCGTCCGTAAAAGGTTGACGGAATTCCGTAAACTTAAGAAAACAAAACCAGGCATATTGGTTGGCGTTCTGGGTTGTATGGCCGAGCGACTGAAAGCGAAGTTTATAGAAGAGGAAAAATTAGTTGATCTCGTTGTTGGTCCCGATGCTTACCGATCACTACCTGCATTGGTAAATAAAGCAGAGAGCGGACAAAAAGCGATCAACGTTCTGTTAAGCCGAGATGAAACTTACGCTGATATCTCTCCCGTCCGGTTAAACAGTAACGGTATTTCCGCCTTTGTGAGTATCATGCGGGGTTGCAACAATATGTGTTCGTTTTGTGTAGTACCATTTACACGCGGACGTGAAAGAAGCCGCGATCCGGAAAGCATTGTTAAGGAATGCAGGGATCTTTTTGAAAATGGATACAGGGAGGTAATATTGCTGGGGCAAAATGTAGATTCATATTATTATACTCCCCAACTTCGTAAAGCGGAGTCATTGACCACTCCCGTAACTTTTGCTGCCTTATTAGAACTTGTAGCAAAAATTTCACCCGACCTGAGAGTCCGTTTTTCAACTTCACATCCAAAAGATATTACAGACGAAGTATTGCATACCATTGCGAAATATGAGAACATCTGCAATTATATTCATTTGCCGGTGCAAAGCGGCTCAACCCGGGTTTTACAATTGATGAATCGAACCTATACCAGAGAATGGTATATGTCTAAAGTTGATCGTATCAGGGAAATTATCCCGGGCTGCGGCATCAGCAGCGATTTTATTGCAGGTTTTTGTACCGAAACCGAAGAAGATCACCAGGACACATTGAGTATAATGGAGCATGCGCAATACGATTATTCGTACATGTACTATTATAGCGAACGTCCCGGTACACTGGCGCAAAGGAGGTATACGGATGATATACCGCTGGATATCAAAAAAAGGAGGTTGGCGGAAATAGTAGAAGTACAAAACAAGCTTTCGCTGGCCAGTAATAAAAAAGATATCGGCAAGACATTTAAAATATTAATTGAAGGCGAAAGCAAAAAGAGCGATACTGACTGGATGGGAAGAAGCACACACGGTAAAGTATTTGTTTTTCCCAAAGAAAATTACAATTTGAATAAAGGCGACTATGCGATGGTAAAGGTGGCAGATTGCACACAAGGAACATTGTTGGGAAAAATCATTGACCCGGTATCCTAAGCTGCCACTTAAAGCGATGTTGAGTTACAGGGAAACTCAGTTTCCATTCCATTTTAACAATGAAAAAATTCATTTAACAGAAATAAATAATGGCAGATATACAATCAATAAAAAATCGTTTTGGTATTATCGGTAACTCGCCGGCACTGAACTATGCTTTGCAGGTGGCCATACAGGTAGCCAATACAGATCTTACCGTATTAATAAATGGAGAAAGCGGTGTTGGTAAAGAAGCTTTTTCTGTGATCATCCACTCACTTTCTAACCGGAAACATAATCCTTTCATCGCTGTTAACTGTGGCGCTATTCCTGAGGGCACAATCGACTCGGAATTATTCGGTCACGAAAAAGGTTCGTTTACCGGCGCAGTTGATTCACGCAAAGGATATTTCGAAACCGTCAATGGCGGTACTATTTTCCTGGACGAAATTGGCGAATTGCCACTGGGCACACAAGCAAGATTGCTGAGGGTACTTGAAGCCGGGGAATATATCCGGGTGGGATCAAGCAAAGTGCAAAAAACGGATGTACGGGTGGTTGCTGCCACCAATAAAGACCTGCTTCAGTTGGTACAGCAAGGGAGATTCAGGGAAGATCTCTATTATCGTTTAAGCACGGTTCCTATCCGTGTGCCGGCCCTGCATGATCGTAAAGAAGACATTCATATCCTGTTCAGGAAATTCGCAGCTGACTTTGCCGACAAATACAAAACCGCTTCTGTACAATTGGATGAGGAAGCGAAAAACCTGTTAATTAACTACCCCTGGCCCGGCAATGTACGTGAATTAAAGAATATTGCAGAACAGATTTCAGTTCTTTCCCAGGATAAGAATATTACGGCCAAAGATCTCACTAAATTTTTACAGCCTTATTCCAACAATCGCTTACCTGCGTTGACAACGCAGCACGGCAGCTCCGCACAGGATTTTGTCAATGAAAGGGAAATGCTGTACAAACTTTTCTTCGACATGAAGAAAGATGTGACGGAACTAAAACGGATGTTTTTGGATGTATTGCAAAATCCGGGTATGGCTACAAAGGACCATGCATTTATCAATGAATTAAAAGAACTGAAATCAAAAGATTCGTTACAACCGTTCCTTGTTCCGCAGGTGCAACACAATCCGCAGCCCTTGCAACCCGTTATCATGAACAATGATATACATGAGCATGAAGAGGTGGAAGAGAGTCTTAATATCATGGATAAAGAAAAGGAGCTGATCATAAAAGCGTTGAAAAAACACAGGAGTAAAAGAAAGGATGCTGCGCTAGACCTGGGTATCAGCGAAAGAACATTATACAGGAAACTGAAAGAATATGATATTGATGAATAAAACAGGTGGCGATAGTTCAAGGATCA
>WUUC01229162.1_pt1 | contig 36074 bp, 38 predicted proteins | sample 6278441 | NCBI WGS metagenome assembly WUUC01 (sample SAMN13675441, study PRJNA597444) | soil metagenome | isolation source: soil | place: USA: Washington | collected 2017-10
GCGAAGAGCTCAATCGATGGATTGAAGCGCATCGCATCACGGCCGCTTCCAAGAAGGCACGGAAGAAGCGCGATGCGACGCCAGATGCGCCCGAGACAGACGACGAGCGCAGGATCCGTCGCTCGCTTGAGCGCCAAGGCTACCGCCTAAGCAGTTAGATTCGCGAGCTCCGGAATCGCCTTCGTCAGATCGGGGAAGGGCTCGATGTCGAGATCGCCCATGTTGCGCGCAGCGCGAATGTAGCGAAGCATGATCGCCTTCGTGATGTGGCCAGTACGATCGCCGATCCAGCCTTCGCCTTTTCCTGCGCGATGTGCCCACGTGACGAATGTGGCGCGCAGATCATGAAAGCGCAGCGGCACCTCTTTGGCCGATTCGGCGAAGAGCTCGGGCCGCGTGATCTTGGCCATGTCGAGATCCATGCGAAGTGTCGACGCTTCAGTGTCCTTTCGGACTAGCTCAAGATCTTCTTGTCGAATGACAGGCTCATTGTCGTCCGGGTCGCCGATGCGCTTGGCGACGTACTTTCGATAACGGGCAATCAGCTCGATCGCAGAGCGCAGGCCGGGCAGATCAGGATCGCTCATCTGAAAGAGCTGCGGACCGATGTGCTCTTCGGTTTTACTCACTAGGCTTCGCATGACGCCTCGCTTGACGTCGACGTTGCGCCAGATCAACGCCCTGAGCGAGCCCTTGCGAAGCCCCGTGTATGTCGCGATCACGTAGTAGAGACGGCGAGCGACAGGGATCTCGGTGCACTTGCACAGCTCGATCAGCTCGTCAGGATACAAGAAGGCATACTGCTTCGACGGGCCCTTCTCGGGCAAGAAGGCTTTCGTCACAGGATTCGTTTCGATCAGCTCAGCAGGATCGATCGCGAGCTCGAAGAGCCGATGCATGACTGTGTAGAGCTGTCGTCTCGTGCCGGGGCTCATGTCGTAACCGTTGCGCTTACGAAAAGCGAGATCCGCCTTGATGAACACGCCTCCGATCTCTTTCTTGCCAACGTCTCTCATCTGCATCTTGCCGATGTAGGGATAGACATAGCTGCGAAGCCGGTTGCGATCGTCTTTCGCTGACTTCTTGATCTTGAGCCTTGCGACTTTGCCGAAGCGCAGAAGAAGCGCGCCCGATGTCCACTGCTCGCCGAAGCCTTCGACCGTGGTAGGCGCAGGCTGCTTGCTCTTCTTGCGCTCGATGACGACGTCGAGGGCCTCCTTTTGGATCAGAAACTTGTACGTGCGATGGGCTTCGTCGTGCGCCGCCTCGTAGTCTTGCTTGCGATCAGTGAACAGGGGCCGGCCGTCATCGCCAAGCATCTTGCGGCGCTCACGCGAGGCACCTCCGGCGCTTGGGAAGCGGCACACGTACTGCCCGCCGCCTGTTCGATTGGGCAGCCATTCGGCCGTGCCGGATGCCATGCGGCCACCCGGGCTTTTCTTTTTCTTCTTCGCTTCTCTTGTCATGTGGTCGATCTCGCCGATTGCAGTCCATACGGCCCCCTTTTGTCCATGCGGAGGTAGTCCATACAGCAGTCCATACGGCTAACTTTGGTCGACTTTGGTCCGCCGCACTAGCCAAAACACCGCAAAAATCGACAGTACAGCCCTCCTTCAAAGTTCTTGAAATCCGTTGAGGGGCGCAAGCCTTTCCGAAGGTTCGAATCCTTTCTCCTCCGCTAAAACAAGCACTTTTTGTTTCGCTCCCTGCTCGTCGCTCCGATCCTGTCTGGACTGCACCGTCTGGACTGCAAGCCGGCCGATTTCCAGGCACACGCGATCCGTCCAGACGGCGGTATATTGCGTGGTACAGAAAGGCAGGCGACGGCCATGGGCGCGACGGTTTTTGCATTCAACGAATTTGTGACGCTCGACACGCATACGTGCGGCGAGTGCGGCGTCATTTTTGCGATGACTAGCGCATTCGTTCAGGGGCGCGTGAAGAGCCGAGAAACCTTCTACTGCCCCAATGGGCACAAGCGCGTCTTCACGGGCGAGACAGAGGCACAGCGCCTGACGCGTGAGCTCGAACGCGAGAAGCAGGCGCGCTCGCGAGCCGAAGAGCTGCGATGTGCCGCGCTGAAGGAGGCTCGGCACAATCAGATCGAGCTGCGCAAGACGAAGACTCGCCTGCGCAACACTCGCGAGCGGATCAAGAATGGCGTCTGCCCGTGTTGCCATCGCTCGTTTGTTCAGCTAGCTCGGCACATGGCCACGAAGCACCCGGGCTTCAATGCGGAGGGCTGAAAGAATGACGGCGCTGTCTTGGGCAGAGCAGCACCCCGATACCTCTGAATCGTTTTCGAAGGCAGAGCTCGGGCCCTTCTTGCTGTTCGCATGTGACGAGTCTTGGCGCATCCGAGTCGAGCTCGGGCAAGTCGCGGGGCTCGATGCTGCGCATGGGCCCGCTTCTGACGTGAGAGCAGCGAAGCTCGCAGCCGAAGCTTGGCTTCGAGCGTACCTGCACGACTTGCAGCGGCAGCTTCGCGATCCCAACGTGGGAAGTGATCCGGCGCGATGAAATGGCCCGAGACACCTGCCGAGCGAATCCGCTTCCTGTGGCGCCTGCTCGCGATGCACGTCTTCGTGATCGTGCTGTGCGTCGTCGGCGCGATTCTTGGACGATCGCCTTGGCCTGTTGTCGCCGGCATCGGCCCCAACTTGACCGGCATGCTGCTGAGCTACTACTGCATTGCGCGCGAGCGTCGCAGGTTGAGGTGAAGTGATGGCTGCAAAAGCAAATTCTCGTAGCGCGTCAGAGTCGTCTCGCTTGAAGGTGGGCCTCTACGAAGAATCATCGGCCATGCCGGCCGAGACATACGAGCACCTGCGAAGGCTGATCGATCTCGAAGGCTACACGCTCACCCATCTCTTAGAGATGGGCATCGAGAGCGCACGAGATCGCGCGCGCCGCAGCAGCGACTACGATAGATCGGATGTGTAGCGATGCTTGAATGGCTTCGACGGCGATGGCGCGCAACTGATCGCGATTGGGCAGGCGATCACGAAATGGCCGAGCTCGGCCGGCGCATGGTTGACGCCGTGCGAGCGGCAGGCGTGACGGTCGAAGAAGCGCTCGCGAGCTCTCTATTTCAGCGAGCAGGGGCAAAGCGCGGTAATTTAGATCGCATGATGGCAGATCCCGATGTGCTTGAAGCTCGCCGCGCACTTATGGCCACACAAGCCGAGCTCGTGAAGGCGCAGATCGTGTCGGCTACGAGGCTCGACGTGATTCGCCTGCTCGGCACGCTCGGCACGAGCTTCTTCAGCTATCCCCCTGATTCCGAGCTCCCTGACGATCCGGAATCGCGCGCGCTACTGGCGTTGCAGCTGCAAGAGCTCTCGCAGCACCTGCGAGATCGTGCCGAATCCTACGCGAAGATTGCCGCCCACCTGGACGCCACACAGTCCGGGTAAGTTCGTGACTGAAAGTTTCAGCGGACAACGCGCACAGCGTGTATCTAGCGTGTGTGCCATTCGCCGAATCGAAGCTGACTAGCAGCCGAGTCAAACTCATCAAGAAGCGGATCGTTGCGAAGGAGTCGCTTCGCAAGCTCGCCGAAGAGTATGGCGTCGGCTACATGACGATCTACAAGATCGCGATTGGCCAGATCTGGAAAACGGTTGAGCCGCGCGGCCGCCTGATTGGAACTCGCGACTACACCTCGACGCGCACGATCGATCCGGTGCGCTGTCAGCAGATCGCGCTCATCAAGATCCGCAAAGGCATTTCCTTCGGCAAGATCGGCCGGCGCATTGGCGTTTCAGAGGCCACTGCTCGACGCGCAGCAGAGTATGGCTACGCCATTTTGGGGAAGCGACTGCAGCAGCACACTGTGCGCGGGACGCTCAAGCAAGCTCAAGCGAAGTTGCAGCTGACAGACGAAGAAGTCGAAGATTTGATCCGAGCAGGCGCGAAGAAAGGCCTGCCCGATTGGATCCGAAAGGCGGTCGAAGGCGATGACGACGAAGAAGAGTGAGGCGCGCACGTGACGCGCGCGCGTGCGTACGTAGTAGTCACGATCGAGAGCGACAGCGATCTCAAGCTTAGCGTGAAGCACATCAGCGTTGTCGACTACCCGGCTGCGCTCATGGCAAGCGATCTCGTGTTTGAGTGGTTCAGTATGATCGGCAGTAACAGCGAGGCAGCGAGACAGAACTGTCTCGACTCGATCGCGTTCTATGCGCGCTGTCGACCCGGCATGAAGGATGCGATCATCGCTGCGCTTGAGCCGAGCTGTGCCGACGTCGTGCGAGCAATCATCGACAGCGAGGCGGAATCGTGAAGAAGAAGCGACGAAAAGACGAAGAAGAAAGGCTGACGCGCAAGCAGAAGCTCGCACTTGCCGGCGACATTTACGAGCAGATGATCGACGGCGCAACAGAAGACGAGATCATCAAAGATCTAGGCGTCTCAGCGGAGGATTTTGCCTCTGCGAAAAACGTTTTGCTCGAAACGAAGGGCGAGCAAGAAGAGCGCATGTCGCCCCGGGCGCGCTTCGCGCGCTACCTGATCGAGCAAGAGCGCAACATCGTCGACTTGAATGACCTCGTAAACAACCTAAACAGCAAGTCGCAATACAGCGCGATCATCGGCGCGATCCGCATGCGCGCAGAGATCGCAGACAAGGTGATCGCGACAGGGCAGACGCTCGGCTTGATCACAAAAGAGCCTGACAAGAAGCTCTTGCTTGGCGGCCTCGCGCTCGCAGACATGAAGGAGAAAGACCTTCGGCAGGGCGTGCTCGACGCGATTGGCGGCCTTGGCAAGATGCTGACGAAATATCAGGGCGACACAAATATCCGCGCACTTGCCCCGGGGCCGTTACATCAGGGAGAGGTCATCGACATGGATCCGGCACCTGCTCTCGAAAAGCCCGTGATGCAAGAGCTCCCAAGCGGCAAAAAGAATCGGGCGAAGTCGGGCAAACGTGCAGCAGGGAGAAGACGTGTTCGAGACTGAAAAGGACACATGCCAAACACAATTGTCATCACGCCAGATCGCAACGTTCACAGCACAGACTACGTCGGCGCATTCGATCCCGAGTCGCGCACGTACATGAAGATCGTTCCCGGGCAGCACAAGCTCATCAAGTTCGATGCTTCGAAGCCGATGTCGACGCGCAAGAAGGCCGTCTTTTCGGAGCTCGCCGTGTTGCCGCAGAGTTTCGAAGCCGTGGCCGTCTTCTGCCATGGATGGTCGATCGGCCTGCAGGCCGGCATCCGGAAGGCCGACGTGCCCGACTTTGTGCGGCTCATTTGTGCCGCAACTAAAAACGGTGTGTCGGAAAAAGACGTGCTGCACATCATGCTCTTCTGCTGCTCGACGGCGGCCGGCAAGAATACGCCTGAGCACGACTCAGAGACGGGCGGAGACGGCGGCTTCGCCGACCTGCTACGAGACACCCTCTGCGCGCAGGGCAGGCCGTGGGTGCGCGTCTATGCCCATCCAACGAAGGGCCACACGACGCAGAACACGCAGGTTCGAATCTTCGAAGGTAAGGGATCCCCTGTCGGCGCTGTCGCCGGCCAATGGCTCGTGCATCCCACCTACATCAAGAGCGGAAACAGTGCAGCGGCGCGCGCCCTGTGGTCGAGTTGGCACAAGGCACTGATGGGCAAGCTGTCGGGCACGATGCGCGAGCCTGCTGCTTGGCATGCTGGCAAGCGAGGTGTGCCCGTCGAGATCGATCGCAAGCACTTGCGTTTCGCTGCGCCCTTCATGACGATAGCGGAACTGCACGGTGCGTTGACGGGCCTAAGCCAATAGACAAGCTGGTGTCTCCGTTCTGAAGAAGGCCCCGATCCGCGCGCATACGGATCGGGGCTTCGCCTTTTTGAGGGTCGACAATCGCTGCAAACAACGTCGATCGGCAAACAGAGATCGGGGGAATCGGTGAAGAGGTTGTCGATTGTGCTCTACGTCTTCGGCCTTCCTGTCGACCTGCTTGCCGCTCTCTACGCTGTCGTGCTCTCGCGTTTCCAAAAGGAAGGCCTAGGCTTGCGCATCGAGCGCCGGCCGACTGACTGTGGCCTGTGGGCGCTGTCGCTGGACGTCGACGGCCTCAAGAGCAGCAGGCGCGCGCTCACGATCGCGCCGCACGTCATTTTCTATCGCAGCGGCTGCCACTTTCGGCGCGGATGGTCCGTGCTGCAAGAGCGTGAGCACGGGCGCTGTCAGAAGCTCGAAGTGATCGGCGCATTGGGCTTCGTCGTCGCGATGATTGGCCTCGCACTTGGCGCTTCATGGTGGGCAGCTCTTGTGATGTGGGCGCCTTCGCCATGGCTCTACATGCTTGTGCGTCCGTCTGTGCGCTGGCTTCGTGGCGAAGACGCGAGCCCAACACGACACGAGCAGGCGGCTTTCGCGTTATCTGCCGAAGTTGGCAAGCGCTGAGCTCGGCCGGATACGCTTCACACCTCGTAACGATTTGACCCGAGCTCCGGCGCAAGCCGGGCAGGGCTGCGCGTTGAAGACGTCTCGCAGTCTGTCAAGGGCCACTCACTAGGAGGTGATGCAATGTCTTCGTGTCGCGCGAAAGTGCGGCCTTTCAGCAGCAGATGAAACTCACGGCAGCCGATCGTCTTTCGGCCGCCCATGACTCAATTCGACCGAAGGAGAAACGAAAATGTCGAGTGGAACGCAGCTCATCAAGAACGGCGCAGTCAATGGTACGGGTCAAGCGATCGACGTCACGAGCGTCGGCTATCGGCCTCGACGCGTGCAGCTCTTCAACGAAGGCGGCCTTGTGGTCGCGACCTGGACAGACACGATGACCGAAGGTCGTGGCTTCAAGCAGGTGACGGCCGGCACCGTCTCGATCATGACGGCAGGCCAAGGGATCACGCCGCTTGCGACAGGCTTTCGCATCGGCGTCGACGCCGACGTGAATGTCGCGGGCGAAAAAATCCACTGGACGGCGCAGGAGTAACACGCACGCAAGGGCGGGCTTCGTTCATGGTGGCGAGGCTCGCCCTTTTGCATTGATCGGAAGGGCTCAAGGCAATGTCGTATTACAACGATCCGACGCGTGCATACATCGCGCTTACGACGCGCGGAAGCTCGCCGGCACAAGCGCCCGAGTGGCAACTTAGCCGTATCGTCACAGAGCAAGATTCGGCATTCGACGAGCGCACAGCGGGCGTCAACTGCTCCGGCTATCGGCATGTGCGCTTCGCAGTGACGCCGATGCAGAGCGATCCGACGACAGATCCGGACGCAGAGGCAGGCGGCACAGACAATCCAGACATCGAGATCCGGATGTGGTCGCCATATGCGAAGGCCTTTGTGCCGTGGCCGGGCGAAGCCCTCACGATCACCGGCGCAGGCGCAGGTGAAGGCTACATCGTCGACGTTCCCAATGCGAACGGGGCGATCATCGGCTGCTTTGTCACGAATGCCGTGAGCGGCGTTGTGGCGATCGCAGTTCAGGGCTTCAACTACAGCGATTGAGCGCGAGCTGACGTCGGGCCCTGAAGCGTGGGCCCGACGTTGCTGCGTGAGATGTGAGGTCAGCGTGTCAGTTTCTGCGATGGTAGCTACTGTGAAGCGCAGCAAGCGCAAGCGCTCGGGCCTGTCGGTTGCAATCCCGACTGCAAGGCAGCTGCGCAAGGCCGATCGGCAAGAGCTGATCGACTTTTACGAAAACAGTTTTCGCCTGCGCAACGATTGGATCCGTGAGCAGGTACTCAATCACGATCGGATCGACATCTTGGCGACAGAGGTGCTCGGCCTGCAGGTGCAGCCGTTTCACCTCGCCCTGATGCAGTTTCAATTCGAGCACCCGGAAAACCTGCAGCTCTGCTTCCGTGGCGCAGGCAAGTCGACGACGTGCACAGAGGTGAAGGTCATTCACCTGCTGCTGAAGAATCCGAATCTTCGGATCCTGATCGCGTCGAAGACACTGCAGAACGCATGCGGCTTTCTCAAAAACATCAAGTCGCACTTCGAAACGAATACACGGCTGCGCGACATCTTCGGCACCTATTACGATTCCAAGCGCGTCGGCAAGTGGGATGAACGCGAGATCGAGGTGTTGCCGCGCACTGTCGTCGCGAAGGAAGCTTCTGTCACGTGCGTCGGCCGCGAAGGCACGGTCGTTTCGAAGCACTATGACGTGATCATCTCTGACGATCTCGTCGACGAAGACAACGCTGCGACGAAGCTGCAGCGCGATAAAACTCGCACGTGGTTTTATAACACGTTGATGCCGACGCTTGAGCCGCCCGATCCGCGTGTGCCGCACCGGGGCGAGCATCACATGCTCGGCACGCGCTACCACTATGACGATCTCTATGGACACCTGATCAAAAACGAGCTGCGCAAGCATCATCAAATCGTGCCGGCACTCGACGCGAAGGGGCGCAGCCCGTGGCCGTCGAAGTACGCTGCGAAATGGTTTCTCGAACGACGCAAGCGCGCCGGCTTGATCATCTTCAATTGCCAATATCAGTGCGACACAGAGGCAATGAAGGGAGAGATCTTTCAATACGACTACTGTCAACAGATCTCAGAAGAAGATTGGCCCGATCAGAAATCGCTTCGCGTCTTCATGGGTGTCGATCTTGCGATCTCTGAAGACGAGAAGGCCGACAAGTTTGCGATCGTCGTGATCGGCGTGACGAAGGATCGCAGCGGCTACTACGTGCTCGACTACTTCGAAGATCAGCTTCGCTTCAGCGCGCAGACGAAGAAGATCATCGAGTATTACAAGCGATGGAAGCCGATCCGTGTCGGCATCGAGACGAATCAGTATCAGGCAGCGCAGTATCAGACGCTGCGAGAAGTCGACAAAGACTTCCGCGCGAAGCGCGTGCACACGGATAAAGACAAAATTACCCGCGCGTGGAAGCTGTCGGCGATATTTGAAGACAAGCGCGTCTTCTTCCGAAAGGGCGTGCAGGCCCTACTGATTGAGCATCTCGTGTTGTTTCCGAATCACAAATACAAGGATCTCTTCGACGCCTTCGACATTGCCGTCAACACGAGCAAGATGAAACGTCGACGCGGCGGCGAGCGAAGAGAGCCAGGAGTGATCTGATCATGGCTGAAACTGTCGTGCCCATCTCAAAGCAACGCGAAGCAGCAGGCGCAGCGAACACCACAAACAAGCGTGTGCTGCGACACGTGCGCGCACTCGTCATCGACGTGAAGAAGCGAGCCAACGGCATCACAGACACGACTGCCGATCCGGGCACGTCTGAAGTGCTGCCTGAAGAGCCCTTCAGCGCGCTCGGCAATACGGGGCGCGTCATCATTCCGCCCTTCGACATGCTGACGCTCGCCATGCTGCCCGAGAATAGCAGCGAGCTCAATCAGTGCATTGAGACGATGGAAACGAACATCGAGGCGACAGGGCATCGCTACGTGTCGCGCCTGCGCCTCGACGACATCACGAAGACAGAAGACGATGCAGCGCAGGATACACGGCGAGCTCTGACGCCGGAGCAGAAGGAGCTCTTGAAGGCTGCGCGCGCAGAGAAGGTGCGGCTCGCAAACTTCTTCAGCTACTGCACAGACGAGAGCTTCACGCAGTTTCGACGCCGGCTTCGACGTGATCTAGAGACAACAGGCAACGGATATTTCGAGGTCATTCGAAACAGCGACGGCCAGATTCAAGGTTTCACGCACCTGCCGAGCTATCAGGTGCGCCTTGGCAAGGTCGAAGACGACGCCGTCGAGGTGACGCGTAAGATTCTTGAGCTGCAGCCTGACGGCTCGGTGAAGGTCAAGACGCAGCGCGTCATGAAACGATTTCGTACCTTCGTGCAGAGCCGCGCGATTAGTCTCGGGCGCAGCACATCGTCGATCACGGGGCATAAAGTCGTATGGTTCAAAGAATACGGCGATCCGCGCGTGTATTCGAAGCGCACAGGCGAGCGCGCCGGCAAAGAGACAACTGTCAGGCCGAAGGATCATGCAAGCGAGGTGATTCACCTCAAGCTTTACAGCCCACGCAGCCCCTACGGATTGCCCCGTTTCATCGGCAATCTGCTTTCGATCTTCGGCGATCGCGCAGCCGAAGAGATCAATTGGGTGACGTTCAAAAACAACAATATCCCTTCGATGGTCATCTCTGTGTCAAACGGACAGCTGACGCAGGGCACGATCGATCGCATCTCGCAATTCGTCGAATCGCAGATCCAGGGCAGCGACAATTACAGCAAGTTTCTGATCGTCGAAGCCGAGCCCATGGGCGAAGACACGGGCGAAGACGGCGGGCAGGTCAAGATCGACATCCGGCCTCTGACTGCAGAGCAGCATCACGACGCGCTCTTTCAGAACTACAGCAAGAACAATCAAGACAAGATCCGGCGCTCGTTTCGCTTGCCGCCGATCTTCGTCGGGCAGGCTGCTGACTACTCGCGATCGACTGCCGAGTCGTCGCGACGCTTGGCTGACGAGCAAGTCTTCGGTCCGGAGCGCTCAGAATTCGACGAAGTCATGAATCGCTATCTCTTCCCTGAGATGGGCATCGTGTATCACAAATTCAAGAGCAACACGCCTAACACGACCGATAACACGCAGCTCGTGAAGATCTTGGGCGGCTCGGAAAAAACGGGCGGTATGACTCCGCGCATCGCGCGCTACATGCTCGAAGACATTCTCGGTGTAGATCTGCCCGACTTCGCCGGTGACTTCCCTGCCGATGTGCCGTTCTCGATGACGATGGCCGAAGCCGTGAAGAATCAGGCCGATCCTACAGAGCCGGGGCAGCAGATCACGGCGCTGAAGGCATTGGGCTTGATGACAGACGAAAACGAGCTCGACCTGAGCGGCTTGGGCCTCGAAGATCTCGACGAAGACGATCCCGAGAGCGTGATCGACGTCGCAAAACGACTTCTTGCGCTCAACAAAGCGGCCGAAATTGCGTGGCGCAAGAGCTTAGAGGCCAAGGCATGAAGGTCGCAGCGTTGCAGCATTCGCTTGCGTGTGAGTGCTGCGCGCAGCAGCTCGACATCTTGCACGACGTCATCGCCACTTCGGAGATCTCGATCGCGAAAGCGCTGATGATCTCCGAAGTGGCGCAGATCGCACGTGTCGAGATGCGCATGCGCGACTATTTGACGCTGAAATGGCGCAATCGCGCGCAAGAAGCAGCTGCGAGGGCCGGCGCAATCGTGAAAGCGGGCGGATCCGTGAGCTCTGCGCTGTCTGCAGTCGACAAAATCATGGGCAAGTGGGCACCCGAGGTCAAAAAGCGCATCACGGCCGACCTCAAAGACGTCTATGAGCTCGCGCGCAAAGCAGGATGGAAGAAAGCGACAGGTCAAACGAAGGCTTCGCTGCAATATGTCGTGCCGAATTTCACGGAAGAGATCGATGCAGGGCGCGAATTGCGCGTCAGCAAGGCCGACAAGAAGCCCAAGAAGGGGCCCAAGAAGCCGGATCGACGCGTAGCAGAAGTAATTCCGACGCTCGATCAGCTCGACGAGAACGCTGTGCGCGACTTGCAGCAGGATCAAATGCTGTGGATCGGCAAGCACTACTCGAAAAACGTGCGCGACACGCTGCGCCGGGCCGTGACGCCGTCTGTGATTGAAGGCGTGGGCCACGACGAAGCCGGCAAGCGTGTCGCTGCAGCGTTGAAGGCCGAGCTCGGCAAGGTCACTGTGCCGAAGGGCTTCAACGGCTCGGCCGAAAAGTATTTCGAGGGCATCGCTGCGAACACGGCGACGAATGCGCGCGTGCGCGGGCAGGTGCGAAGCTTCTCCGACATCGGCGTGACGATCTACGAGATCGTAAATCCGATGGATGATCGCACCACAGAGATCTGTGCCTACATGAATGGGCAACAGTTCCGCGTGACCGATGCCGAAAAACAGATCGAAAAGCTTTCAGCCGCCAAGAATCCGGCGCAGGTAAAGCGCGCGCACCCATGGCTGTCAGCGGCGAAAGCCAAGGCCATCGGCGCGAAGGGCGGCGCGAAAGGGCTGACTAAGGCAGGCTTGGCGTTGCCGCCCTATCACTTTCGCTGCCGCTCGACCGTCGACATCTCGATCGAAGCGCTGCCGAAGCTCGATCGCGATGCGCCTTCGGCAGCATCCGAGCCGAAGGCACCGAAGGCGGCGCCGCCTTCGACTCGTTTGGGAGATATCGGCGAAAAGGTTTTCGGGCGCAAGCTCACAGATGCCGAAATCGACAGCTTGATCGGCACGAAGGCGAAGCTTCTGCCAGGGCAGAGCCTCACTCTGATCGCGAGAGAGAGCGCGAAGAAGGAAAGCGTTACGCTTGGCGCAGGCATCCTCGACAAGGATAAGAATATCGTCGGCACATACTCGCGCGAATTCACGCGTAAAGCCGGCAAGGTCGACGTGCATCACGGCGCCTTCTTCATTGACAAGCAGTTCCAAAACAGCGGTATCGGCCGGAACATCTTCAACGCGCAGATTGACGCCTATGTGAAACAAGGGATCAATAAGGTGTCGCTAGAGGCTGCCGAGGTCGGTAAATATGTTTGGACAAAGGCCGGCTTCGAGTGGACCGATCGCGTGCAGGTCGCAGACGTCTTGAAGGGCCTTGAAAAGTATCTCTCGCCCAAAGTCGGAGCTTCAGCGGCAAAGAAAATCATGTCGACGATTCAATCGCCGGAAGACATCGCTCGCTTGGTTGTCGGCAAAGAGCGTGTCGGCAAAGAGTTCTTGATCGGACGCGCAAGCAAGGATCCGTCGTCTCACATCAAGATGGCGCAGACGCCGGATAAGATCAAAAGACTATGAAGAAACCTGTCGACCTCGCCAAGGCATTGGAAGCGGCAGCCGACAAGCTGCCCGATCTCGTATTCTCGAAAACCGGCGAGCTCGTTTCGGGCAAGCCGAGCAAGCCGAAGAAGTCGAAGAAGAAGTCGAAGTCGTGAGTCGGCAGGCCACAGCACGATAAACTTCGTGCTGTGGACATCACCGATCATCTCGCATCCATAGCCGAGCTCGCGAAAGCGGGCAGAAAGAGGGCCGTCCGAAAGACGGCCCGGGGCGCGTCGAAGCCGGCTCTCGGTGACGGCTCGCTTGCCGTCGAAGCCAACGATGCAGGCGCCGAAGGCGATGCAGAAGTCACAAGCGCAGAACAGACTTCGGTCGAAACACGGATCGACGTCGAGATCATAAAGGCCTCTGACGAAGAGCAAACCGTGAGCGGCGTTGTGCTGCAGCCGGAAGTGGTCGACGCGCAAGGTGACATCATGTCTGCCGATGTCATCAAGAAGGCGGCGCACGGCTTCCTGATGAACTTCAACAAATCAACGAAGCTAGGGCTGCAGCACAGCACTTTCCCGAAGGGGAAGCTCGCGCTCGTCGAGAGCTACATCGCACCGAATGGCATCGTGCTCGGCACGAAGTCGGTACGTCAAGGCAGTTGGATCATGACGGTCAAGGTGCTCGATGGCGCGATTTGGAAGCGCGTAAAGGACGGCAAGATCACCGGCTTCTCGATCGGCGGCAAAGCTACCGTCGTGAAGCTAGACGAGTGACGAGTAACGAAGGGACGCCGCAACATGCCGAAGCTAGCAAAGCGAAGGTTTGTAGGTTTGAACACGCAGGAAGTCAGCCTTGTCGATTCACCTGCAAACGAGGTCGAGTTTCTGGTTGTCAAAAATCATCAGGAGAAAACACGCATGGGCGCTAACGCCGTAGTGAAGAAGAGAGTTTCAATGCCGGTCGATGACGCAGACGGCGACGAAGACGCCGTCAGCAAAGCGCTCGGCCACGTCAGCGGCATCGTCGACAGGATCGCCAGCATCGTCACGAAGAAGTCGGAAGACGACAGCGACGAGAGCGAAGAGCCGGGCGACGAAGAGAGCGAAGAAGAGTCGAGCGACGACGGCGACAGCGACGACGCTGACGGCGAAGAGTCGAGCGACGACGGCGACGAGAGCGAAGCCGACGTCGAAAAGGGCGCATCGCTGAAAAGCGTTTTGCGCAAGTGCGGCCTCGAAGGGCCGGCCATGAAGACGGCGCTGATCAAGCTCAAGGCGGCCGGCATCGATCCCAATTCGGCATTCGCATCGGGCGAGAAGAAGGCCAAGCCGAAGCCGAAGTTTCCGCCCGAGGGCTTGAAGAAGCCCGATCCGAAGGCGAAGGGCGGCAAGGGCACGAAGGGCGGCAAGGGCGCGGCCAAGGCTGACGATGACGAGGGCGACGAAGAGAAGACAAGCAAGGCCTCTGAAGACGAGCCGCTCACCATGGCCAGCCTCGCAGAGGCAGTGCAAAAGGCTGCAGCCTTCACGCCGGCTCGCATTACGCAGCTCAAGAACGCGCAGGAGATCCTAAAGCTCGTGCTCGAATCCGTCGCGCCGGGCGAGGTGCCGCATAACAAGGCGCCTGTGCTCGGCAAGCACGGAAACAAGAGTCACTTGGGCGTCAAGAAGTCGTCGGATGACAGCGAGCCGCTCACGCAGATCGCGAAGGCGCTTCAAGATGTTTCCGAGACGATCGAGTCGATGAATGAGCGCATCGAGGCAATCGAGAAAGCTCGCCCCGGTTCGAACAGCGTCGACGTCGAAGGCACGACGGAGACGAAGACGAAGAAGAGCGCCTCTTTGTGGAATGGCGTTCTGTAGTTCAACGGCGATCACAGGCCTAACGAAGAAAACTCATAGGGAGACGGTCAAAGAAAATGTCAGCAATCGCAAACGAAGAGCTCGTTAGAAAGGCCACGATCGTCGCGGATAACCTCGCGACAGGTGGCAAGCTCAGCAACGCGCAATCCGATCGGTTTATCGATTTCGTCGTCGACGAAACAGTGCTGAAAGACAACGCTCGCGTTGTCCGCTTCCGCAACGAATCGCTCGAAATCGACAAGATCGGCGTGGGCCGTCGTGTCGCTGTGCCGAAGAAGGAAGCAGTCGATCCGCAAGTGCGTCGTGGCATCACGACAACGAAGATCACCATCACGCCACGCGAGCTGATGGTGCCCTTCGAGATCGGCGACAACTTTCGAGAGCTGAATATCGAAGGCGACAGCATCGAAGAGACGATCATTCGCATGATGTCGACGCAGTTAGCGAACGACCTCGAAGATCTCTACATCAACGGCAATAAGCTCGGCCCTGCCGTGCCGCAAGCAGAGATTCTCGAAGGCGGCTCTGACGACGAAGTGAAAGACACCTATCTTGCTCTCACCGATGGGTGGGGCGCGATGGCAGATCAAGCGAACGTCGTCGACGCGCAGGGCATGAATGTCGGCCTCTCGATCTTCTCGCGCGCGATCCGTGCGCTGCCGACGAAGTTTCGACGCAATCGCAACGCGCTCCGATGGTTCATGTCGCCGGATCTGTGGCAGCTCTACATGGAAAAGCTCGCGACGCGCGCGACTCCGCTGGGTGACGCTGCAGCAACGGGCGGCCGTGATGGGCTCGTCGGGCCGTTTGGCATTCCCGCTGTGCCCGTGCCGCTGTGGGGCTTCGAGCCGCTGCAGGTCGAGCACGTGCAGCTCAACGGAACCACACCCGTTGCGCTCAAAAACAGCAACATCACCGATCTCGTCGTGCACAACGATGACCTCGAAAAGATCCCCACGCCTTCGTACACCGAGACAACCGACTACGTCGTGAATGCTGCAGCAGGCACCATCGCGCGCGCAGGCGGCGGCGCGATCGCTGACGGCGATGTCGTCAAGGTCACCTATCGCTCGGGCCCACAGCTGATCCTGACGCATCAAAACAACTTCGTGATCGGCATCGGTCGCGACATCAGGATCGAAAAGGATCGCGACATCTATAAGGGCGTCAATCAGTACGCCATCACGACGAAGGTCGACGTCGGCTTCGAAGAGCTCGGTGCGATCGTCAAGGTTCGCAATATCGGCAAGGGCATCTAGCGGTATGTAACTCGCTTGTGGCGTGAAGCCACGAAGCTCGCGTAACGTTTTTGATTGGCCGAAGGAGGCTCAAGGAAATGACGACATCGTTTCAGGCAAAGATAAAGCTCGCACAGACGAAGCGGGCCCCACTGACGCATACGGGCTACATGGGCCGTACGCTCGCGAAGGGTGAAAGCTTCACCTCGACAGATCCGGAAGAAGCGGCCTACTACCGCGCACAGCCGGGCTTCTCTGTCGTCGTGCTGAAGGGCAAGCTCGCAGCGCCCGGTATCGAATCGGAAGACGACGAAGATCTCGATACCGGGCACGACGGGCCCGACGAAGAAGACGACGAAGAGAGCAGCGAGCACGACGAAGCTGTCAAGGGCGGCCACTACTCGCGCGCCGATTTGAAAAAGCTTTCGCGTCTCGACTTGCGCAAGCTCATCAAGAGCGACGAGTCGATCCCGCTGTCGATCAAGGAAGTGCCGAAGGCAGCGAGCAAAAAAGAGATCATCAATCTGATCATCGACGCGCAAAAAGACGCTGCGCGCGATTGAGAAAGGGACGTGTAGACCGATGCTGACGATCGTTTATTCCCCGGGCGTGCAGGTGCAGCAGGTTGAGATCCCCAAAGAGGTCGAGCGCAGCATCAAGGGCGCGCTCTACATCCGGCCGGGCGCAACCGTGAGCGTCACGGAAGGCGAAGCGAAGCACCTCAAGGCGCAGGGCGTGAAGTTCATCGAGGTAGGCGCAAAGGCTACCGCCAAAAAGAAGGCCGACACGGCGCCCGTGAAGACGGGCGAGGTGCAGCCGGTGCCGGGCGTGGGCGCGCCGGAGGCCGGGCCGTCTGATGGCGCTGCAAGCGACGGCGAGGGCAAGACGAGCTTCGACGACGACGAGACAGGGCGCGAAGAAGAGCTCGCCTTCGAGCACAAGTAAATCATTCGGGGTGAGTGTGCTCAAAATCCACACAGGCGACGGGCAAACTCACCGAATCGACCTAGCTGATCCTGCGCAGGCGCAATTGTGGCTTGAGCGCCTGCGCAGGGAAGACTTCCAAGCAACGATCGCAGGCGTCTCGCTCGTCGAGCTGCATCTCGTGAAGGGGAAGTGTGCCGAGTGCGGCTGCGAATCTCTGCAGCGCGAGCTTGGCGTGCAGTATTCGATCAAGCGGCCTTCGAACGTGCGCACGTGCTCTGTGCATGTCGAGAAGGTCGAAGCCGATGGCAGAGTGAAGGGCGGCGAGCGTGTGACGCTCTTCGCCGATGACGTGTGTCTGACGCTCATGGCTCACGCGGGGCAGCCCGCTTCGCGCGTGACGATGGCGAAGGTCGGCAAGCAAACATTCAACGCACTGAAGCGATAGGGAGAGAGCAATGCAGCAGCGGACAGTCGACGTGCTCGTGCAGAAAGACATCAGCCTTGCAACCGGCGAGAGCGTCAACGCCTTTGTTGAAAAGGTTCGCAACGCTGGCATCGGCTACCTTCGGCAGAAGCTGAATGTGCCGATCAACAAAGCGGGCAGCGTCAGCACGCATATTTACCCTGTCGAGATCTTCTCGAAGTCGATCATCTTCGACGTCTACAAATACGGCGACGGCGTAAAGGACGAAGACAAGGCCCGCTTCTATGCCGTGGCATACGCGCGCAAGGATGACGGCAGCTTCGAGTTTTCAACGCTCACAGAGGTCGAGCGCGTTGTCGGCTATCAGCCGAAGAGCACGGCCGTCGCGAAGTCGAAAGAAGGCGGTAAACCGTTCGAGCCGATCGAGATTGCGTATGCAGAGCTCGACGCAGCGCCGGGATGGGCCGTCGCAAAATCGTTTTGGAATGGCGTTCTCTAAAACCACATCACGAAAGCGAGGGGATCATGGTTCAAGCCATCGCCCTAGACACGAGTGCAGAAGAAGCAGAAGAGCGTGCGCGTCGGCACAATGCGGCCGATCTGTGGGATCACCTGTGGCAGAAGGAAAGCGAGGTCGAATGGCGCTCGCAGGCACTCGCGCGCGTGCACGCACGTGTGCGTGAGCTCGTCGGGCGCGTCAGGCCCGACGTTCCCTTCCGAGTGACAGACGTGGGCGGCGGGCCCGGTGTGCTTGCTGCGCTCCTTCTCGATCTGCCTCTCGTGCAGAGCGTCACGGTCGCAGATAACAGCGACGTAGCGCTCGAACAGGCGCGCGCAAAGGGCGCGAAGACGATCAAGATCGATCTCGAAACGGAAGATCTGTTTCAGCTCGACGCCGATCTGTACGTGTCGACGGAGTGCATCGAGCACTTGGCGGCCGATACGCGCTATGCACTGTTCGAGCTCATGTCGTCGATGGGCGATGCGCATGGCGCGATCTTCAGCGTGCCGAATAACAGGCTCGGGCCCGACGAAGAGCCGCAGCATTGCGTCAAGTACACGGCGAAAATGCTTTTAGACGAGCTGCGCGTGCACTTCGATGACGTGCGCGTCGAAGTGCTCGGGCCGTATCTCTTGGCCGTGTGTGGGCTGCTCGCGAAAAAAGGCTTCACGCTGTCGGCCACGCTGCCCGTGCGCGACGAAGGCCACGATCTAGAGCCGACACTTGCGTCGCTGCGCGCGATCGCTGACGAGCTCGTCGTGGGCATCGATCCGCGAACCACTGACAACACGTGGGAAGTGGCAGCGCAGTATGCTGATCGCGTCTTTTTCCTGCGCGATCCGATGGGCCCTCCCACGGGGCACACGATTTCCGATTGCAAGCTGTGCGGCGTGCCCGAGTGTCGCGAATACATGGGCCCGGAAGGGATCAATTTCGCATGGGCGCGCAATCAGTGCATCGAAGCGTGTGCCGGCGATTGGATCTTCATGACGGAAGGTCACGAGCGACTTGTCGAAGGGCACGATCTCTTGCTCGCGCTCGATGTCATTCTGCCGAAGGCGGCGCGCGTGGGCTTCGTGCTGCGACAAGGCAACGGGCAGCAGTGGGCCTTTCCGTGGCTGTTTCAGAACGCAAAAGACATTCGCTTCAAGCGTCCGGTGCACAACGTGCTCGACTTTCCCGAGGGCACCTTCGCCGTCACGCTCGGGCAGGTTCGCACCCTACACGACCGCCATCACGAGCGGGGCGAAACGCGAGCCAAACAACGCAGGGCGCAGAACAGAAGCGCGCTACTTGATGACTGGCTTTCGCGCAAGTCAGAGGCGTCTCTTTTCTATCTTGGGCAGGAGTGGCGCGACATCGACGTGACGCGCGCGCTCGATCGGCTCGAACAGTTTTGCGCGATCTCAAACAACGGTGTGCAGCGCTATCAGGCGCGCCTTGTGCTCGCGAAGGAGTACATGATCGCGGGCAAGCACAAAGAGGCAGCGGCGCACCTGCACGCGTGCTCTGCCGATGATTGGTCGCGCTCAGAGCACTACCTGTGGCTTGGCGACATCGCATTTCTCGCGAAGGAATACGAGAAGGCACGGCGCCTCTATACGATCGCTGCGACGGCGATCAATGAGCCTCCGATCACGGTGTGGTGGATCGACCTCTCGTTTTACAGCTACTTGCCGGCGCAGCGTCTCGCGATGGTTTGCGGCGAGCTCGGCATGTTCGCAGAGGCGCTCGCGTGGGCAAAGCGCTCTATCGATCTCCTACCTGAAGACTCTCCGGCCGAAGCTTTCGCAGAGGCTAGGGCGAACGTTACTCTAATCGAAAGCGTGCTCAGTGGGCGCGTTGCGGAGGATTGAAACGACTATGAAGCAGAGCATACAAGACGTCATCGAGCGCGATGACTTCGGCGGATGGGTCGACGTTGAAGTCATCCGTGACGGCGCAGACGGGCCGAAGGTGATTCAGCGCGCGCGCTCTCACAATCTCGTAGTGAATGCAGGCAAGCGGCAGACGTGGCGCATGGCTGCAGGCCTCAATGCCAACGATTGGGATCAGATGCGTATCGGTACGAATGCCGGCGCAGCATCGAGTGCACAAACGAACGTTGTGTCACCTGTGACGGGCACGATCAACACGGTCGATCTCAAGACGCTGCTCGCCGGCACTCGCACCTTTCAGCTCGTCATCAGTTACCCATCGGGCGCAGGCTCGAAGAGCGCAACGAACATTCAAGAAGTCGTCGTGCTCAATCAGAACACCTCGCCGGGCGGCTCTGCGCTCATGCGCGCGACCTTCACGCCGGTCAACAAAACGACGGCCGACAAGCTCAAACTCACATACAACGTACGGATCACCTGATGGCGCGCCGCAATCGCGATGGCGATGACGCACAGGCGACAGACGGCCTCGAAGCAACGATCGAGGCCGTAGCTGTTCCGCCGCAACATCCATGCCCTGACTGTGGCAGCGAGAGCTCGCCGCACGGCGAGCCGGAATGGCACGACGAAGGCGAGCGCATCTGCTCGTCTGCCGAATGTCGCAAGGTGCAGCCGGCGCCTGCAGAGGTCGAGCGCAAGCACTCGGGCGACGAGTCGCCTCGCTTTCCGTGCGCAGAGTGCGGCCGAGAGACGAAGGTTCATCGCTCGGGCCGCGTGATGGCGCAATCGTCGGATCGTGTCTGCTTGGGCTGTCGAAAGGTATTCAGGCCCTGAGCGTGCTTTCGATTTGGGCGCGGTAGCACGAAGGCCCGAAAGGTGACGGCATGCCGGTAAATCCCAGCGACATCCTTTCGGGCATCATTCGTATTTTAGATCCGGCGAATGCAGTCGTTTCGGCTGACAAGATCGTCACTTTCAACGGGCCCGTTGCAGTCACGAACAATAACAGCGCGCAGCAGGCGGCTTACGCTGCGAGCGATGTTGACTTCAACGGGCAGCCTTCGGCTTCATTCGCAGGCGCGCAAACGTATCCGCTTGGCGATCTTTCTGCTCTCACAGGGGCAGAGTTTTTTGCAGTCTTGAAGCTCACTGCAGATCCGCCACCCACGACCGCGACAACGGGCTTGATGCGCCTTAGTGGCCGGGCAGATAACACATGCCTGTATCCGTACAATGACGGCAATCTCTACGATGGTTTTGCGAGCGCGAATCGCTACACCATCGGCAACATTGCGACTGATCTCTCTCAGACGCACATTTACAATCCGCATTCAGGGCCCGGCGATTGGGCACTCAATATCAACGGCGCGCAGCAGTACGCCACTGCGAGCAATACCGTTTTGGGCCCGACGTCGGGCACCTTTGGCAGTGAGACGTATTGGTCCGCTGCCTTTCTCTCGGGCAAGCTCGCCTATGCCGTGCTTTGCGATCGCGTGCAGACGCCGACAGCGCGCGCAGCGATGCTCGCCTATCTGAAGCAGCGCTTCGCGATCGTCACGCCGCAAGACTACGTCTCGCTTCTTGGCTCGAATCTCGTCGGCTTTTGGCATCAAGCGCAGGGCATGTCTGTGAGCGCCGGATGGGCTGACGTCGTGAGCGGCCGAGTCGCTCCGCTCACGGGCGGCGGCGCAGCGCCGACATACGCTGTCGATTCGACAAACTTTCGAGGCAAGAAAGTTGTGCAGCTGACAGCGGGAGGCAAGTACCTGCAGACAGCGGCGAGCACGATGATCGCGGCAGGTGCGCGGCCCTATGTCTTCGCTGTGCATCGCTTGCGTGCTAGCGCAAGTTGGGCGGACATGTGGGCGCTCAACAGCACCGATGATATGTCGCTCTATGTTGCAGGCTCGGGCGGCAACGTTACGGCGCAATTCAAGCACCCTGCCGAAGTCTCTGCGAACGGCGGCGCGCAAGACACTTTAGTGCACTATGACGAAGCATGGCTCGACGGATCAGTCGGCCGCTTGCGGCGCGATGGCGTCGACTCTGTTGTCACTGCGACAGGATCAATTGCGCCTGCTATCGATCGACTTCGCATCGGCAATGGGCAAGCCGGTTTGTCGACGTTCTGCATCGGCATTTGCACTGCAGTGCCTACGGAAGAGCAACGGGCCGCGCTTGCTGCGTTGATTGCAAACGACATCGAGAACATGTCGTCTCTCTTTGCGGGCCTTCTCACGGGCTACTATGCGCGCGACGACGTCGGCGCAGGCTCTTCAAGTTGGCCCGGTATAGGCGGCACGCTGGCGGCCGTAAGCTCGCCGCAATACAAAAAGGACGGCTACAATTTCAGAGGCGCGTCTGTCCCGACGACGACAGCAACGGCCGGCTACAAGTCGAGCGCACCGAATACCGCTCAGCCGTTCATTTGGGCCGAATATGCCGGCTACGTGATGGTGATGGGCCGCTTCGCAGATCTCAGTGCGAGCGGCTGCCTGATCGATTTGGGCGAAGTGCGCATCTATCACGATGTCGTCTCGCATGAGTTCAAAGCTGTGTGGGCCGGCACAGTGATGAGCTTGGGCAGGGCAGATACCGAAGCGCACATCTTTGAGATTCGCACGAATCTGAACGGCTCGACGGGCACTTGTTCCGTGTATCTCGACGGCGTCGTCAAGACGGCTTTCGTCGAAGTGTCTCTGCTAAGTGCCGACGCAACCGAGCTCTCGATCGGCGCTCGCCTAGATGGATCGGAAAAGATCGCGGCGAAAGTGTCGCGCGTGCTCGTTTCGAATGAAGAGCTCGCCGACTATTACATCATCCGAGCTCGATGGTACTTCAATCGCATCGACAGTGTGACGGCGTCGATCGAATCGATCTTAGGCAGCAACCTTCGCGAGATCTTCTATTCGAATGACGCCGTGCTGACGTCGGGCGAAGTCAGCTCGCTGAATGGCAAGCGACTCGCGACGCAGATCACTCCGCCGTCATCAGTGACGCGGCCGCCATTTCGCTACTATGACGCTGCGCTGCACAGCACGGCGATCGACTGCGCGCGCACGGGGCGCTACCTGCGAAACTTCACGCTCTCGGCAACGGTGCTCCCTGCAGGAAGTCGACCGTTTGTTTTCGTGATCGGAAGGCTACGAACAGCGCCCGGCGCAGGGCAGGCATTCTTCGCAGCCGCACGCAGGGCGTCGGCTGACTATGACGTGTGCATCGGGACACCCGGCACGGGCGGCGCGTTCTGGCTTAGGTTTTACAACGCCACAAGCAAGAACAGTTACGGCCCCACGAATGATCTCAATCCGCACATACTCGGATCGTTCATCGACGCGAGCTCAGGATCTGCGCTGTGGTTTGATGGCGCGACATACAACGCGCAAGCGACGGGCACGGCTTCTGTGAGCGCAGCGATCGACTCGATCGCAGTGGGCGCCAATGGCATCGGCACAGAGACAGAAGACTTGACGTTTAGTGTCTATGGCGTCTGTCAAAACCATCCGACGACGCAAGAACTCACTTCGCTTTATGCGTACTATCGAACGAAGTACCTTGAGATCGGCGGCGTCACGATTGACGTGCCTGCGATCTCAGACACGGCCGTCGTCACTGATCTTCTTCGGCGCACGCTGACGTATGGGCGCAGGCCGGCGACAGATGCCGTTTCTGTCACTGAGCTGCTTCAGCGCGCGCTGACGTATGGGCGCAGACTGGCGACAGACGCAGCCGTCGCCACTGATTTGATCGCGCGCGCATTGGCGTATGGGCGCAGGCTGACGACAGATGCAGTCGTCGTTACAGACACGAGCCTGCGTGCGCTTATTCACGGGCGCTGGCCGACGACAGACACAGCTGCCGTCACTGATTTGATCGCGCGGACACTGACGCATGGGCGCAGGCCGGCGACAGACGCAGCCGTCGTCACTGATTCGATCTCGCGCAGCATCGTCTATGGCTATCGGCCGGCGACAGACGCAGCCGTCGTCACTGATTCGATCGCGCGGGCATTGACGTACGGGCGTCGGCCGACGACAGATGCCGCAGCTGTCGTCGATTCGCTTGCGAAAGGCGCCGCCTATGGCAGGCCGACGACAGATGCCGTTGTCGTCGCGGATGCCGTTTCAAGAAGCTTTGCCTATGCGCGGCAGCCTGCAGATGCAGCCGTCGTCACTGACTTGGCTGCACGGGGCGCTAGCTATGCGCGTCAGCTGGCGTCTGACGCTGCAAGCGTGCTCGATCAGGCGCGAAGCGGCGCTGTGTATGCGCGCCTTCGTGCTGACGTGGCTGCCATCAGCGATGTAACGGCGGCCTTCATGGCCTACGGGCGCAGCGTCTTCGACGTCATCAGTGCGCCAGACAAGCTCTCGCTCCTTGCCGTGCGCGTGCTTGGCGATGCGAGTGTCGTCACAGACACGCTGCGAAGCTCGCTCGCCATCGCTCGGCAGCTCACGACGGAAACGATTTCGGCACTCGACACGGTCGAGGTGTCGCGCGCTGTGGCCGTGGCGATCACAGACAACGTGACGAGCCTCGACCAAGTTAGACTTGGCGCGCGCGACTTCGCGCGAAGCTACAGCGACATTGCATCGACTCAAGACGCGCTTGCCGTCGTGCGCGCGTGGGCGCGCCGAAGCAATGACGCAGCGTCGATCGTCGATCAGCTCAGTGTCGAGGTGTCGACAGCCGAGAACGACTCGATTGCAGTGGCCGACAGCTTGGCCCTAAACGTCGTCAGGGCGCTGACGTTGCCGGGCGACAGCGTTGCTGCGCTCGATTCGTTGCGCGTGACGCGCGCGCTTGGCAGAGTCGCGTCTGACTCGCTCGGCACGACAAGCACGACTCTGCGCGCTCTTGTCTATGCGAGAGCTCGAAGCGAAGCAGTCGCCACGCTCGATGCACTGATTCGAGATGTGCCGTCTGTGGTGCACAGCGACTCGGTGACGGCGCTCGACAGCGTGCAGAGCGTGATCGAAGGGGCGCTTCGGATCTCCGATGCCGTCGCGACGACTGACGTCATTCGGCCGGCCAAGGCGTGGGCGCGAAGGGTAAGCGACGCCGTCGCAGTCACCGATGTGCGCACTGTGGCGCGCTCTGTCTCTGTTCGGCTGGCGCCTGACAGCGTCGTGGCCGTGGATCTCCTGCGCGTGGCCCGCGCGCTTGCACGCACGCTCACGCAAGCCGTGTCGCTGGCAGACGGGCTTCTGCCTGCGTCAGACGTGCACCGGGCCCTAAGCGAGGCGCTGGCGACGACAGAGGCGCTCGTGCGCTCGCACGAGGCCGTGCGGCAGCCGGCCGATGACGCCGTGCAGGCCGAGGATGCCGTCAGGGCGATCCTGACTGCCATCGTCAGAGTCGAGCTCTTCGACGTCGTGAGCGTCGAAGATGTGGCTGCGCAGGTGGCCGGCCTGCAGAAACAGTTTTCGGATGCGCTCGTGCTCGCTGAAGTCTTGGCGGTAGCGATCGAGCGAGGCGCATGGATCGTCGACGCGGTATCGGTCGAAGACAAGATCGACAACGGCGTCAGAGCGATGCACCTGATCTTCGGAAGCAGCTCGCCGGGCCCGCTCTTCATGGGCGGCACCGAGCCGGGGCGGCTCTTCTTCTCGTCGGGCGCAGACATCGTGCCGATGGGCTTCGTCGTGCGCCTTGGCGATCTTGTCGCGACATCAGACTCAATCTTTGCGGAGGCCTCATAACATGCCAGTAGTGACACGAGGGGAAACTGTCGACGTCAGCAATCCTAAGCTCGATGTCTTCATTCGAAACGGCGACGGCGCTGCCGTCGACGTCTATGCGCTTTCGTTTCGTGTCTACGAGCGAGTGACTTCGCCCGGCACGTCGACGCAGATCTATCCGGAGTCAGGCGAGCAGCCGGTCAATCTGACTGCGGATCGCATCGCTACCGGGCAGTATGCGGCGCGCTTCACTGTGCCGAGCGTGGCGATCTTGGGCACGTGGGCGATCCGATGGGCGGCGAAGCTCGCACCGAATGCGCCGGAACAGTATTACACCGAAGAGTTCGAAGTGATGTCGGCCGGCACGGTCGACTCGGGCGAGCTCTACATTTCCGTTGCTGACGTGCGTGCAGCAGGCGTCAACTCGCGACCTCCTGAAGACACGACGATCTATGCGTCGATCAAGTTGTGGCAGCAGGTGATCGAGCGCGCGACGCGAAACTTTTTTCGCCCTGTGCCGATGGAATTCTATCTTGATGGGCCGGGCAGCGACACGATCTTTCTGCCCGTGCCGATCATCTCGCTCGAATCGCTGCGCCTCAATGGCTCAGATGAGTCGCTTGAAACAGGGCGATACCGCGTTTATTCGAGCCGCGCGATTCAAGACGATCGAGGCAATCCGCGCATCAAGCTGATCGATGCGTGGGGCAACGATCGAGACATTTACACCGCTCCGGATCGTTCGCAACGCAGCATCTTTCGAACGGGCAGGCAGAATCAATACATCAAGGGCGTCTTCGGTTACGTCGAGCCGGATGGCTCGCCTCCTGAGCTCATCAAGCGAGCTCTGTTGAAGCTCGTATTGCGCGATCTCGGGCGGCCGCTCGTCGGAGGCGGCGCAGGCAGTGGGATCACGCCTCCTGCGCTGACAACGGGCGTTGTCACGGAAGAATGGACCGATGGCCATCAGATCAAATACGCCGTCAGCGGCGGCGAGGTGAAGCCCCGTGCGGCCGGGCTTGCGGGCCTGATCGACGATCCGGAAGTGCAGATGATCCTCAAGCTGTACCGTGCGCCCATGGCAATCGGCGCACCTTCAAGCCCGAGCTGGTATTGATCATGGCGCTGCCAAATCTCATTCATCCGCTGCTGACAGAGATCCAATCGCTCGATCGCTCGGCCACGATTCAAGATGACGGCTACGGCGAGCCGGTGCAGACGGTTGTCTATAGCCCGACATTCACTGCGCCGGCTCAATGGAAGTGGATGTCAGCGCGCGATCTCAACGTGCAAAACATCGGCGCTGTCGAATACTCGACGGGCTACGTTTTGATGCGCCTTGTCGACCTGCGCGCGCTCGGCAAGGAGATCAAGATCGGCGATCGCATCTGCGCCTATGGCTCGGGCGCAGGGCGCATCGAGCTCGACGTCTATGTGACGCGCATCACCTACGAGGGCCACTACCCGGATCAGCAAGGGCCTTCGCTTGTGAAGGCGTATTTCGCAGACAGACAGCCTGCACGACAGAATCCAGGGGCATAGGTCGTGACGGGCTATGCGTCATTCAAGGTCAAGGGCGTCAAGCGCTGGATGAAAGCGCTCGACGCAGGCGGCTTCAGCGCTGAGCTGCGACGCAACATCGCCAAGGCAACGGCGCTCAATGGCAAGATCGCAGAGGCCATCTTGCGCAAGGCCATTCAGAGCGGCGGCAACATCGCCAAAAATGCAGCGCTGACGATCGCGATCAAGAAGTCGTCGAAAGCGCTCGTCGACAGCGGCCTCTTGTTTCAGTCGATCTCGTCGAAGGTGCACGACGACTTCACTGTCTTCGTGGGCGTGCTCCGGACGTCTCGCAACTACAACATCGCAGAGATCGTCACGAATGGTCGCACAATCAAAGTCACGCCGAAGATGCGCGGCATGTTTGCCATGCTCTCGCGCGCATCACGAGACAAGAAGGTCGCGAGCAGGCTCACAGGAAGAGCGGCCGTGCTCTACAATCGCATGCCCGATGGATGGAAGAAGCTTGGCGAGACGACGAATGTGATCGTCATTCCCGGGCGCAACTATTTTCAGGTCGCATTCCGCAATACGCAGATGGTGAAGCAGGCTCGTGACAACTGGACTGCCGCCGTGAAGAAGACGTTTCAAGAGGTCGCGAAAAAAGGGGACGATTGATGCCTCGCTATCGGAAGTGGATCAAGAATTTTACGTTTCAAGAACAGGATCGTAGCTCGCTGACGCTGCAGGGCGTGACGATCCATCCGTCGCGGCAGTGCCTTGAGATCGCGCCTGTGCATGGCGCCTATCCCGCTTCGGCAGTTGCGCGCACACGCGTGACGAAGCCGGGCGCTTGCCGCAAGTGGATCGGCTTCTTCGCTGCATCGAAGACAGCGGCGGCACCTGACGGTATGCCCATCACAGACGTCGAGTTTCGACTCAATGACGGGGCGATCGATCTGTTTTGGAATGCGACGCTCAATGAATGGCTACCAGCGGGCGGCAATGATTGGAATACAGAGCAAGAGATCGCAGATCACATAGCCGAGTGGTCGTCGCAGTCGATCGGTGTTGTGATTCACCTCACGACGACGAGCCCTGCTGCGACGCCTTCCGTGTATGAAGTGCGATTGCTGTTCGATACCGATTTGGTCGAGCTCGAAGACTACGTCGTGCGCTCGTTTGTCGAAGAGCTGAGAGAAGGCATTCGCCCGATCTCGATCTTGGCCGTCAACACAACGGCAGGGCAGACGGCGATCGACTTGCGCGTATTACAAACGCCTTACGAGGTGCTGACGGTCGATGCACTTTACGACAACACGCTCGATCCGGATCACATGCGGCCGCTCTCAGGCTGGATATACGACGCCGATCAGAAACTGATTTCGATGCCGGCGCAGCCGGCCGGGCATCGGCTCGAAGCTCGCTTCGTATGGCGCCCCGATGTCGCCCTGATGACGTCGCAAGATTATACAGAGATCGGTAAAATCCCTGCCATCGTGGTCGACCGTGTAGAGCTCCGAAATCGGCGCGCTGTACGTGAGCGCCCCTATGTGCTGAATAAGGGATCAAACGAGGGCTTCGCCTTCGAAGAAGGCTATCAGGCCGACATCGACATACCGCTGCGGCTACTGACTGCGCACAAGCGCGATCTGCACGCGCTGCAGCAAGAAGTCATGCGCTTCTTCTCGAATCGGCCTGTGCTGCGCGCGCGTGGGCAGGATGAATTTTATCCCATCTCTGCCGACACGAGCATGCGAGACGACTCGACGCCATCACAGAAGGAGATCCACAGCTCCGGAGTTCAGGCGAAGATCGCTAACGCTGTATTCTACCCGGAAGATGCCCGGCCGATCGCGGGCGTAATGCGCGTTACCGTGGATTGCGGCCCTAACATCGCAGTTCGCTAAAGGAGAAAACCGAACATGGTGAAACGATTTGGCCCGACCCGTGGCGCAGGCACGGTTGTCGAAGAGCAAGAGGGCGACAAGTCAATCGCACCGGGCGCGCTAGGATGGGCAGGCTATGCCGGCATCTTGGAACGTGGCCCGGTGAATGAGCTCATGCTGATCAGCTCGAAGTCTGAGCTCTTGGCGATGACTGGGGGCGTGATCCCTGACAGCCTTTTGCCCGATGCAGCGCAGGACTATTTCAACGTTGCCAACGGCGCAGGCGGCCTCGCGCTCGTGCGCGTGACAGACGGCACTGAGCGCCCGGCCGGCGCATTCCTTTTGGCTCGCTCGCTGAAGCCCATCCCGATCGGCATCTTGTATGCACACAACGGCGGCAAGTGGGGCGGCAGAGAGCATTACGTCGCAGCCGAGCTCGCTGAGATCGATGATCTGACAAATGTCACGCTGCAGCTTCCGTCGCCGCATGCCACGCGCTATGGCACCGATCACTTTCGCGGCGGCTATGTTGAGCTCGCAGCTGTCGACAACGTGCGGTATCCGATCATCGCGAGCACGAAGGAAGGCCTGATCGTCGTCGCATCAGATCAGAAGATGCGAGAGCATCTCGACGCGCAGGTCGAAGGCTCAAGCCTACAGTTCTACGTCGTGCTCAAGAATGACTCGAAAGGGCTTTCATTCAGAGTCGCTGACGGCGAAGAGCGGCCCGATTCGGAGTTCTCGATCGAGCTCTTTCTCAATGGCGCTCCGGTAAATAAGAAGTGGGGCAACCTTCACACCGATTCGCAGCATCCGCGCTACTGGGTCGACGTCATCAACGGCGACACGTCGAATTTCTACGTGCGGGGCGAGCCTCTTTGGGAGGGCGCGCACACGGCCGACACTCGCCCTGCAAACTACTACGGGCAGGCCACGACCTTCACCGAAACGCGCATGACGCTGAATCCTGTTTCGATCTCGATCGACAGCGACACGGCCGCGAATCCTACGGTCGAAGTCGAGCTCGAAGACGGGCACCTGCCCGACGTGCTCACGCTGACGATGACCTCTGCGACGGCGGGCACCTTCGTGTCAGAGCGTTTTGGCGACATGGGCAGCTTCACCGATCTCGAAACCGGAACGCCAAATCGGTATGTGCCGGAGGTCGAAATCACACAGGGCTCGACGCCGCTCGCAGCCGGGGACAGGCTGACGATTCGCTATTTGGCATTCGCTGAAAACTCTTTGGTCGGAGGCACGCTGTATCCCGACAAGAAGAACCACAAGAACGACGGCTATCGCATCGTGGCAAACACCTACGACACGATCACCGTCGCGCCGGGCGCGGACCTGACGGAATACTCTACGCCAAGCGAATACATGATCGTTGTGCCGGTCGAGTTCGTGAATGGCGCCGATGGCAATGCCGACGTTTCCGATGCGACCTTCGAGGCAGTTTGGGATGTCGACTCAAGCCCTTTCAACTCGATCGACGGCCAAGGCCTTGGGCTCGTAAAGCTTGCGACGCCGGGCGTCACATCGGTCGCTGCGCAGAAGGCGGGCCGTGCCTATGCAGAGGCGAAGAATCATCAGTATCGCTACGAAGCGCCGGCCAATGTGCTTACAGAGGCAGCTGCGATCTCGCTCGTGAATGACACGCTCGGCCGCTCGGATCATGCCGTGCTTGCTGTGCCGTCATTCGCCTATGTGCCCGATCCGGATCCTGCCTATGCACGTGAGGCGCGGCAGAAACTGATTTCAAGTACGGGCATGATCCACGGGCGCGAAGCGCGCATCGCTGTCGACTTCGACGGCTACCACAAGGCGCAGGCCGGCATCGATGCCACGCTGCCGCGCATCTTGCGCCTGCCATCGGGCGAAAAGCGTTTCAACGAAGAGCTTCTGAATCCGGCCGGCATTGCCGTGATCAAGAAGAAGCAGGGCAACTTCGTGATTTGGGGCGATCGCACGCTGCATCGCGATCCTACGTGGCGATGGAAACATCAGCGCGAGCAGATGTCTTACTACGAGCAGGTGCTACGTGATTCATTCGACTTCTTGATCTTCGCGATCAACGATCCGCTAAGCGACAAGCTCGCGCACACGGCGCTCATCACGTTCTTTATGCCCGAGTGGGTGAAGCGTGCGCTTCGTGGGGCGAAGTTCCAAGACGCAGCGATCATCAAGGTCGACAGCGAGATCAACACGGACGCGACGCGCGCCAATGGCGAGAAGTATGCGGAGGTCAGCTTGCGCCTCGCCGACACGGTCGAAAGGTTCATCATCAAGATCGGCAAGCAGGGCATCTTCGAATCGGTCGCGTAGCACGAGCAGGTCACGAGAAAACTTCAACCTACGGCGCTAGGGCGCCAAGATTTTGGGAAGGGTAACAAGCATCATGTCGAGAGCGACTTTGAAACGCGGAATCGGTGAAGGCGGCGCATACTTCGATAACGCCAATGGTGGGGCAGACAATCTCGCTGCCGTGTTGGGCGCGCTTGCCGGATCATCGGGCGAGAGCATCCAATATTCGCAAGTGACGCCGTCAACCGGCATCAAGGGCGCCATCTTGGCCGACTCGCCGACGACGCTGGCGAATATCTATGTGCGCGCCGGCACGGCGGGCACGGCCGGCACGAGCACCTTTCGTGTGCTCGTGAATAGCGCGCCACGCGGCACGATCTCGATCGGCCACGCTGAAGCCGATGGCTCGTCGAAGGGCGTGGCGATCAATGCGCCGCTCGAAGCCGGCGATCTCGTCGAGCTCGAAGTCACGGCCGTCGCTACAGGCGCGGCCAATCTCGTCGCAACAGTACGGCTCAAGCCGGTGACGGTTGAAGCGTAGTTCGAGCCGCTGCGCTTCCCAAAATCACCCGAGCAAAGAAAGAAGCCGATCATGAAGGGCGAGATTCAAGCAGACCACATCCCACTAAACAAATACACGCTGCAGGTGATCGGCCTCATTGCGATCACCGCGACAGAGATCTCGGGCATCGAAGACGAGATCGAAACGGTCGAGCTGCCCGATCGCACTGTCGCCACAAGCGGATGGCGCAAGGCCACAGAGTTTACCGTCATGGTGCCGCTGCATCACACGGCCGAGCAGGCAGCGCTAGAGCTGTGGTTCGCAGAGTCGCAGGGCGTAGTCAGCCCGGTGTACAAGAAGCCGGCTGTGCTCACACACGAGAGCATCACGGGTCTCAATACGCGCGCGTTTTCGCTTGCGGGCGTGTTCCCAAAAAAGCGGAAGCTGCCCGACCTCGAACGCAGCGCAGAAGGCGATCTCGCTGGCGTCGAATGGACGTTCAGTTGCGACAACATCATGCCGATATAAGCGGCGAGGGGCCGAAGCCTAACGAAGCTTCTTCACGCTCACGACGTGACGGCCCCACCCACTGACGCAGGTTGGTTGACCTATCAAGGCCTAGGCCGATTGAAGGGACCGTGAAGAATGGAACAGCAATTAGAAGCGACGACAACGCGAGTAGGCGCACGCAGCAGCAGCGACGGCGACGAGAGCAAGAACAGGCGGATCAAGACGACGCTCGCAGAGCAGGGCGACAAGCTGCCGATCGGCATTCTCGACACAGACGGGCGCCTGCACAAGACGATCGTCACGAAGCCTTGGAATACGCGTGACGAGCGCGAGCTCGGCAAGAAGTTTCCGTCTGATGCGAGCATGGCCGAGCACGTGCCGCTGATCGTCGCGAACATGTGCTCGAAGCTCGGGCCGCACGACATGGATCGGCTCGACGACGCGCAGAAGCGGCTCATCGTCTCGATGATGTACATGGCAGACGTCTTCTATGCGTACACGCTCCTGCGCGTGAAGACGATGGGCCATCGTCTGACGTTGAATGTCAACTGTCCGCGCGCAGGCTGCGGCGTCAACTTCCCTTACACGGGCGACTTGCGCACGCTCGACGTCATGACGGTCGACGAGATCGATGACATCTTGTGGCGCTACGATCTCGAAGTGCCGATCACGCTGCGACGTCAGCAGGTGACGCACTTCAAGTGCGCCTATCCGAAGTGGAACGCGATCGAACAGGCGCGCGGCAACACGAACGAAGCAGAGGTCAAGGCCATCGCGATCCAGGCGTCGATCGTGGGCCTCAATGATGCGCTTGAGCCTGTGGCGCTCACGCTGCACGAGATCGACGAGCTCTCGAAGCCCGACTTCGAAGGCATACAAGCGACGCTCAATGAAAACTATCTCGGGCCGAAGATGGGCCTCGAAGGCCAGTGTCGGCCGGAGGTGTGCACACGACTTCGTCGAGGGGGCTTCGAGTTCAATCTCTCGATCGATTGGGCGTATCGAAGTTTTTTCGGGGCTTCTTCCCGCTAGTCTCGCTTGAAGATCTGCGGGAACAGTCCTTTGCGCTCTACTACTTCACGGAAGGTGGCGTCACCTACAGCGACGTAGAAGAGATGGAAGCTTCAGAGAGACACTGGCATCTGAAGCGACTCAGGCAGCAGAAGCAAGCCGAAGCGGACGCCATGAAGAAAGCGAACGCGCAGGCCAAGCAAAAGAAAACGCGACGGCGGAGGTAAAGCGTGGCGCTAGAAAATGTCGGCTTAGGTGGCGTGCTCGATTTTCAGGGGCAGTCGGCAATCACCGGCATGAAGTCAGCCGGCGCGCAAGCCGTGAGCTTCGCCGGGCAGTTCAACGCGATCGTGAATGTGGCCAAGTCTGTCGGGCAAAGCGTGGGGGCTCTCGCAGGCTCGCTCGGCAAGCTCGGCTTGGCCACGACTCCGGCCACAGCAGCACTCGGCCTGAGCATCAGTCAGGCGAGCGATTTTGAAAAGCAGATGTCGGCAGTGAAGGCTGTCTCGGATGAAACCGGGCCGGCGCTCGCTTCGTCGATGTCGATGATGGAAGCCGAAGCGAAGCGGCTCGGTGCGACGACGAAGTTTACTGCGACCGAAGCCGCGCAGGGTATGGAGCTCTTGAAGCTCTCGGGCTTCAGCACGCAGGCGACGATGGCAGCGATCGGGCCCGTGCTCTCTGCAGCTGCAGCCGATGGGATCGGCATGGCGCAGGCGGCAGAAATCGTCGGGCAGACACTCAACTCGATGAACATGCCGGCCGAGCGTGCCGGAGATGTGGCCAACATTCTTGCGCAGGCGAGCGCGAAGTCAGCCACGTCGATCGCCAAACTTGGCGAGGCGATGACCTATGCTTCGCCTACGGCGAAGAGCTTGCACATTCCGCTTGAAGAGCTCACTGCGTTGCTCGGTGTGGCAGCGGACGCCGGCCTCGATGCGAGCATGGGCGGCACATCGGTTGCGATGGCGCTTGAAAAAATGGCGACGCCGACGAAGGAAGGCGCCGCGCTCATGGAAGAGCTCGGAATCAAGTTCAAGATGACGAAGGAAGGCGGCCTCGACGTGATCGACGCCTTCAAGCAGGTGCACGCGAAGACGAGCGGCATGAGTAACGTCATGGAAAAGACATCTGTCGTGTCAGAGCTCTTCGGCATTCGCGGCAAGAAGGCCTTCGAGGCGATCGGCACAGCGATCGAAAAGGGCAAGCTCGATGAAATGGTGACTGCGATGTATGACTCGGCCGGTGCCGCTGAGCGCATGGCAAAGGCTCGGCTCGACAACTTTGCCGGCGCTTGGGAATCGCTTACGTCTGTCGTCGAGGGCTTCAACCTAGAAGCAGGCGGCGCGTTTCTGAAGGTCGGCAGAGAGTCGCTGCAGCAATACGCCGATATCATCGGCAACGTCGTCGCTGTGATGCAGGGCCTCAACAGTGAAGCCGGCTTGAGCGACGAAGTCGCAGCGAAAGCAGGCCCCACGCTCGTAGCATTCGCGAAGGGTGTCAAGGAGGGCATCGACACTGTCATCGAGGCATGGCGCACGCTGCGCGAGCAGGTGTCAGGCTTTATCTCGCAGTTTGTGGGCGGGCAGTCGGGCGAGATGATCCAGCAGATCACGAAGATCGGCACAGTCTTTTTCATCGTGGCAGCTGTAGTCGGCCCGATCGTGGCCGCTCTTGCCGGCCTCGTGCTGTTCGTTACGAGCGTTGTCGTGCCGGCATTCACAGCAGTAGGCGGCATCATTGCCGCCGTGTTTGCTTGGCCGATCTTGGCAGCCTTGGGCGCTGTGACGGCGGCATTTATGCTCTTCCGCAATGACGGCGAATCCGTCTCGGAGACCTTCACGCGCCTGAAAGACAACATCGTCGCCGGCTTTCATTGGGTAGTCGAGAACGGCATCAAGCCCATGGTCGCGGGCTTCATGTGGGTGCCGAGTGTCTTCGGCTTCGTGTGGCAGAAGGTGCAAGACTTCTACTTCAAGACGAAAACGATTTTCACCGATCTGATTCGCGGCATCGTGTCGGCCTTCAAGGAGCTCGCACCCTTCTTCCGCGTGCTCTTCACGTTCATCGGCAACATCATCGGCGTCGTCGTCGCAGGGCTTGGGCTCGCTTTTACGACGCTGCTCGATGTGGTCGGCGACATCATGACGACGATCAAAAACATCATCGTCAGTGTGGTCGAATCCTTCGTCAACCTGATCAAAGACATCGCTTTCGGCATCGGCAATATTGGCGCTGTGCTTGGCTTCGATTGGGGCGACAAGATGCTGAATTTCGGACGCGAGGAATTCCACATCGCAGCCGGCACGGGCGAGCGTGGCATGGGCGCGAAAGACGAAGACATGATCGCTGAAGCTTCACTCGAAGCAAGCACGATGGTTGTCGAGCAAAAGATGTTTGACGAAGCAGCGCTTGCCGATGCCGTGGGCTCGGCCGTCGCAGAGAACATGCCGAAAGAGATCAACGTCGACAGCAAGGTGTGCATCGACGGCAAGACGGTCGCGAAGTCGACAGCCAAGCACAAGCAAGAAGTCTATGAACGCGCTGGATTCAAAACGACGCCTTGGCAGCGGCGCGCTGCAGTCGAGCAGGGCGCTTCGCCGGCAGGAGGGTGACGCAGTGTATCTATGGTGGATTTGCGCAGCGCAGGCCGTAGTGCTGCTTTGCTCGTTCAATCTGTACCGCCTTGTCAAGAATCGCGAGTGCGAGATCGCTGCGCTGAAGGCTGAGAATGCGTTGCTGCGGGAGTGGAAGGATTCCGTGTCAAAGGGCCAAATGACGACGCAGGTGACGCATGGTTAGTCCGCTTCTATCGCTCACACGGGCGGCAGGCGCTGCCGCGATGGCATACATTCCGAACTTCCGAGTTTGGAAGTTGCTCAATCTCGACTCCGGCCAAATGCTGCAAGGGCAGTTCGAGGCCGAAGACGTTTCGCGCAGCACGGCGGCCAATTGGGGGCAGTTCACGTCGCTCAATCGCGACAAGCCGATCCTGCAGTTTTTGAACGGGCAGGCCGAGAAGTTTTCGTTTCAGGGTCGATTCTTCTTGCAGCATGCGCTCGACGAATCGCCGGAAATGAAACTCGACATGCTGCTCTCTTGGGCGCGCATTCAGCCGGAGCTTCGTCGGCCTCCGATCCTGACTTTCTCAGTGGGCG